>JAABUL010000292.1_pt1 | contig 108751 bp, 99 predicted proteins | sample 5559151 | NCBI WGS metagenome assembly JAABUL01 (sample SAMN10711876, study PRJNA513368) | rock metagenome | isolation source: Antarctica rocks | place: Antarctica: Victoria Land, Pudding Butte sud | reverse complement strand
AGCTAATGGTAGTAGGCTCTTCGACCAAGACGCCTTCGCAGATGTTATTATCAAGTCTGGTCATCTGGAAATCAAATGCCACCGCAACATTCTTTCAACTGCATCCGACTACTTCAAGACGCTCCTTAGCCAAGATCCAAAACACAGCTTGGCCGAGCGCAGTCAGACTGTTATCGAGCTCAAAGACGATGCCCCGGAAGCGATCAGAGCAATTTTGCAGTACATCTATAGCTTCAAGTACGAACGAACCGTAAAGGAGTATCTCCGCGACGACGGCGACGTTGGTGACGACGAAGTGGTGGAGGTTGAAGACAAGGACGTCTCAGCGGCCGTGTATCACCTGCAAGTTTACGTCGCTGCGCAGAAGTACCTGCTCCAAAAGCTGGCCGACAAGGCGCTCGATGCGTTGAAAACAGCGCTCACTAAGATCACAGAGCGCGATCAGGTGGCTGGAAAGGGTTTGTTCGAGCTTGTGAAGTTACTCGCGGAGTGCCAAGATCACAACGACAGCTTTCTCGATAGGAGCAACGACTTCATCTCACGGTATTTGTCTACACTCATGGGCCAAAAGGCTTTCCGCTTGTGGTATGAGGAGGACGAGAACAGCTCAGCGCTAGGGGTGGTTCTTGGCTCATTCAACACACTCAACGAGACATCTGACTATCACCAGATCAAGATATGCCGTCAGTGTGGCCAAGGAGCTATTGATACCGATACCTTCACCCACACCTGCCGAGCTCTCGGTCGCCACGTCAGTAGCGCCAACTCGAGCTGGGTCTACGACGTCGGGCATCAGGCAGGGAAGTTGGTATTTCTGAGGTAGCGGAATCAGGCGTTATGCCCAGCCGCCGGAGGTACTCACAGCCGTGGCAAAGCAACTCAGGAGAAGGCTGCATAGGTTGGAAACAATGGCGTTGTTGCATACGAATGAAGAGAGGTCGAAATTCCCAAGATATACATCGGCACCAAAGATCTTGATCGATCTATGAAGAGCCAGTGTCTTGGCTCAATGCTAGAATCAACTCATAAGGTACCGTTCGACTCACATCCTTTTCCTGTCGTTCTATTGCGTATGCACCACACCCTCCGACCCTCCCATCTGTGGCCCCTGCCCCTGTCCACCCTCTGCCAACTTCGCCCTCGCCGCATCCACAACCACCGTCTGGCCATCGTGATGTTTATGCGTGAGCTGCTTCGAACACGCACCGCAATAATGATCGATATTCACCGCCCAGCCAAGCATACAGGGCAGACACGAAAGACAAATGCATACGAGGCACAACAGCCCACCAGCGAGCCTGTCGAGCACATACCGTCAGCCTGGGCCATCGCCATATATCGAACACAGGGCAGGGAAGGACTCTCGGAGATAGGATCAAGTACTAAGTCGCGCTTTGAGACCTCGTAAACTCGATCGAAAGTCTGAACGTTTCTCGTATGCGGGCTCTCTGCTGGCGGTGTGCGAACCTGGGTGGCATCGTCGAGCGGTGCGTCTTCGACAGTCGCTTGATACTTCTTCGCGCATCGCGATCCCTTCCCACCTTCTCGGCTGACGACCGTAAAATGGAACCGTCTACCTTTCATTTTTCGTACCACGTACGTGCTCATAGCGCTACTACTCGTGCTGGGCCTGGGTGAGCACTCGGGACTGTAGTCGCATTCGTCAGAGCAGCCGTGGTGTGCCAGGAGCACGGTACCCTCTGAGAGAGTAACGATACTTAGTGTCGTCGTGACGGGGTCGCGGAGAATAACCCGTCTTGTAGCATCGCCTCTTGTACGGAGCGCGCTACTCCGAGTATCCGAGTATGGTCCATAGCGTCGACTCTTAACAAAATCGGTCATCCCAATACCCGTAGTCGCATGCAGCTCGCTAGTACTATATAGAGTGCCTATATCGAACGGGACTACCATTGCTATCAACTCTAGGCCCATCGTAGCTACGAATAGGGCCTTTCTTCAGTTCACTACAGCGGAGCTCCTCATACCTCTTAAAATCGTCCAAGCTCAGAGCCTGCGACGCTCTGAGCTCGGGCCGTTCAAGCTCGACCTCGGTATAAGCTACGTTCGGCCGCTCGTGCTCTACGCTTGCTGCCCAATGCTTTTCGCTCCTCTCTCGCACCCAACTTCGACATACTCGGAATACCTCTCTCGGAGTATCGATTTCTACGAACCCTTCTATCGCTTCAAGGGGTCAAAAAGATGGTGAGCTTACATCGTCGTCCCCGATTCCTCCTTCTCCACCCTAGTCTTCGCAGTCCGGTGGCAGAACGGACAAGACACCCATTCGGGTTCCTCGCGGAGCCTGTCTAGAGAGATAATGACGGATGGGTTCGCTGGCGTATGTTGGTTGCGGATGTTGTTGATATACGCTGATACTCGTCAGCCAAATCATAAATGACGCGCCAAAAGTGTTCCCAAAGACGTACATTTCAGGCTTCGCGACATTAGGATCCTGCGTCGAATACGGCGGGGCAGCCTTCTGTTCTTCAATAACGGTGGCCTTTGCTGCAGGTACAACAGTGTTCGCTTGCTTTGAGTATAATGCTGTCAAACGTTCAACGACAACACCGTCAACGACAAGGACGAATTTATTGACAAGCACAAAGCGCGACAGCAGCAGGAACGAAATGGAACCAACCAGGACGATTGACATCTTGCCTACCATATTAGTTAAGGAACACCGCTGTGCCTCACTGCACTGCACTGCCTTGCACCACCTACCAACCTTCCTCCGCACCGCCTGATTCGGAAGGAAGGCTGCCCAATCACAACCCGCCGTTGACGCCTTGTAATTTGAATCAGCCCCGAGAAGATCTACAGGATTCGGAAAGAAGGTTGTATGGTTGTTTCACACCTCATCCTTCGGAGGACAGCATTGCTCCTCACGGCAGGATCGGGGCCGAAATGGGGTATTGTCCAATACCACACGGCGATGGTGCACGAGGATGCAAGAATGACCAGATCCAGGGAAGTGAGGCAAAAAAATGCCTGAAGATCTCGAAGATCTCTCTCCGGGAATGCGGTTTCAGGAACCCCGGGCTCCGAGTCTGTGTTTCGACGGATCGTTGCCCGTGTTGGCAGCCCAGTCAGCGTGCCTGTCAGCGAAATCCAGGGTTCATTGGCTAAGAATAAGTACAGTACATAGCTGCACATACAGTAAGCCATAACATGCTCACAAGCCCAACCCATACACACATCGCGATCAATCAAGCCAGGCTTTCGTGTGAGCCAACCCACCCAACGCCTTCGCTCATCCCAAGCAAGTAAAGCTGAACTCCATCCGTTCATACCTCTTCAGGCACATCAACCCGCCTCAAAAACTCCCTCACCCTCCCCACCTCCCTCACCCCCAGACCCCCGCGTTCACTCTCCACTGCCGCCACCAGCGCCGGCAGTGACTCCTCGACCTTCGACTCCTCGACTCCGGTGCACAGACTCACGACTTTGCGGTAGAGACCTTGCATCTCGCTACTCCGCGCCTTTAGCTCATCGGCCTGTTGCTGTAAGGAGGCGGCGTGGGATGTGTAGGCGTCCAAATGTAATTGTAAAGTCGAAGGGGACGGGAGAATGGTGGTAAGTTGCCGTTGCGCAGGAGTAGGTTCAGTATCGGTGCCGTAGTCAGGTGATGAGGTAGGTGATGAGGCGAGGAGAATGGAGCGGGAGTTGTCGTCTAGCCAGGGTGGGTCGAGTTGGGATTTGTGCTCGCCTGTGGCGGGGGAGGAGGTTGAACGGGATGAGCGCTGTGAATGGCGGCTGCGCTTTTCAGCGATGCAGCGGCGCAGATTCCCGATCTTCGCCTGGCGTTCGCTGCGCTGGTTGACGCGGTCTTTGAGCGCTTGGACGTGCTCGAGTTCTTGCTTCTGCAGCGTACTCAGTTCCTGGATCTGGGAGTTGAGGACGTCAATCTGCTCGGTGCGCGCGCGGAGGACGTCTTTGTGGGTTGTCAGGGATGCCGTGAGCATGCTCGTTATCGCTAGAAGATATTAGCACCAATGTATCGCAGTGGCGGAAGGTTGAGGGACACTTACAGCTAATGACATCCTGGCTCAGGTCCTCCGTTTGGCTGGCGGCGGAGATCATCGAGACGTCCCCATCAACACCGCTTTCCTGCGTCTGCTGCGTGAAAGACGCCAACGTGTTGCTCTGCGTACTCGGCAGGCTCACGACAATCCCCTCGGCATTCACATAATCGCCAACGCCAAAGTCCTTCGCGCTCACGCCCTTGTAGTTCTGCAGCGCTGGATCGCCGTGGATCTCAAGGAGTTGCTTAATGATGCTCTGATTGCCGATGCGAGCCACGAGGTTGAGCGCGGTATTACCGGCTTTATCTCTCGCGTTGACGATGTGTGATAGAAATCTGACCAGGCTGACAGCGCCTCTGCTTGTACCCGAGTTCGAGCCTTGGCTCAGGACCATCCCGTCCCCGTCGGCGCCAGGTTGCGTCATTCGTACTAAGAACTCGAGTAATGCTTCGAGGTAGTACTTGCTGCTCGGTGCTCGGCCTTTGATCCCTGACGACACTGCGATATGATGGAGTATCGTCCTGCCTTGGAGGTCACGCACCTCGATCAGCGGGCCAAGAACCTCAAGAAGCTCAGGAAAGCAGGAGTGCTCCCAGCAATTGTTGACCAGAACGGCGCTGATAAGTGGTGATTGCCCAGCAGCATTGCCGCGGTATATATTGGCGCCTCTCTGGATCAGTAGTTTCAGCAACTGTACCTTCGACAGCGTAGCGGCCCAGTGAAGGGCATTGTTGGCACTAGCATCTAGGGGGATGTTCAGATCTTCTCCGGACAGCTGTGTGAGCGCCGGATGGTGCGTATAGTCGGTCCGGCCTGCTTCCGCAAAGAGATCGAGGACTAAGGCCATCTTGTCGTGCTCGACGTCTGTCGAAGGGTTCGGTAGTGGCGCAAGTGCAACAGGTTCACCATTACCGTTCGCAAGCTCCTGCGGCATTGATGTGTCGAAGTAAAAGCTCTCGTTGGGCTCGGTTGGAGTCGCAGATCGCATCGAAGTGTCCATTGGTAGTCCAGGTGCCATCCCATCCCTACTGTCAGGCCTCATGCGTTTCCGGGGTGGCTCGCCGTTGGGCTGGCTGTAACCCGAGTCGTGCTTTACATCCGCGTTGAAGCTACCATCGGACATCATGCTCTGCTGGCTTCCCGGGTACGCATCCTGCTGCGACCTCAGATTGCCTGGTTTTGGGCCTGGCGAGTTCAAACGCGCCGCCTTGTTCATGGCGGCCAGTGCCACAGAAGTCGTGGGCGAGATATTCTGGAAGAAAGTTCCATTCGTGACCGGTCCGCCATTCGGTCTCTGAGCCTCCACTGAAGGATTGTAAAACCGCTTCCGATTCGCAGCCATGGCCTGCTCCTTCGTTGGCGTATCCTGTTGGCCCTTCCCTCCCGATCCATCGGACGAGACATCGTAGTCCAGTAGTGGTCGTAAGATATCCTCCACTCCATACTGCCGGCAGAACTCGCGGCCGCGCTTGTACGAGATCCAGGTGCCCTGGTACTTTCCATAACCACCCTGCACCTTCTCGTGCTCTCCCGTCAGAATCTCCTTTTCGAGTACCTTTGTCCGCTTGCCCTTATCCACCCCCGCGACTTTCAAAATCTGCGTTGCGTTGAGCCAGCCATCGGATCGCCGGCGCATACATGCGATGCCGTTGACCTCCATTTCGTACACCGACACTCCCGAGTACACTGCCTGCGCCACGATTAGCCCACACTTCGTCCTGTCATTACCTCCCATCCCAAAACTCTGGCTCAGCACATACCGTATAAATCTGCGTATTCTCCAGATCATACACCCGATTCACCGGCGCATACGGCCTCGCCCCACTCCCTCCTGCCCCAAAGCTCCTCGAGTACCCAGCTCCAACCCCACTCATCGGCCCATTACTCCCGAAACTCGTCTGCGGTCCAGGGGCGGGAAAGCTCTGCGCATAGCCTGGTGCGCCGGTGGATTCGAAACTCATGCTGTAGCTGTTACCGTATGAAGACGGCGAAGGTTGCGAGAGGTGCTGCATGTGGTGGGGAGGAGATGAGGCGTTGCGGGATGGTGGGCCCATGTGGGAGTGCGGGTGCGGATGGGACTGTTGCTGCGGGGTCGGGGGTAGGGGTGCGATCTGGGCCATGGGCGGCCTGGGAGGTGGAGTGGAGGGGGCAGTGGATGGGTGCGTGGATGGGTGAGTAGGTGGGAGGGTCAGTGCATGCCGGCTAATTGCGCGAGAGTGGTACGTGAAGTGCTGCTTCGGAAGCAGACGACGCGGTCGACGCGTCCGAAATGAATTGATCTTGGCGCTCGGCCCGACAACTACCGAGAGCTTCTCGAAGTGGCAGGCAGCTTTATGAGAGGTCTACAGGTAGTTGATTGAACGCGATTGTGAATGTTATGCTGAGATGGCGCTTCGCCAGTTCGCGACCATACAGTAGAGCGGTATCTACAGCCACTCGTTCCCATGGAGTGACTATCAACGAAGCCCTCCGCCAGCAGAGGCCAGAACAGAAGCCAAAGCCCAAGCCAAAGTCGAAGGCGAAGCACGATGCCCTAGCTACACCACCACCACCACCCTGGCCCACCCACTACGTATCCCTCACCGAGCTCTCACGCTCAACGCGCTCCCGCCACCTCCTCCGCGCCATCCTCCGCGAATGCACCTACCTCCCCGACCCCTTCGCGGGACAATGGACAGCCCAATACGCGATCTCGCGCTTCCGGAGGTACGGCTTCAAAGCATGGAAGCACCGAAAGGATGAGAGCTTCAACGACAGGCTGATCAAAAAGGAGAGGGAGGCCAGGCAGTCTCTCACGTTACTGAAGCGCGCCAACGAGGGAGAGCGGAAATGTCTAGTCAGAGTGTTGTTCATGGCGTATGGGAGGATTGGAAGACGGAGGCATGAGTTGATGGTTCCGTTGCTGCCGCTGAGACCTGTTATTGCTGCGAAGGGTGATGAGATCGAATCGGCCGAAGAAGCTGAAGCTGCGGGTCTTGAGAGGGAGTCGCGGACGGTCAACCTCACGCCTCAACTTCATGCGCTGCTCAGGTCGCAGATGAAAGTTGCACCACCTGCGCTTACTCGACGGAATCCACGGCGTCTCGAGCTTGTCATTCCGGAGCTGAACAATTGGCTGCGACCTATGCCTCAAGTGCGGATCAGGAATATGAAGCAGAAGCACTATGCCGATTTGCTTGATCGTGTACTGCCGCCGTTGCCTGCGGAGGAGTGGAGGCGGCTGCGCGATCTTGCTTCTGGCAAGACTGCAATCGAAGCTATCAAATCTCGTCGAATATCATCCTCGCACACTCCCGACGACTTGGCTGTTGGTGGCAGTGCGTTGGAGATGGTTGTCATGCACAACAAGATCCCGAGTAAAGCGTTCGACAGCAAGGAAGGCCACACTATCACTCCACGATTCATGCGGAGGCTGTATGCGGAAATTCTAAGTCAGTGTCCACACATGGAACTGGCTGCTGGGAGTGCAGACAGGTGGGTGGTTACTTGGGGCGGGAGGGCTGCCGCGGAGATGGGGTCGACACTTGGAAGAAGCGTACCCGATACCTCTTCGTCGATGGAAGCTCCAACGTGAGTATTGCTTACGCAGTCGTTCGAATCAGAACCAGCATTCGAATCTGTGAAAAGATGAACCGTGGTCGAGGTTTCCAAGAATCACACCATCGGCAGTTTTGGTCGTCCCTGCGTGTGGGGCTCTCTTTCAACCAATTCGGCGACCAGCTCCGATCTTACCTTCTTACTCTCGTGACATTCAAATAACAGAAGAAACACATCCTACCTACAGTTCCCAAACACTCCTCAAAACACCACTCAGCCTACAGAGCACATCCTATCCCAACAACGCAGTAGACACCTAACCACCTGACCCCACAATGGCTTCCCTGCCAGACCCAGAGCAGCCCACCATCACCGTGGCATCTCGCGAAGGTACAACACCCACCATCCCATCCCCACCTCACCCTCACTAACCTGTAACGCTACCAGACGTCCCCGAAATCTTCGCCATGATAAAAGAACTCGCCACCTACGAAAACGCCCTCGACCGCGTCGAAGCCACCGAGACCTCCCTCCGCCGCACCCTCTCCTTCGAAGGCTCCCACGGCCACACCAACCCGGGCTACGCCAAAGCCCTGCTCCTGCGCCTCCCCGTCTCCCCCCTCAACGCCGCCGACACCCCCGAAGCCGTGGCAGGCTTCGCCCTCTACTTCACCAACTTCTCCACTTGGCGTAGCAAGCCGGGCATCTATCTCGAGGACCTCTTCGTGCGCGGCCAGTACCGCAAGCGGGGGTACGGACGGATGCTGATCCAGGCGCTCGCGCGGGAGGTTCTGATGATGGATGGGGGCAGGCTGGAGTGGAGTTGTTTGAAGAGCAATGAGCCGAGTTTGGAGTTTTATCGGAGTTTGGGGGCGAAGGAGATGGAGGATTGGGTGCAGTTGCGGGTTGATGGGGGGAGGTTGGAGAAGTTGGCGTTGGGGAAGACGGAGGCGATACAGACGGGGAGGAGGGATGAGCGGACGGGGCAGGTGTTGCAGTTTAATCGCACGACTAGTACTGCGGATGATATGCCGAGGATTTTGGGGTCATAAGTCGGAGAAGAAGGGGGACTTGGTGACTGGGGAGGGGTGGTAAAAGCATTGTTAGAGATTTGCAGACACCATACGTCAGGATTAGATGGCCTACGATGGCCTACGATGGCCTCTGTACATGTAGGTATGATAAGAAGGCATGCCTCTTGAACACCTACATAATCCTTTTCGTTCTTGCGTCGCTCTAATGCGCAACATACCCCCCATCTACAGGCAAAGCTACCCCATTAACCCACCTCGCATCCTCAGACGCCAAAAACACCGCCGCCCTGGCCAAATCCTCCGGCTCCCCCAACCGCTCCCCAAACGGATGCAGCTTCTCCAATCCCTTCACCATCTCCTCATTCTTCAGGATGTCCTCTGTAAACGCACTAGCTGTGTAGCCGGGGCATATGCAGTTGACATGAATGCGCTGGAACGTCATTGGGTCAGCAACAGACACTTCAGGCTCAGGCGGACATCGATCGCAACGCGCTCACTTTAGGCCCACACGCCAACGCGCAACTCCGCGTCAAATTCACCACCGCGCCCTTGGACGCACAATACGCTGGCGCGGTCCCTGTGGCTACGAGGCCGTAGATGGAGGCCATGTTTATTATCCAGCCCCGATCCCCAGACGCATGCGGCGCTTGCTTCAGCATCGCTGCGCTGGCGTATTTGCATCCATAAAATACCCCCGTCGAGTTAACCGCGTTGGTTTTATCCCACGCCGCCAAATCTGCTTCCCAGATCGGTTTCGGATCGGAGCTCTCGGCTGCTATGCCCGCGTTGTTGACCATTACGTCTAGGCGTCCGCCCCACTCGACTGCTCTGGCTACAAGGGCCTCAACTTGGGCGGCGGACGTTGTGTCGCAGGAGACGAAGATGGCGTTGCCGCCTTTCTGCGTAATGGCATCGTGGGTTGTCGAGGCGGATTCGGCGGTCGAGGATGTGTAGCGGGATCCTTCGCGGAGGTCGGCGCAGACTACTTGTGCGCCTTCGGCGGCGTAGGCGAGGGCGATCTAACGCATGGGAGGAGACCATCAACATTTGTCACATATGTCTGGGCAAAGACATGATGCTCATGAGGTTACTCACCGCGCGGCCGAGACCACTGGATGCTCCGGTGATGACGGCGATTTTGTCTTGCAGACGTCCTGGCATTGTGGAGGCTGCGTAGTGTCTGATGGCGGAGGACTAGGGACAAAGGGAACGAAAGAGTATTGAAATATGTTTTCCAGCAGGAGGTTGCTCTTTGGTCTTGAGTGCGTAGAAGCTGTTTGTTTTCTTCCGCTCTTGAATCTTTTCTCAAGACGGAGTAGGAGAGATAGATATATACGAAAGGCCAACCAGGTAAGAATAGCACTTCGCTCTCGCGACTCACAACGCACTTTGTATCTACCAGTGGACGCGAACATACCTGGAACTCACCTGTCCCGAAGACCGTGGTCTGTTGGCAAGGTTCCCGAGGTCGAAGTCGTAAAGACTGGCTGTCTTTGGTAGAGCGGGGTCTGGAAGTGGAGGTGGAGTTGGCTTGAATCGCTTACATAAAGTTGCCCTCGCTGGCGCTTGTGTAGTTGCATGTGATTGACATGCGCTTGTCGACATTGACTTGATGTATGGCCTTTCATGGGTGCATGCTTGACGGCAAGTGTTGTTCAGCTTACAAACTGTCGTAATCGACAAACGGAGATGAGTACAGAGATCGTCCCGAAAGCGTGTTGCGATGTTGACATTACCAATATTCCTGGTTCTAACGACAGGGCGTATTTGTTCCCACACCCTTCTCCGACGTTGACGGTCGTTACCCGCCTCAAAGCTCATTATCAACATATCCGTCCGCTCAGCAGCTCAAGTCCAGCTCGGCTCCAACCTTTACTTTCCAGATCGGTACTTGTCAAAAATCGAGAACATCCTCGCGCCCTGCTTCGCCGTGAAGCCGGTCATGCACGAATCGTAAGAATAGTCCATGTAATTGTGAATGGAATCGAGACCTCGAACACCCGGGCAAGTGTCGGCTTTGGCAGGGCAGCCAGACGTAGCAGACCTCTGGGCGGGGGTGTCGGAGATGTAGTCGCCTTTGCCAGTGCAGGAGTTGCCTTGGAAGACGTGGTAGAGGCCGAGCCACTGCCCAAGAGAATAGATTGTTAGCGGTTGTAGGAGGTATAAAGTATTTCGGCAGTGGGTCGGCAACTTACATGACCAGTCTCATGGACCGTAGTAAGGCCAAGATCGTAGTTCGGAAGCTCGCCTACGGAAGGCATAGATCCAGCAAGGTTGACACAGCCGTCCAGAATCTTCTCATTCGCAGTCGGGGCCTCCTCTGGGAAGTAACAGAATCCCAGAAGGCCGCCACCGAGATCTGACAGGAAGTACAAATTCAGGGTGTCGTAGCTGCCTTTGTGCAGCTTGCGCTTCATCGCCAGTTCCGCAGACGAGCCTTGTCCAGCAGCAGCCCATGCATCGTTCACCGTGAAGGTGGTGCTGACAAGGCTGAAAGAGAAGCCGGAAGGACCATAGGCGGAGTTCATGGCTGCGATCTGAAAGGTCGTAAGAGATAGCGCCACTGACGTGAAATGGTGATAAAGTACCTGACCGTTCACATTGGTCTGCATGTATACTCCCTCCTTCTGTTGGGTAGTGACAACATGGGCATAGGTCTCGACCGTCCGTGAATCGTTACGGTTGAGCGCGAACTTAGCCTCCGTAAGATCGAAAGAGGCGTCGAGGATCGCTGGAGGCGCTGACGTTCCACAGCGAGTGATCTCCTGGGCTGAGGTATAAGCTGCCGCCGCCGTGGCCAGTACGAAAGATGAGAACTTCATAGTGAGTGTAAAGAATGAGATGACAGATCCAAAAGAGTGGTGGACTGTAACGAAAGTGGAAAGATGACTGGAGTGAACTGGAGGTGTTTGGGTGGAGTGAAAGTCTGCAGGGAAGTTGAAGGTACTTCTTTATACCTACAATCGACGGCATGGTCGCCTGTCTTCACCCTCGATCTCCACAATTGATAAAGAGGCGTAACCTGATGTTCAGTCAGCCAAGGACCACCGTCGCCTTGGAGAGTTTGCTTAGGCACGTGCTGGCAAGCCACACAATGGTGGTATTCAGTTCCATGGGAAGTTCGAGTCGGTGTTAAGTGAGTAGCGGCCTTCGGCACGTCGCAGATATGCACACCTCCGATGTGTGTGAGGTCCAGTGGTGGTCCGCCTGTCAAGATTGCCTTCATCTAGTCTGCCCGGTGAAGTCCGAGACGAGCGGAGGCCGAGGGAGCTCCTAAAGACAAGCATACGGCGCTTTTGCTTGGACTTGAGACGACAGGACGACAAACGAACGGCTCTTGGCCGGGGACTGCAGCCCTGAGGTTGTTCTGCTGCCAAGAGTGCGGTGGAGAGTCGTCATTGGCGGGTGGTTGAAATGGAGACAGCGTGAAGGCAAACCACGCCCTCGGAGGGACCTGTGTATGGAGTTTGTGGCCCCTTGAGACTGCATCCGGGCGCAAGATGCTATCTTCCGTGACATACGAAAGTTGTAGTTACGCCGAGGAAAGACATTCAGGAACGTGATGAAAGACGTGGCGAGGTGTTTGTCGGCGAAAGCGACAGGGGTGGAGAAGAGACAGATCCGCTCCGAAACTCAATCTTGTTCCCGACCTGCGGGTCGAGTCTTGCAGCAAGTCCGTTCTGTGAGTCCGCCGCGGTGGTAACAGCGTGCTTGTCAACCATGGTCTGATGGTCCGGCTTGCGTAAGTACATCTATGTAATGCTTTCAAACGTACTCCCATCTTCGCAGCCGTAGCCATGCAACCATGGGCGCTCGTGGCGCCAGCGTCGCGTGGCATAGGTATGGAGTTTGCTCGGCGTCTGCTACAGACAACCAAGGTGCCGGTAGTCGCTACGGCTAGGAAGGACCTTGACCAGACCCGGGAGAACGTGCTGAAGGGGCTCAATGACGTATCTGAGGACAGATTGAAGGTGGTGAGGGTTGATGTGATCGGTAGGATTCCTCGCATTCCGCAGATATGGACATCGTTAATCGTATGGCACAGACGAGCAATCAATATCGGATGCAGCAGAGCAAGTCTCGAAGCTGTATCCGAAGAAGGAAGCCTACCTTCACCTCTCACTCTGTATCCCAGGCATCCTCTTCCCGGAGAAAGCGCCATCTCAAATCAATTACGACGATGCGCTGCTCACGTTCAAGACCAATACACTGGGCCCGATGATGCTGATCAAGCACTTCTCACCCTTCCTTCCTCGCAAGTCAGCAAATTTATCAGAAGAGTCTGGTCTCCCAGCACGTGCCACGTGGATGAACATGAGCGCTCGAGTTGGGTCGATCAGCGACAATGGACTAGGAGGATGGTACTCGTACAGAGCGTCAAAAGCTGCTCTCAACCAGACTACGAAGACGTTTGACAATTACTTGAAGATGAGCTCGGGGGAGAAAGCTATCAGTATTGCCATGCATCCAGGCACGGTGAAGACGGGTTTGAGCAAAGAGTTCTGGAGTAATGTGAAAGAGGAGAAGCTATTCAGCACGGAGTATGCTGTTGAGAGATTGATGGAGGTCATCAATACTCGAAGCTTAGACGACAGAGGAAAATGTTGGGACTGGAAGGGAGAAGAAGTGCCGCCTTGAACAGCATGTAGCTGTATACCTGACAACAGCTTTCGTCCGACTCTAGGGCTCGTCTACTTCTTGTTCAGCTCCTCTGACCTCTTCTTCAACTCCTCCTTGCTCGCCTTGTCGCCGAGGTTCTCCGCCATCACCGGGCCTGGGGTTGCGTGGTGGTCTTCCATCTTGGCGTGGAGTGGATGATCGGAAGCGTTCGAGTCCTTGGACTCCTTTGCGACCTGGTCGGTGAGGTCTGAGTAAACGAATCGTTAGCATGCTTCGATGGTGTGACAAGTAGATGAGGCAGGTGGTGATACTCACTGGAGCCAGCTTCTTCTTCTTTGGGCTGCACAGGCATGATGGCGGTTTCCGTTGATGTTCTTGTTTTGGGTATGTTTGTCTTCGTTGAAGTTGAGAAGTCGTATCGTCCTGTCGTGTCGAGGTTCTTCAGAGAAAGACCACAGGCATCAGAATAACGCAACCATCTTTGTCCCACATGTGGGGACGACCAAGTCGCGTGGCTGATGACGTGCAGTGACAGGGAAAGGGCTTTGATTAACGGCAAGTGCGAACTGAGAGAGAACACCTATTATACCGACGAGCACAGATTGCTACATCCTTACTTGAACAATCTTGTTGGTCAATGGAAACATTGACTACGATTGCAGATTCAGCACTGTGATAATGAATCACGATAAGACCGCCCTAGCAATCAGTTGCCCGAGAAGGCCTAAAGAGGCATGCTGTGCGAACGCTCGCCAGCTCCCACTCGCTCCGCCTCCATCGTATGTACATAACACACTTCCACGGCTGTGGCGGAGCTTGACTGCAACACAATTGATCCTTTCCGCTACACGATCGCCAATGGCATCTATTAATGTCCTCGCGTTGATCGACGCCGTGGTGTATACATAACCAGTATCAGAGCCCAGACCTAACCGAGCCTTCTTCTTCTTGTAACGGTGTCAAGTTACTACACACTCTTCCATTTTTCTTTCGAGCTGGAAAGCATGGCTCAACTTGGACAGCCGTCGAGCATGGAGCTCAATAGCAATAACCCTTACGCAAAAGCCTCAGCCAGCCCAGCGCCAGAATCAGCACGACTCGCAAAAGAACAGCAGCAATCTCCAGACAGCGAGAAGCAAGTAGTAAGCAGCGAGGGCTCGACTGGACCGAACAATGCTCCCATGGTCGTAGCCGAAGATGCATCGCTCAATTCTCCCATCCCAGTGGCTGAGCCGGAGTATGAAGCCGGCAAAGAAGTCGCCAGTAGCTGGCAGACCCGATCAAAAGAAGAGAGCGCACCAATCTCCATGCAGTACCACGAAACCACGCCGCAGCCATCTTCAGATTTCATCAACGATGTCAAAGGGCCGCCACCAGCCTACGATAGCCTCAACCGACAGACTAGCACGCAAAGCGACGACTTACTCTCAAGTCCGAGTGCTATCGAACCAGACAACGGCGGCAGCAGGATACCTAAACCCGAAGATCGGACTGCCGTTGGCCAACTTCTTTCATGGATTCCTGCCGCACCGCGTACGCACCCATCTCAGATGCCACCTTTGGCTCAGCCGGTCGTGATACCACAGCTAGACGTCCCGCCTCAAGGCGAAAGCGTACCGTTTATGCGGTGCTACAGTGAAACGCTCGCCTCTCACGAGGTTTCGATGCGCGACTTCTTATCGTTCCTTGACGGCCTAGCACTGGCACAAGCGCCTAATTCAACTCTTCAAGGACTGAAGATGTTCGGGGTCGGTGTTGGCTCTCTACCTATACCGATCATCCCCCTGGCCGGAAAGGACTTCTTATCGTTCCTTGACGGCCTAGCACTGGCACAAGCGCCTAATTCAACTCTTCAAGGACTGAAGATGTTCGGGGTCGGTGTTGGCTCTCTACCTATACCGATCATCCCCCTGGCCGGAAAGGGCATCTCAGCACTAGCAACATCCGGCTCTGGACATTCGAGCAGTCGAGCAAGACTGTACCTCGAACGTGCAAAGAAAGAGTACTTCGCCCCTCGTGGTCTAAGCATGACGATCGTCCGAGATGGCGATCTCAGCGCTCGTCTTCAAATACCGAGCCATGCATCACGACTTGCGCCACTCACCAAGAACTCTTTGACAGAGAATAGTTGCAAACGACGACTGAATGGGCTGGCCCCGTACATCGCTCCACTGCGATTCAATGTCTCTGAACCGGACAAGCAGCTTCAAGGCGTGCACAAGATGGCCCGAAAACATCTTGAAAGCCGGTTCAAGGGCCAAGCGAGGGAGATCACCAAACTCCGCGAGCGACAGTGGGAGGAAATCAGCGGGGTCGGGCAAGAGATGAGCGGCTGGGAAGAGCAGTATGCCTTCAAGATGGGCCAGGTGCGAAGAGTGCAGGACGGCATTGTAGACGAGCAAAAGCGGAGCCACGGTGAGAAGCCAAGCGGTGCTCTTGCTGAGAAGCTGGAGGCGCTCAGGGAGCTACAGCGAGCATTGCAATTGATGGAGAGCCAGCGGTATACCGCGATTCAAAACGCGGTCGGTAGTAGTCAGGGTGTTGAAGCAGAGATGCAGGAAATAACTCTGACGTCCAAGCTGAAGTGGATAGTCGTGGAGACTATACAGCAGTGATCAAGGTGTTAAGGCAGAGGGATTGTGTACCTCGCGTAGCTATGATAGTAATGATACCCTACACCTTCGACCGCTCTGGTCAAAGACACTCTCGAGTGGATACTGCAATCGAGAACCGACTTGAATGCGTTGATTAATGCGAAGAACGGAAATACAACGTGTTGAAGATCAAATCATTCCTGTCGAAGCTGTATAAATGTGAATTTCGCACGTGATCGATCCAACGTCACGTCGCACGGTACAGCTTCCAACCACACCCATCACAATCTCAAATTGAAACGAATGTCGACTGCAACCATTCCTCTTCTTATCTCTCCCGACCCCTCATCGTTCTCCCAGCATACTGTCTACTTCTGTAGCTCATCGTTAGCCATGTCGCCAAGGTTACCATCAAGGTTGATTGACTAACGCAGTCGCAGCTGCAGTCTGCGCAAGAGCAGTTGGGGTTGGAGCAAGTTCCGCAAGGACCCATGGTGATGATATTGATTGGTTGGATGGGCTGTTGGTTGAAGTGGGTGAATTCTTGTATCTCTTGTTGATGGTTGATTCTTGGTTGGAGAAAGGAAGGAGGACTTCGAAGGAGACAGCACTCATATAAATACCCTTGCTCTCCTCCCACCCTCCCCCAAGGGCTTCGCATGTGCCGGCTCGGTAGCTCTGCTTTGATGCGTTGGGCATACAGTGCTGCTGTGTAACATTGGTCGTAAGCCCACGAATGATAGCTTGATACCAGTGCTTGGCCGTTCCTCTGGGCGGGTCGTGGAGGATGCGAGTGCATATGGTTCTGCGCTGGAGCAGCTCTAGAGCTTCCAATGCGAGGATTTGGGTGGAGCTGGTAGGCGTGGGTAGAGCTGGCATTGGCTCTACTGACGAACATCCCACTCGCTCCGAACAGAGTTCGCAGGTGTGGAGTGAGCAAGTTATATGCATGAGCCGGCACTATCTCCGTCGTGGTGGTGCCCAATATATGCGGCCACGTCGACCATGCTGCGGCATGTGCACGTCTCCGGCACGAGACGAGGCCCGGGTCAGTTGGCGGTGCGGCTCGCACACTTGCTTGGTGGAAATATGGCGGAACTCGTACTAGTGCGGTAGCAAGGTCATGTATACCCTCTACGGATACCATAACCTCTGAGGTGCCTATCCGCGGCTAATGTTTGTGCTAGACAGAGCTCCTCGTGACAGGTGGACGGACGAGTTCGAGCCATGCCGCCATCGGCCCTACCCTTAGTTTACGGAACCTTCTCCCGTGCACACCATTGAAATCGTGCGTGGATTGCACTCCAGTCGTACGCTAGTCAGAGGGTTTGCCGTCGTGGAGCCGTACCCCATGTCGATGGAGTGCTTCATATGATTCTCGTTTGTCACAATCGAGCAGGATGGACTAGAGTGATTGATGAAACAAGGTCCCGGATATCGACGATTTGCAGCGGATGGCGGTTTGATCAGATCATCTTATAGATGCCTTGCAGCCGTCTCTTCCAGCTCTCACCATATCCCAGCTCAACCACGCCTTGACCCATTGGCCATGCCGCGTTGTCCATCGGATAATCTAGCTTTGCAGGTATCTGCGTCGTGAGCATCTTCGGCCATCGGTCCACGCACACACTCTTGACATTGCAGAGGCTCCTTAAGCCTTCTTCACCTGCGAATCTGCCGTACCCAGATCCTTTCGTGCCGCCGAATGGCAACTGGACTGCATAGAACACTGCGAAGTCATTGACTGCCACCATACCACTCTTTACCTCCCGAGCGACCTTTGCAAGCTGCGCCTTCGCGGAAGAAGACGATACCGGTCCGAACACACTGCAACCCAAACCGTATGATGAGTTGTTTGCAATAGCAATGGCTTCTTCGACGTTCTCGGCCTGCATCATGACGCAGACTGGTGCAAATAGTTCTTCTCGCGCGATACGCATGGTTGGAGTCACATCTGTGAGCATTGTTGGTTCGAAGTAGTGACCTTTCGGATACTTCGGATGATCGTGGCGGTGCCCGCCAGTGACAAGTGTGGCCCCCTGCGCAACAGCTTCATTAATCAGCTCCTCAAGGCGTCCAAAGGACGATGCTGATATCATGGCACCCATATCGATGGGGCTATCGTCTAGGCCATCATCTAAATCGTTCCCAATACGTAATAGTTTGACACGCTCTCTCAGAAGACCCTTCAGCCTGCTGTATGCTTGTGGCATTGCGATGATGCGCTCAATACCGATGCAGTTCTGGCCAGCCGACTGAAACACGCCTCTCATAAGGATACTGGTGACCCTAACCATCTCGTTGGGATGCTCCAGCTTGCCATTTGGGTGGTCCAACACAATAGCAGCATCCTTCCCACCGAGCTCTATGCACAGTGGGGTGAGCGCTTTCGCGGCGCTCTTCGCCACTTCGTGTGCGACCGGTCTGCTGCCAATGAAGGTCAGATGACTGAGACCGGGGTGACTGGAAAAGTAGGCGGCCGTTTGCGGCCAGCACGAGATAGCGTGAACAAGATCTGGGTTATGCCCACATGCTGAAAGTGCTGATCGTACGATATTTGCGAAGTAGGTGGATGACCACGCAGTCTGCTCGCTGCTCTTAACGACTATAGCATTCCCAGAGAACAGAGCGCTGATGATCGGTCCTATCAAATTATGGAAAGGATAACTGTGCAGCTAGTCAGCTCGAATTCGATTTAACCCGGTTGTGGTTACAGATTCAACGTACTTCCAGCTCACACATGCTCCTACCACACCCAGAGGCTCGTATCGTACTTCATTGTGCTTGTAGAACATCAAGAAGTTGGTAGGGCGACGCTCCGATCGTAACGCTTTCTCGCCATTATCTGAAATGGTCCACTTCAGCTTCTCAGCTGTAACCAGAATCTCGCCAAAGAGCGCGTCTACACGCGTCTTTCCGCTGTCCAGACATGCCGCTCGCGCGATAGGTTCCTGGTTGTCCAAAAGAAACTTGAGCAGAGTTCTCAAGACCAGGCGACGTTGTCCGAAGGTGGTTTGAGCCCAGGCGGTCTGTGCTTGCGAGGCCTTTCCGATGACTCTGTCGATGCCGTCTGGAGTTGTTGGGTTCACCTGACCAACTAATTGACCGGTCGCTGGAGCATAGCACTGAATAGCCGTCGATCCAGATACCTTAATTGAAGGCTGGTCCAAGGTTTTGCCGCGCCAGCCGGGCTTGCAGGGCTCAGGAGGTTCGACATGAAAATCCACCGCTCTCTCTTCACGCTGTGCCACCACATGGTAAAGGACCCATACCACAGCAAGCGAGCATAGCGTAGTTGCTATGACCGTGGAGTCCAGTGGGACACCCTCCCAGAGCTTCATAGCTCCAATAATCGCGAGTCTTGATGGTGAGCAGACGTGGCTGCCGAAAGGAAAGCTCCGACCTCGGATCGAAGACATTTGATGAGATGGTGAGATTCGCAGTTGTACTTCATCCGAACAACCACTTTGTACATAAAAGTTTGCAGATCACTTCGAAAACGTACAGCAAAAGACAACATGGGCATCTCGATTGGCGACAAGTTTCCGGAGGGTGTCAAATTCGAGTAAGCAACAGTATACACTTTCAAGCTTATCTATCATGTCGAGCTAATCTGTGGTTAGATGGGCTCCCATCGACACTGGAGATCCAACCTCCTGCTCTATGCCACAGGAGTACGATGCCTCGAAAGAATGGAAAGGAAAGAAAGTCGTCCTCGTCTCCGTCCCAGGAGCTTTCACTCCAGGCTGCCAGGCACGACATCTGCCTCCATACATCGGTAATATCGACAGCATCCTCCAGAAGGGTGTAGACCTTGTTGCTGTGATCGCTTCGAACGATGGCTGGGTCATGAGCGCGTGGGGCAAGGTCAACGGCGTAAAGGTGGGTTCAAATCAACCTGTCCACTCAACGGACAGCCCAGCTAAGTCTACCGCTTTCCAGGATTCCGAGAAGATCTTGTTCCTCTCGGATACCAAAACGCAGTACTCAAAGCAGATCGGATGGCAGGCGGGTATGGGAGAGCGGAATGGCAGGTGGGCGATGATCATCGAGAAAGATGGGACGATCAGCTACGCAGAGAAGGAGCAAGACCCTCGACAAGTCACCGTAAGTCAACGCACTCCGTCTATACTACAATTTCGCTAATTTTAGATGCAGGTCTCCGGTGCCGAAGCTATACTGTCGAAGCTATAGATATAGATGAGTGTATACTGTCGATACAACTACATATGTGTACATACAATAGCACACCCTCGGTGGTGAAGGCGAAAGACAACGCAATCACTTCTGTATTCCCAATGAGCTCTGCGGCTTCTGGAGTCTCAATCGAAACTGGACAGCAGTGCAAACTCGGAAGGTGCGTTCAATAACATCGTTCATACTCGAAGCTTTAGACCTTGGTTTCAAGCCCGTTGGTAGCATTTATGACGATGAACAGCCCGGTGTTGTCCGATACCAGTGTCAAGATCGTCGTCCCAACAGACTTACATATATGTCGCCATGCCATATCGCTAGCGCAGAACGTGGCTAAGTCATCAAGCATTTGCGGCTCCAAAACCCGACGTCACACCTTAAAAGTCCGTGCACTCAAAAGTGAAGTCCAAGTAAAGTCGCGTCAGTATACCGTAACGCATTGCTACGACATCCAACAATCATTATGGCTCGATAGCAGGAAGTATCACAGTCGCTTCTATCACATCCATTTATACTTCCCACGATGCGCCTCTTTCTTCTCCCTATATCGACCCGGCGCACCCTCATCTACTGCGAACGCGTCTCCCATACCTTGCCTGCTGGCCAGAAACCTCCTATCACTGACCGCATTATCAACAAAGCCTCTACGACCTGGGCTGGTTGGGAGCAAGCGGAGAAGGGGTGGCAGAAGCAGTTGACGACCCAGGGTAATCGATTGCTGAAGCGGATATCGTACGAAGAATGGGGGCTCAAATCAATTCCGCCAGCGACTAAGAACCGGTTAGAGGAGATTGACAACGGTGGGACGCAGTTTGAATGTCTATTTCCTGGGAGGTTCTTTGGAGGTGGGAAGGGGGATGGAGGGATGCAGAAGGGTCAAATAGCGCGGGCGAAAGAGGTGTTGGAGAGGATAGCGAAGGATAGGCAAGGCTTGCATAGGAAGAGGATGTGGAATTCGATCTTCTGGATGCCGGTTGCGGCGCCGTTCGCGTTGGTACCTGTGTGAGTTTCGAGAATCTGCGGTGTGTGTGTCAAGGAGCGAATGCTAATGTCTGGTCCGATGGTATTGCAGAATCCCCAACATCCCCTTCTTCTACCTCGTCTTCCGCGCCTACTCCCACTACCGCGCCCTCTACGGCGGCAAGCTCCTCGAGCACATCCTCGCCAAAGACCTTGTCAAAATCACCGACTCTCCCGAAATGGACGAGATGTACACCGCCGGCCTCCTGCACCCTCATCGTGACGCTTCGCGGGAGGCTCCACGGCCTAGTGAGATGCAGATTGAACAAGTCGCGCGGGTCGTGGAGGCGCAGACGCAGGGCGGGAAGGAGGATGTGATGGTACTTCAGAGATGGAATGGGAAGCTGATCGCGGAGCGGTTCAAACTGCCGGAGATGGAGGTGGAGATTGAGCGGGCGGTCGAGCAGGTGGAGAATGCCATTGAGAAGGAAAAGGAAGAGTTGGAAAAGGAGAAGAGCGAGATCATGGAGGCCGCGAATCCATTGGCGGCAACGACGACGTCGGCAGAGCCGAAGAGGGAGGATGTATCGAATCCGGAGATTAGGAGGCGATGATGTATGAGTATGTAAGATGTTGGATATATGGGTGCGAATTGGGTATGGGCGATGTGAGTATAGATCTCCCGTCACTTACAGGACTGGAATACTAAACTGCAGGCCATCGCATGGCTTCGCCTCCTCAACAACTCACCGCACCTGAGGTGAGCCCACGGAGCAACGGCTTTCGTCTGATCTCCAGCACGGTCCAGCACGGTAAACTCACTGACACGTTGCTTTCATATTTCCTTGGTTGCGTGGTAAGGTCAACAGTACTCGGCTCTTCGAAGCGAGTCCTCTCACATCCTTCAGCAATCATGTGCAGCATGGCACGCATCGTCGACGCCTAGTGGCCGCCCCGGGCAGACTTGTTCGAAGACCCCAGAACTTCCTATTTCGTCGACAGCCTGGTGAGCTGCCTAAAATCATATGCAGTAGTGACTCACCAGCCTCCTTATACTACTTCCGTTGCTTCGTTTTGCTATCGTCCAACTCAGAAGGTGTACGAAGACTTGTTCGCTGAAGCCTATCACCGCAAACATGCCGCCTACAATCGACGCCCGCAAGTAAGTCCTCTCGAGTAATGCGAGGAATTTGTAAGCCACTAATGGGCTTCTTGTAGCGACTTCGATCAAGCAAAATACTCGGACATCACTATCAAGTCTGGAAACCGCGAGTTCAAGTGCCACAAGATCATCCTGGCCAGCGTCTCAGTACTTCGCCAAGCTTGTTAATCCAGAAGACGGTTTTGTGGAGGGTAAGTAGGCCGTCATAGTACTTCAGGACGACGAGCCCGATGCTGTGGAGGCGATCCTCCAGTATATCTACAGTTTCAAGTATGAGGAGTTGGGGGCCCAGAAGAAGACGACGAAGAACACGGTGCTGTATCATCTGGGGGCCTATAAGGCTGCTCAGAAGTACCAGATGAAGGTAAGTCTGATGGATATACTACCCATCGCTAAGACACCGCGTGGTTACTGTCTGAGATATCTGCTAATCTACCCGTTCATTTTCGCAGGAGCTTGTGGAGAAGGTGCTCAAGGCTTTGCACATGGTGCTCAAGGACGACGATACGAATGTCAACCAAGTCAAGGACACTGCTGAATCAGTCTCCGAGCTCGTCGACTTGCTTGCAGACTACAAGGAGTACGATGCCATGTTTGAGGGATACAGCAATGCGCTCGCTCTGCGCCACCTTCCGGCCTTGATCACCTCGAAGGGGTTTCGTGCTTCGATACTGGAGGAAGACGAGGGCGAGAAGCTTGCGCTTGTTCGTATGGCCATGGGGGCGAAGCCGAGGAAGATGGTCATGGCGTGCTATGATCGCAATCTGGTTCGTCGCAAGGAGGAGCTGGAGCACTACTGCGTGTTCCGCGTCCGTCTCGTCGACAGCGTAGACAAATGTCGTGTCGTGGCCTTGGCCAATGTTTTCGACTGCTGATTGTGTTGGGCGCGGAGAACATCTGAGGTGCGGGAGGAGATGGGGCTGTTCTCGCAACTGACGTTGGTACAACATGGGCATATGGGCAGGAACATTGCTCGTGATGGGTGGCAGACTTCGAGACAGTATGATGTCGGTACGTGATGTATTGAATGCAATGTGAGTTACACGACTGGTCTGCGATACCAGAGCTCCTTCCGTGGCATGGTAAGTTCACTGAGTTGCCCAGCCGCACTTTCCAATTTGGTCTCGCGGACTTTCGCTTGACGTCACTTCATTGTCACGGAATTCTGATTTACCACAATACGGTACCCTCCATCTCGCACTAACCGCAAGACTTCGACTATACCTTCACAACGCTCATCACGCCCAGAGAGGACTCTTTCGCAGAGATGGCGCCGACGATTGACGCTCAAGAGTATGTTGATCTCCCATTTCAAGTCGTGCTACATGCTAACATCTCTCACCTCAGTTGCTTCAACCAGGCGAAACATTCCGATATTACGATTAAGTCTGGCACGCGGAAATTCAAATGCCACAAGATTATACTCGCGAAGGCTTCAGAATATTTTGCGAAGCTCATCGATCCGGACTCTGGATGGATCGAGCAGCGCCAGAGCGTGATCGAGCTGAAAGAAGACGATACCGAGGCGGTTGAAGCCATGTTGCGATACATCTATAGCTTCGAGTATGAGGCTATCGTCAGTGGAGAGAAGGCCAGGGCAACGCCGCAATTTCATCTGAACGTCTATACGACAGCGCACAAATACCGCCTATCAACACTGATGAACAAAGCCACGGCTTCGCTGGACAAGGCGTTGGTGACCATCAATACGACTGCAGCAGGGACCAACGGCGGCAGCGTTCCCGAAGATGTTTTCGAGCTTGTCAAACTACTATCAGCTCATGGACACTACTCGACGAACTTCGTAGCGAAGAGCGACTGGCTCGTCAAGCGACACCTCCCGGTCCTGATCAAGCTGAAGGCTTTCCGGCAATGGCTTGACGAGGGCAATAAGTCCGCTCTCGCACTCGTTTTCGACGCTGTGGCTACAGGGTGTGCAGAAAAACCACCGGTCAAGGAGACCACTCACGAGATCAGGGTGTGTCGTAGCTGCCGGCTCATCTTTTTCGACAATCAATGTGCGAACGGGCACTTCTGCACGAGTCTGAACCGCCAAGTCTCAGCCGGGGGCACCAGTGACACGGGCAGGGTGAGCTACAAGGCGGGAGTTCTAACAAGCTTGCGTACTTGAGAACGCACATGTGGGAACGCACAGGTGGCACGGATCGATTGAGACTGGCAATACAACTCGAAAGCAGTGTTGGGCTGTATAGGCAAGGATGGACACGTGGTCAGAGATGGAAAATACATGGCGCATCATCGTTCTTGCGGCATGAAGAGCGCATCGTAACATATTTGCTCGAATGCAATGTGAGTTCACTGCTTCGGCAGCACCATTTGGTGCGAGCTCCGTCGTTCCACACTAAGTCTTGCGCACGAACCTCTTTCACATGCTCGCTCTTTGACTTTTGACGCCTTCCAACTTCTGACAACAATCCGGTCTGACCGCAATCTCCGCACGCACTGCGACCTCCCAATCGTGACTTGAGATCAGTCAAGATGGCCACCGGCTTCAGCCTAAAGAGGTGAATACTCTTTTACCCAAATCTCGATCTGCAAAACCTGACTTTCGCTACGTGCAGGACCTTCAATCAGCCTGAGTTTTCGGACATCACCATTAAGTCTGGCGGGTATGAGATCAAGTGCCACAAGATGGTACTCGCCGATGCATCGAACTACTTCAAGCCGATGGTGACAAGCGGCCGATTCGCCGAAGGAGGGCAGGATGTGATCGAGCTCAAAGAGGACGCCCCTGAGGCTGTGATCGCAGTACTTCGCCATATCTACCGGTTCACGTACAAAGACATCACCGCTGCAGCAATCGAGACTGGAGTGGGTTTTCATCTCGCGATTCATACCACAGCGAATAAGTATCTGCTGCCCGCGCTGGAGGCTCAGGCGATCTCAGGTCTACGAGAAGAATGCGAGGCGGTTGGCAAGAACAGAGGGAACGCGAAAGACGCAGGCGAAGTCTTCGATCTCATCAAGGTTCTGGCCCATCACAAAGACATCGATTACAGGATCAATCACCAATACACCAATCTGATTACGACTCACTTCCCAGATCTCTTCAAACTACAAGAATTTCGTGCCTGGCTTGAGCAGCCTGCCAATGCAGTGATGCTGCAGATTGCCTGCAAATTCGTGGAGCATGGGGACAAGTACGCTGAATGCGAAGTCCTTAGGTGTGAGAGGTGTGGTGTTGATTTCGTTGAAGTGGAGGATACCGAAGGAGATTCGTGTTGTCACAAAGGAAAGAAGCATGCTGCTCACAAACGCCTATGATGAGGCGTATAGCTCCGCCAGCGGATTGCCGCTTAACGATACAATAGTGGGTGCCGACAATTGCATTTGGACGGCGAGGGATGTTGCAAGAGATCGAGAGCCTACATGTAGTGTCACGAGGAACTGTGTGAGTTCACCTACATGATCCATCCGTTATTTCACTTCACATATTCGGTGCACGTCCCCTCTCACATGCTCACCTTCTGACACCTTCCATCCTCCACCTCCAAGCAACCTCTTACGTTCTCTACAACTTCCTAAGACCAACAACATCTTCAATTCCAACACGATGTCCATAAGTGTGGCGTCAGGGCTGGATGCAACCAAGTGAGTGCTATCGGTGACCTCTTAGAATAATGCTTTACTAACCTACGACTTTTACAGGATGTTCGATCAGCCTGCCCTCTCAGACGTCACCATCAAATTCGGCCGCCACGAAATCAGATGCCACAAGGCGGTCCTTGCGATGGGGTCGGAGTACTTCAATACCCTTTTCACCAACAAGCGTTTTATGGAGAGTCAGCGAGCGGTTATCGAGCTCAAAGAAGACGACGAAGATGCGGTCTACGGCATGCTGCGTCACATCTATGGCTTCGCATACAGTATCTCGGAAATCAAGGGATTCGACTCGCCTGATCCAGACTTCCATCTCGAAGTTTACGCCGTGGCCGACAAGTACTTGGTGCCCACCAAGGGAGCTCAGGTCATCGATGCGATCTGCGAAAAGTTCCACACTACCAGCAGGGGATTGGTTCAGCTAGAAGAACCGAGTGCTGCGAAAATCTTTGCGGTGATCAAAATTCTGGCTCAGAAGAAGGACAAGGATGCTGTCACTCGGTTTCGCGATCTGATGAGAGGGTTCTTCAGCAAGCTCTTCAAGCTGGCGGAGTTTCGTGCCTGGCTCGAGAACCCGTCTCATCAAGAGTCGCTGGACTACGCACTCAAGCTAGTCGATTACGGTCACCCCCGGATCCATTCAGAGCGTGATATATGCTGGAAATGCCTCACAGAGACGTTGGCACCGTTTCCTGACAAATGCTCTGATGAATGCCTTGAGCGCCGCCGTCGACGTAGGGCCCATGGGTCCGGCGAGTGGGTCGACGGGGGCTCAGGGGGCAGTCGATGGGGAGGCAGCCAAGGGTCGTGGTAGCAACGGTCAGTACCATGGCGAGTGGGAGTACTCAGAAGTGCAGGTAGGCTTAGAATGGCGTTTCTGGGTCTGAGACGGGAACTTCAGGCGTTGATGGCTGCAACACAAGCATGTGTTGCTAATCAAGGCATCGGGATCTACGACTCAAGCATGCAACCACGAAGCTTGTGTGAGCACAGACTGGATATGGCCGGCGGCAATGACTGGTCTGCGATGATCATTGACATAGCTTGTGAAAATAGTCGGTGAAGAGCTGGTACAAACATCACCCTACAATCTTCTCAAAAGCCGCCGACAAAACTTCCTTTCTCTCCCTATGCATCTCCAAATTCCCTCCATAGCGCTCCATCAACTCCAACATCCTCGCGATATCATCCTTCGCTTTGCCAAAGATCGCATCGGTACTATTCAGCCCTTGAGCACCATCACTAACACTCTCCCCACCCTCTCTTGCCGGTGGCACGCTCGCAAGCAAGTGCGCCATCAGCAAACTCTCCTCGAAAGCCCTATGCTGGAACACCCACCATACACCCGCCTCGGACTCAAAATATCCCCAAAGCTTGATGAATGACCATATGGCTTCATGAGCGGCTTCCAGCGCGGGCTTGATGTTGCACTCTACCCCGGCACCTTCATTCTCGGAAGCGTGCAGTAGCATGAGGCAGTGATAGTAATTCGAGGTGAGGAAGAGATTCTGCCGGACCCCTCGCGGGTTCGTTTGAGCTTGCTGCTGGAGGGTGTTGTAGTCCAATTGTGTCAGATTAGGTGGGAAAGACTTGTAGAGCCGCTTGAAGGCTGCAATAAGCGAGTCTTTGTGCCGTGGACTGTTCGCCAGAGGCAGAGATAGCGAGCAGGGAGATGACAAGTTCTCTTGGACCAGATTACCAAGATGCCACATGCAGCGGAGGAATATGACGTCTGTCTTCATTGTTGCCGGATCGACAATATGGTGGGGTGCCGGCTGGATATATGGCTCTGCTGGCTGCGGCGCGATGACACTGATGCTCATAAGATTCTCGACACGCGAGTGAGCACCAAGCAAGCACATGTCGAGACCATCCGTGCTGAGCTCGTTCTCCTCACGGAGTGACTCCACGGGAACATCGCTGTGGGTGGCTGTTGGTGGGAGCTTCAGGAGAACTGTCAGGAACGTGTCGTGAAAGAAAACCGCTTGCCACAGTTTGCGACGCTGTTGCTTCTCGATCACGGAGGCATCCGGCACCACAATGTCTGGGTCACGATGGAGTCGCATCGCGTACGATTGGCGAAGATGAATGCCGGCCCACGCGTATGCATCTGATGCATGGTTTTCGTTCATCAAGAAGTAAGACATGAGCAGCATGGCTTGAATGGCTCTCATTGACGTCCGATTCAGGTAGGAGTAAACTCGGAGGGCCTGGTTGGCCGCCGAGCAGTAGAACTCCGCTGTCTGCGATCGTTCTTCGTAGGATGGAAACTGAATGAATTGCGTACCAAGAGCATACATGGCGTAGAGTAAGGCGGAGAAGGAGGCATCCGTCTCGCCCTTTTTCTCTGTTGAAAGGGCCCAGAAGCGCTCGTAGTCGGCATAGAATGTCCTCCGATGGATGAAAGGGTAGACACCATCAACGACCTCGAAGTATTTGGCGATGAGGATATCTGCCTGTTCTTTCGACGGCATGACACTGACGACTTCCGGTAGCCCACCAGCGCAGGTCCAGTAATTCGAGAACGGGTGCTGCGACCCTACACCAAACACGTTAGAAGGCGATGACTTCGCATATGGCACATTCGAGAGCAGATATGGCGAAGACCCAGACGACGCATTCGAATGTCGATGTGCTCTTTGGTCGATCGACGTCCAGCCATTGTCGGTCGTCACAGGCGACGTCTGCTGGCTAGTAGAGGCATTGCTGATCTTCCGGATCTTAGTGGGTGGCTTGGTCACATATCGTGCCTTGCTCACCCCATTTTTTCGGTCCGCTGAGGCAATGAGGTTGGCAACTGCGGTATATTCGCAGTTCGACTGCCGTTTGACGCAAGCAAGACATGGTCGTTCTCGGTCACACTTCGTCTTGCGTTCCACGCACTCCAGACAGCTCAGCGTGGGTTTGTTGCGCTTCTGCTTCGGTTTCCTGGTACCATCTTCGGACTTGACTGCGGTGTCAGATCTGCTATCGTCTCTATGGCCATTGCTGGCGCCGTCCGGATACTGCTGGCCGGAGGGCGTACTGTAGCTGTCCGGAGTATTGACGGCCGGCAAAGCGATAGCACCAGGACTATTGTACTCTTGTGGCACCTGCATGGTTTAAGTACTCACGGGTTCCTGCTGCAAACGTGCCCTGTGGAGCAGTCCTATCGTTGGGCCCGGGAATGAAGTCTGTCCAGCGTATATCCGTCCAAGTAGATGCGTGGGATCAGGAGGCGTGGCGCTTGCATCTGCCTGCTTCCGGCGCGGCAGGACAGTCTATCGCAGAGCTAGCTAGATAAGCAAGATCGACTCTGTCGGTATACAGTAGGCACGTTTCTCTTCTCTCTGGTGTTGAAGGCAGAATCAGTACGTTGCCAATCGTCGTCCCCACGATCCCCAGACGTCACCCAAGACCTCGCCTCCTCTTTTAGCTCTTCGGAATCCCGGCTGTCGATCCGAACGTTAAGCACGAGCCACGCCGGGTTGTCTCATCAAGCGTCCTTGACCGACATCTCTCGGACCTTTAAGATCAATCTACTACCAACCTTTCAAGCCTACGAATCGTCAAGGACTTGCCTGGCCGGTGACCCAGCAACCCCATAGGCCGACTCTGGCGCTGGTCACCAGGAAGGCCAATAGATGGCTCGCGTTGGCCTTATCGTCCCACTTTGGAGTATCGCTCAACGATTATGGATGTGGGTACTGAAGTGGGTACATGGCTTTGACGCAGGACTGTGGACATCCTGAGCCGTGTATATATGAGGCTCAAGCATCAAGCAAGCTACAGCAAGTCGATCGTCCGTGGCACAACCAGATAACCACATCCACCTGCATCACCTTCGAATCATTCTCTCCTTGATCTCCCCCATTCGTACACCGTCTAGTTGTCAAGGTGAAGACCCACACGGGTACTCTCCTTGATCTCTTCTGAGTTGGCAAGATGTTTTTCGATGGATAAGGAATTGATCACTGAATTTCACCGTACTATAAGTATACTCCAGTAGTCATCATCCGACTCATCGATCAGACCAGACCCTATCGTGGGACTTTTAATCCTGACCCAGCAACGGAGTACCTGTCAGCCGGCAGCACCTCGAAGTCCCCATCAAAGACCCAGGCACAGCTCACCACAGCTCATCACATCACGCGATCACAACAATCAAGCATCGACTACCCCGCGATCGTCATCCCAAGCTCTCCAGCATCGTGATAACAAACGGACATGTGAAAGCGAGCTACCATCTATCGATCCGAGAGCTCTCACTAGTCTAGCAGGGCTGTTGGTCAGCCATCTACGCACACGACTCCGCCGCCTACCGTACCATACTCACACCACCTCGTCCATCGACACAAAAGCATACGACCCATCCCATCTCGTTAAGCAGTGAACTCAAAACAGATCCATATATCCCATCATCATGTCAGGAAGCGGAGATGCCTGGTCCGACAGACGTGGGATGTTCCAGCGCGGCAAGGAACTCCACGCGCCCGCCAATCCAACCGGCAGGAAGTTCCATGAAACAGGCGCCATCACCAACGCTGTAAGGAGGGCTTCGGTGACCAGCAACGATGGCGGTTCGCCGCTCGATAAGACACCAACGGGTGGTAGTGCTGGCGGAGGGTTTCCGACATCTGGGAGAAGAAGGGTTCGTTGACACCTTCATCCTCCTGTTCTTCGGCGTCCTGATATGTTCATCCGGCTAACCAGTGCTGTACCGTAGTCGTCCGCCGGCTCCGGAAAAGGACTATTCGGCAACCTCACTCATCAAAAGAGAGGGAGCGAGGACTATGGTGAGCGACGTGCCAGCGTCAACGAGATGCAGGGCGGTGGTGGTGTGTTCGGCACCTGGTACAACTCTACCTTCAAAGGTCATCAGAAGCCTGTTGCTGGTGGGGATGAAAAGAAGGATCAGAAGAGAGGTGTGATGGAGTAGGATGTGCCATGAAAATTGCAATCAATGATTGATGAACGTATTTGATGGTCGGTGGAGGGTTCATGCTTGAAAGGATGGTGTATTACTAGTATAACGAAGAATGAGGAAGCGTTGCAATCGAACGAGCCAGGAGCATTGTTGACTTAACTTCAAGCTTTACCAACGCCGTCAAAGAAGTCGATTCGTTAGGGTGCAACATAACAAAACTTGGATAAAGCAATGTATCTGCAGCCTCAAGAGCGCTGTGCTTCCTTTTGAGTCTTCTGGTCTCGGGTGATCTCGGATGGCCCAACGCAGTCCGCGTTCGGTGCAGTGGATAAATATTAGGTAGGTAACTTCCTCATTCATCCATACCTCATCTGAGCTGTTTGGCATCTCCCCAATCAAGCAACCTTCAGTCGTCCAGCACGTACTTCCAGCCAAAGCTGTTCCTACTGCGGGCATTGTTTGTGTAAGTAGTGCCATACCTCACTTGAGCATTTCCACTCGCATTCATTTGACCCCCAAAATCAATACCGTAGCCGATCACTTGAGAGCCCATTTCCACATAGTCGCCTATCTCGATTTTGGCATGCTCTGTAGCCGTTACTGTTGCCTTGAAGATATGTCTGCGGACATCATGTGTAGCAGTTGACTGATCGAGGACTTTCTGCAAAGCCTCTTTTAATGCGGAATCCACAACGGTAGCGACTTCCGCTAAGATCGTCATATTGGTCTCAGCATTGCTGCGGTCGTCCACTTCCTCGACCTCGGTCGCTTGGATCAATTGCTCTGCGTCCGATTTGACTAGCTGAAGTCGACGCTTCTGATCGGCTGGGAACAGGTTTTCAAGCTGCGTTACGTTGCCGTTCAGATCCTTGATCAAGCCCTTGAACCGATCTCTGTCACGTAGCGCCCAGCGAGTCTTCCGTGTAAGCGATGTCTGCTTTTGGCGGTTGACAGCCAGTTTGGATGTTCGTTCAATGAGTGCTTGCATGGTGGCCAGCTCCTTGTCATCAGTCGGCGGTGGTGGAGCGGTATCTGTGGTCTTGTAGCGCTTTGCGAATTTCTCCGTATCTTGGATGCCCTCTTGGATGTTGACGAGTAGGTTTTGCACGGTCTCAAGCTCCGTGGCGTCGTCGACTCTAGATCTCATCTCGAGAAGCTCAACGCCTTGTGCGCAACGTGACAACCTCAGGCGCAGAAGAGAAGTCTGAAAAGCCAGTTGCTGATATTCCTTCCCGTACTCTCGCGCTGTTTGTATCCGTTCGAACGTACTCATAGCCGTATCGAACACAGTTACCAAACTCGCCGCCCCGAAGGCAAGGCCGACCGGTTCTGCCATGCTTAACAGATCAAGAGAGGCTGTAACTTTATCTTGCGACCTCAACTCGAGTCCGAGGAAGGACAGCGCCAGGATAGAGCCAAAGGAAGCAGCAAGGCGTAGGACGACTCTTGTACCTTCTTGCGACGAAGCAATGGTGCCGCATAGCCTCGTTGTAAAGCCAGCCACAGCGCTTGTTCGAGATCAGCCCACGCATCCAAAAGCTCTGCCAAAAGTCGATGTGCATACTCGAACGAGGAAGACGAAGGAGGTATGAGTACCGGGATATTTGAACCGCAGACTTTGGTATCGTTACAATCAGTTGTTTTCTCGGCGGCGAAGATGTTGCCCTGGGCGTATTGCAGCTGTACAACTCCCACCGTGCTCGACAGACTTGCGCGGGAATGCCTAGTTTAGCATATCCGTCGTCCAACAACCATTACTCCTTCAGCGGATCCATCCCGCCATAGGAATTCCCCAGGCGTACTCGAGCATTGCCACTGGACTCAATAGTGCCGCCATAGAAGCCTCCTGGGCCCACGATCTGAGCTCCATCAGCCACATAATCGCCGATCTCGATCTTGGAATTCTCTGTCGCCTCGACAACCACTTGGAAGATGTGTCCGCGTACATCGCTATCTGGTGGTGTTCGTCCGAGAACCTGTTGTAGAGCCTGGTTTAGAGGACTGTCCACTGCAGCTGTCACCTCGGCTAGGATCTTCATGCTCTCGCTAGCATCGCCGCCGTTGTATACTTCGTCGACCTCGGCTGCTTTGATCAATTCCTCTGCGTCGGCATCGACCAGCTGCTCGACTGACTGGTCCTGTTGCTTCGATGGAAACACTTGCTCAAGCTTCGTCAGGTGCTTGGCGATGTCTATGATCAAATCGTTGAGGTTTTGCTCGTTACGAATTGTTCCGCCATTTTCGTGGCTGGAAGCAATTCGATTCTGACGCTGAAGAGTCATGGTGTTCACTTTCTCGATTAGCTTGCCGATACTATCGAGCTCCTTATCGTCTTGAAGCGGAGCCGGTGTATCATCGCCGTCCTCGTTGGCCTGGTCGAGTGTATCTTTCTCCGTCCGAATGATGTCCTCCGCAATGGACTCCAATGACGTCTTGACGCTATCGTAGTCCTCCGGCGTGCCGAACGATTGGCCGTTGCTGGCGTTTTGTATGCTTTGGGGGCACCTCGAAAGTCGTAGGCGTAAAAGGGACACTCTGAGTGCAGACTGTTGGTAGTCTTTACCATAAGCTTTAGCTGCTTCGATCTTGTCAAGTGCACTCATCGCAGCGTTCACGAGCGCTACAACGCTTACACCACCGATGGCAAGACCAGCGATCTCTGCCATGGTGGCTTGGGAAAAGTGGACTATCGGGAAGCAGATTACGATCGCGCGGTCAGTGAAGAGCACCAAATAGTACGAGTAAAGTAGCGTCAACGAGAAACAAATGCATACCATGATTCAAGACTCACCTCAGCCTCACCGCAAGCTATGCCAGAAGTCGCCGTGCATATGCTCTTGAGCAGCGGGTGGAACCTGCATGCGACCCATTCGGTATGTAAGTGGTTTCTGTCCATCTAGTGCACCTATGCAATAGCAACAGCGCTCTTCACCTCGAACGCTCCTGGGTATAAGATGCACTATTAGCACACCACGCATCGCTATGCATATCAGCCAATCGCCGAGAACTGCCTGCATTAGTAAAATCTGCTTCACACAATGTCCTCCTTGACATCAAGCCCAAAGAAGATAACCTGCACCGAAATATCATCGCGGACATGCCTTGATCGCGGTGGCTGCATGCTCATGATCCCTCGAAAGAGGTTCCTCCGCTTGCCACCAAGAGCGTTCTTGATGAGGTGGATCCCGCAGTGCTCGTCCTCTACGATGAAATGTTTTGGGCTCACGCGCCACTTCATGGTTCGTTCCGCTTCATCCCAGTACGTGTCATCGTCCGCGTTGGGATCGTACGTGAAGTCTGGTTGGTACTCTGTAATTGCTCTCCTGTTCGCACGATCGAATGGTAGTCCAGGGGGGCCAGCCGCTGCCGGGTCGATGGGCTTCGGCTCCATAAACTTCGTCGGTTCATATTTGTCGAGCCACTGTTGCACGCACGTAACAGCGTCGTCAGATGACATGTTGTCCCAGAGGCCGTCAGACGCCATGATAAGGAAGTCCGGATGCTCTCCACCCTGTACCTGCGTTTCCATAATCTCAGGCTCTGCAGTCAGGTAAGGCGGTGTCTTGACCACGCCATTCGGCCGAGGTGCCGGGCCCCAAAACTTCTCGTAGACTTTTCTAGACATCTCATCCGGCCACTTCCACCTCGAATCTCCGAAGGCTCGTGAGACTGCGATGCCAAGCACTCTTCCGGTTTTCGGGTCCACCACGTCCTCGTCGGGGTGCTCGCGTCGTAACCGCTCAACTTCCTCTGGGTTGAAGCCGGTTTGGTCGACAGACATAGCTTGCGCTACGTACTTGCCTTCCTGGCCATCCCACCTCCCGAGCACAGCCCTTGAATCTCCGGTGTTAGCGACTCTCAACACCGATCGCGCAGGGTCAAACAAGGCCATAAGTGCGCACGAGCCCGACAACGCAGTAGTCGTAGCGGCAATCGTAAGTGCCAAGTCGTCTTCACCGGAATGGACGCGCAGCGACGCACGCTGCAGAATCTCAATATCGAGTCGATGAAACGCCTTCTTGATCGTGCTAATGATCTGAAAGTCGTTTGGCGTATACGGCCTGTCCATGGACTTCGCGTCCCACAAGTCGCCACCAACGTAGAGCGGCAAGGACTCCCGCAGCACTTCCGCTGTCTTCGGTCCGGCGTGTCCATCTAGAATAGTCCAATTGGACCAGTCGCGCATAGGGTCTTGGAACATGCCATAGATCCCACTGCTCATAACATCCTCGCAAGGCATATTTGAAGCAAGCTGAGCATTATGCCCCACCGCCGTCTTAGTCAACGAATACCCCGCGCCCATCTCAAGCATGTCCTGCGCACGCTGCAGATCCATGATAGGCACAAGCCGAGCAGTGGTGTCCTGGGCGCTGACTCGTAAGGCGTCGCTGAACTGCTGGGCCTCCGGACTGCCTTCCTCGACCATTACACCCATGGCGGCGAGATCCTCCTGGTCCATGAGCCAGGAGTAGCCATAGGCGCCCAAGGCAAAACATGTTGTGCCGAAGAGAACAGATCGGAGGATTTTCGCCCTTGGTTTAGGCGCAGGGGGCTGCTGGAAGTAAGTTGTGTGTGGTTCTTGCGGCTGGCCATTGTATCTTCGTGAGAATAGCACGGTGCGGTGCACGCGTGTGCGAAGGGGGCGAAGTGTCCGGGCCCACATCTTCTGAAGTTGTTGGGTTGCCAGGAAAGATTCGGTGCAGTGGAGCTATTCGAGGAAGTGAAGTCTGCAGGGGCGAACGCGTCGCGTGGCAGAAGCTCTGCGATTGGCTCGGTACTGTCCGCCGCTAGCTCATGTCCTCGGCCTGCAAAAGTGCTCTGCGCGTCGACCGCAACTCCGAGAGGCGGCGCTTCGTCCACGGCCAAACCCTTCATCAATCACATGAAAAAACCACATGTGAATCCACTTGTTATGGCAATTTTGGCTTGTGAATTCGATCAGATCGAATAACCCATATTAAACTTGGACGTAGCTGAATTCAATCTACCTCGCCCTCGCCCTCCTCCTCATCCTCCTCGTCTCCGTCACCCTCCTCTTCCTCGTCGTCATCCTCATCCTCAGTAACCTCCCCACCCAGCTCCTTGACCTTCTCGCGGTACAAATCCCTCTTCGCCTCAATATCGCCCATCACAAGCAACATACTCTCCAGCTCCTCCTTCGCCGCCTTCTCGCCCTCCTTAGCTTCCTTGACCTCCCGCTCAAGAGCTTCAACCTCCTCAGAATCGCCACCAGCCGTCTTCGCCTCGCCAGCAGAAGGCGCAGTACCGCTCTTAGCAGCCTCGAGCTCCTTCTCCAGATCCGCGAAGCCAGCACGTTCGGTTGCGAGTTCTTCCTCCTTGCCTTTGAGCTCGTCTTGCAGCTCCGCCAGCTGAACATTGAGGCGCTCGAGGGTGGATGAATGGGCTTCTGACTCTTGACGCACTAGTTCTAGCTCTGCTGTTGCTTGGGAGGATGAGGCTCGCAACTCTGTATGCTCCTTTTCGAGGCGGGAGTGCTTTTGGCTAAGATCGGCGAACTGCGCGCTGACGCTCTTCTCGCGCGACGTGAGCTCAGTATGGGTCGCTGTGAGCGACTCGAGCTGCTGCCGCGTGTTCGCGTGGCCACTCTGTTCTGTTCGATGCACGTTGCCTATCTCTGCTATCCGGCGCTCGAAGTCTTGGATTCGTGCTGCGAAGCTGTCTTGCGTTTCTCTGACAGCTGATTGGACCTGCCGCTGCGAATCCTGCTGTGTAGAAGCCAGGGCTCGCTGATGCTCGGCGCGCTGTCCTTGTAGTTGCTGCTCATGCTGAGCAGCAACCTTTTCGAGTTCAGACTCGTGGCCTTGTTGCATAGCTTGATTGATGCGCCGCAGTCGATCCACTTCCGCACTCGCGGTCTGCAGCTCTTTTGCTAAAGTCATGCGCTCTTGCTCGTGCTTCTGACCGGACTCGACAGAACGTTCTTGAGCTTGTGCCAAAGCATCTGTAGAGGTCTGTAGTTGCTGCCGCAGGTCATCGAGAACATCCCGGTCAACGCCAGCTTCTACGGCAGATGAGGGCAACACTTCGATGCCCGGATCCTTGTCAATAGTCTTTCTTAGACGCGAATACTCGATTGAAAACAGGTCGACGAAGGATGTGCATAGCATCTTGTCAGCGTCTCCAGCTTCCATCAAATCAAAGTCCCGCACGGCTGGCGCTTTTCGCAATTCGACCAGTGCATCTAGGTATTTCGTGCGGCCAAGTTTCTGTGTGAGTAGAGGTGCCAGCGTTCGCCGTGGAATCGCACTATCCTTCGTGCTGAATTCGTAGATCGTGCCTAGCAGTGTTGCGCTAAGGCCGACCACCACCGCATCAGCCGTAGCCGCCTTCGTAGTGTTGGCAAGAGCTTGCACCAGACTCGAGCCCTCGGCAAGCAGATCGTCTATGCCAGCCGCGAACTCCCACAGAAAAACAGCCAGAAGACCTGCATAGGCTGCGAGTTTTCTCACGTCGACAGCTTGCTGAAGTGCAGCTTCGAGCTCGGAGCCGAGTGCTTGAATGAAAGATAGCACATCTTCGCCTTCACTTTCGTTGCCTTCCTTGACGGCAGCAAGCATACTCTTGGCGTCGATGTTGTCCGCTATCAGATCTTGCACGATCCAGGAAGCGAACGATATACCGATCGCATCGCCTTCGGGCTGTGACAGTGTAGCAAGCACGTTCGCAGCATCTTCCTGGTCGGCGTGACCAGATATGGCGCGTTGAAGGAAGTGTACTCTGATCCGGTCATGCTTGATTAAGTAAGCTTGTATGAGGTCACAAGTAGCGCTGCGTAGAACATAGTCTTCTTGCGGCTGATCCAGAGTCGTGTCAAGCAAAGCTTCGATGATGTATGTTCTTGGTCTCTCGGCGCTAGGTCGTGCGCTGCCCTTAGTCGAAGGTCCAGCTGATCTCGAACCGTTCAGTTGTTGCGAGGAAGACATAGAAGATGGTGCTGTGTCGATGAGTACGACCACCGTGAGAGCAGCGAAGGCTTCTTGGAGAGGCGCATTGTTGGCGATCAGCTCAGCAGCACCTTTCAGTGCTGCTGTTCGGATAGGGACTGGTATTCGACGTTCGAAACCAAGATCGATCAGGATTTGAGCTGTCCCAGCTCGGAAGAACGCGGTCTGGTTTTGAGGCGTGCTTGACTCGCCGGTAATCAGAAACAGCTTTAGCAGTTGCAGCAACCCGAAAGCGGACTTGTGTCGGTTTTGCGCGGTGAATGCGGCCTCGGGCTCAGAAGGTGGGAAGGCCTGCTGCAGTAGTTTCGCGAGTTGGGCAACGCACCCAGACTCTCTGAACATCGTCTGATTGCTCGCCGAGCCTTTGACGAGATTTGCTAACAAGCTTAAGCAGTCTTGCGCGGTAATGCCGGCATCAGCAAGGCCGCCTTCAGTCTCTATGACCGCGAACACCTTGCCGAATACATCTTCGAAGGCCACTATCTTCCTCAGATCTTCATTCGCACCACTGGTGAGGTCCACCAAAAGGAGCAGCCCGGCGTTCCGCACAGCATCTCTTCCGTCGTCCAGAATGCCTACCAATCTTGAGACGCCAAGCGGAGCGGAGAGTATGCATTCTTGCAGTCGTTCAGGCCGCGAAACACATATGGCGGACAGTAGTTGCACGCTGTAGAGGCGGGAGTAGTAGTCGGCATAGGGACTGGTTGGATCGAGGAGATTTAGGAGTAGAGTGATGTTGTCTTGGCGCTGGCATTAGCTTAGCTCTATCAACCCTGTAAATCATTCGCGCAACAGAGGAACATCTTCTGGGGTAGTATGGAAAATGGCGACCTACCATGGAGAACTCATCGGCCATAAAGAAGGCTATCTCATCCCCTGCCTCAGGACTTTCCGAGTCCGGGTTGAAGAGCATGAGCAGCGTCTCGAGCACCAGCCGTATGGTGTCGACGTCCCCGGTGCCCTCGTCGCCGCCTCTGCCTCTTTCATCTTTACTGCCTTTCTCGCCCAAGCCATCTCTGCGGAGAGTAGATATGAGTTCTCGCAGAGACCCAGACGCGACTGAGGCTGGATACTGCTTCGCGAAGCTCCGGAGCCCGAGTATCGATGCTCTACGATCCTCGAGAAGTGTGGCAGATTGGAGGCGACCGCAGAGAGTGTCGATTGTGGCCGTTGCGGTCTGCAGCGGTGGTGTTTTGAGCATGTCGGCGGTGAGATGTTGTGGGTGCTACTGCCCGAAGGCAGAATTTCGTTACCTCATCTGTATAGATCGGTATCAAGCAGTTCTTCAACCTAGGTTGCGCATGTGCTGTGACAAAACAATTGTTATAGAAATGTTACTTGATGTTGTCCTTAATGAGGACCCTTGCCATAACGCGCTAGTATCGGCCATAGCCGCGCCGTCAGCGTACTCAAACTTCGAGAAGTCGTTCAAACTTCCATTTCCTTCGTTCACACAGGCCAGCAGCAACGCCAACATCATCTGCTTGGCTTTTTGACTGAATCGCTGCATCTTAACCATCCTACCGTAAGTTTCATCACTAGTGGTGTGGTTTCGGCACAGGCAGGCGACGCACGGGTGTGGCTTCATTCAGCGCACGCGACTTCACAGCAAGACTACGTCTGGTTAGAGATATACACAATCCATCTAGCATCTCCATTACACCGCCATCATGGGTGTCCCAGCGCTCTTTCGCTGGCTCAGCAAGAAGTACCCGAAGATCATATCACCCGTCGTCGAAGAGAAGCCTGAGGAGTTCGATAATGGCGATGGCACCACAACGAAGGTGCCTGTCGATATTCGCAAGCCGAATCCAAATGGCGAAGAATTCGACAATCTATACCTGGACATGAACGGCATTGTGCACCCTTGCTCGCATCCCGAGGACCGACCACCACCAGCCAACGAGGAGGAAATGATGATCGCGATTTTCGAGTACACCGACCGCGTCGTCAACATGTGCAGACCGCGCAAGCTGCTCATGATTGCTGTCGATGGTGTAGCGCCAAGAGCGAAGCAGAACCAACAGCGCAGCAGACGATTCAGAAGCGCGCAAGAGGCAGCAGAAAAGGACAAGGCTACTGCCGAATTCCACGCTCTTCAGAAGGCGCATGGTCACGTGCAAGACAACGGCGACGAGGCGGAAGGGCCAAAGAAGACGTGGGACTCAAACTCCATCACACCTGGCACGCCATTCATGGATCTGCTAGCTGTTAGTCTCAGGTACTGGGTGAGCTACAAGGCATCGACCGATCCCGCATGGGAGAAGCTCAAGGTCATCATCTCCGATGCCACGGTTCCAGGTGAAGGTGAGCACAAGATTATGAATTTTGTCCGCTCTCAGCGAAGCTCTCCCGGGCACGATCCGAACACCAGGTAAGCAGAATCTATCTTCCCCATACACTCTTTGGTTGTTCTCTCTCTCTGCTCTCGAGTCGAGCGATGTGCATTCATACCACTTTTCCACGGCTAACCTGCGCAGACACGTCATCTATGGACTCGACGCAGATCTCATCATGTTGGGAATCGGTACGCATGAACCACACTTCCGCGTCTTGCGCGAGGACGTTTTCGCCAACGATACGAAACCCGGCCACTGTCGCAAGTGCAACCAGCCAGGCCACATGGCTGCCGAATGTCGCGGCGCAACGAAAGCCAAAGGAGACGAAGAAGGCATCGAGAAGCCGCTCAAACCTTTCATCTGGCTGCATGTTGGCATTCTGCGAGAGTACCTGGCTGTGGAGATGTCCGTTCAGAACCAGCCCTTTCCCTTCGAGCTAGAGCGAGCACTGGACGACTGGGTCTTCATGTGCTTCTTCGTCGGCAACGACTTCTTGCCACACTTGCCCTCCCTTGACATCAGGGAAGACGGCATCGATACGCTCATTGCAATCTGGCGAGACAATATACCCACCATGGGCGGCTACGTCACAAAGGACGGCCACGTAGATCTGGCGCGTGCTCAGATTATTCTCGAAGGTTTGGCGAGGCAAGAAGACGCCATCTTCAAACGAAGGCGTGAAGGAGAGCTGCGCAAGGAGGCATCGGCTAAGCGCCGGGCCGAGCAAGACGAGCGCAGACAGAGTGGCAACAAGCGCATGCGTTTCCAACCGGCCGGTGCGCCTACGGGTTTCGATGAGAGTGTTGTTCGTAGAGGCAACAGAGGTGGCATTATCCGCGGTGAAGCCGCACCCGACATCAATGCGCTGCCGACTTTCGCTCCTGGTGTGGCTCAGACGAAGAGCGATCCTCGGTATGCTGCAGGCTTGACGCATGCAGATATTGTTGGTGGGAAAGGTGCTCTGGACAAGGTCAATGCGGATAACAGGTCTGCAGCCGCTGCGCTGAAGGAGAAGCTGATGGGAAATAAGAAGCCTGCCGATTCTCAAAAAGCGGAGTTGGATGCACTTTTCGCGAATGGGGATTCGAATGGAGCCCAAGATGTATCTACACCTGTACTCGGGAAGAGGACGAGAGACATGATCGGCGAAGCTGGTGATGATGATGCGAGCTCCAGCCCTTCCACTCCGGGACGCAACACACCTAACAAGGAGATAGCCGACCCTATTGGCAATGGCACCTCGGGTGCTTTGGGAGGCACCTCGAAGACCGAGGAGGTCATGCCAGAAGACACGGTCAAGCTGTGGGAGGAAGGATACCAAGGCCGTTACTACGAGCAGAAGTTCCATGTCTCACCCCAGGACATCGAGTTCCGAAACAAAGTCGCCCAATCATACGTCGAAGGACTCTGCTGGGTGCTCCTCTACTATTTCCAAGGGTGTCCATCGTGGACCTGGTATTACCCGTACCACTATGCGCCCTTCGCCGCCGACTTCCAGGACATGGACCAAACGAAGGTCGAATTCACCAAAGGCCAGCCCTTCCGGCCCTACGAACAGCTTATGGGGGTCATGCCGGCGGCCTCGAACCACACCATTCCGAAGCCATTCCACCCGCTCATGACGGAAGATGACAGCCCGATCATAGAGTTCTACCCGGAGGACTTCGAAGTGGATCTCAACGGCAAGAAATTCGCATGGCAAGGCGTCGCTCTCCTCCCCTTCATCGACGAAAAGCGCCTCCTCGACGCCATGGCTACCAAGTACCCTCTCCTCTCCGACGATGAGCACCGCCGCAACGCTTTTGGCGAAGAAGCACTAATCTTCTCGACCAACCACCCTCTCTACGCCGAAGTCGCGCAGAACTTCTACGGCAAGCGCGCCGGCGCCACGAAATTCAAGCTCCAGCCTGAGATCTCAGAGGCTCTGCTCGGTAAAGTCAGCAAAGTCGACTCGTTCATCCCAGAGTCTGAGCTTGTGTTCCCATTGCCCGACAGTACCCAGGACGTCTACACCGATCTTGACGTCGATGGGAGTGTGACGGTGTATTATCACATGCCACCGGTGAATGGCGTGCACAAGAGCATGCTCATGCCGGGCGTCAAGTTCAACGAACCGGTGCTCGATTACAACGACGTACAGAAGACGCGGGAGCAAGCAAACCGCAGCGGACGCAGCCACGGTGGGGTTCAACTAAGCCATAATGGCGACCGCAGCGACGGACGCAGGATAAACTATTCCGCTCGCGATAACGGCGGGCATAACGGTGGCTACGCCGGTAATCACGGCTACGGCGCCAACGGTGGCTATGGCTCCGGTCCGGGAAACCACAACAACGGCAACGGCAACGGCAACAATCAATTCTCGAACCAAGCCGCGAATGCTTTCGCGAGTCTGCCGCCTCATCTCGCTCAGCAAGCTGCTGCGCACGGGTATGCGCCTCCGCCGGGTGGTATGCCGCAGGGTATGGCCCCGATGCCGCCGGGTATGCCGCCGCTTCCGCATGGTATGATGCCGCCGGTGCCGCCTAGGATGCCGCAGCCGGGCAGTGGGTACCAGGGTCAGGGGCAGCATCCGGGCGGGAACGGAGGAGGGTATGATGGCCGGCAAGGAGGTGGGTATCAGCAGGATTACGGCAGGAACGGTGGTGGAGGAGGGTATGATGGGCGTGGGCGTGGAGGTGGAGGTGGAGGTGGTGGATATCAGGGCGGGTATCAGGGCGGTTATCAGGGCGGGTACCAAGGTGGTCGTGATGGTGGTGGGGGTGGGAGAAGGTATTAGGGTTTACGATGGGGTTGCGAAGGATGGGCGTTATGGGAAGTCGGAGCTGGATGGACTGGGATCGAAAGGCAATTATCCGGCAAGCGATCAAAGCAAGTGGGTTGCTTGACGGCAAACGGGTGTCTTGCTAGATCGTTGTGAAATATATGCTCGCGGCTTTTGCGAAAGAGCCTACAATGCACATCAGACGTTTTTCAATCGTTCCTCTCTATCACCTTCACGATGATATGGTAAGTAGTACGTTCTCGCAATTTCTCACCCCTGAGAGCTGCTCTCGGGTTGGTAAAGTACTCCGCGATGGGACGTCCTTACTTCTAAGGAGGCCGCGGCCGGAAGACAACGATGTAAAGTGAAATAAGGGAAAAGCCAACCAGGCCATAAATTCTAATCTACCGTATCATGTACTAGGCCAACCAGGCCATTAAATCTGAGGTACCGTCGATACCAGGTACTCTCTCCACATAGGGCAATCACGAAGCCTCTCCTGCCTCGAAAAGCAAGCTACTCCTTCTTTATTTTTTGGCGGTCTTGTCTTCCTTGTCCTGGTACAATTTCTCAAGAGACTTCATGCCCTCGTCTACCTCCCGCTGGAGCGCGGCCTGGTGTTCCAGGCACACGCTACGATTGGGGTAGAATGGCGATGTGTCGGGCCAGTATCCATAAGGGAGCCCTTAGTAGTATAGTTGTAGCTTAAAACCACATATCTGCTTAAAGCCTCCTCCCACTATGCAACCGCATTGATACCTGAATCTTGTATGATACAAGCACATCCTCTGGTCGAGCCTCGAAGCGGCTGTAAAGATTCAGACTTGATTTGGACTCGGATGTCTTGGATGGGTTCTGGGAAGGTCTTTGGTGGCTTGGATGTTGTTGATGGAGTTGGAGAGCTTGTGGATTTGGATGCTCTGAAGGAGTGGTAAAATTGGTGGGTGGTTCTATTGAATTGCTGGAAGAAGACCTACTCTCGACAGCCTACCTTTTTACTGATGCTTCCATGGTTTACTGGTGCTCACAGTCGATTTCCCGTCATATTGGCAAACAACAAGACTGTCATGATCCTCCCGTAGCTACGTGATAGCACCCAGGAGTCGACTTCCAATCGTATCGGCAAACACCAGTACTGTCATAGTCCTTTCGTGACTACGCGATAGCAGTCAGGAGTCGCAGGTCATTTTTTGAAGCCAGTTCTACATTGTGGAAAGATGCCGAATCAGAGCACCGGCCAGCCAAATGCCAGTTTATGCGGTGTTGCATTTTGAACTCGTGCTGAGGAAAACGTAAGGTGCTGTTGACTCTCGATTCGACGCAGGCACGAAGCCAAGCCAATTGCCGGAAAGGGAGAATGTCGACCTCGTCGACAAGGGAGGTATTCAGATACCTTAAGCTCCATAGTGTTGAGAACGCCGGAAGTACGTGGCATGCTTGGTACTTCTACAGGCGGGCCAGCATCGTTCGGATCCTGGAGAGGCAATCCATAGGGATCTTATTACAAACTCGAGAAAACAGGTCGTATGGCGTGCTCCAGGAAAGACTCAAGATGACTCTCCTTGGGGTCCCGCGGAGCACGGGGTACCGCGCTCAAGACCACATTTCCGAGGGAGGGTCGGTGTGCCGTGATGGGGTCGGTGTGGTGGTGTTGTCCTTGGCTGTCATCAGACAGACAACAAGCACTCTCGCACTACTGTCGCAACCGCAGCCGCCAGCACCCGCCGTCTCTTATCCTCCCGTTATCACCATGTAGGATCCTTAGCAATCTGAGAAAGACCGCATGCGGTGCTGACTCCGCGATAACCCACCACGACTATTGCAGCCCGGCATTCCACGGACATCGACGTATCCCAACCAAACTTTGACGCGCTTCTTCACTCGATATATGACGTTTCGGACATGGACAAAGGTGGATCGTCCAACGGTCAACACAAATCTTTCTCAGTCGCAATTATTCAGCGCCGCATTGGCAGGACTTAGGAGGTGGTATGTCCGAACCGTATAGTTCTACTTCCTTTCGTACTTCTTCGGAAGGCCATCGCTACACGTCACAATCTCCTCTCCCTTCCTTCTGTCTCCCTTAAGGTTGGTCGCGGACTACCCAACGTTCTCCTTCTTCTCCATCGCCTCTATCTGCTCCCCCCGAGCGAGGACTCTCAATAACAAGGAACAACACACAAGCACGCAGCTTCCTTCCTTGGTATCATACTGCCCTTGGGCCCGTGTACCCTCGAAGATGTGGGCATCCCATCTAGACCAAGATCGCCTCCAGCACGTTGACAGCCGAGGGAATCAATGGCACCGCGGCGACCCACATCCAGACGCGGGTCGTCTTCACACACCACCCCAAACGGAGGAGGTTGAAGGAGACGAAAATGCTCGCTCAGGCACCTGGGGAGAACGGGACGTGGGCGAGTTCAACGCGGAAGAGGCTGCTGAGCAGTTTGCCGCTCTTAGAAGGAACCTCACTCAGCTCGAGAGGACTCGTACCAAGGACACCCAGACAACGCTGCGGAGGACTACCACTGGGAGAAGCTCCATGAGTAGGTCACAGACCAGGCAGTCAAATCTGGAAAGGCCACGTACTGGAAGGACTGCTTCGATAGCCGAGAGTTGTTCTGAGGCCGATGCTGCAGACCATGATGTCGAGGCTGGCGAGAAGGACGATGCAAAAGACGACGAGGATGACGAAGATGAGCTCCATCTTGGCGAGTTCCTCAAGGAGGGACACTTCGAGAAGCGTGACGACGGCGTGTCTGCCAAGAGGGTCGGCGTTGTTTATAAGGATCTCACGGTCAAAGGCGTTGGATCCACAGCTAGCTTTGTGAGAACGCTACCAGATGCTATCCTCGGAACGTTCGGACCAGACCTCTATCGCATAATCTGTGGCTTCATCCCAAGCTTGGCGAAGAAGCAAGGCGAGCTGAGGACGCTCATACACGGCTTCTCGGGCTGTGTGCGGGATGGAGAGATGCTGCTGGTACTCGGCAGACCAGGGTCCGGATGCTCTACATTTCTGAAAGTTCTGGCGAACAACCGTGGCGCATATGCCGACGTGAAAGGCGAAGTTTCGTACGGAGGCATCCCAGCCGACAAGCAGAAGAAGCTGTATAGAGGAGAGGTCAACTACAACGGCGAGGACGACGTCCACTTTGCCACTCTGAACGTTTGGCAGACCTTCACCTTCGCTCTACTGAACAAGACAAAGAAGAAGGCCCGTGAGGAAGTCGACATCATTGCCAATGCCTTGCTGAAGATGTTCGGTATTGGTCACACCAAGTACACCCTCGTGGGCGACGAGTACACCCGAGGTGTCTCGGGTGGCGAACGAAAGCGTGTCAGTATTGCGGAGACCTTGGCCAGCAAAGCGACATTGATTGCCTGGGACAACTCAACTCGTGGTCTTGACGCCTCGACTGCCCTAGACTACGCTCGCTCGCTGCGTATCATGACCGATATCAGCAACAGAACTACGATTACCACGCTATACCAAGCTGGCGAAGGTATCTACGAGCTCATGGACAAAGTGCTGGTGATCGATCAAGGTCGCGAGATCTTCATGGGCCCAGCTAAGGAAGCAAGACAGTACTTCATCGACCTCGGTTTCGAGGCACCAGAACGACAAACCACGGCAGACTTCTTGACAGCCGTCACAGACCCCGTGGAACGTCGCTTCCGCGATGGATGTGAAGCCAGTACCCCCAAAACTCCCGAAGAGCTCGAAAAAGCTTTCCGTTCTTCGGAGAACTACCAAAAGGTGCTTCGCGAAATTCAAGACTACGAACAGCACTGGAAAGCAACTGATTACCAAGACGCCAAACGATTCGAAAACGCTGTCCAGGAGGGCAAGTCCAAACACGTCGCAAAGAAGTCCCCATACACGATCTCATTCCCTCGCCAGGTTATGGCATGCACCAAGCGCGAGTTCTGGCTGCTTCTTGGCGACACTACCACTCTCTACACTAAGGTCTTCATCATCATCTCCAACGGACTCATCGTCGGTAGCTTGTTCTATGGCGAGCCTCTGAATACTGCTGGTGCATTTACTCGTGGCGGTGCCCTCTTCTTCAGCATCCTCTTCCTGGGTTGGCTACAGCTTACCGAGCTCATGAAGGCCGTCAGTGGGCGAGCTGTGGTGGCCAGACACCAAGACTACGCCTTCTACCGTCCTTCAGCTGTCAGCATCGCCCGCGTCATCACGGATTTCCCGGTTATTGCTGTCCAGACCTCGTTGTTCGGACTGATCATGTACTTCATGTGCAGCCTGGATGTCGAAGCTGGAAAATTCTGGATCTATATGCTGTTCGTCTATGTTACCACGATATTGCTGACTGCGCTGTATCGGATGTTCGCCTCGCTGTCTCCAGAGATCGATACCGCCGTTCGATTCTCCGGAATCGCGTTGAATTTGCTGGTCATTTATACAGGTAAGCACTGATGAACGATGGTTCTTCTGCTGGAGACGCTGCTAATGCTTCGCTGTCTAGGCTACGTTATCCCTAAGACTCAACTACTCTCTGAATACATCTGGTTCGGGTGGATATATTATATCAACCCTGTCGGATATGCCTTCGAAGCAGTCTTGACAAACGAGTTCGCGGGTAGAACAATGCAATGTGCTCCGGAGCAGCTTGTCCCTCAAGGCCCTGGAGTAAGGCCTGAATATCAGGGCTGTGCTATCGCCGGTGCTCAAGTCGGCGACACCTCAGTTACTGGATCGGCATACCTCAGTACCCAATACAACTACAGTCGGTCGCACTTGTGGCGAAACTTCGGCGTTGTGATCGCCTTCATCATCCTCTACGTCTTTGTAACCGCAATCGCCACGGAAACGATGTCCTTTTCGGCTGGAGGCGGTGGGGCTATCATCTTCAAGAAGACTCGGAAAGCCAAGAAGCAAGTCAAAAAATCGGCGCCAGCAGACGAAGAGAAGGCTGTTGGAAGCGGCTCGGACAGCAACACCTCCGCCAAGAAAGAGGATGGGCTTGCAGACTCACCAGCGGACAACACGGCCGAGGACGAGGCGTTGGAGTCGATCACTAAATCGGCCAGCATCTTTACGTGGCGAAACGTAACCTATACAGTGCCATATATGGGCGGGGAGAGGCAGCTATTGAACTCCGTCAACGGCTACGCGAAGCCCGGAAAGATGGTCGCACTTATGGGCGCTTCCGGAGCCGGCAAGACAACCCTGTTAAACACCCTCTCCCAACGCCAGACGATGGGCGTCGTGTCCAACGAGAGTGAAATGTTGGTCGATGGAAGAGCGCTAGGGCCGGCGTTCCAGCGCAACACTGGATTCTGCTTGCAAGGCGATTTGCACGACGGCACGGCAACAATTCGAGAAGCACTAGAGTTCTCTGCAATCCTGCGACAAGATGCGAGCATCCCTCGTGCTGAGAAGATGGCCTACGTCGATACAATCGTGGATCTTCTGGAGCTCAATGACTTGCAAGACGCACTCATCATGAGTCTTGGTGTTGAACAGCATAAGCGGGTCACCATTGGTGTTGAACTGGCCGCGAAGCCGTCTCTACTGTTGTTCCTGGACGAGCCCACCTCAGGTCTCGATAGTCAGTCCGCATACTCGATCATACGGTTCTTGAAGAAGCTTGCCCAGGCCGGTCAAGCTATCGTGTGTACGATCCATCAACCCAGCTCTGTTCTCATCCAACAATTCGACCTAATTCTCGCACTCAACCCCGGCGGCAACTGTTTCTACTTTGGCCCTGTTGGCGAGAATGGTCAATCGGTCATCGACTACTTCGCTGCCCGAGGAACAGAGTGTCCCGCCGACAAGAACGTTGCAGAATTCATCCTGGAAACGGCTGCTCGTCCTGGCAAAACACCGGACGGAAAACGCATCAACTGGAACGAAGAGTGGAAGAACTCGCAGGAAGCGAAGGACGTCATCGAAGAAATCGAAAGCCTCAAACTCACTCGCACCAAAACTCAGACAGAAGGTCAGAAGAAGGAGCAAGAACGCGAGTTCGCCGCTTCGACGATGCTACAGACGACGGAGCTGCTCAAGCGGACTTTCAAGCAGTACTGGAGAGATCCAAGCTACCTGTACGGCAAGCTGTTCGTCGCCGTGATCATCGGTATCTTCAACGGCTTCACTTTCTGGCAGCTAGGATACTCCATCCAAGACATGCAGAACCGCATGTTCACGGCCTTCTTGATCGTGACGATCCCGCCAACGGTGGTGAACGCCGTCCTTCCAAAGTTCTTCACCAATATGGCTCTCTGGCAGGCGCGCGAGCACCCTTCTCGTATCTACAACTGGTTTGCGTTTACTACCGCCCAAGTCGTCGCTGAGATCCCGCCCGCCATCATTTCAGCGCTACTGTACTGGGTGCTCTGGTACTGGGCCACCGGTCTGCCAACGGAGAGCTCTGTATCTGGTTACGTCTTCCTCATGACCGTTTTGTTTTTCCTTTTCCAGGCAAGTTGGGGTCAATGGATCTGTGCATTTGCACCGACGTTCACGGTCATCAGCAACGTGCTACCGTTCTTCTTCGTTATGTTCTCTCTGTTCAACGGAGTGGTGCGACCTTACTCCCAGCTTCCGGTCTTCTGGCGGTACTGGATGTACTATGTGAACCCATCTACTTATTGGTAAGTCAAAATGAAACTCAAACTTGCAAGCTGTAACTAACATCAACCAGGATCGGTGGTGTCCTTGCCGCAACCCTCCATGGCATCCCCGTGCAGTGCACCCCATCAGAAACCGCGCACTTCAATCCCCCTCCAGGTCAAACATGCATGGAGTACGCTGGAGACTTCGCCCGTTCCGCTGGTGGCTACCTACTCCAACCCAACGCCAACAGCGACTGCCAATACTGCCAGTACAGTGTCGGCGACCAGTATCTCGAGACTCTGAACATCAAGGCGAGCGACAAATGGCGGGACTTCGGAATCTTCCTCATCTTCGTCTTCAGCAACTGGTTCCTGGTCTACTTCTTCATCTACACTGTCCGCATCCGTGGCTGGAGTTTCGGCTTCGGGTACCTGTTTGGGGCACTTGGGAAGCTTGTTGAGGCTGTCAAGAAGCCGTTCCAGAAGAAGGAAAAGAAGAACGAAGATGAGTCGTCTTGAAGCTTGTCTTGAGTTTCTCAAGACGATAATATACTTAAATTAGCGAGGAGTCTATAGACGGGTGTATTTGGCAAACGCGCTAGAAGCGTATAATGTATACAGTCGGCATCAACGCCTGGCTCATCGAAGTTCTCCACGAGTCGTCCGACGCACCTCTTCTCCGTTGCTGGAAACCCTCACCGTGCTCCCCGCCATCCAAATCGCGTCTTTAGGAGGTGTTGCTGTCCTCGAGAACCAGTGTCCTCGAGACTTAATGACCGGGCCAGTGCACCTGCTCTCAAACGTCGAGGGTCTCCCTTCCACCTATCACAAGTCCCACCATGCGATCATCGACGGCTACTGGTTCGAGAACAGTATAGCCTGCTAGAAGTCGGATGCGGTCTGACTGCCTCTCCTCCGAACCTACTGGCATGGCTGAGCAATCTATATTATCGTCCTCGAGAGTTTACGGGTCCATCATATCTTCTCCGATATCTAAATTTTCCTCGAAAGCACTCAGCAACCTCATGATGGCCTGCTCTCAATTTCGAGAAGCTGTTCTCTTCTGTCCTTCCGATTCGGTGCTCTCCTGTTGATCAGTGAATCTCGAGCTAACACACCGCAGTGCAACGCGATACAGCTGTTGAGATCAAGGGCGAGATTTGGTCTCGTTGAAGATCTATGCTTAACAAATACGGGTTTATACCGTCGCCTTTGCCGTCACCTTCTCATCCGTAAGATTGACCCCTTTATTAAATCTGTTCTCGGGGTCGTATTGCAGCTTGATCTCCTTCAGTCTATCAAAATTCTCACCATAAACCTCTCTTACGTCGTTCCACTCATGCAGAAAACCAGCATGATACTCCTTCGTATCCTTCTCCGGTCCCGCAATCAGTGGTCCAGCCTTCGCAAACTGCTTCATCGCCATCTCGCGGATGCTCGGTGGCGCGCCTTCAGTCTTGCGACCTAGACCAAGCTGCATAACGTGGCGACGCTCGGAGTGAGGCCAAGCAGTCTTCGAACGGCCTCCGGCGGAGCTCATGGCGGCCTGGCGAGAGTCAGCTGTAATGCTCTTTGTGGGACGAGTAGGAATACTGACCTCCTGCATAAACTCCAACAATACAACAGAACCAGTCTGGAAATCTTCGTGGACGTTGATGCAATCTTCCCACCACTTCCAAGCTCGGTTTACCGTCTCGTCATCAATTTCCGCGAGAAGCGGCGCACTTGCCCAGAACTTGTTCTCGCCTTGCCAATGCTTAAAAGAGTCGCCTAGTGAATTGACATCGGCCATCCCCATCTCGCCTCCAGCCCACTCCACGGCGTCGGGGTGCTTGAAGAACCAGCCGAATCCGTCGTCTGATCTGGCGTGCTGCTGGCCGTGGGCATCGAACCTGGAACCGAGTCAGCAACGAGCACAGGTACATAGCGGGTGTGACAACCAACATCATAATAGCAACACCAGGTTTAGCGCCCTGCGGCGCCTCGGCGAACGCTGTCCCTCTATTGCAGACATGCATAGCGATGCGTGGATCTCCTGTCCGTGCCGCCATGCGGGAGACGAGCTTCGAGACATCAGAGAGTGCGCTGTACGGGAAGAACAACACAGCGGCAAAGACCGTCTTCGGATATTGGCGAGCTCGGTACTTGAGTGCCGTGACGGCTGGCCGGCGAGATCAGCTTATAACACTCTTCCTTATGATTGGAAAGTCGTACTCACTGCCAAAGTTCCCACCACCACCCCTAAGCGCCCAGAGCAGATCCGGCTGCTCACTGGCCCAAATGACTTTGCCATCGCGGAGAACGATTTGGACGTCGAGCAAGTTCTGGGGGTCCGAAATCATGCCTGCATCCCGTTTCAGCACTACGCTCCACTCAACCGTGATCTCTGCAACGACAACTTACCATACTCGTGGCTCAACCAACTCAACCCCCCCACAAGCGCACTCCCCGTAACACCCACCCACGTACACCTCGCCCCCACCACCTGCCACCCCGGCGCCTCTTTCTCCATCTTCCGATCCACCGTACCCCAGTCGTACCCGCTCCCAATCGTCAATGTCCCTGCACTCTCGTTGAAATCAAAGTCCTTAAATCCATGCGTGCTCAGAATAACGTCTTTAGCTGAAACAGATCCAGTGCCAGTATTCCGAACGGCAAAGTCGAGATCGGAGTCATAGAGGAATTTGACAACCTTGGACATTGAGTCCAGAGAAGTCGGTTGGACGACCAGCGGTGGTCGTTGATCGGCCCACGGACTCCAGGGAGCGGCTGCATCTTTGTAGGCGGGGGCGTCGCGTTCGATGATCTCGGAGGGGGAGACCAGGTCGCGGAGGTGTTGGAGGGTGTTGGAGGCCATGGTTGATTTGGCTCAAAACTGGGAAGGACAAAAATTCGATTTCAAGAAATGTAAGAGAGAGTGACAGGATAGACATATAAGATGTTTTATGCCCTTGCTTACATGTACATCCGGAAACGTGAGTGAGGCACTTCGCATCCTTCAGCTGCGCAACGCAGCGCAGCTCGAATTGGTGGGCTGACCGCCGAACACGAGAACGAAGTCTGAGTGGGGGCTGAAGGAATGGAAGGTTGCGCCCGTTGTGGTGGAAGCCCTAATTGTACAACGACAAGGATAGGAAATAAAGTTGGGTACCTTATAAGACTACCTTACACGCACGCTATGCATCAAAATCAAACCAGTGTCAAGTTTCGGCCCAGACGACGGTTTTAGTAGCTCTTCGGCAGCCCCAGCGCTCGTTCGCCGATGAAGTTCATGATCATTTCCTGCAAAACACATTAGTATGCTATCCAGCAAGGTTTTGAGAGCGGAATATATGGCAATACTCACCCGACTGACAGGTGCCAACCGTGGCACGAAACACTCACGCATATATCGCTCCACATGGTACTCCGACGCATATCCCATTCCGCCCATCGACATCACAGACGTCTCGCATGCTGCGAACGCCGCCTCTGCTGCCACATATTTAGCGCTGTTGCACGCAACTCCGACCTGGTGCTGAGTGATTGCTCGATCGTAGTCCGGATGATCCGGATTCGAGCGATCGTATAATCGTGCCGCATGATATGTTGCCAGCTTCGCGGCTTCCAAATTCATAAACGCCTTCGCAAGCGGGTGCTGAATTGCTTGATTCTGCCCGATGGGTCGCCCGAACACGACGCGGTCTTTGGCGTACGCAGTGGCCTTCGTGAGGGCAGCGTAGCCGAGTCCAAGTGCCTCGCCGGCAAGGAGAGATCGCTCAGCGTTCATGCCGTGAAGAATAATTTTGAATCCTTGGCCTTCTTTGCCAATGAGCGCGTCGGAGGGAATGTGATAGTTGTCGAAGAAGACCTCGTTAGCATCAACGGCACGACCGCCCATCTTCTTGATTCGCCGCGCTTCGAAGCCTGGTTTGCTGTGGTCGATGTCGATGAAGAACATGCTGAGGCCTTCGGACGGTTTGGTGACTTCTTCAAGAGGGGTGGTGCGGGCGAGCAGAACCATCTTCTGTGCAATTTGGGCGTTGGTAATCCAGATCTTCTGGCCAGAGATACTGTAGCCGCTTCCGTCGGGCAGACGATCCGCTCTGGTCTTGAGTTTGAGGGTGTCCAATCCGGTAGTAGGTTCTGTGACGCCGAAGCAGGTTCGCCATTCGCCACTCACGATCTTCGCTAGAAACCGGCCTCGCTGTTCTTTGCTGGCGAATTTCATGACAGGCTGGGTGGCGTAGACGTTGGCGTGGATGCTTTGAGCACCTTGCATTCCTGCTCCGCTCTCTGCGATGGTGTGCATCATCATCGTAGCTTCGCTGATGCCGAGACCGCCACCTCCCAGGTCTTCAGGGAGAGCAATACCTATCCACCCGTCCTTTGCCAAGGCTGCGTGAAGTTCATGGGGGTACTCGCCGCTGATGTCTCGTTCCATCCAGTAGTCGTCCGGGAATTGCTCGCAGACTTTGAAGATGGCGTCGCGTACTGTTAGTTGCTCGTCCGTGAAGCCGGAGGTCTCCATGAGATTTCGCTGACATGTTGCTGAAAACGCTCGTGAGGGTAATTGTGATATGAGTTGTGGTCTTGGGATTCTGTGGGTGGCGAGACGCGACAGGGGACGGAGAGTGGAGAGGAAGTTCTTCGCCATTGCTGCTTGAATACAGGAGGAAGATACTTTGGGAGAAATGGGTAAGGAATATCTGAAGATTGGAAACAAGGTCAATGATCCTGTTATACATACAAACCTACCGACATCGCCATATGCCGTCCGGGAATAAGACGACGATGGAGAGGGGAGAGAGGTGGAGGAGGTTGTATCCGAGGATCAGGTGAACAGGCGAGCTTAGCGTGAAGCGGCCGATCCCGCTTCCTCTCGCAAGCCCGAGCTTCACTGCAGCAATAACAAAGACAACAACACGCGCAAAAGCAGCATCACGCACTGATAGTGGGAGACAGCATACCGTTTTCGACTTGGAAACTGCATCTTGGATCATGTACCATTAGCGACAACAAAAGTACGGCTCGACATCGCGTGCGACGCTGCTAGGAGGGTGAATTGAAGATACGAAACGCATCCTCATCCTCACAGCAATGGCGGGAGCACGAACGAAGATACAGGTGGGCTCGACAGGATGGATCCAGAGCGAGAGAGAGCAGGCTGGCCAGTTCGTTGAGGCAGAAGGAGAGGAATTCTCATATACAGTGCGCAACGAACTCGAATGGCTGCAAGAGCACATGGCGGACATCTTCAGCAGTAACAACGTGTACGATGTCTCCTTGAAGACCATGAAGGAGTGGCATGAAAGCTAACATGACTACAGCAACTTCGCGGACGTGTTCAAGACGCCCGGCAAACTACGCGGCAAAACACCACGCACCGCGCGAAAGCAGAACATCAACGGACCTCGCCAGCCACTTACCGACATCTTCGCGCCCAACGTACCAGCGCCACAGTCTACCCAAAAGATCGCATTCTTCGACAAAGTCGCACACTTCCAGATCGCAGAGGATGTCGAGAACCATCGTCCGTCCAGTCGGAGCAAGAGCCCGCAGCGCATCGGTAAGAACATCAACACCGACTCGGGCTACCACGGCATGACCGAAGATGAGATGGAGGTTGACAACAAGACCGAAACAGCGACGAAATCGAGTCAGCAGGGCTTTGTACACAAAGTACCATTGCGGGAGAACCAGCCTCCACCACAGCGCTTGAACGACGGATCTACCGGAGTCAGTAGTGATGATTCCTTCTTGTCGGCCAGAGAGGACGTGACAAATGGGAACGCGTCGAAGGAGCAGCTGAGGGAGGAGGGTGTCGACGCGAAGGATGCCGCGGTGGATGAGATGGAGGTGGATGAAGATGACAATAAGACGGAGCCAGTTGTTGCAGAAGCGGATATGCTGGGTGAGAAGGACATCGCGCAGGATGACGATATGGACGGTGAAGAGTCGCGATCACAATCCGACGCGTCGAGCCCGGGGAAGCCTCTGCAGAGGAAGAGCAGCTTCACTTTCACGGCATTACCAGCACGAGATCCGCTCACGGCAATGAAGAGCATCGGCGCGCGAAACAGCCAGATCGATGCGCTTAACAGTAATTTGGGACGATCGTTCGGAGCCAAGAGCTTCGGCGTGGGCAACAATGAGGAAGATGATTACGTGGATGACAAGTCGGAAGAGTCCAAGGCGCACAATAAGACCTCTACACAACTATTGCAGGAGCGGATCAACATGCTCGGCAAGACAAAGGAGCCGCGGACATCGAAGAGCTTGCACCAGACTGTGCTTGGTGGACAGACAGGGTATCCGCAACTACCAGTGCAAGATCCAACCAAATCCGCCGCGCCAGCAGAAGATCCAGACGACGACTGGATTGCGCCGTCGAAGCCCTCCCAGGTGACTATGGAAGCGTCCCCAGCACGTCCAGCAATGCACCAAAAGTCCATCTCTACCACTCAAATACCCTCACCATCACGACTGGACATGACAGCCGACGCGCGCGCTCTAAAAGCTGTTTCTGTCTCGAACCCAAACTTTGCCTCCGCCACCGCTGAGATACACTCCACCAGGCCAGCCGGATCACCGATGACCAAGAAGAGTCATGATGGTCCACTAAGTGCATCCAAAAACAGGCTCTACTCTGTGCTCAAATCGGCCAAGAACATATTCGCCTCATCCGCCAGCGCAAGTGCGGCAGCCAAGCTTGAGGCACACAGCAATTCGCCGTTCCGATCGAACAAGCGAGATATCTCGGACGAGTCTAAGACCGCGGCGGTGTTCAATATGCCCGGCGCACTCTACTCAGAGAGGCAGCTGCCACAGAGTCCGTCTCGTACGAAGTCTGTCATATCTCTAGTCTCTACCAGTCCTAGCAGGAAGACGAGGAGCTCAAATGAGAGTGATAAAAAGAGGGAGAAGGAGATGAAGTCTCAACAGAAGGCGGCTGATGAGCTTGAGAAGGCGAGGGGGAAGGAACGACAGAAGGCTGCCAAGCAGCAGGAGGAGAAGCAGAAAACCGAGCACGCTGAGGCCGCGAAGAGGGAGAAGCAGGCGCAGAAGGTGCTGCCCGAGCGGCCTACGACTGCTGGAAGCGATGGTGCGAGGGACTCGGAGATGCCACCTCCTCCACCACTGAAGACTATGCTTCCGACTGGCAAGTTACGGGCACCTGGTCGTATCGTGAAGCCGAGCACTGCTCAATCAGCTGCACGGCCGGCTCCTGTTTCCATCAGAGTCGCTTCCCAGTCGCAGAGACTTCACCATCCAGCGACTTCTGGGCTCAACAAATCCCAACACGAGAGCTCAGGGCCTCCTGTACCCCCAAAGCAGACTGGACGTCTAGCATCCGCTCAAGGCAGTGTGCGAAGCTCGACTGCGCCACAGAACTCCCGGCTGAAGGCATTGGAGGCCGCTGCCAGGAAGAAGGAAGCTGATGAGAAGGCAGCGCAGAAGAAGGCCGAGCAGAAACGTGAGCTGGAGCGCAAGCGAGCTGCGAAGGTTGAAGAGGAGCGCCGCGTAGAGGAAGAGCGAAAAGCAGCCGAGCAGCAGCGTTTGCAGGAAGTGAAGCTTGCTGCTCAACGACAGGCTGAGAAACAGGCGGCTGAAGCAAAGCGACGTGAGGAGCAACGTGCTGAGCAGCAGCGACAACAGGAGGAAGCGCAGAAGGCTAGAGCTGCTCATGAACTGGCTGAAGCTATCAAGAGGGAGCGCGCTCAGCAGCAGCAGGCCGCTCACCCTCGCAACGACATTGGTGGCACACTGCGACAGCTAGGGAAGAATACGGTACCCGAGCCACCAACTACGAGACCACCAGTTCAGACAAATCCTGCGAAGCCACCAAAGCGTGTCTGGGAGGCAGAGGACGATGATCCGTCAAAGCCGCAGACACACCAGCCACAGCGTCCGGGCGTGCAGCGAGGACCGCCGAGCTTCCAGCAGAATGATGCGAAGAGGCGTAGAACAAACGAAGAGGAGCCTGAGGAGAGGGCTTCGGTGATGGCGCCACCGAAGCGGCCGTCGAACATGCGGAAGGTGAGTTATGCTTTTCTCTTACAGCCTGAACCAAATGCTAATGCTGAACAGGAGTCTACCCTCAACAAATTCCCGCACGGCTACACTCATGCTCCTCCACCTGTCAATCACCACGCCAGCATGTTCAAGGCCACAGTGACTGCGCAACACCAGCTCCAGCATACCAGCAAGCAGAACGGCCATCCGAGCCAACTAGTCCAGGTCTCCAACGCCCGCATCCCCTTCGGCGAAAACGCCAACCCACCAGGCGTACCATCCCACCACAACCAAACAAAACAGTACGCCGGCCACGAAAACCTCCAACCCAACACCGCCCAATCCAAATTCAAAACCCCGGCCCGTCCAGCCCAAATGCCCAAATCCGCAAAATCCTCCCCACTCTACCCCAACGGCGACAACATCGAACTGCCCGACATCGAAACTGACTCCGAAGAAGAAGACTCCGACGACGACAACACCGGTTTCCGCGCCCCGTCTTGGGTCGCTTCGCCCGCTCTTAGAGAGCTGCTTACACAGCAACAGCTCGTGGATCCCGAGACGGTATTCGGGCCTATTGCGGAGCTGAAGATGGAGGAGGTGTTCCGGAACGGCAAGAACCCGGAGCGGATGAAGAAGTTTCGCGATCGCACGAGCAGTGCGATGTGGGTGCAGACGGGGGATGCGATTACGAGCGCGGAGAAGAGGAAGGATATGGAGGTTAGGGAGAGGGTGGCGAGGGAGGGGGGGTGGAGGTATGAGCCTGGTCTTTAGGGGGAGGATTGGTGAGAGGGATTGGGAGTGGTGGTTGCGAGATGTTGGGTGATGCGATTGTTGGTCTTTGTGGATGCGTTTTGGCGAGCTTTGGGTATACACGTTGTTGGTTCGTACACCTTTGGGCATTGGGAGGTGGACGTGGGATAGACACGTTATGGCATTATCAAAGGCTCTGTCTGTTGTGGATCTCTACTTGTTCTCCGTCGTACCCGACTGCAAGCTTTCGTCTCGACGATCGCGGTCTTCTGATGGTGCTAGTCACCTCCTAACGCAGCCTTCACCTGTCTCAGACGCTCTGCTCCTGCCCGGCTTATGTCGACGGCTACAGTGCTGATACTGCTCTCCCTGAGCTTTGACATTCAATTCGCGCTCATCGAGACTATCCTGTTGTGGCATCAAGTTGTGGTATGCCGACGGCCCACGCCGTCGTCTGCTTCGCTGGGTCACATCCATCTTAAGCTCATTCAGCTGCAGGAGCAGGAGCAGGAGCAGGAGAAGCAGCCTTAGGCGGTCCTCCCTTGGGCGGGGGCGGTAGGCTTGCAGCAGGCCTTGGTGATGTGCCTCTATCGAGCTCTCGAGACTTCTGCTCGCCTTCTGCGAAGTAGTCGTCTAGTCCCGCAACTGGTGCAGTGGTATGGTGCGCCCGCTGCTTCTTCGCTTTCCCGGCTGGTGGAGGGCCGCCGCTGCTAGTTGGTGGGGGCGGTGATGTCGAAGGTATTTGTATATTGGCTGGCACCAGAAAGTCGTTTGCCTCCTGCGGTCCAGCATCCTGCTGCACCAACGGCTGAGACTGCGGCAACGAATAGTCATTCCCACTCTCAAACAACGTCTCCCCCGGCCCCTGCGCGGGCTCTGTAAGCGGCGCCGGCACACGATGCAACGCCCCATACCCCAACACACACCCCAACGCCCCATCCCCACCCCAATTCTTCGCCGGCGTAATCGTCACCATGCGCGTAACATCATACTCATGATTATACACAAACAGCCTCAACGCCATCCCCAAAAACGCTTCAACCAAATCCCCCAACGCGCCCTCCCCCCGCAAAAGCCCATCAGGACTGCCGATAACGTAGTCCCCGTACGGCAGCAAACCCGCCACATCGGCGGGCGAATTCGGCATCACGTCCAGAATATGCCAAACGTCGTCTGCCGTGTTCAGCGGCGCCCATTGCAGACTCAGACCCAGATTTGAGGCGTCCGGAGGGACAGGCGCGTATATCTCGCGGATCTGTTGGCCTTTGACAGAGTAGATGCCTAGAGTTATGGTGGAGCCGGCGCAGTTGCGGATTTCCTGGGCGAAGAGGGAGGGGTCGCCGTTGTCGATTGTGCGGCCGTTGATGCCGATTAGGAAGTCGAACCAGGGGTCGAGAGCCAAACCTGTGGATGTGTTGCGGAGGACTTGGAAACCGTAGGTGCTGTTGCTGGTGCTGGAGCCGATGGTGGCGATGTTTTGAGGGTCGGAGTCAAGGCGGGAGATAAAGCGGTTGAGGACGCCGAACATGTTGGCCATTGTGAGGTATCTGGTCCCGGTTTAAGGTGTAGTCCTTGGTTATTTGGGCCTCGGAGTCCGTTTGTCTGGGTTCCTTACAGGGTTTTCTGCTTTTCGCTGTTTCAATCGCGGTTGAGCAAGGAGGCAGGTGTCGTCTGAGCCGGAAGGGTTAGGGTTGGGGTAAACCAGACATGTACCACGACGGTGACTGTTCATCTTCATTAGATGTTCCCGCAGAACGAAAACCGCACTCGATCGAACCTAAGGTGTAGTATCTTGCATACTCGGACAGTCTATCGTGATTGGAGAGGTGTAATCTACAGTTATTCTACATTGCCAGCCTTTATCAAAGCACACCAGTGCTATAACCACGCCAGTACCGCACCGCTATGCACAACATGTCCCAGCTGACCAAACGGACAAGCCGCACGAGAACCCATACTTTCCCAACGCCCAACAATGCGGTGAAGTCCACTCCCAGGCCATATGACTCCCTTACTGGCCGAAAGGATCGCTGCTTCGTGCTCCTCCACGCTCGCCTCTGTCGCTGTACCGCCCACCGCCACCTCCGTACGAGCTGCCACGGTCGCCGCCGCCGTAGCCTCCTCTGCTACCGCCACGATCACCACCTCCATAACCTCCGCGGTCACCACGATCGCCGCCATAGCCTCCTCTGCTGCCGCCGAAGCCGCCACTACCGCCACCACGTCCGCCAAAAGCATCGTCTCTTCCACCACCTCTCCCACCATACCCGCCGCCACTACCACCGCCGAACTGCCTGCCACTCGAGTCTCCCCTCGGTCGTGACATCTCCGCATCCTGTCCTACGTTAACGCCCGGAAGTCGTGCAATGCCAAGCCTCTGCGCCAATCCAGGGCTGATCATCGGTGGATCAGTCATACCCCATCCGAACCTCGCCAACTTATTCATGTGCTCAAGCAGGACCGCCTTCCGGCCGAACCACTGATGGATACCGAGTTGTGCACGGTAGACGTCCGCCTTTTCAGTTGCGGGAGTCTTGCGGAGCGAGTTTTGATACATCGCTAGCAGTTCACCAGCTGCACGTCCGACCTGCGCTTCCTTCGTCATGTCCAGCTTCGCAATCTCGAGACTATCGTCTCTCTCGATCGGCAAATTCTTCAGACGTGACCGAGCCTCGTCGGATTCGAGGGGGTTGAGAATGAGCCAGCCCTCGCCTTCCTTCCCTGCACGCGCTGTTCGGCCGACACGATGGATATACTGGTCGCGACTGGTTGGCAGGCCCATCTGGATGACGTGCGTCACATTTGGGAAGTCCATGCCACGGGCAGTAACATCAGAACTCAGAAGTATGCCGGATTCGCACTTCCGGAAGACCTCAGCAGCCCTAGTACGCTGAGCCTGGCCGAGCTTGGCGTGAATCTCCAGAATCCTGGTAGGGTCCCATGGATGTCTTTGACGTATCGAACCAAACGTGTCCTGTTCCGGCGCATTGGGCTTCTGCAGTCCCTCAAGGGCTGATGCTGCGAGTCTGACCTCAGCGGTGCTGTTGAAGTAGATGATGGCTTTGAACGGCCTTCCTCCTGGTTCTTTTGCCGCTTCGATTGACCTAGAGCAGATCTCCACCAAAGAGGGTAGGGAGTTTTCCATGCCATTCAGTCTAACGATGCGCTGCTTCACATGAGGATGTGTAGGGTCTTCGTTGTCGCCCACGCACTTGACGAACAAGAAGCCAGGCTTGAGCGTCTCTCTGACCACGCTCACGACCTCTCGAGGCACGGTAGCCGAGAACATCAATGTCTGTCTATCCTTCTCTTGCGCTGTTGGAAGCTGTCGCATGATCTCTTGAATCGTAGGCCAGAAGCCGACTTCCAGCAGCCTGTCTGCCTCATCGAAAACGAGAGCGCTGAGATCGGGCGCTTTGACACCACTGTAGGGATCGCTGAAGATATCGTTCAGTCGGCCAGGCGTGCCGACCAGGATATGGCAACCATCTCTTTGGATAGCCCGCAGACCCGCAGACTTTTGCGTGCCACCCACGGCAGTCTGCACAATCAAGCCGGTACCCCGAAGGACTTTCTTCGCCTCTTCGGCAATCTGCTCTGCCAGTTCTCTGGTTGGTGATACGATTAGGGCGCGGATATCATCGGCTGTCGTCCGAGGTCCACGTCGACCATGTGACGGCCGGATAAGATCAGGATCCTTGGAGATGATGTTCTGGAGGACGGGCAGCAGGAAGGCCAGAGTCTTGCCAGTACCTGTCTTGGCCTGCGCGATGACATCGTCGCCTTTCAGTGCTTCGTGGAGTGTTCTCCTTTGCACTTCCGTTAAATTCTCCATGCCCATGCCCTTGGTGAGAGTATGCACGATGTTCTGATGGATGATGCCCCTTGTCCCGAGTTCCTCGAATCTGCTGATCTCGCCATTGCCGTCCTGTGGGATTTCAGATGGCTCGGCTTGCGCAGCAGCTTCTTGTCTCAAACAGGATGTCTGATGTAGATGGCGTTGATGAAGGCGGGATTGGGCGATGGATCTCAGAGCGACTGCTCGCTGTGCTACTCTGCTACTAACGCTCGCGCCGAGTGTTGTAGATGAGAGCGTTCTGGGGAGAGACGCCGTCCATCTCTGGATTGCTCTGCGCATCGCGCTGTGGTCGTGAGAAGTTTCGAAGTGCCAGTATTACAAGGTATAGCCAGGACGACGACAATCTATTAAGTCTTGTGTTGAGAAGCTGATAAAAAGAGTGTCGAATGGATGCGAATGTGCTGTCGTGTGTCTCGCCTCTCCTATAACATTTTCCTGCAAGATTAATCTCCAAATCAGTGATAAGCTTTACGGCTAGCTTTACGGCTAGCTGATCCGAGGATTAGGGCAATAGTCGCGACAGCACGAGTACGACTTTCAATGGTTCGACCTTCATCCCATTCTTCTACACGGCCTACCACCACTTCAACGTCTACGCACCGCAGGCATACCGACAACCAAAGAATGCCGACTTCTGCGGACCGAAGTCGGTATCTGGCACGACTTCGAGGGACTCTCTCCAAGTTCGGCTCCGGACTTCAGCTCAACGATCAGAATGTAGCTCTGCTTCCCATTCGGAGTGGTTGGCAGGACGAATCTGCGACTACCAGTTCGCGTACGAACGCAGCTCGATGTGGGCGACATGTCGTCCGACATCACATGATAGTCCGGGAATATGAGCGACGCCAAGCACGACAATCGCACTGACTCCACCTGCAGGGCGTGCACTAGAACGGCTGTAGTGCACTAGAACCACTCGCACATTTCATCAGTCCTCCGGAAAACGTCCCAAAGCTTACAAATGTTTCCTTGTATCCCTACCATGGCTCATATCCATTCTTCTTATTGACTCCTCTGATCGACAGGTCGCGGACGTATTTGTCTTCGGTGGCCAAATCTTCGGCATAGATGTGGGAGGGAGGAGCTCGACTGTTTGTATCTATTTCTGTTCAACCTCATGACCATGGACGAAAGGCGGCCATTACTAGCAACAGAATCTTTAGCACATTACTATATCGAAGACGATGGCAAGAACAAGATCGTTAACTTCGACCCCAACGGCGACCCGGAGAACCCTATGGAGTGGCCAACATGGTATAAATGGTGTGTCGTGCTTTTATTAGCATTCATGTCTTTTACAGTGTACGTATTGCCCAAGGACGTAGCACAATTTGCTCGACTAATCGTACCCTAGAACATTCACATGCATCGCCATCGTCCCCTCAGCTCGAGACCTGGTCCTCGATCTCGAAGGCCGCAAGGACAAATCCGCCGCCGTACTCTTCGTCACCATATGGGAGCTCGGAGAAGCCGCCACACCCCTGTTCATCGCACCACTTTCCGAAGTCTACGGCCGCTATCCCGTCCTCATCTTCTGCAACATGCTCTTCATTTTCGGCACCGTAATGACGGCGTTAAGTCAGAGCGTCCACCTCGTGATCTTCGCACGCTTCGTGACGGGCTGTTCCGTGGCATCCACCATCCTTGGTCCGCCAATTGTGGCCGACATCTTTCCATCCTCACACCGCGGCTCTGCGATGTCTGCAACCATGCTCGCACCCTTGCTCGGCGGAGCAATTGGCCCTGTAGTAGCAGGTGCACTCGCCCAAGCCGCCGGCTGGCGTGAGGTCATCTGGTTGGGTACGGGTCTCGCCGTTGCCGCTCAGATATCTTTTCTGCTTTTCCTCAAGGAGACTTACAAGGTGCCGATACTGCAACGACGAGCTGCTAAGATGCGGAAGGAGAGCGGAGACGAGTCGTTCACTTCAAAGTACGATTTGCAGGGAACAATCTCTATCAAATCACTTAGGACGTCGCTGTTTCGACCCTTCCGAGTGGTCTCCAGCTCGGTGGTCTTACAGATGATGTCTCTGTGGGGTGCGGTTGTGTTTTCGTTCTTCTACATTATAGCGACGACTTTACCAGACATGTTAGAAGATGTTTACGGCTTTGGAACGGCGATGAGGGGGATACTGTTTCTGAGCTGGAGTAAGTCCGAGCATCTCTACTAATATTGTGCTATACTGATTGCCTCAAGGTGTCGGCTCCCTGCTCGGCATCATAACCTGCAATCTCCTAGTGGATCGCGTCTACATCAGGCTCCAGAAAGGCCACGGAGACCAGCCCTACCCAGAAGCACGCCTCCCCCTCGTCGTCGCCGGCGGATTCCTCTTACCTTTCACTGTGGCTCTATACGGTTGGAGCGCCGAACGCCATTGGTCGGTCTGGATCCTGCTCCTCTCGGTCGTGTTGCAAGGGTGGGCATTATTGGCTTGCGTCGTCCCGATCTTCACTTACGTTACGGATGCCTTTGGTCTGTACTCGGCTTCCGCATTGACAGCTGTGCTCATTGCGCGATGTCTGGCTGGGACGTTCTTGCCCTTGCTCACGGCGCCGCTTGATGAGAAGGTTGGGTATGGGCGGGGTTTCACGATCTTGGCTGCTGGGTGCGCAGTGTTGACCCCGATTCCGGTGAGTAAACTCGAATCTACGGATGTAACCAGTGCATGCTGACGTTTCGTGTAGCCGCTTGTGATGCGGTACGGGACGAAATGGAGGCAGCGATCGGAGTATAGCCGTGACAGCGACGTGCGCTGAGCATGACGTGATATTAAATATAGACATACGGTAGATATAGAGCTTTGAGCACTCCCTGGGTCTCGCAGTCGAAACCTCTCAGTCCTTCATCCACGACCCTGTCGCTTGATCGAGACGTAAGGTTTAGAAAGATCGCTCGGCATCGGCCCGGCACGTGCGACTCCGCAGATCATTGGCTAGGGCAGAAGTCGCCTGAGGAACGAGCAGTGAACGTTTCCATCATTGTGCTTCGAGGACTGTCCGCCCACGCACCACCCACGCCGTCCACCTGCTGAGTGAGGATTCGCTGGCATGACTACTTGACGCACTTCGAGTACTCCATGCGCCACGTCTTTGGTCATACTCAGACAAACACATCACAACAGCAAGTCCGACCTAAGCTCTGTTTGGATGACGCCGAGCTGCCTAACAGCGCATCGCATTTCTTTGGACTCGCTCACGACTCTCGAACTTCGCGATTTGCGTGCTGCAGCCAACGGCCTCGATCCACTCTCTTCTGTGGTGAATTGGTTTGTGAGACCATTGTGAACGAGACAGCTCCACGATTCACGATTCACGAGGCTACGACAGGGTCCAGTCCTCCGAGCTGGCACATGCGCATGTGCTGTGACACTTCGACTTCGACCTACGTCCACTTATGCAGCCAACACCGCCCCAGAAGACTCCTCTCGCCAGCCTTGACGGCCGGCAAAGGGTGCCAAGATGGTTAAGGCAGATGTAAAGCACAGTACGTATGCGGACCAAGTCAGACCGGACTAACTCACAGAACTGATCTTTCGCGCCTTCACTTACTAGACTACTACGCCGACCTCGAGCTACCCACCTCCGCATCCATCGAGGATATCCGAAAGGCTTACAGGAAGCTCGCACTTCTGTACCATCCAGATCGCAATGCAGGAAAGGAAGGAGAATGCGTGCCAAAATTCCAGGCAATACAATATGCGAATGAAGTACTAGGTGACGCTATGTCAAAGCAGAAGTATGATACCGATCGACGGAAAGCAGGGCTGTACCCGACAGGGCCAACATTCAACCCACGGCAAGCGGCGCCAGGCAACCCATACGCGGCCAGCTCACAGTTTCCACCTCCGCCTCGTCGAACACAGCCAGGAGGATACCAGAGACAGCCGCCACCACCACAACCGAATCCTTTTGCAGCTGCAGGACCTCCGCCCAGCGGTGCTGATCGCTTCCACAACTTCACACGCGCAGCACCAACGGCTCGCAAGGATCCCGCCGCCCAGAGTAGGACAGACACATTCAAAGCATGGCAGAATCTGAACAACACGCAGGATCGCCAGCAAGCCTTCAGTCCACAGCCTTCACGCGCTCACCCACACCCGCAGCCCCAACCACCACCTTCTCACGCTCGACAAAGACCTCCGCCGCCACCGCGCCAAGAAACAACAATGCCGACCGAAGAGCAGATCCGTGCTGGCATGAAGCACCGCAATGGACCGCGTCTCGATAGCGAAAACCTTGAGCGGAACCAGAGTGCGTGGCAAGCGTTTAACAAACAGCCGAACGCACCAAAACCTGGTGTAGCGCGGACCAGCTCTATGAGAACGCCTAATAGGCAAGGCGGCTTCAATCCGAATATGCCTGGATCCGACGAGAGGCCTGCTGGATCACATCACATGCACAGGAATAAATCTGCAGATTTTGGATCACCTCAGCCCGGTGCAAAAATGCCACCACCTCCTGCTCCACCACCACCAGGAACTAACCCTAGCACACCACAATCGCCACTTTCTCCGAACTATCGCCGTCCTTTCGCTGAACCTACAAAACCGTCTCATATCCGGATGCCCGACGACCAGGTACCCTATTTCGAAGGTACCCGGAACCGCACACCCTACTCGTCGAATCTCCACGAGAAGATTGATCTCGCAGACGGTCTTAAGAGGTCACATAGTGTTCGCGATACGACGAAACTGGGCCCAGACGATGCAGCCAACAGAGACAGAGCACGCAGTACCAGTCCGCTTGGTAGGCAGCGGGACAACAACAATAACACCAACGGCTCGAGCCGAAAGGAGCCGTTTATGGTTTACAGCGACAGTGACGACAGCGGTTCCGATGTGACACAGACTCCTGAAGACGCCGATAGCTCGTCTCCGACGACAGATGAGCAACGACCAGACATGGCACCTAACACCCGACCACCTTTCAACCGACCTAAGATCATCCCAACACCTCCGAGCCGCTCTCGCAGGCCATCTTCACGCCCACCGACAGCGAACGCTACACAATCCGATACCGAGCAACCCGACATGCAGCAAAAGTCAAACTCTAACATGTACGACAAACCCATCTCTTTTTCTACCCTTCCTCCACAAGTTCCACATGGCCAAGTCTCTAACTCTCACTCAACTTCGAGGGCCAGGCGCACATGGTCGAGTGTCGGACGTTGGGCAATTCCATCATCCGTCAACCCGTCGGCGAGTCGCGTCAAGAGTACAATCATCAAATCGGACCGGAAACCTCAACAGGGTTCATTTGTGACGGCAGCCGACCCACTGTTTGTGAAAGCACGACTTGATGAGCGGAATGCATACCTGCGCTTCCAGTCAGATCTTCGGAGCGTATACCAGCAGACGCCTAATAACTTGGACATGAAAGTATTCCTTTCGCTTGCTTCAACAGCACGCAAAGGCCTTTCGTGTGGCGAAACAAGACTTGACACGCTTCTGCAGCGACTTCTTCAGGACTTTCCAATTGTAGGTACAGCTCAGAACAATCCCGCTGACAACATCTTTCGCGATTCCAGCTTCACTTACAATCCTCACAACAATGGCGCATACTCGGCTACGAACGGAAAGAGCAAAAGCGAGGAGAACATCAATACGAACTTCTCTCCAGAGCCCTGGAATGGTTCATTTTCCGGCTCGGAATATTTCCCGCAGCCAGATTCGACAGGTGGGAAGAAACCATCATCGAGTCGCCAGTCAACACGAACGCCCGGAGAGCAGCCGCGCAGCGCCACCATGGACCTACCACCAATGGATACGCCCGTTGAGGAGGTGCCGAGCAGGCCATGGGGTTCGGACGGTACGCCTAAAGCGGTGCCAACTCACACGGCTCCTGTTGGAGGACCCTTCGAAGGAGACAGATGGCAAAACCAGACCTTCTTCACGGCTGAGGAGCTACCAAGACAGAGCAGTCCTGTCAAGGGTGGGTTCGCGACCAGTGCAAGGAAGCCAGCGCAAGGACGGAAAGCCAGCAGAGTAGCTGCGAGTGCGGGTGCGCAACAAACACCAGCACCACACGCTGTGGGTGCGGATGCTGAAGCGGGAGCTGGAGGGATGGATGGAGGGCTGGAGAGTGGAGCGCAATTCGTCGCTGATCCTATGGATATCGATGAGCCGCCGACTGCGAATCGAAGCACCGGGCACGCACATGAATCTGCGACACAAGCCACCGATAAGAGTGCGCGTCTCATTTCCGTGCCACCCTCGACATGGCGGCAGGACCAGCAGCAGAAGATGGGGCAGACTTCAACCCATCACAAGACTTCAAGTGCTTCTCGACGAGCTGAGTGTGCATCTACAAGCGATGGTGCGAAGCTGAACACCACTCTGGACGATTTGCGGCATGTTGAGCCTATTGCTCGATCAGCACCGGGCGGAACTGGACTCAACGACTTCGGTGACTTGAGCTCGACGCTACCTTTCAAGTCGGAAGCAGCTCGCAACATCCCACAGTCCACACCGAGCATCCAGCAATTCGAGCTACCGACCGTTCCCACCCACCCACCAGAGCCAGTCAGAGCATCAAAGGCGAACTGGCAGAACTACGCCAGATTCTTCGGCGAGTACTGTAAGGCTTTCCACAATTTCGACCGTACCATGCTGCAGTACTTTGACTCGGCGGAAAAGCGAACAGCATCGCGATTTGCGAATGGCACATCTTGGCTGGAGGCGACTGGAGACACAAGCGGCATGTTCGGAGAATCAACCGGGTTTGGGTCGTATGCGGCTGATAGTCTGCTCATGGAGCGCGCGAGGACGCATTGGAATGTGGGCTGCGACAGGTATCGAGACGGCATGAAGATGTTTGAGAAGGCGAGGGAGGGGATCAGGAAGAAGGCTGCGGAGGGCACGCTTCCGGAGGTTTGAAGGGTTGAAGAGTTTCCGATCTACGGTTGGCGGAGATGTGAGGGCCATACGTGCTTAATGTCTACATGGGCTGTGTATGTCTGCGAGACGTGGTTGTGGGACTGGTTGGCAAGCTGCACGAGACGTAGATTGAGCGTTGTGTTGTTACGGCCGACTGATGAAGACGACCTGCATTGGCGAATGCGCGCTCGCCTGGATGTTGCAGTAAAAGGCCTTTATAGATACCCTACTTGCTCTGTTCGGAAGGAATTATATGCACAGTGAAAACAAGACCTCGATGCGTCTCAAATTCTTCCTCGAACTGCACCGAACTGCCGAGTTTTCGGGACCGTCCACCCTACTTACTACAGCTACTCCGTCCCCACATCCACCCTGCATCCGCAGTAATTCCGCAATGATATCAGGCATTAGTCAATTTCCGACCTCACCTCTATAATAAGGTATACCATCGAATGTACTCCGCCTCCAAGTCCTTACCTTTCCTGCTCAATCGCACAGTACACAGAACGGCACAACTCTACAGCCACTTCCACCTCTCCCGTTACTCCTCCAGCATGGCTCCATTGACATCATGGGACCGCCTCGTGCGGTACGTTTCCGCCAAGGATGGTGAGATTCGCTACGGCGAGCCCATCGTCTCGGAGTCGAAGCCCGATATCGACCAGCTGGCACAAGACGGCAAGCTGGAAGTCAATGTGCTCGAGGGCCCGAATCCGTGGGAGGCGAAGTCGAAGGGCGAGAAGGATACGGTGAAGCAGCTGCTTGGGCCGTTGACTTCGAAGGATGTGCCGATTATTCGGTGTGTTGGGTTGAACTATAAGACGCATAGTAAGATCCATTCATACCTTACGTCTTAGTATTGAGAGCAATTGGAGCTAATTGTGTCCCCAGTCCTGGAGACTGGATTTGATCTGCCGAAGAACCCAATCCTCTTCACCAAGCCTGGCCCAGCGATCGGAGACACTCGTGCTCCTGTGCCAATTCCATTGCTCGGCCAGCCGCAGTGCGATTACGAGGGCGAGCTGACCGTCGTGATGGGCAAGGACTGCAAGAACGTCTCCGAGGACGAAGCTCTCGACTACGTCGCCGGCTACGTCTCCGGAAACGACGTCTCCTGCCGCGACTGGCAGATGGACAAGGAGAAGGCGGGTATGATGCCGCAATTCACCTTCTCCAAGTCGTTCGACAACTACGCGCCGCTTGGGCCGTGTATTGTTAGCACGAAGTTGCTAGGCGATGCTAGTGGATTGAGGATGAAGGTGTTTGTTAACGGCGAGGAGAGGCAGAATATCGATACGTCTGATCTGTGCTTTGGCGTGAAGAAGCTGGTGAGTTTCTTTAGCCAGGGCCAGACGCTGCAGGCTGGGAGCTGTATCATGACGGGTACGCCTGGTGGTGTGGGGATTGGGATGAAGCCGCCGAAGTACTTGAAGGATGGTGATGAGGTTGTGGTGGACATTGAAGGGATTGGAAAGCTTGTCAACACCATGAAGTTTGAGTAGGTATGTACATGCTGATTCCACACTCCGCTATAGTGTCAGCTATCCCGTTTCATGACCATAGTCGTAGTACTGCCAGCACTACCATATGCTGTATCAAGCGTACCGCTTCTCACGCCTGCTCGAATCTCTGATCATGACAGGTAGCGCTCGAACCTCCCCTCTCGAGGTGGCGTAACATCGAGATTGCCCCCTTCGTGACGACCTATCCAAACACGGCGATCCTCCTCAAGACCTGGTAAATGTCCCTCAAGATCGTTCTCATGCTCGCCGATAGGTTGAGCTGGCCTTCTCCTGCGCGTTATCGACTGCGCAGATGGAGGCGACGCCACTACAGCGCTTGATGTGCCCACACCACCTGGAGTCGCAACCCGGGGGGTAGGTATATCGATGAGGATGACGCTCTGGAATCACCGGCGGCATGGCAATCTTGACGTGGCGAGTAGCTGTGGGTGACTGCTGTACGGCGGTCTCTGATCGAGCTTTTGCTCTTCTGGTCGAGCCTAACACGTCTGCTGGCGTTTGTGGTTGTGTATGTGATGGCTTGCTGTCGTCGTAGACGGTGACTTTCGGAGTCTTAGTGGTGGTAGGGACGGGCTTGCGCTTGATGCAGCTCGGTGGTGACGTATACCCATGAGCCTCATCGTTATGAGCAGGGCACTTCGTAGCAACCTTCTCTGCTTTGTGTTTGGTCGGTGGAGTGCTGAGCGAGGCCGGAGGCGTAGATGGTAGTGAAGAGGACGGTGGGAGAGCCAGCGACAGACCCACAAGGTCTTCCACAATCGTCTCTGCTTCCGTACGGCCCTCAGTTGAGACCGGCGGATCAGGGCGCATTGTGATTTGAGCAGGTGGAAACGGGTCGCCTGTCAGAAGAGACACGCGTGGCTGGTTCCTTGGTGGCCTCTCCCATGATCGGCCAACAGACCTTGGTCGACTGGAGGAGAGCCTGCTGAGTCTCTCGGTCAGGTCATCCAGAGGTGAGTTACGCATTCTCAAGAACTCGGCTGCAGCATCTAAGCCCTCTCTGGACGATTGACGGCTCACTCGTGGATCGCCGCTGATACCACTTGCGGCGCTCACCATGCTTGGAACACGGCTTGAATCACCAAGCCTGGATGAGGACCGACTCCACGACAAGGAGCTTCCACGACTGTAGATGCGTCCAGGTGAAATGAACTGATGTGGAAGATTCGGAGTCGAACGACTGTTTGCCAGCATTGCCGAGGATTGCGTTCGCAAATACGTGCTGTCACCTGCCAATGTGTTTGCTGCAGATGCTGGATCCGTGCGGTGCTCGCTCTGAGACATGCCTGTCATGACACGGACGTGTAGTGCGGAGGGCGACACCAAGCGAACACTGTGAGCAGGGGTGATGTTGCGAGCGCCCAGTCTGCTCGACGGTCGCTGGTCCGGTATGGTAGGTGGGCGAAGCAAAGGGTATCTGTCAAGGTTGGCTGATATGTTACGGATACCAGTATTCTGATCAGTAGTTCTGCTTCTTCGACGGTGTCTGCGGTGGACGTTCTCAACCTCATGATGCAGATATGTGTCATCAGTAGATGAGCCAGATGCGCCTTGAGTGACGTGGCGAGAGCTGAATCGGAAATCGCTGTTTCTCTCGGATGACGAACGAATGCGTAGGTTGAGGGAGCTGTGTGTGCTGTCGACACTACTCCAGCGTGGTTCGAGACCAATGCCATGTTCGGTGGAGGATGTTGTTGCAGTGCCGAATCGAGTTCGTGGTATGAACACTGGAGCGCCCGCATCGAGTGCCGGGTTGACAGATTCTAGCTCGTTGTCGAGCGTGAGTACCAGATCAGGGACCACCTGGGTAGATGTAGTTTCATGTCCGGGTAACTCGGCCTCGATCTCATCAAACGTAACATCGATAGCCACATGCTCAGTATGGCTACGTCCGTTACGGCGTCTCGCTCTCGCACTGGAAAGTAACTGTGGTTTGGCTTGAAGTTGTGTCGGAGTTTTGGCAACAGCAGAGCTTGAGTCTTCGACCACCAGCTGTGGAGATTCGGTGAGCAGGAGGCCACATCTTATCACCGAAGGCGAGTGAGGGATTCCGGTCTCTGCCAGACCGTCCAATTTAAGTGCTGGATGGATGGAAGGCTGCTGCGTACCGGTATGTTGTTTGCCGGCCCTGTTGTGTTGCAAGCTGCCAAGTTGAATGCGAGTGGATGTAGTCGAGGAAGAGCCAGCTTGTTCAACAGCGCGGCCTGGAGCTTTGGCTACTTGGAAGCATGGCTGCAGACGCTCGCTGGTGGTTTGTGGTGTGGCTGCGTTCTCAGCACTCTCCACGTCCGGCAAGGCTGCTTCTGATGAGGATGAGGAGGCCCGCTTTCTGGCCACATTTTGCTCTGCCGGTACAAAGGAGAGGCTCGTTGAGCGAGCTGGGCCAGGACTTAATCGGATATTGCTGCCTCTCGTCGGTGCAAGGCGTGCCTCAGAACATGTTAGCAGGCGTCACATGGTGTCGGGGGAGTTTTGATCATAGGAGAACGTACAGGTTGTCGTGCGACAAACCGCTGGTCGAAGTCTGCAATGTCAGAGGTGGTGAGGTTGATATGCGAGGGAGGGCGGCGAAGCATCCTGGGTGATGGATCTCGAGCGGCGTGAGGAGAGCTGAAGCAACTGAAGTACGCGAGGACACAAGAACAAGAGAAATCGCGAGTTGGAGAATCAATTTCAAACCCCAGCAAAGTCAAGAGCAAGACCCATGAGCAGGTCCATCAAAACAAAAAAACAGCAGAAGGCGCATAGCCCTCATGATTCTTTCCCATATGTCCCAAAACCCAAGGAAACGACGACTTCGATTTCGTGATCCCACATGCGAATACACCAACCTGATGGGAGGAAAGTGTCTCCGAGACGGGGATTGAGCGCCATGCAGCGCTGCGACACGTTATGAGCTCGCAGTCTCACTCACAGCTCCGAGATCCCAGGTACCAAACCTTCCTGCCCATCACTTCAAATAATGAAGTCGCCACTCGGGCTTCTCACAGATCCCTTCCATACCATTCTGTAGTCTGTGAATGGCACCGTACATAGCTTCGACCGCCGAGATGATTGCACGCTACGGAAGCGGTATCCCGACCATCAGGCGGGCAACTTGGGCCATCAAGTCACAAATCTCCTCGGTTTCCAGGTGCTCAAGACCGTAGCATACAGAATTGTTGCGAAGTGCTTTCAGGAGATCATTTTGAGCCTGTTCCAGATGTCCCCATGGAGTGTTTGTAGCGATGCAGGTAGCACAATGAACTGCAACATTCCCCTTAGCAAGCTCATAACCCTGTCGATGTACTTCAGCTCTATGCACGTATGCATTTGACAGCTTGAAGTCGCGGATGTCCAGGTTTCGGAGCGAAGTGATGTATGTGTCGAGGTTTACGAGACGCTGGACTCGAGCTGCTTCTGTGCCACCATTTGCGGGTATGCTTTGTCGGTCAAGTTCGGCCTGCTTCGCCTGCACACCTGCAGTATCTCGTTCACGACCGACTGCGGTAGATGCTTGGCAGGCTGTACAGCTACACACGAAGCTGTATTGTTTTCGGAGCTTCGTTCTGCGATGAGTCTTGAAGCGAAGACTGTCTTCTTCGAGAGCCTGATACTCGATGGTGATTTCGGTTCCGCTGGGAATGGAACGGATAGCGCGCAAAGCACCTAGTCCGGTGGTCGAGTTGTACGAATACATGGCATTGGGTTCGCAGGAGTTGTTCGCGCGAGAGATCTTGTTGTATACCCGCACCTCGTGCATGTGTTGGCCTTCGACTATCGAATAGTTGCTGAATGCGTTGTGAAGTACAATGTCGGGATTGGTGCCATCGGTACTGTGAAGTTGGTTGAACAGCTGTCGATTGGGTGCCGACATGCTACCGACCATAATGTCAATCACATGGAGACCGTTCTTCCGATGTCTTGCATCGTAGAAGCTGTCTTCGTCGAAGATTTCCATGAGAGTTCCAGGGATTTCGCCGAGCGGCGACTCTGAGATGATCTCGTCGCCTTCTCTAAAGGTTCCACCGATGGCGACCAGGCCCTGTCCCTTGTTAGGAATCGTCCGCACAGTGGCACGGGCAGGCATAGTGAAGAGTCGCTGGAAGGCGTTGATTGGTAGATTGCTTGCGGTATGATGGAAGCTGTGTGTATCAGTGTAGTGTGGATCTGACAGAAATGACAAGGAGACCAGAAAGTACTTATTCTAGCGAGAGACGGCCTGAAGTGTGGTGGAGGCGGTCTTCGAAAAGCAAGACCGACTCTCCCGACACCTAGCTGGAGCGCTGTGAGTCCGTCTCCTTGAACTGGACCGCTTTGTCGATCTGAGATGTCTTGAGTCTTTCTTAATCTGGCCTGGCACCGTGAAGCCTGTGAGACCTCTGTCTTGACACGATACACGTGGGCGCGACATCGTTGACCACGTTCCAGAAAACGCTATTTAATGTGTCGCAGAAGATGTTGGCGGAAGTGAAAAGAAACGAAAGAAACGAGGATATGAGTAGCATCCTCGCACGGGCCATGACATACTTCACCTCGCTTCAATCGCCCCTGTCCTACTCTACAGAACACAAGACAATGGCGACCCCAGCGCCACCCGCAAGCGACAAACCCTGGCTCAGTTACCTCACAATCGACCTCCTAGTCCACGTCCTGAACCGCAGCATCTTCCACCCCTACATCGCATGGCTGATCCCCCTATGCCTAAGAGCAGCCGCGAAGCCATACGAAGCACCTGAGTTCATCGCTGCCTGCGTTTGGGCAGGTGCGGTGACACTCCTGGCCATACTCCAGGTAGTGAACAAGCGCATCGCGTATGGCTTACCGCGGGAAGTAGATTGGGACGAAGAAGTCGTGGTGATTACAGGCGGAGCAAATGGTCTGGGAAAGATTTTGGCGGAGATGTACGGGATGAGAGGCGCGAGTGTTGCTGTACTTGACGTAGCTAAACCGGAACAAGAGAGTGAAGGTTTTGAGAGCGTGCAGTTCTATACTTGTGATGTTGGAGACGCTGCTGCGGTGCAGAAGGCGAAGGGGCAGATAGAGAAAGATGTATGTAGCAGACCAACACTTCTCTCACTACACTTTCCAAGATCCGTTGCTGATGGTAAGCACTCCAGCTCGGCATACCCACCATCCTCATCAACAACGCCGGCATCGTGAACGGCAAGCCCCTGCTCCAACTCACAGCTGCCGAAGTGACCCGTAACTTCAACATCAACCTTGTCTCACACTTCAACACCATCCGCACTTTCCTCCCTGGCATGCTCGCCTCAGAGACCGGCGGCACCATTGTCACCGTCGCCTCCGTGCTGGGCAAACTCGGCGCCAGTCATCTGTCCGACTACACGGCCGCAAAAGCCGGTCTGATAGCGATGCACACCTCCCTCAGCGCGGAGCTAAAGTCGTCAACCGCAGCAGAAGGACCCAGTGGAATACGGACGATCTTGGTGACGCCTGGTCAGTTGAGTACTAGCCTGTTCGCAGGAATGGATACACCGAGTTCGTTTTTCGGACCTGTCGTTGAGCCTGTGGAGCTGGCACGTGAGATAGTGCGGATGGTTGATGCGGGTGAGAGTGGTGAGATTAGTATGCCGTTCTATGCGCGATGGGTTGAGTGGATACACGTACTCCCGGTAGGCGTCCAGAGGGTTGCTAGATGGGCAAGCGGTGTGGACACAGCAATGCAAGGCTTCGGACAGCAGACGACGGTGAAACAGAAATAAAATGCATGTCTAGCACATAATTGGATATGGTCTCGCTCATCTCAACTCACCGAGCTCACATTGTACTGCCAGACCTCGAAACTGCATTGACAGAATCCGCACTCAAGGCAGTCCGCCTCAGCATATCATCCGGCCATGACTCCACGCTTCCCAAACACCGCCCAACCATAGCACCACCCACCCACAGAATCCACTCCACTCTCCGTCGCCCCGAAACCCAGTCAGCATCACTAATGCGCCTTCGTATTCCTCGCAAGCCACAACCCCACACTCTCCTGCGCCTGCTGCGTACTCCACAGCCCATCCTTCCCACCCCGACTATAAAACTCTCCCGGTCCATCATCACCACCCCCACGCATATTCTCCGCAAGGATAACCTCCTGGTCTCTCATCTGCGACGAGAACCAGCGCTTGACAAACGAGGCCGGGTCCTTGCTGAGGTTCTCGTAGAACTTGCGCTTGGCGTTGGTGTTGTGGATTTTCTGGACTAGGAGAGCTAAGTCGTCGTCGGTGCGGACGATGGTTTGGAGGTCGGTGGTGTGGGATTGGATGTTGTGGAACTTGGTATACTCGGCTATAACCGGGTTCGGTAAGGGTACGCGAATGTCGTAGACTGTTGGTGTGGATGGTGCGATGGCTGGTTCGGTGTCGGTTGCTGCGGTGCCGTTGACGTATTGTTTGTCGACGCGGATTGTGTAGGCTAGTTTGATGGGATCGAGACGTTGTAGATGCGGCTGTAGTGCTTCTGGCACGGTGGGGAAGTAGATTGTTTCTCTTCCGAAGAGCTGTGGTAGGTCAGTAGCGATCACGTGACACTAATGATAGTTTCACTTACTCGTCGCAGCGGCTCGTCACAAACTATGGTCCGCCTGTCGTCGTCTTCTTGAAGGCCCATGGCACGGCAATAGTCCCATATACCGGACACGGCTCCAGCCTTGTCCTCCTCATCGGTGTCTAGGATTTCCGCAAGTATTGGACTCAGCTTGTACCTTTCCTTCTTCTTCTCCACATCTCGTGTGAGCTCGACTGTCACGTTGATGTTCTCGTCGCTCTTCCGCTCGAACTCCAGAGTGTCGAAGCTGACTTCGCTGCTATTCGGATCGTAGTTTGCTGTGGGTGGTACAGGCTTTTGCCATTCGATCGCGCTGTAGCCGTCGGGTTGCAATGCAGGATTGCGGTCGAATCTGGTAACGATAGACTTGAAGAAGTGGCTGAGTCGTGGTCTCCTAGACGTGTCCTCTTTCTTCTCCTCGTCTGAGCTATCCTGCTCGACTGCTGTGTCTGGCAGTAGTCGGCCCTCGATCTTCACTCGAAATGTCGCCTGACTGTTCTCGCCAAAGTCGAAGGTCCCGTCCTCACCAAAAGTAACACTGCCCTCCTCTGCCGCTTGCCATGGCTGCCCTTCCGCGGTATTGCTGATCCATACCCGTAGAATGCCATCGCGCGGGGTATGTTGGCGATTGATGTTATCATTAACGTCCAGCCTCTTGCGCATCATCACCGCATCCACCCTGCGCTCCACATCTCGTAGCTTCTTGTAGTGCTCGACCCCATCGCCGACCACGACATCGGACAGCTCTTCCGGGATTTCGCGATCAGTCGGCTTCTTCGACTGTCGTCGCGCACCTTCGACCCGGCGGATCTGCTCAAGTCGGTATTGCTCCGCTGCCTGTGGGGTCATCTGCTGAGGCTGCTGTGGTGGCGGCGCATGTTGAGGAGGAGGGCCTGGTCGGCGAAAGGTCGCCTGGAGGTCAGCAAACGAAATCTTGCGTTTATGGCCGCGCGCGGCGTCCATGCTGGGTGCAGCTCGAGGACATGCGAAGGGAGCGACCCTTGAATCTCAACAGCTCCAAAGCAAGTACAAAGATGTGTGTGTTCACCCACCAGGTCGCCTGTAGGCTTGTTGTGGCTGCTGCCGTGCTGGATACATCTCGGCAAAGTGCTGCTCGCTACTGGCCGCCAAGCTAACGAAGTAAGGCTAATGCCGAGGGCAGTCGTAGAGGAGGAACAACACCATCAGATGGCGATGATGGATGGAGATGGAGGCGATCTCAAAAGCTCGGACGCGTGTCGCTGGTTTGACGTGTCGTGCATTGAAGTGATGCAGAGGGCGTCAAAAGGGGTAAGCGAGATTGAGGGGCACCACCTTGCACTTTCTACTTCTACACTTCACCCTGTTCTTAATGGTGAATCAGGTGGTCGTCGAGAGTGAAGATATGATATCCTGTCTATCACGAAGAGCGGCGTAGCGGAACATGGGCATGTACTCGACTGCAGCACTTTGTAGGACTGTTGGTATTGACTGAGTTAAGTTTGGGAGTTGAGCCGCACGTTGGTCGATGATCACAGTAACGTAATACCATTTACTGCTGTCTTGTAGCTCTGCTCAACTCACCGTTCTACCATCTTCTCATCGTATCTCATAGGCCGACGATTTGTCTTCCTCTCCAGTGAACGCTCAACCATTGAATTTCCTGCCTGAAAGTGGAAGGCATCTCAAGCGTTATCTCCAATTTCCACGTCAGAATGGCCGCTGATTTCCTACGATCCCACGGCATAGACTTGGACGCAGAGATGGCTGAGATCCAAGACGAGTTAGAAACGACCGGCGATCCTCAAGCGGCAGAGACTGACCACTTGCAACGTGAAAAGACCTTCTCTGGCTTCCGCAATGTCTGCCTCCCACACACGGCAGCCAACAGTCGTTGGGATGTCTCTACAGCTGGTGGCAGCATCACAGGAATCGCTCAGCATGACCCGCAGGCTACCTCCGAAATACCGCAGGCAGAGGGCAAAGGAGCACTGCTTGCTCCCAGTCTTTGCCACCCACACGTCCACATCGATAAGGCCTTTCTACTCTTACATCCCAAGTATGCCCATCTTCAAATTGAAAAGGGCGACTTCGAAGAGGCCATGAACCTGACCGGCACCGCAAAGAAGGACTTCGAGGAATGGGACCTGCTTGAACGCGGTCAGAGACTGGTCGATGAGAGCGTCCAAGCTGGTGTTACGCATATGCGTGCATTCGTGGAGGTAGATGCGATCGTTGGGATGAAGAGTCTTGACGCGGGCATCAAGCTGAAAAAGAAAGCCGAACAGGAAGGAAGGTGTGTTGTGCAGCTGTGTGCCTTCGCGCAGCTACCACTATTCACCTCGACAGATGGCGACAGGGACGGCGAGACCATCCGAGAGCTGATGGAGGAAGCCGCAAATCGGCCTGAAGTCGATGTCGTCGGCAGCACGCCGTACGTTGAGGCTGATAGGCGGAAGATGGAGCAGAACATCGAGTGGATGATCGATCTCAGCATAGAAAGCGGAACGCATCTTGATTTCCACCTCGACTACCATCTCGATCCGGAAGTGGAGCCCATGGTATGGTACGTCTTGCAGCTCTTACACGAAAAAGACTGGAATGGAGAGACAAAAGACAAGGCTGTGGTTCTCGGCCACTGCACCCGCCTGACACTGTTCACCGAAGAGGAATGGAAGAAACTGAAGAAAGAGGTTGGTGAATTACCAGTATCCTTTGTCGGCTTGCCGACGAGCGATCTGTTCATGATGCGCACACCTGACCGAACGCGTGGGACGCTGGACGTTCCGATGCTAATCAAGCAGTATGGGCTGAATGCCTGTATCGGCATCAACAATATTGGGAACGCGTTCACTCCGTATGGGAGCTGCGATCCACTGACTCTTGCTTGCAATGGTGTGGGAATCTACCAGGCTGGCACCAAGGCGGATGCTGAGCTGTTGTATGAGTGTGTGAGCAGCCGTAAGTCACGAGGCGCTTAGCGACCACAACTCGGAGAGAAAATTTAGAGACGCGTACTAACCTTTGCGTCGATACTCAGGAGCCAGGCAAGCAATCGGTCTCAGCCCAAGCGAGGATGCTAGCAGTGGTGGTCGTCTGCAGACCAAGGTCAAAGATGAAGCCAGCTTTGTCATGTTCGGGTCGGAGCAAGGGGAATGGAGAACGCGGCGAAGCATTTCGGAAGTTGTGTATCTGTACGATCACATACGCAACCGCTCTACCTATCTCAAGGGTCAACGCACTTAGGTCCCGCTTAAAGAAATCACCCATGAGAATTGGCCGGCGGAGATGAAGTGACGTTGCCACCACGAACAATTATTGCAACAGATTCTGCAAATTTGCTTCGTCCGTAGCGCCGTTTCATCTCGCCGCCTTTGCTTGCATTTGCTCGTCTGTTGAAGAGCAAACTAAATGGCGACGAACGCTCTCGCTCTCGGTTACCACTCTCCAAAAGCCCTGATGGCTTACCACCCGCTCATGGACTACGCGGAGAACTTCGACGGGTGAGTCTGCTCTGCGCGCCTTACAGGAGAGGATGCCGGGCTAATACTCCATCAGCTACCGCAGCACAATGTATCAGCACACATACGGTTCGCAGTCTATGTCGAATCACTGGGGACAACCGATAGGGCATGGGCATCCGCCGGCGCAAGGAATCGTCTCGCTCGAAGCACCTAGAGTAAGCGTCATGACGTGGGAAACAGCAAGGCCAAGAGGACTGCATATGCTGACAGTACGTTCCTTGGAATTCAGCCCAACTACACTTCGTACGATAACCAGAACACCTTTATCGCGGAACAGCATGCACCCTCACCAGCATTCGGCAAATCTGAATACACTCCGTACGAGGGCCAGAACAACTTCGTCCCAGAAACGCGAGGACCCACGCCAGGAGTCGCCGTACCCAACGCTGTCCTGCCCAGCCTCGATACCATCCCACCGACCCCAGCCGCAACACCAGAAGTCAAGGCAACAGCGCGAAAGGCTCTCATTTCCATCGAAACTGTGTATCATCGCTTCACAGAATCTCGCGCGCTTCGCGACTCCTTTGATGGCCATTGCCGAGCCTACAAGAACGGCGACACGACTGAAGCAGAATTCTACATGGCTTTGTATCGTCTGCTCTACTTTAACAAGGCAGCGGATTTGATCCCGATACTCAAGACGTTGATGCCGCAGAGTTGGAAGGCGGAGGATGTTGAGTGGTTTGACAAGGCGATCGAGGAGGATGTGGAGAGGGTGGGAGGGCTGAGATCGTTGAGAGTGAAGCTTGTGGTGGCGAAGACGGCGAGGAAGGGCAGGAAGGGCAAGAAGGAGGGGAGTTTGGTTGTGAAGCTTCCGATTAGGGGTTTGGGGAAGCGTAAGAAAGTGTGAAGTGCAACGGCTTGGTTTCAATCACATGAAGGCGACTTTGGTCAGATATTGTACTTTTCATTCGTCCTTGCCTAGGAGCGTCTTCGCAGACATTGCAACCCAGTCGGTCACCTATGTGGTGCCGTTTCAGGCGCGATACGCGTACATCTCCGCGTACAGATAGCCTAACAACACACCACAAATCTACTCTTCAATTCAGCCACGATAGCACATCCCTCCCGCGTGCTCGTGAAAGTCGCAAGGCGAACCAATGTACGCCGGTCTGTTGGGCGCCAGGCCACTAGCCAGCTTCATCTGATACCTGCTCAGGTCCAACGCGAATTCGGCGTTGACATAGCCTCCCAGCACGTCCTCGTCCAGCCAGCCAGGACTGCCTGCCCAGACGTACACGTCGACCCAGAGCTTCCGCAACCGGGAGTCTGATGGAGTGTGGTCGTAGACAAGGTTGGTAAGTCGTGGATCAAAGAAGTTTGAGCCTCGCAACTTGTGGATGATGGCGTCGGCTATGGCGTCCTTGAAAGGTAGGTCGATGAAACGCTCGCCAAGAATGTATGCGTTCACGAGGAATCGATACTCGGCTGCATCTTCGGCGTTGTCACCAAAGTAGTTAGATGCGATGTTGTTCGTGTAGACGTATTGCTGGTACAGCCTGAATGTTTCGGGCAGATCATCTGGTAGCGTAATGACTCGATCACGCGCTTCCTTCCAGTCCTTGCTCATGGCAAGGCGCACAAAGTGAGATCTGGCAGCAGCGAGAGTCTCGTGAACAACAAAGTCCTTGGGCTGGTCCGCACCAACACGGAATGTGATCACGGCGGCGCCGAAGTCGATGGTGTCCTTTGCCAGTGTTCTGCGGGCAAAACACGGGGTGAAGAGCCCAGCCCCTGAAGGTGATCTCGCTGGGGCGAGGCCATTCGTCGTCTCGGATAAGAAGGTTCTGCCAATCGATGGCCTGACAATGACACCGCGGTTCTCGCTCGTGTAATCGTTCAGTTTCAGCTCTTCGAAAGAGTAGTGTTGGTACTGGTCTAGTACGGTAATGGTGTGGAACTCCTCAAAGGTCGTGGAGTCGTCTGCCTGAAAACGTGCAAGTTGAAAACTACGCGTGCCCCGTATTGGTGGTAGCATTTGTGTCTGCGATTGACCGGCCATATTGCGTGCTGCTTCGCTGGAGTAGCGACGTGTAGGGACGTGTTGTGACCGCTGATGAGAGGTCAATCTTGGGATCCGACAAGAAGCGTGACTTCACCTAATCTTGTGTGTCAAGGTTGTATCAGCCACACATGCAACGAACCTGCCTAAGCAGGACAGAGCGCAAGTGCAATAGGGAGTGACTCTACTTACCTTCCAGGTTCCCCTGAATCAAAGAAAAGACATGTTCCACAAATGGGTTCGGGTCGAATGAAAAGATGGGAGAGCTTCGATTACCACGATCGTTTCTGCTGTCGGCACGGATTCGGCGTAGCGACCTGATGAGCCCATCTGTCACCTACTTATATAGGTATGAAAGCTGTAATGTGAACGGGAACGGAACTGGTAGACTTCCGCAGTCGTGATCGAGTCCAAGACGCATACATGATTCTGGCTGTGAAAGGTCAATAACGAGACAGCGCATGGTCTCGACGGTGTTTTAACCGAAAGCTGTTGGACATCACATCATACTACTACAAGGAAGAAATATATCGTCGACCCTTGGGCGTGGGTATTCGTGCATAGGTACGTAGATGGCTGCTGGGTATTTTTCGGCTGCACCATCGCACTACATGCAGTCACGCGGTGTACCTGGAACTTCTATTCCAAGCTCCAGCGTCGTAGGCTCGTCAGCCGTCGTTCTGAACGTGTGATGAAGGCGTTGCGTATGGGATACGAGATATCTTGAGGCCTCCTCGAAGCCCGAGCCAGTGCGCTTCCTCGCCGGCTCCGCCCACACTCGCTAAGGCAGATGCCGTTCATTCGCTTCCAAACCTTCAACACCATTGCTGGCTGAACTACACATCCGGGCCAAGGATGAGTGGAGATCTGTCTTTGAGCGGTGCCCTGGGGGGGCTGCGTATCGCCAACCCCGACGAAGACGAAGCAGCGCTGTCTCCCACATCAACGTCATCGCCCAACGAACAGCCATCGAGTACGCGCCCAGCACCGCCGACCACGCATTCATCCGGCGACACCGCGAAACAGGCACAGCAACCCGGTCTGTTACCGATACTGTCACATACAAGCACCGGCGAGGAGGATGGAGTGCTAGGATTCGATCCGGACAGTTATGCGCTACGAAATGATGGCCCACCCACAGTACCAATACAGCAGTCTCGCTCTCCTGTCAATGCCAACCCTGAGAATGGCTCGCGAACACGACGGCTAGCCCCCCGACAGAGCTTGCCAATGACCCACCAAGCACAGCAGCAGATGCAGTATCCTGTTCATTCATCCAACTTCAACCAGCAGATGCGCAACCCAAGCGCGCCGCAAAACACCTCCGCAAGGCCGATAAGCGGCATGTACCAGCAGTCGAACACGTCGTCGAGCTCACAAAACTCTTACCGCTACCGTGATGAGCTGGGTTCGTCTCATAGTGGCGTAGGTGGATTGGACAGGCATGGTTCGACTGCCGCTAGAAATATATTGGGTGGTCCAGTACCGCAAAGAGAAGGCAGCAGATCATACAGAGCACCCGGCCCGCCACCGAATGGAGGCAACGGCCCCCTGCCACCAAGGAGGAATTCCAGGCGGGCACGGGCGCCCACGAATGGCTCTGCAACTGGGTATGATGCAGCAAACGCGTACTCAGCGTCGGCGCCACAACCAACGACTGCTGAGGATTGGCGCGAACGAGGTGCTGCTGTCGGCGCGCGACAAGAGGTCGACAGTAACGGGCAGGTGCAGACTCGTAACGTAAAGAAGGGCGTGAAAGACTTCAACTTCGGCCGGACGCTTGGTGAGGGTTCTTACTCTACTGTTCTGGCTGCTACGGACAGGCAGAATCAGAAAGAGTATGCCATCAAGGTGCTCGATAAACGCCATATCATTAAGGAGAAGAAGGTGAAGTACGTGAACATCGAGAGGGACACCTTGAACAGGTTGACAGAGCATCCTGGGATCGTACGACTATACTACACATTCCAGGACGAGCGATCACTATACTTTGTGCTGGACTTGGCATCAAGTGGCGAGCTATTGGGTGTGTTGAAGAAACTTGGTTCTTTCGACATTGAATGTACACAATTCTACGGGGCACAGATACTGGACAGTGTAGCATACATGCATTCGAGGGGAATCATACATCGCGATCTAAAACCCGAAAACGTATTACTGGATCGAAACATGCACACAAAAATTACGGACTTCGGCACTGCAAAGATATTACCAGACCCGGCGGCAAGCGGCAGTGGACTCGACGTTGTACCCGGCAGTCCTATAGACGGAGCGGACAACGATCGGGCGAACTCGTTCGTCGGTACGGCGGAGTACGTTAGTCCTGAGCTCCTAAATCGCTCGAATGCGTGTAAGGCATCAGACCTTTGGGCCTTTGGCTGCATCATATATCAACTCCTGGCAGGGCGGCCGCCCTTCAAGGCTGCCAATGAGTACCTGACCTTCCAGAAGATCTTAAGCCTGAAATACTCATTCCCAGACGGTTTTCCACCTGCAGCTCGCGATCTTGTCGAACGACTTCTGGTACTGGAACCTGCAAACCGGCTGCCAATCGAGCACATCAAGAACCATGAGTTCTTTGACGGGGTACAATGGGGCAGAGGTCTATGGCGGCACAATCCTCCACGATTAAAAGCGTACGTCGCGCCAGCTTCTGCGCCCATCAAGCTGAATGGCGCTGGCGATGCAGCTGGAGCTGCCAGTGCAGCACTAGCCAACGCGGCGCAACAACAATCTATGTCTCCATCGCAAGTACACATCGCACAGCAACGGCCACAATTACGAGGGGTGACTGATCTGCCTCCGCCCAGTCAGTTGGACATCGACTGGTCGCCAGTTCTAACAAACAATAACGAGCGAATACTGAAGCTCGGAAATCTGATAGTATGTACGACGCGACCAGAGAAGAGCCCGACTGGCAAGGATGGAGATCCTCCAACTCCGGCTGAGAAGCCGAAGTTCCGCCTCTTCAGCAGCAACAACAACGATGGGAAGAAGAGGGAGCGGTTGGTACTGATCACCAGCAGTGCTAGAATCATCATTGCCGCTGCCGGTGGAAACGAGAAGAAGGCGAAGATGGAGGTGAACTTCCTGTCGAGTGGCGTGAGCTGGAAAAGCTTCGCGGACGCCAAAGGCTTGACTGGATTCCAAGTGGACAATGTGAGTTCAACTTCATACCCCAAAGATCGATCATGACTAATGCGCAACAGCGAGAACGACACATCACATTCGAAGACCCTCGAGCGACTGTCTCTGATCCAGCCGGCAGCAAGTACAGCACGCAGGAGTGGCTCGATGCGCTTGAAAACGCGAAGGAGATCGCGCTGGCCACGTCGATGACGAGCGCCAGCTCCTATGCCGGCAAGAGCCTTTACTCTGCGGCCGGCAGCCCGGCGGAGTCGATTGGAGGCGACGCAGCAATGCCAATGTCTGGTCCTAGCGCGGAGCGGCATCAGATGCGGCTTACGCTTCGGAAGAGCAATACCGATGACAGCGGCGAGAGCGTCAAAGGACGAAAGCGGTTCTCGAAACGGCATAGTAAGAGTGGGCTGGCTGCTGTCTTCTAGACGTCTACGGACGAGTGGGCATGGTCATTTCGACCTTCGCAACGATCCTTGAATAACGATTTACGACCTTTTCAGTACAGTCTAACGCAGCGAGGGTGTTGATACAGTTCTTACGATATCCTTGGTGAGAGCGCGCATTTTGGAATCGTCGAGCGGATCTTTTGAGCGGGCGCGGTTCTGCAGAAATTTGTATATCTGGCATTGAAGAGTGGTGGTTCAGTATTGATTGATAGAGAAGCGGTTGGTTTGGTATATCCTGATGTACTAATAGGACAATGTAGGTCGAGAAGTGGAGACGATGTTGCAGAAAGCATGTCAACAACTGTCAAGCTGCGGGAGCGTTGCCTATGATCATCCACTCCAATTCCCTGCACTTGCTACACTCGTCCCAGGTTCTCCGGTCAATGCCTCTGGTGTTGTGGCTTGCGAGCTTGATATAGAACTGGTAATCTTCGGGGTTCCGCAATTCGAACGGCAGGGAGGCCAGATGCCGGCCTCGCCCGCGAATATCATTCAACCTCGATCTCGAGTGCTGAATTGAGTATCCATGAGCACACTCAAGGATGGCCAGCTCGATGGGCGACGGCCCAGGTATTCCGAAACAGTTCAGCTGCATGATGTAGAGCTGGGACTGTGGACCAATGCGCGTGGCCTGGAACCTCGCAACCTTTCGCGCTCGTATCGTCAACTGTAGTCCGAGATTCGTGATGGCGAATGGCGACCTTAGCTCCCCGGGAGCCTGATCTATCACACGAGCCTTCTGTACCACTTCACCGCAGTTCTCGAAGCATTTGATATCTGGTGCCAGGATTCCGGTCATCTCTGCGTCAGGATCGGTGCATCTCCACGCGAAGATGGACTGGTCGGCCGAGCGCTTGATGATCTCCTCTTGGAGCCTCAGAATCGCTTTATGGCCCTCCCCGTATAGAAGTGGCATATTGACATCGAACAGACCCATGAGACAGTAAGCTCGATCCTCGACTCTGGTGGTCTGCCGACGAGACGCCCAGCTCATTCGGCGTGCGATGCTCGCTGACGCTATGGGTTCAGTGCCTCTGATGTACTCCGGCTGGATGCCAGTGATCTTTGAGATACGCTCGTTCAATTCAAACCGCAGGGCTCCTGACCATGGTGCAAGTTCTGCGTACTGTTTCTGTCCGGAGTGAGTCTGCAAGTGACCGAAGATGTCCCAGTTTCGATCGCAGAACACGACGGTTGTTGGTGCGAGCATTTCCTGGAGCGTCCAGCCTCGATTGAACCAGTCGCTGGTATCGAATTCTTTCCAGAAAATATCGGAAGGGGTGGTGGCACTGGGCGGAACATCGCTCATGTAGACGTAGCACTCCTCCGAATTCGCGTACCAGTTGAACATGGAGTTAATCGCTTCGGAAAGTTCTTGACTGCTGCTTTTCTGTATGCAGACGGTATCGATCCACACCCATTCCAGGGAGTCGCCTGCCAGAGGACTGACCGGTGTTCTACCACCTCTGTCATCACCCCCAAAGTCTCGACGTCTTCGATTTGGCCGGGAGTCAAGGTCGAAGATCTTCCGCTCACGTACGAAGGTACAGAAGTCGAGAACTTTTTTGTATCCAGGCGAGTCTCTCCTACGACCTTTGAGGAAGTCTTTGTAAGTCACCTCGTCTGTTCCCCACCTGTGCGAGAGGACGCCATACGCTGGCACTTCGTGGTCGTAGAACTCTTTGAATTGATGTGTAGTCACGTTGAGTAGCCGCATAGCCGTGAAGAAGGCCTGCGATGTTTACATGTCATCGTTCGTGTTCATCAGATTTGAGCATCAAGCGTAAGGTTACATTGTAGTTGCAGTCCGACTTCATGCCCGTTCAGTTGCATTGTCCAATCAACGGGCTTGTGTCCGAGCTGCAGACGAGCTCTATGCAGGCAGCTTCTTGAGTACGTAGTGGAGATACAACATTGTGTTGATTGATGCTTGTACTCAGTGGACAACTCAGCAATAGATGGACGTTCCACGTTCATCGCTTCACCCCGAGAAAAAGCTAGTGCTCTATCATCCTACTGTCGGTGAGGAACCCTCCACGATATTGACTCCAAACTGCTTAGTAGCCATTCCATAGCTACTCGCTACAGCCTCGTTCGCATAGACTCTCATCTTGTCTTCGTACTGCTTCGTCAAGCCCTCCTTGAACCCGCCAGCTTCTGCTAGAAGTCCACCAAGCAACGCGGAGTCTCGTACCGCCGTATTGGCTCCGATGCCTCCTGCAGGAGTCATGCTGTGTACCGCATCGCCGAGTAGAGACACTCGGGGATGATTGTCCCAGACCGGGACGCCAGACGGTGTGGAGCAGGTGATCTTCCAGAACGCCGCTTCTTTCTCGTCCATCTCATCGAAGAGAGGTTTGAGCCGCCCGCTCCAGTTCTTGGTTAGTGACTTCGCGATGTCCGCTGCTTCCTTACCAACGATCGAGAAATCGTTGTTCGGCGGCGCGATGACTCCTGGTTGCGCGCCCATCGTCCACCCGAATTTAACGTTCGGATCGTCCATGTCATTTGGCCGTACATTCGTGATGAGGAAAGCCCAGCCATCAGGATTCGTCTTGTCGACAACGCGCCACACACCCTCCCCAAGACCTTTGAAGGCAGTAGTGGGAGCCTGGCCATGGATACCTCGAGCACCGGTATCGTATGTCTTGATTTTACCGCCAGATACTTGTTTTGCGACTTTCGAGTAGATGCCTTCGCCACCGATGAGCATAGATCCCTCGACGGATTTCGTGCCATCGGCAAACACCGCCTTAACGCCTGTGATCATGCCATCCTCGCCTTTGAAGTCCTCATAGCCCACGACGTGACGAGACCATTCCACGTAAGGCTCACAACCTTCCAGAAACAGCGCACGCATAGCACCCCGGGAGATTCCCACAGTCTTGCCATCACGCGAAGTCAACACCTCCTTGGTCGGCTTCCACGCTTTCGATTTGCCCTCGGCATCTTTCGCAGCATTCTCCGCGGCCTCTTCTGCTGGAGGTGGACCGGGTCGATCTTCAGGCAACGTCTCTCCGCTTATAGCATCTATAGCGGCAAACCCAGCGCCACCTGTCTTCCCGCAAGCTTCCCAAAACTTCTGAAAGCCCTCAGGACCAGGGCCAAGCACTTCTTCTATAGCATCCAGACCCTCGGCAGATAGACGAAGGCGATAGCCTTGTCCGCGGAATGTGAGTGAAGCATCTCGCTCGAAAAGCTTGAAAGGGATCTTGTCTTTCAGTAGTGATCGGGCGAGTAAGAGAGCAGCTAGGCCGCCGCCTGAGATGAGGATAGGTTTCCTGGTTTCGAAGGCCATTTTGAAATCGAGACCGTGACACCAAGTAACCACCGTCGTGGAGATGAAGAGGTTCGGATCGCAGCTTTCGAGGTCAAGTCGGCACTGTGAGCGTATTACGTGTTCATTAGTCAGCCATCTCGCAACCTTCATTCGATGGAGTGTTCACTGCAGCCTTTCGGAGGGCCTGAAAAAAAAACCCATCCGAGCCGATCCGATCGAAGTGAAATGAAACATCCGAAGTGATTAGGTTGCGATGTAGGGGCGGGTTTGGCGTTCTCCCGGGCCGACTTTGATTGGGGCGGAAATGTGAAGTAGTGCCTTCTCTGGCGACGGTAGGATAGCTGAACGCTTCAGTGGACTTGTCAGCTCTTCGATCGTGGTTCCGAATGCAGAGATGCTGTGGATAACCTATCGAACTTCGGTTTCGTTCCTATGGACATAGTGGTTTCAGCGCAGCAGCCTCAGCAGCTTCCTTCTCCGCCGTGATGATGTTGGCACAAACACAGTTGCCCAAAGCTTTCACCACAAAATCCCTCCCAATCGTGCCCTTCGGAGACATCAGCCCAAAGAAGTCACTGAACACAAGATCATCTCCATGTCGACCCTGGATCAGGCCCCGATACTTCTTGGCCTCCGAGTCGCCAATGAAATCCACCTCGCCGCATCTCATAGACTCAATATAGTGCGCCGGCACCAGGACTTGCATAAAAGCATCAACGACATGCGCGTGCTGCTCTGTGAACACCCATCGGAACTCAGTTACGCAGCGTAGGTTCTTGCCAACGAGGCTCTCCAGCGCGTACGGAAGTGGTCCCGTTCGTGGGACGATCGAGTCGGACTTGTTGCTTGTGCACGAGTTTAGCAAGCGATGTAGGGTCCGCATGTGGGCCATGGTCCAAGGATGCTGGTCGCTGAGAACACCATATCGACTGCGGATCCTGGCACGTAGGGAAGCTGAGTAGACCGGTTCTGCGGGCTGTTCGACGAGGGTAGGTCCAGATGGTCTTACCACAGCCGACCAGATCGTTGAGCTGAGGCGGGCGAGGATGCCGGGTTGTCCTAGCTCAGTAGGTGCGGTAGGGGTCTTGCTCACAACTGTCGTAGAAGGACGCGAGCCTGCTTGCTTTGTCGCGTTGCTCGACGCCGATCTGTTGTCGAACAGCGGCGGGTAAGTCCTCTTCGGCGCCAGAAGGCCAGAACTGCTAATGGAGTCATTGAACTTCACTCGAATCTTCTGCGGTGATTCGATGTTCAGGTGCTCCTCGTAGCTGCGACTCGGTTGCTCCTCTTCTGGTATACTAGCTTCCAGACCCGTGTCTGAATGGACAGAAGAGCCTTGATAGTCGTCACCGGCGATCTCGGATATGTGCGACTGAGCGCCTACATCACCACCGTCCTTCTCTGCATCTTCCCCTTGCCGCTGCTTCCGAAGATGACTCGCCCGCGTGTTAGCTGGTGCCCTGCTCATCTCTTGCAGAATTTGGCGTTGGTCGCTTGCTTTGCTACTGAAGCTATCAACAGTTGAATCTTGTGTGCTTGAGTGTCCGATGGTGATCTCGGTTTTAGCACTGATGTTGCGCTCCCGTCGCGATACGTATTTGCGAGGGACGCGTTTCTCCTTGGTCGTCTGGCTGTCAGAGCTCGTCTGAGTATCGTCGCCAACCTTGCTGCTTCTGAGCAGATTTCTCCGCCCACTGACGATGTTATCCTGGCTGTCGTGGGCCGTAGATGATCCATGATGGTCCACGACGCCTCTCAGCTGGTGGCGAACTTGATCTCCAGCTCCATGCTTTCCATTTGGTGCGTCGATTGCCTTCTTGGGGGTAGATGATGCAGCTGGAGTTTCCGTCTTGTCGAGATTCAGAAGCTCGCTCAAGTCCATGGCCTTTTGTTTCTGCGCTACTCTGGTCCTTGCAGGGTTTCGAAATACCTTCGGTAAGTTGCTCTGCCAGAACACCCCTGTGTCATCGCCTCCTGGGCTGATGCTGAGACCAGGGAGAGGACTATTAGCCTCTTTTCGTGTTACTTGCATGCCACGATCCTCAGGCTCGCGGTGCTCATTGTGGAGCTGAGTGGCAGCGGCATCCGGTTGTGTTAGAGAAATGTCGTAGTCTACCACATCCTCATCGACTTCATGCTGTTGGTCGAAGTCACTGTCGCTGCTCTCCGGTGGTGTGAGTACACCTGCACTGCTCCTGCTTCCAGCTCCTTCGCCACCTGTGTCCGTAGCGGACGGCTTCCTGCTTTCCACAACCTCGTGGGCTGGAGAATCGCTGTAGGCGAAACCTGCCCCAGACGTCCTGCGCCAGGTACGAGGAATCTTAGGCCTCGGGGGTTTGAGGGCCTGGTCAGAAAAGAGGTCTTCTAGCTGTGGTGGTCGAGACTCTGGTCGGTTGGCCGGCATCCGATGGCTTGGTTCAATGTCGTCGTCGAGCGATCTAGACGCTTCTTCGGCCCAGATATCAAGGTCATCGTCAGGATTCACGTCGATGCCTCCCTCTTCCTCTATATCGCTTGACTCTCGAGAATATTCCGCTCCAGCTTCGGTCTCGTCATCGATGACAATAACCTGACCAGTACTAGCGCCTTCGATCTCTCGATTTACGGCCTGACGTTCTCGTTGCCACTCACTGGGCTCTTCATTAAAACGATCGTTGGAAACAGGCGTCGGATGGGATTGTCGAGCGGCCCGATTAGATGACTCGCGTGTTCCAGACTCATGCCGGGAATCGTCTGACACATCTCTCGATAGCTTCGCAGCCTTGGCCTGACCCTCGATGTTCGGGTAGCGTACTGAATTCGGCTGGTACGCTGCTGCATGCGATCGAGCTTGGGGTGGCGAGGAGGGCATATAGCTGACACTTGCAGCGCTCTTATCGATTCCCGACGTGTCGACCAGAGAGGTATTCGGCTTCATGCTTTGGAGTGTGTCGACGGAAACCATGGTGAAGTCTTCATTCGCGACCGTCATGTCGCTTTGCAAGTTGTCGTGAACAAGGTGTTCTTCTACTTCGTAGTCCGACTTCTCGCTGGACAGTTGTTGCTGCACTTCGATCTGATGGTCTCTGTTTGCTCGTGATCTTTGCACGCGCTCTCTAGCCGGTACCACCGCTTGATAGCTTTGTCCACCGGACGAGCGTCGCTTATTAGGCGACGACATCTCCTCCTGCAACTTCTGCGACATCTCAATCTGGCCTGCTGGCTGGGTCCACTCGTCCACTGGCTCGCTGTCCACATCCTGCGACCTTGTTGCACTCCTCCGTATCGGCGTGCCTTTTCGCTTCCTCTGCGGCCGCCTGATCTCCCTCTCAGTCTCATCATCCGCTATCGCCTTCTTGCTTGCACTCCGCTTCGCGGGACTGCTGCTGTTGCCGCCCTTCAAAGGTACTTTCGTTGTTCTCGTTACCCGCTTCGCTGGACTGCTTCCATCCTTTGGTTCTGCCTCGACTGTCACTTTTATCCTCCACGGACTCCCGTTCCCTGGGTCGTCTGCGTCCATCATGAATGACTTTGAAGGTGTTGCTGTCGCATTATTCGAGCGCGGTATCTGTGCTCTCGACCTCCGTCCAATCTGGTTTCTCGTACGAGTTGCGGGAGCAGGCGTAGATTGTAGCAGAGGGTCTGGCGATGTTGATCGCTCGGAGTAGGACATGTCAGAAGTTGCCTCACCCCGAGTGGGAAGGTAGATGTTGTCTTTTCGTGCTCTCGCCCTCGGTGATATTGGTTGTGTTTGGTCGTCCACTCATATGTTCGGTTCTGGCGTCCAGCGCGATCGGACAGCGTACCTCAAGCAGTCCACATAAAGCACATCACATGTGTTGAGTCGACTGCTTCCAGCTTCGACCTGACACTCTAGAGGTAGTAAATATCTTGTGAACCCTGGGTGGGATAGTATCAGACGCGTGCAGTGGTTTTCGCGCCATTAGGGTTGTTGGCAAGACAACGGCTTCAACGCCACCTCAACTTCTACTGAATCGCTGCCTCGATATGGCCACACAACTGCTCACTTCATGGCTCGATAACATACATAACTAGCTATGGGCATCTCTGGCTTGCTCGCCCAAATTGGATACGGACAGCGGATCTCTCTGGCAAAGCTGTCGGCAGAATACTACGCAAAGAACGACCGGCCCTTCCGCCTAGCGATCGACATCAGCATATGGCTCTTTCAAATCCAATCTGGCAAAGGTGGCTCTAATCCTGCGTTACGGACATTCTACTATCGACTTCTGCGTCTACTGAGTCTGAATATACACCCGTTGTTCGTCTTCGATGGCCCGAACAAACCCCTCTTCAAGCGCAACAAGAAAGTCGGCGGCCCCGGTGTCAAGGTTGCCAGTGTTCCGGAGTTCCTGGCCAAGCAGCTGCTCAAGCAGTTCGGCTTTCCATGGCATGTGGCGCCTGGTGAGGCGGAGGCAGAATGTGCGTTATTGCAGAGGGAGGGTATTGTGGATGCGGTGTTGAGCGAGGACGTCGATACGTTGATGTTTGGATCTGGTGTGACGTTACGAAACTGGACGGCCGAGAACAGTCAGAAGACACCTACTCATGTTGATGTCCACCGTGCCGAGGAAACGAAGACGAAGAGCGGCATGGATCGAGAAGGCATGATCTTGGTAGCTTTGATGAGCGGAGGCGACTACTTGCCAGAAGGGATTCCGGGATGCGGACCGAAAGTGGCTTGTGATGCTGCGAGAGCCGGCTTTGGGAAGGATTTATGTGCTTTGGGGAGAAAAGATGCTGGTGGATTGGAAGCTTGGAAAGAAAGGCTACGCCACGAGATCAGGACGAACGAGTCGAAGTTCTTCAAACGAAAGAACCCGAGTCTTGTGATTCCAGACGACTTTCCGAGTCGCGAAGTGCTTGGGTTTTATACTTATCCTTGCGTGTCTAACGCAGACAAGCTGGCCAGGCTAAAGCAGGAACTCAAATGGGACCAGTCAATGGACTTTGCTGCACTTAGAAGCTTTGCTTCCGATGCATTCGACTGGCGGTGTATTGGCGGCGCGAAGAAGTTCATCAAGAATCTTGCACCAGCTTTACTTATCCGAGAGCTTCGATTGTGCAGTACTGGCGGGACTCAGCTCGAACTGGACGCGCAGGAAGCAAAAGAGCATGAGCTCGTCCTCGCGATTCACGGCAAGCGAAACCATAGCTCTGCCGATGGTGAACTAGAGTATCGGATCTCGTTCGTGCCCGAGAAGCTGGTACCCATCGACCTCAGCATTGAGGACGAAGATGACGAATTCCTTGCAGCAGGCGGACCAGAAGACGCAAGTGATGCTGAGTCAGATTTCATGCAACTCCCGTCGAGCACGCAAGATGGTGATGAAGGAGACGCGCCTGCTTCTCCTAAGAAGCGCAACTTCAAGCCTTATAATCCCTCCCAACCTGAGAAGCTGTGGATCCAGCGGCCATTCTTGCAGGTCGGATGTCCATTGCTAGTAGAGGAGTACGAATCGATCAGCAAAGATCCGAAGGAGTTTCTGAAGCAGAGACGACAGGCACGTGCAGTTGGGAAAGGAAACACAAACATACATTCCGCGAAGCCAAAGCCGAAGAAGGCGAAAGCCAAGGAGGCCGATCCACCTTCGAACACGATGCTGAACTATGCACGGGTGACGAAGCCTGCCAGCAGCAGTCAGCTGAAGGAGTCCAGCCAGAACTTGAACACCAAATCTAGCTCTCAGTCCTCACTTCATCAAGGCCTCGACGATGAAGACTTCGCCACGGTGGCAGGGTTCAAGATACCTTCCACCCAGGTCCCGGCCGAGCTTCTGCGGGACAACAGCAGTCGGCCGCGCATATCAGAGACCATCGAAGTGCTTGACCTTGCGATGTCTAGTCCTGCCACGATCCGCAAGAACGCACCGAGAAAAGCCGACCTCCAACGACCGCCTCTCCCTCTTGCGGCTGCCTCAAGCAGACCCGGATCAAGAGCCGATGTTCCATCTCAGTCTAGCAAAGCAGGTCCACAGAGAACACCCAGACGAGAGAACAAGAAGAGACCTCCTCCGGACTTATCCTCACCCGCCTTGAGCCAACGGACAATTTTCTCCTACTACTCCCCGTCACCTCGCAAGCCTAAAGAGGTCACGACAGGACCGGTAGTGGTAGACCTACTCTCTTCTCCTAACATCCCACGCAACGTCTCTGGCCCCTATCACGACGCAGCTGAACGACAAAGGCGACCGCTCACACCTACACCACCGAACATCAGATCTCAATTCGTACGGACTTCTGACGTTCATCTAGCAGCAGAGCTCGAGTACTCGCCTGGCAAACTCCCGGACACCGTGACTAAGAGGCGGAAGAAGGGTGCGCTTAAGCGATGGCAGACCGAGCCTACTTTTGGTCATTCCGACGATGGGGACGGACTGTTTGTATCACCTGATTTGACTAGGGCACTTACGCCACCAGTACCAGCCGACGATTTCTTCAGCTCAGGATTAGATGGCCTTGACGAGCCGATTGAGGTCGATAACAGAAGTCCAGCCTCAAGCGATCATGACTTAGCAAGCCCGTCAACATTTGTTCGTCGACGACACTCTAATGATGAAGCGGGAGGATTCCTTCATGAGGAAGAGGATGTTGATGTGACACCAAGACCAGTCGAACGAGTCTACGCCAGACGAGTGTCTCTTCTGGTGCAGGAAGCGGTCGACGAACAAATATACGAGAATCCAGTGCCACCACCGCCTTTGTTGCCACAACTCGAAGACGAGCTACCCCCTAACCCACTCCCAATCGCCTTTCCAGCAACGAAGCCTACGACAACCAAGCCAGCCCGCAAAGTGCCCAGCGCTCGACAGCCGCCTCGAATCCAAGCTGCAGCCCCCCAACCCGTCCGCAAATCACCACGCCAGCACGTCCTCAAAAAGCGCATCCACCTCCGCGAAAGCCTCGAAGGCTCCTGGAAAGTTACAGAAACCGAAGCAATCGACATGACCGGCGACGGCAGCGGCTGGAAACAAAGCGGTGGCAAAGCCAAACTGGCCGGATGGAGGAAAAGCGGTGTGGAAGTTTTGGATTTGACGGGCGCGTGATGACCCTTAGCAATTATACATAGTATACAACCAACTTCACGAAGCGTCTACTCAAGCCGCCGCCGCAGCGCGCTCACTTTCTGACGGAGAATTGCTGATAGGTTCCTTGGCCATCGACGTCTCCCAAGCGCGCTCCACGTTCCTCCGCACTGCTCCGCCCTTCACATCCCAGCCGCTGATGTTTTGACGCTCGTCTTCTGCGACTTGTAGGACGTCCCAGCACCGAGTATCGCCTACACTAGCGAGCGCGACGCTGAGATCTTCTAGCGTGCCGAAACGTGGGAGCCAGCCGAGCGGACGCATTTCAGTGAAGTGCCGGAAGGACCAGTCGAGGAGTTCGAGACCTCTGGCGCGGAGTTTGGTACAGTTCTCGGGATCCTTGGCTTTACCGGATCTTTGGATGTTCTTAGTACCGGCGCGCATGAAGAGTAAGATGAGCCGGTCGTACGTCAGCGCCGTCGGCGTTACGCGTAGAGCTAGGAGCTCGGAGACGAGGAAGGAAGCTTGATGCTCATCCGGCGGGTCGACTTCCCTGCACGCTTTGAGCAAGAGATTGAACGTCTCGATATTGGCAAAGGAGGTTTGCGCTCCACTGGTTTCAGGCGCGAATGTGTGCATCTGTTTATACAGTTTCATCGCGTCATCGAGGTTGGCTTGGTGGACGTAGCTCTCGACTATGACGTTGAGAGCGGCGATGGGAATTTTGCGGCCTTGGTCGTTGAGCTCGCGGAAGACGGTGATGGCTTCGGGGAGGGATTCGGGTTCGTCGCGCATGTAGAGGTAGAGTGCTCGGGTCTCGGCGCGAGTGGGTTCGACTTTTTCGAGGGCCATGATTGTGAGGATTGTTAGGGCGCGTTGGAGGTCCGGGGGGTCGGTGGCGAGGTAAGTGCTGATTAGGAGTTCGTAGTGGATTGGTTGGAACGTTGCGCTGCGTTTGCTGAGGTGGGTGAAGACGTCTGTAGCCAGGGAGGCATCTGCTGCTTGAGCTGCAGTGGCGAGGACGTTGAGGCATACACCAGATGCAGGGTTAATGAAGTGCTGTTCAACCTGGGCCGTCCAGACCAGAGCTGTCGCGGCGTGGTGGTGGTTCTCGCTTGCTTTGTCCAGGAAGAACAGCCATAGAGTCCTGCTGATGTTGATCTCGGCAGAGTCGACACGCTGTCGCATGATCCGATACGCCTCCTGAATCTCACCCGCTTCACAGAGAATCCAAACAGCCATATCCAGCAACCACGGCGAGATCCTCATATCTTCCCTCCGCATCATGTCCAGCCTTTCCAGACCCTGCTCGTACAACCCCTCCCTCAGTAACCCCGCCGCAACATCATGCGCCCCGTCCTCCGTCACCTGGATCCAGTGCTTGCTCATATAATGCAATATATCAGCCCTCAAAATATGATCCGGGTGCACCGCAAACACTTTCAGCCCAGCATGACACGTCCCGCCATCTGGTGACAAGCCATCTTTCTCCATATCCTCTATCAGCTCTCCGACCCTCCATCCCATACCTTCTTGGTAACCGACATTGCTCAAGATCAGCATGTTGTACAGCTGCACACTCGGCTTCTCCCTGCGCTCCTTGACCAGTAGCTCGGCCAGGAACCGGACCAGGCTGACTTTGCCATCGATAGCTGCTCCACGCATGTGGTTGTAGATGTACTGTGTAGGCTCATTCTGCCAGTCGATGCTCGTCTCAGGCTCGGGGGGCTTCTGCTTCTCCTCGGGGGGTCTCGGCTGCCTAGGAGGTCGCTGAGGGGCAGATGTGGCGAATGGACTGAGGACTGGAGTGGACCGGTCTTCCTTATGGCGTCCTAGGTTTTTGTAGTGGCGGATCTCGGCATCGCTCTTTTGCCTCACTCGAGGGGCATTGAGGCATTGAAAGGTCGGTCTTCGTGGTCGTGTGACGAGGCGCGCGGCGGTCCTCGAAGTCGCCAGTGTCCATGAGGGGCAGATACATTGCCAGAACGGATCGATTGCCAGTCGACCTGCGTTCATAGCATCCGCGTTGTTATCCCAAAAATAAGATGGGAGCTTTCGAGGTTCGAGGAGAGCTCTTTCTGGATTCACTTGAACCTCGACTAGCGCGGAAGCTGTTCGCACTAATCAAACACCGGGAGGCATAAGGCAGAAACAGTGGTGAGGCATAGGATCTTAAAATCTTGCATACGCCTACTAGCGCTCGACTCCTTCGAACCAATAAGGCGTACCCAAGAAAAGACCACTGCAGCTGCACTCCCAAGACACGGGTTGTTCCCTGTCGTCCATCATAGGCCTGCACAAGTCAACGATCATGTATGACTACATATGTAAGTGCACTGAAGTTCGTATTTCTTACTTCTTCTCCACCTGAGAAACCATTTCCTTGAATTCCTCTCACGAAACTATGTCTCGAACTTCTATAGTGATTGTGGGTTCTGGCTGGGCAGGTTACACCATCTCACAAAAGCTCGACGACAAGAAGTTCGCCATCACTGTCATATCACCGGAGGAGACGTCGCCTTATACGCCCTTGCTGGTGAGAAGGCCCCTCATGTTGTAAGACAGTAAGGTTCTGATTGATGATACTTCAGGCAAGCGCAGCATGTGGTCTCTTCGACTTCTCCCTCGCCGAGGAGCCGATTCGCCACAAGAGCAAGAACATCTCCTACTACAAGGCACGAGTCGAGAGCATTGACCTGAAGTCAAAGGTTTGCAAATGCCGCTCTGCTTGTGATCTCGATCAGGGCAACACGAGGCAATTCGATGTCGCGTATGATAGACTCGTCTTGGCTCCTGGGTATGCCACCTTATATACTCTCGAGTACTGTTAGATCTAAGCTGACTAGCATAGCTGTGTAACGAATACCTTCCGTACCCCAGGAGCGGACGAACATGCCTTCTTCGTACGGAACGTAGCCGATGCGAAGAAGGTCCAGTACCGACTAATGCAGCTCCTGGAACTGGCCTCTATCCCCGGACTCACCGAGCAAGAACAACGAGATCTTCTTCACATCGTTATCGTAGGCGGCGGACCGACTGGCGTCGAGATAGCGGCAGAGATGTCTGATCTCTTCAACGAAGACTTCTCGAAGCTGTATCCGGACCTGAACGGCAAAATGACTGTTACTATACACGATGCAGCCGAGTTCATCCTCGGAGCGTTCGAGGATTCGTTGAGACAGCACGCCATTAGCAGTTTCTCAAAGCGACATGTGAACGTCGTGACCGGATCCAAGATCAAAGAAGTAAGAGCAGACAGTATCACGACCGAAGCAGAAGGTCGTGTGGGCTGCGGAATGGTGCTCTGGACCGCAGGCAATAAGCAATGCGCTCTGGTCGATAGTCTGGATGTCGCGAAGACGGACAAATTGCCCCGGATCCTAACAGACGACTTCCTGCACGCCCTCTCCCCCGACAAGGAGCCGATGCAGGATGTGTTCGCTTTAGGGGACGCAGCAGATATCAAGAAGCACTTCCTACCCACGACTGCTGAAGTGGCGGTGCAGAAGGCGGAGTACTTGGCCAAAGTGTTGAACAACGATGACACGACGACACCGTTCGAGTACAAGCAGAAAGGGCTTGTTGCTTACATCGTAAGTTTAATGGATACAATACCCATCGCTGAGATACCACGCGGTTTCTGTCTGAGACATCTGCTAATCTATCCATTCATTTTCGCAGGGCGGTCACGATGGAGTCGTGCAGGGAAGGCCAGAGTGGTCGGGCGAAAGGGCTTGGGCGGCTTGGAGGTCGAAGAACTTGCTGTGGACGAGGAGTTATAGGCGGAAGATTATGATTGTAATGTATTGGTTCCTGGATTGGGCGGGTGGGAAGGAGATTGCTAGGACATGAGTTGGTCTGAGGGATGAAGCTGGTCTGAGGGGTGAAGTTGATCTGAGGGAGGGATGAAGTTGGTCTGAGGGAGGAAGTTGGACGATCTCTACTTAGTCGGCTTACTGTAGGCACTATAGATAGACCATCCCGTGTGTAGGAACAGTATCCTCTCGGGATAACCAATCTTTGATCGCTCAAGGATAGTGATATGGCGTCTCGTTCTCGCTCCGAGGGCTCCAACTCTTATTGTATGCCAAGGACTTCCGACGTCATCCCAGCAACATGCTGCTCCCTCAGGCCAACCATCTGACAACCCTCTACCTCTCCCCATCTACCAGACGCTGAATCTCTGCTTATTGAACGAGAACCCCCTGGAACAATGAAAACTACCACCGACTGCTAATCTCTCATTCCCCTCCTACCGTACCCCTCCCATCATGGCCTCCATCCTCCGCCAAATAGTCGCGGGCCCACGAGCTCAGCACGGTTGGGCAAAACCGTACCTTGTCTAAGACATTCGCTAACCCTTTTGCCCTTCTGTCTGCAGCAGAAGCCGGCCTCGACCTCTGCTACGTCACCGACACCATCATCGCCACCTCCGGCCCCGGCGCCACCTACCCGCAAGTCGCCTACCGCAACCCCCTCAAAGACCTCGTCAAATTCCTCGACCTCAAACACGGCACCCAATGGGCCATCTGGGAGTTCCGCGCCGAAGGCACCGGGTACCCGGACGAAGAAGTCTATGGACGGGTATGGCATTACCCGTGGCCCGACCACCATCCGCCGCCGTTCGCGCTGATCCCGCTGATAATGGGGTCGATGCGGAATTGGCTCAAAGACGAGAAGGAGGAGGGGAGAGTGGTAGTGGTGCATTGTAAAGCCGGCAAAGGACGGAGTGGGACGGTGTGTTGTAGCTACTTGATCAGCGAGGAGGGATGGACGCCGGAGGAGGCTATGCAGCGGTTTACGGAGCGAAGGATGAGGCCGGGTTTTGGGGTGGGGATTAGTATTCCGAGTCAGAGGCGGTGGATTGGGTATGTGGATCGGTGGGCCAAAGGGGGGAAGGTGTATTTGGAGAGGCCGGTGGAGATTTTGGAGGTGCATGTGTGGGGGTTGAGGGATGGGGTGAAGATTGCGGTGGAGGGGTATGTGGAGGAGGGGAAGGTGATTAAGAAGTTTCATACGTTTCATGGGCATGAGAGGGAGGTGGTCAGGGGGGCGATTAGGAAGGAGGCGGGGCTGGCGGATGTGGCGTATGAGATGTTGGGGCGGAAGAAGAGTGTGGGTAAGAAGAACGCGCTGGCGAGTACGGAGCAGGATCCGGAGATTAAGAAGGCGTTGGATGGTGCGCAGGATGATGTGGACGAGAAACGGGATGATGGTGAAGTGGCGGGTGGCGATGTCATATTCCGGCCTTCGTCTCGAGTCGTGCTGCCGTCCAGCGACATCAACATCGACTTCGAACGTCGTAACAAGACAACCTTCGGCGGCTTCACAATGGTCACTTCCGTCACCCACGTCTGGTTCAACACCTTCTTCGAAGGCAACGGCCCCGAGCAGGGCGGCAAACCCGACGACTCCGGCGTCTTCGAGATCGACTTCGACGCTATGGACGGCATCAAAGGCAGCAGCAAGAAAGGCACACGTGCCTTCGACAAAATGGCCGTGGTCTGGAAAGCCGTCACCCTCGCTCGCCAGCCTAGTGTGGTCATCACGGAACCTGCGGAAGGCGAGGAGGTCAAGCAGGCACAACCGGCCGACTGGAGAGGAGAGAAGAAGCCGACTGAGGAGATCAAAAGGAAGCTTGGTTTGCGACCGGTGGAGACTGAGAGTACTTCGATCAGTCGGGCTAGTAGTTTGCGCTCACAGCAGAGTGAGTACGCCAATGGCTCCGAGGAAGAGCTGAATGGTGTGCGATCTGATGTCAAAGGGAAGGGCGTGGATAGCGGCAGTCCGTTGAGCGCGACTAGCAATGCGGCTGGGATGGACACGAGTCTTCCGAGCCCGGTGCATAGTGGGCCAGAGAAGTCGAAGACGGACCCGTTGCCGATTTCACATGTTGATGGCGTGCAAGACCTCCAATCGGGAGCAAAGCACGTCTCGACATCTGATCTACCTGGTGGTCGTCCAGAGAGCGAGATGAAAGACGCAGACGAGCATAAAATCGGCCAATGGGTCAAAAAGTCGCACAATACCAGTTCGTGTACAGCCTAGCAAGTGGCCGACTTGGTAAAACGTGGTTATAAGGTAGCTTTAGCGCGGCGTTTCGGAGCAACATTAGAACGGTGATACCCAGCGGCCATAGATTGTCACATATACTGTACATCGACTGTACCCTACAAAACCACACCAATCCCATTCCTTACAAACTCCCTATCCGCTCAAAAATCTTCCCATTATGCTCCACCACCTTCTCCGCCACCCTCGATACCCCTTCAACACCGCATTAACAACCACCTCCCCCTTCTCATCTACCGGGCTGCTCCCGTGAGCGAACCGCTCATCGAACGCAAGCGCCAACATCCTCTCCCCCACATCCCCGGCCTTCGCCACGAATAAACCGAGCACGGGGTCGATCGCCCACCGCATCAGCACCCCCAATACACCCGTCGCACTCCTGCCCAAGAACCCTGTGGACGTAAGCCCCGGGAACGCGTGCACGAACCCAATACCCGGGTTCTGCGCAGCAAACGCATCGTACGATAACGTGAGCAAGCTAGCGAAATGGTTCGCCGCGTTCGCCAACCTGTAGTTGTGTTCGAGATCCAAATCGTCCTCGAAGATCTTTCCCTCCTGGGTGCCGGCTAGCACAGTAAGAGCCCTGCCGCCTTTGTGGTTGAGGTGCGGGAGCAGGAGTTGGGTGAAGCGCACTCGGCCGTAATAGCGCAGAGCCACGGAGAGGTCGAGACCTTCGGGGGTGTTGTGGCGGCCGAAGAAGGAGAGGGAGCCTTGGGATGTGAAGAGGAGGTCGATGTTGGCGGCTTTGCTGTCGGGTTTCCCGCCGGCGGAGGAGAGGGAGAGATAGGCGGTAATCTCCGCGCACACGGCGTCGATGTTTGCGATGAGTGAGATGTCGGATTCGAAGAACGTGTACGTGCCCTTTGGGTTTATCGTCCGGAGGTTCTCCAGATGAGGGGCGAAAGCTACGCGGGTGCGGCCGACGATCAGGGCGTGTGGGTTGGGGATGTGTGTTGCGAAGGCTTCGAGGGTGGCGAGGCCGATTCCTGAGGTGGCGCCGACGAAGACGGCGGTGGAGGAGGGGTGGTGTGTTGAGAGGGCGTTGTTGGAGGCGCGGACTGAGGGGAGGGAGGGCATTGTTATGGTTTGATGGGAACCGGGGTGTTGTAGGGGTAGTATGTGTGTAAGAGAATCTGGTGTGTGAGTTTGTTTCGTACGATGAAGATGTGCTGTGTTGCTTCTGTAACTGTTATCGAATATTGTTCGTTGTCAAGATAAATGTCACAAACTGAGCTGCGGCGCTGTGCAGTACCTATACCATTACCCTCTACAATCCCGTCGCACACCAACATACCTACCGTGTCGCTATCTCCAGGAGAATGATTCATCACCTTCGAGCGGTACGCCTGACGCCCTGTCGAACCTCGAGCTTGATGTCGTTGCGCCGGATTTATTCGTGCTGGCTGACAGAAGAATCTTGCCAAGCCCGTATCGGGATTTCGTCTTGTTCCCGAACGACTTTCGGGTCCGGGTCCGGGCGTCAATGGCACGGCACAAATTGTTGATGATAATTGTTTTGCTGCTGTATGTTACACTGACAAACCAACAAAACGTCCAGCGACGACGCAAAAGAGGTATCTACAAAGCTTTAATCACCGCGTCCGCGTACTCGTGCGTCTTGGCCTTGCCGCCCAGGTCGCCTGTAATTGTCTGCTTGCATATTAGCCATTGCGCTCAATACAGTCTGTGTATAGTGAAAAACTCACCTTGCCCTCCGCCAACACCTTAAAGATGGCATTCTGGATCTTCTCCGCGTGCTCGTACAAACCCATATGCTGCAACATCATGATACTCGAAAGCAGCAGTGCCGTTGGGTTCGCAAGCGCCTTGCCAGCAATATCCGGCGCAGACCCATGAACCGCCTCGAAGATCGCCACGTCCTTCGAGATATTCCCCGACGGCGTCAAACCCAGCCCTCCGATCAGACCAGCGCACATATCCGACAGGATGTCTCCGTACAAGTTGGGCATAACCAGGACTTTGTCGTTGTAGGGCGTCGGATCCGAGACGATTTTCAAACACGCGTTGTCCAACAACTCAGCATCAAACTCCACATCCGGAAACTCCTTTGAAATCTTCCGCGCGCAGCTGAGGAACAACCCATCCGACATCTTCATGATAGTAGCCTTGTGCACCGCCCTCACCTTATTCCGCCCCACATCCCGCGCATACTGGAACGCATACCGCAACACCCTCTCACTCGCCTCGCGCGTAATCAACTTAATACTCTGCACCACCCCATCCACCACCACATGCTCAATCCCCGAGTACTCGCCCTCAGTATTCTCTCTGATCAAAACCGTATCCACGTTATCGTACGGCGTCTTGTACCCCTGGATGCTCTTGCAAGGGCGCACGTTGGCGAACAGCCCGAAGGTGCGGCGCAGGGTCAGGTTGAGGGAGACGTGGCCTTTGCCGACGGGGGTGGCGAGGGGCCCCTTGAGGGCGATGGAGTTGCGGGTGACGGAGGCGATGGCGGCGTCGGGGATGACGGTTTTGCCGTCCTTGAGCGTCGGGGTGACGTCGACGGATTCCCATTTGATGGGGGCGGAGGCGGCGGAGAAGATGTCTTTTACTGATTGGGAGATTTCGGGTCTACCATCTCGTTAGTATACCAAAGGGTAGTGCGGAGGATGAAGATACGCACCCAATGCCGTCGCCTTCTATTAGTGTGACCATGTATTTGCCCTGGCATCTGTTCAGCATTGAAACTTGGTTGTCAAAGGGTCCTTCTTCCTCACATCGCTGCCCTTCTGACCCTTGAACGTCGCGACCTTCTCCTTCTCGGGTGTTGCGGAGTATGATCTTGAGGCACCCTGAAGATACTGTGTCAGTTACTGTTTGGCTTCCAATGGCTTTGCATGGGAGCTTATCGCACCTGTACGAAGGCTGGCCGCAGGAACTGTTGACGAGGCACGCTCCTGAGCGCGGGCGCCACGAAACACCGACCTGCCATCATCTTGAACAATTACCTGCAAAGCAATTGATCGTGTATGGGTGGTGTATGTTGGTAGAAGCGCAAGATTGAGCCTGTTGACATGTGCAAAAGCAAAGCAGAACTTGAAGCTTGCCCTCGAAGCTCCCGCGCCATGTGGCTTGTGCATGCCGCTTGCCGAGTCGGGCATCTTGAATCTCGAAACATATGAACAAACATATGAGAAGGAGAAGGAGGTGGAGACTGATTGGAATATGATAGGCATGATACTATCATAGCAAGTTGAATCTCGAACGCGACAATGCCAGTCTCGGCGCAGACAGAACAGCGCTTGCTGAACCACTACAAGCTCGCAACCCTCTACCCCGATGCCTGGCCACACCACGACGAGTCCTCCGACGAAGACGACGAAGAAGGAGAAGCACAACCGAAAAGCAACACCCCCAACAGACACGCCTCAAAGTTGTCCCTCAACTCCCGCTCCAGCTACTCCAAATACCGCAACATCGACCGCCACGCCTCGATCCGCTCTGGAACCACGACCTCGGAGAGCCTAGTCCAGCAAGATGAAGCAGACCCCCTCGGCAAAACATCCAGCGTGGCTACAGAACTCAAGAGACGCGGACTACCAGTAGAAGAGAACCTCAAACTGCGCAACCGGTTCATGCTCAGCTCCACCACCTTCTCCCCCGCCCTCTTCCTCTCCCAGGTCCACCAGGAAGCCAGCACCCAGGATCTCCTTCGTGGGTTGGACAATCTCAGCCAGAGCATCGAGCAAAAATCCGCTTCCCTCAAAGTGCTGGTCGAGTCCAACTTCGAGAAGTTCGTCAGGGCGAAAGCGACCATCGACCATGTCTACAAGGAGATGCGTGATCAAGGCGCGGGTACAGAGACGGAAGCGGCAGCAGCGGCGCGGAGACCACATTCAAGGCATGCGAGTCGGCAGTCCCAATCCCATTTTCGTAATACGAGTGGGGCTGGGCCCTGGAGTCCGACAAACAAGCCGTTGCCGAGTGACAAGAAGAAGAATGCGCTGACGAAGGAGTCTGAGTACGGTGTGCAAGGGATCAAAGCTCCTTTAGTCGAGATTGCGATCAAGGCTGAGGAGGTCTGGGGTCCTGCGATTGGAGGCAGGGAGAAGGAGGAGACGATGAAGGCCGTTGTGTCTACGATTGAGACCCACAAGGATATCTTCCGGTTGAGTGGAACTGTGCATGAGTGCGTGCGAAACAGCGATTACCAGGGGATTGCGGATGCGTGGAGGCCGGCGAAGAAGTATGCAGATCAGGCGAGGAATATTGCGGAGATTGCTAGAGGTGGAGGTGCGCAGCTGGGAGACTCGGAGGCGCAATTCATTATCATTACGGCGAAGATGTGGCATCATGTTACTCAACAGGTCGAGGCGTTCAAGCGTGATGTCTGGCGGAAGCTGAAGTCTTCGCATGGGAGGAAGCTAGCAGCTGTGGCGGAGGAGGCGGACAAGGAGGAGCACATGGAGCTTATCGGGGTCCTGCTACAACTCGGAGTCGATGAGAATCCAATCTGGGAATGGCTGCATAGCCGGCAGGTCTACCTAAAGGACAAGATCGCGCGATCATTCGAGCGATCAAGAATCGAAATCGAAATCATGCGCCGCAAAATCGGCAACAGCGAAAAACCAGACGTCAAACTCCTAGCCCAGCATCTCCGCTCCGTCTCCCCCTCCAACCCCTCCCGCTCCGACAAAGACGCAACCAAGTACATGGACACCCCCGCCGTCCTCGCCTTCTGGGACCAAGTCCAATCCTCCCTCACCGCCCTCCTCTCCTCCTCATCCGGCATCCTCGGCGAAGTGCTCGAATACTGGGAGACTGCCCAATCCTTCATCGACAACCAAGCGCAGAAATCTTTCCCCACCGCCGTCTTCGCCGCGGGGCTCGAACACCTCGAGCTCGAGCCGGATGATGTGGCTAACCTCCGCACTGGCGCTGTTGAGCTTGTTACGCTACTTCGTGAGAGTGTTTTTGCGTTTTTCTCGGATCCGCCGGTTGAGGATTTGAGTGAGCTTTGGTCGCCTGTTCCGCCTACGCCTGTTACACCGGCGCCGGATTCTGCTATCAACGCTGCCCCGGGCTCCGCCACCCCGGCCTCCGCATCCAACGCCGCCCTAACCCCCAGCATCAAACGCGCCTTCACCTTCTCCCAAGACAACCTCCCCCCACCCTCTCCTAAACGCGGCGACCCCTGGGAGAAATTCGCCTTCTGGCCCCCGACCTCCAACTCCCTCAGCGGCTCCCACAACCTCGCCCGCCTCATCGTGCTCGTCGGCACCGCCGCCTCCGAAATGGCCTCCCTCCCGCTCATCAAACAAGCCCGCGCCACCGAGCCCTTGAAAACTCTCGTCGCTGCCGTCCGCGAACGGAGCATCCAGGCCATCATCGCCGCCTGGAGCGCTGACGCGGAGCGGGCGAAGTACATGGAGACGTGGACGAGGAGTGTGGGGAGAAGGGATCTGACGGATATGCCGGAGGCGTTTGCGCGGTTTGAGGAGGCGGTGGTGGGGTATGCGCAGAAGATTGCTTATGTGAGTGATGCGGACGCGGGCGGGGCGGGGGGGAAAGGGGAGGTGGTTGTGAGTCCGCCGAGCGCGAAACTGGTGCAGTTGGTGCGGGGGACGTTTGTGAATAGTTTGTATAAGGCGTTTAGTGGGATGGTTGAGAATGCTGAGAGGGGGGTTAAAGAAGACGACGCTGGTACCGACGAGGGTGGAGTGGTTGCTAGCGATCCCGAGAGGAGTGGGGAGGTGGTAGGGGAGGAGATGAATCAGGTAAGCCCCCATCCCTTACCCTTACCCCAACACTTCACCCACCCTTACTGATATGGTATGCAAATGGAAAGAACATCCGCAAACTCCTCACCCTCTCCAACCTCACCCACCTCCGCACCGAAACCATCCCGCACCTGCTCTCGCACTTCGAAACCGCCTTCTCCCTCAAACTCACCGACGAGACCGCCACCATCCGCGACGTGCTGGCCCAAATCGACCAAAGGTTATTTAACTCGTACATCGCGCCCACCACCGCCCACCTCTCAACTATCATCACCACCGCTATCACCTCCTCCAACTGGCCGCCGACGATCGCGAGGCCGACGGACGCGAAACCGTATATCTACGACGTGTTGTTAACCCTCGTGTTAACGCACAGCGAGATATCCACGACCGCCCCCGCCCTCACCGTCCCATTGCTCAGCCATTGTCTCGAGCACGCTTCCACGGCCCTGCTTACGGCTTTCAAGTCCCGCGCCGGGAAATTCAGTTTGCCGGCTTTGATGCAAACGACGCTAGATGTGGAGTTCCTAGCCCAGACGCTGAATCATTATACCACGGATAAGGCGGGCGAAGTGCAGAGTCAGATTTACCTGGCGCTGGATGAGCGGACGGATAATGAGGCGCGGGCGCGGTTGCAGAGTGAGTTGCCGGAGATGAGGGGGGTGCTGAAGAGGTTGCGGGAGGGGACGAGGGGGG
>JAABUL010000291.1_pt1 | contig 108999 bp, 121 predicted proteins | sample 5559151 | NCBI WGS metagenome assembly JAABUL01 (sample SAMN10711876, study PRJNA513368) | rock metagenome | isolation source: Antarctica rocks | place: Antarctica: Victoria Land, Pudding Butte sud | reverse complement strand
CCCCAACCCCCTAATCCTCTCCTCCACCCCCTCCTCCCCCGCCCGCCCATAACACATGTCCCAACTACACCCCACAGGATAACACCCCACCATCTCAAACCCGCCTTCCAGATCCTCCAGCAACCGGCGCGCCACCCCCGCAGGCATGATAATCACATCCCCCTTCTCTACCGTCTCCTCCACCCGCTTGGGGTTCTCCTCGTGGCCGAAGCAGAGTTTGGCCCTGCCAGAGGAGATTCCCAGAACTTCGTGGGAGGTGGAGTGGAAGTGGGAGGTGGAGTACATGGTGTAGCGCCACTGGGGAGAAACGAGGCCGAGGGAGGAGAGGTGGGATTCGATTTGGGTGGCGGTGATGGTGGGGGGGAAGGGGGAGCGGTAGATTAGGAGGGCTGGGTGGTTGGGGTTAGCGCTGAGATTTTGGAATGACGAAGCAGTAATGATGTGACTGCTTGCATTTGTTCCGGATCGAGGTGTTTGGTGTGAGACCATAGGCAGAAATTTGATGTTTCACCACCTTGAGGTCTTTCAAGGGAGTAAGTTTGGCTGCCATGGTTTAGATGTTCTCGTAGACCCGCTAGATGTAGAGACGAGAGGAATAGACGGGCTTAAATGTACGATAGAACCATCACGTTGTCCTCGCAGATCCTTGGTGGCGTTTGAGTATGGTTGTCGTTGACACGTGATTGTGAATGTTCATGCCTCAAGGAGTACAAGTTCTTCCCTACAATACCTTGCACCTACCTTACATCGTTCTTCAAGTGACTCGACTCGTCACTAGTATTCTGGTGAAGATGTGCAGTGATTCACGAGTATAATCACGACACCGTGCACGGCTGCCTTAGATTTTAGGTTTTGCGCCTCAGACCCCGGATTAACCTTGACAGCACACTTGCCCTTCTTCCTTCCCACAGCCTGCCCTCCTTCCTCCTTCCTTGACAACCTTCAAGAGCTGCCTCTTCTCAGCCTCCGTCGCTCACAGACTTACATGCAGCACGCCGGTCTCGACAAGCAGGCGCCGGCAGAGTGATATCACATCCCGATCGGTATCCCTAGCACCCAACTCGCACCAGCTCGATTCCACCTACGCGAGCCTGTCAAGGCGTGCACCACTCTCCCCCCTCTCACAAACACCACACATCCCCGCCAACATGTCGCAGAACGGCATGACGGTGAGGCCACAGCCGCCGATGCCCACTAACAAGGACGACATCGTGGGCACGTGGAACTACCTCGAGTGGGGCGTGGAGCGCATCATGCTCAGTCTGAAGGAGGGTGTCGACCTCAAGACGTACATGTCCCTCTACACGTCCATCCACAACTTCTGCACTGCCCAGAAAGCGGTCGGCCAGCAGCCACAGAACAACCTGAACAGCAATCACCGTGGCGCGCATCTGCTCGGTGAGGACCTCTATCATCGGCTGAACGAGTACCTCAAGCGTCACCTCACGAGCGTGCATGAAGAGCTCGTCAAGCACTCCGATGAAGCCCTGCTCACCTTCTACATCAAGGAGTGGAAGCGTTACACAACTGCCGGTATGTACAACCAGCATCTCTTCCGCTACCTCAACCGCCACTGGGTCAAGAGAGAGGTGGATGAGGGCAAGAAAGACATCTACGATATCTACACTCTGCATCTGGTGCGGTGGAAGGAGGACATGTTCGGGTCCACGCAGAACGCGGTCATGGACGCGGTGCTGCGCCTGGTCGAGAAGCAGAGGAACGGCGAGACGATTGAGCAGTCGAAGATCAAGGACGTCGTCGACAGCTTCGTCTCGCTCGGGATCGATGATTCGGACAGCTCCAAGTCCACGCTCGACGTCTATCGGCAGTACTTCGAGAAGCCGTTCCTGGAAGCCACCTCCAAGTACTACGTCGCCGAGTCGCAGCAGTTCTTGGCCGAGAACTCGGTGGTGGACTACATGAAGAAGGCGGAGGAGCGATTGGACCAGGAGAAGGAGCGCGTGGGGATATATCTGAAGGAGGAGATCATGCAACCTCTTATGAAGACTTGCGAACAAGCTCTGATTGCCAAGCACGCGGTCATCCTCCGAGACGAGTTCCAAGTCCTTCTCGACAACGATCGCGAAGAGGACATGGCTCGTATGTACAAGCTTCTTGCTCGCATCCCGGAGGGTCTCGATCCTCTGCGCACTCGCTTCGAGGCTCACGTCCGCCGTGCCGGCTTGCTCGCCGTGGAGAAGCTGGCAGGCCAAGGCGAGAATCTCGATCCCAAGTCATACGTCGATGCTCTGCTGGAGGTACACACTCAGTACGCTGCGCTCGTCAAGACCGCCTTCACCGGAGAGTCTGAATTCGTCCGCTCGCTCGATAACGCATGCCGAGAATACGTCAACCGGAACAAGGTGTGCGAGAAGAACACTACACGGTCGCCTGAGCTTCTGGCCAAGCACGCGGACAACGTGCTGAAGCGCTCGACAAAGGCTACGGAAGAGGACGACATGGAGAAGATTCTCAACGAAGTCATGACCATCTTCAAGTACATCGAGGATAAGGATGTCTTCCAGAAGTTCTACTCGAAGACTCTGGCCAAGCGCCTGGTGAACGGCACATCTTCTAGCATGGATGCTGAGACATCCATGATCTCCAAGCTCAAGGATGCCTCTGGTTTCGAGTACACCAACAAGCTGCAGCGTATGTTCCAAGACATGCAGACGTCCAAGGATCTCAACATCGCATACAGCGACTGGCGCGATGGCAACCTCGAGAAGGAAGATCGCAAGGACGAGATTGACGCTTTCTACCAGATCCTCGGAACCGGCTTCTGGCCTCTCACTCCTCCCACTACACCATTCATCCCTCCGACCGCGATCGTCAAGACATACGAGCGCTTCCAGAACTTCTACAACGCGAAGCACGGTGGTCGCAAGCTGACGTGGCTATGGCATTTGTGCAAGGGCGAGATCCGTGCCAACTACATCAAGCAGGGCAGGGTACCGTACACCTTCCAAGTGTCCACTCATCAGATGGCCATCATGCTCATGTTCAACGACTCCGACACTGTCCAGTACGACGATATTGCGGAGACCACCAAGCTTGAGAAGGCCACCCTGGACCCATCCATCGGCATCATGATCAAGGCCAAGATCCTCACCTCCAATCCCGATGGCGCGGTTCCACAATCTGGCACGAGCTTCTCGCTTAACCATGGCTTCAAGCACAAGAAGGTCAAGGTCAACCTTAATGTGCAGATCAAGTCGGAGCAGAAGCAGGAGGCGGAGGAGACGCACAAGACTATTGAGGAGGACCGCAAGATGCTTATGCAGGTGAGTTCAGCATTCCTCTTTCCATGTCTACTTGTGCATGCACTAACAAATGCACTAGTCCGCCATCGTCCGCATCATGAAGTCGCGCAAGCAGATGAAGCACGCCCAGCTCGTCGGCGAGACCATCCAGCAGATCAAGAGCCGCTTCAGCCCCAAGATCCCGGACATCAAGAAGTGCATCGACATCCTGCTCGAGAAGGAGTACCTGGAGCGTCTCGACAACGACGAGCTCGGCTACCTGGCATAAATGGCCCGGCTGGTATGGGGGATGTGCTGGCATGGGGAAGTTGCGGATGTGGGGACTGTCCTTCATGATGATTATGATGCAATACGCGGCGTTCCTTACCTTCACGAGCATCGGTATGAGTGTGGGAGGAGCTGGTTGGTTGACTTTAGCATGGCGCGGGTGTTCTACCATGGGAATTATCGATCGATGGTCATCAGCTCAACGGGTTTTGCTGTGCATAGATAGCATGGCTTGGGATCGGAGAATGAGTTCATGGTTTAGAGGAGATGAGAAAAGCTTTTGAAGTGATTCAATCTTGCCTGTTCCTGGCATTAGTCGTCGTGCAAGCCTGTGATGGGCTGCGATCCATCAGCCTACCCATGACCTAAGCCGTGACTGTGATCTTAGGGTCAAGCACTATGCTATCCTCCGACATGACACATCCACGTGTGTTTATGAGGCCTCACCACCAGTTGTGCTTCAACCAGTCGCTTTGCAGCCTCAGCGAGAAGACTCACGGCCGTACACACCACACTCTGCGAGGCATGAACCCAACAACAACCTCAGCCACGGACCGTCCATCGAATAGATCCACAACAATGGCACAGCAGACTACTACGCAGCTCCTGGGCACGGACGATCGAAAGACAGTCCTCGTCGTCGGTTCGAACAGAGGCATTGGCCTCCAGCTGCTCAAGACATTTCAAAGTCGAGGCTGGCAAGCATAAGGGAGTATCAGACCTGCCACACGTGACGACCCGTCAGTCAAAGACCTGATTGCCACTGGTGCAAGCCTCCTCTACATTGACTACACCGACGAGTCGACCATCATCGATGCAGCAAAGGCATTCGGAGACAAGCCTCTAGACTGCTTGGTCAACTGCGGTGGCTACGGTGTCAAGCCGGACGACTCCTGGTCGTACAATTACGATGATGTCCTCGAGCGTCTGAAGACAATGGTCGTGGGGCCTTTCATCGTTACTAAGCACTTCAAACCCAGCCTGGAGAAGAGCGAGAGTGGGAAGGTGCTGAACATCTCGGCGGATATGGGATCGATATCCAAGAACAGCGAAGAAGGGGAGAACATCGGCTACCGCATGGCGAAGAGCGCACTCAACCAGCAGACCAAGACGCTGGCCCAGGAGTTCGCCAATGCGGGCAGCAATGTCAGACTGGTGGCTGTCTGTCCGGGCTTCATTCCCACCAGGATGACGGAGTGGAGGGGGAACGTAGACATTGTTGAAGCCTGCGATGCCGTCGTCGATGTTGTGCTGAGTTTGACGGCGGAAGAGTCGGGCAGCTTCAAGGATAGGAGAGGCCAGACGATGCCGTGGTAGAAGGCCGGCCGCGCACATCAGGTACTTCACCGAAGCGGTCCGTGTAGGTCATGAATGCATTGATGCACTCTGGTATACTGTGACTCGCAAAGCTATTCACTCCTACTACTTTTCAAAGCTTGTGATTATCACGCTTTCATCTGATTGGCTCCTGCCCGTTCTGTCCTAGACCCTTCGCTCGGGAAGTGGATGTCCGTGGCGTAGTGCTCTCTTCAACATTTCGTTGCGTGTCGAGACCGCCATCAAACACTCTTTCCTTACCACATCGCCACCATGTAAGCTCTACCAACCCCCATCAGCTGGTATGCAACTGACAATGTGTTCTAGGGCGCCACTTGTAGATAACCCGCAGATCAAATCTGCATCCCTCCACAACCCCCGGCCGCTCTTCCTGCACGTCTACGTCCTGCCCTTCCTCATCGTCTGGCCCATCTTCTTCAGCATCTACCTGCAACAGGAAACGTACGACAGGTACATCAACGGCCAAGAATGGACCTTCGTCTTCGCCGGCTCCATCGTCACCAGCCAGAGCTTGACATGGCTCATGACCTTCTGGAACGTCAACATCCGAGCTCTGTTCACAGCCTCCTCAGCGAAGAACGTGAAAGACGCGGGCTTGATCAAAGTCATCCCGACGCAGAACGCCGGAAGCGCGGAGATATGCGAGATACAGCGGGCGAAGCGGGGCGATGGGAAGAACGACGTTAGCTTCTTGTTCCAGAAGCGACGATTCTTGTACGATGAGGCGAAGAACTCGTTTGCGCCGCTGGAGTTTAAGATGGATCAGGAGCCGAAGCCTACGGTTGGGTCTTTTCAAGACAGCAGAGGTTTGAGGAAGAAGGACGAGATTGAGCGGATACAGCATCATTACGGGAACAACATTTTCGATATCCCCGTGCCGACTTTCTCGGAGTTGTTCAAGGAGCACGCGGTGGCGCCGTTCTTTGTGTTCCAGATTTTCTGTGTGGGGTTGTGGATGCTGGATGAGTATTGGTATTACTCGCTTTTCACGCTATTCATGCTGGTGGTGTTTGAGTCTACGGTTGTGTGGCAGAGGCAGCGGACGCTGAAGGAGTTTCGGGGGATGAGCATTAAGCCGTATGATGTTTTCGTGTTTCGGGAGAATAAGTGGAAGGAGGTGTTGAGCGATGCGCTGCTTCCGGGGGATCTGGTGTCTGTTGGGCGGACGAAGGAGGACGGTGGTGTGGCTTGCGATATGATTATGGTGGAAGGAAGTGCGATTGTCAATGAGGCTATGTTGTCTGGTGAGAGTACGCCTGTGCTTAAGGACTCCCTTCAGCTACGTCCGGCGGATGCGAGGGTTGAGCCGGAAGGTCTGGATAAGAACGCTTTTCTCTGGGGTGGTACCAAGGTTTTGCAGGTTCAGCATGGCAACGCTTCTGAGGACGCGCCGGACACTGTTCAGCAACTTGCATCTGGTGTCCCTGCGCCTCCGGACAATGGCGCCATGGCTGTGGTGGTGAAGACTGGCTTTGAGACGAACCAAGGCGCGCTTGTCCGCACGATGATCTATTCGACCGAGCGTGTTAGCGCGAACAACCTCGAAGCACTATTGTTTATCCTCTTCCTCTGCGTCTTCGCCATCGCTGCGTCCCGATACGTCTGGGTGGAGGGTGTCAAGGTCGACCGGAAACGCTCGAAGCTGCTGTTAGACTGCGTGCTCATCGTCACGTCTGTCGTCCCTCCGGAGCTGCCGATGGAGCTCAGTTTGGCTGTCAACACTAGTCTGGCCTCCCTCAGCAAATTCGCCATCTTCTGCACTGAGCCGTTCCGGATACCCTTCGCAGGCCGCGTTGATGTTGCGTGCTTCGACAAGACTGGCACTCTCACAGGAGAAGATCTCGTCGTCGACGGCATTGCTGGACTGTCTTTGGGTCAGCAAGGCGCTGCAAGTGAGCCAGATGGCGCTCAGAGTCAACTGATTAGGCTCAACGAGACGAACCAGGCCACCACTCTCACACTCGCTACGGCCCACGCCCTCGTCAAGCTAGAAGAAGGAGACGTGGTCGGCGAGCCGATGGAGAAGGCTACCATTCAGGCACTCGGCTGGTCCGTTGGGAAGAACGATACGCTCGCCGCTAAACCTGCGCAATCAGGTGCTAAGCCTACCGGTGACATCGTACAGATCAAGCGGCGCTTCCAGTTCTCTTCAGCTCTGAAGCGTCAGAGTTCAGTCGCTATCGCTGTCACCACAGATCGTGCCAGCGGGAAGAAGGTTAAGAGCACTTTTGTCGGTGTCAAGGGTGCGCCGGAGACTATTCGCAGGATGCTGGTCGATGTGCCGCCGAAGTACGAGGAGACTTACAAGTACTTCAGCAGGAACGGTGCTCGTGTCTTGGCTCTGGCGTACAAGTATCTGTCGTCCACGGATGAGATTGGGCAGAACAAGATCAATCATCTGAAGCGAGAGGAGGTCGAGTGCGAGTTACACTTTGCCGGGTTTTTGGTCTTGCAGTGCCCACTCAAGGATGATGCTATCAAAGCTGTCCGCATGCTGAACGAGAGCAGCCACCGGGTGGTGATGATTACTGGCGACAACCCGCTTACTGCTGTGCATGTTGCGCGGCAGGTCGAGATCGTGGATCGTGATGTCCTTATTCTGGACGCACCGGAGTACGATGATAGTGGTGAGAAGCTCGTGTGGCGCAGCGTGGACGACAAGATCAACATCCCAGTTGATCCAACTCAACCGCTCGATCTCGAAATACTCAAGACTACGGATCTGTGCGTGACAGGCTATGGTCTTGCCAAGCTGCAGGGTCAGAAGGCGTTCCCCAGTCTACTGAGGCACGCGTGGGTTTATGCTCGTGTATCGCCGAAGCAGAAGGAAGATATTTTGCTTGGTCTCAAAGAAGCTGGCTACACTACACTGATGGCTGGTGACGGTACCAACGACGTTGGCGCTTTGAAGCAGGCGCATGTTGGTGTTGCGCTGCTCAACGGCACGAAGGAGGATCTGGACAAGATTGGCAAGCACTTCCGTGAATCGAAGATGAAGGAGATGTACGAGAAGCAGGTGGGTATGATGCAACGCTTCAACCAGCCCAACCCACCGGTTCCGGTGCACATCGCGCATCTCTACCCGCCTGGTCCTACGAACCCGCATTACGAGAAGGCCATGGAGCGTGAAGCTCAAGCCAAGGCGACATGGGAAGCTGCCAACGGCCAACCACTTCCCAACGGCAGCACCAATGGCGCACTGGTACCAGCCGCGCCGGCAGCACTGACCGAAGAGCAAAAGAAGCAACCGACAAGGCAGCAGAACGCTGCGTTCTCGATGGCCGACAAGCTTACTGCGTCGATGATGGAGGATGAGTTGAACAGTGACGAGCCGCCTACTATCAAGCTTGGCGATGCCTCGGTGGCCGCACCTTTCACGAGCAAGCTGGCGAATGTTGTTGCTATCCCTAACATCATTCGCCAAGGTCGTTGCGCGTTGGTCGCCACGATTCAGATGTACAAGATCCTGGCGCTCAACTGCTTGATCAGTGCGTACAGCTTGAGTGTGCTGTATCTTGACGGCATCAAGTTCGGTGATGGACAGGTGACGATTAGCGGGATGCTCATGAGTGTGTGCTTTTTGAGCATCTCCCGCGCGAAGGTAAGCATTGACACTCCTCATTGAGCGACGCTTTACTGACTATCATCACAGCCCGTAGAGCACCTCTCAAAAGAGCGCCCACAGAACAACATCTGGAACTGGTACGTCATCCCCTCCGTCCTCGGCCAATTCGCCGTCCACATCGCCACCCTCATCTACATCTCCAACTACGTCCACCTCTTCGAAGAGAAAGAAGACCGCGCCAAAATCGACCTCGAAGGCGAATTCAAGCCCTCCCTCCTCAACAGCGCCATCTACCTCCTGCAACTCATCCAGCAAATCTCCACCTTCGCCATCAACTACCAAGGCCGCCCCTTCCGCGAATCGATCCGCGAGAATAGGGGCATGTACTGGGGTATCGTCGCTGTGACCGCGTTGGCTTTCAGCTGCGCGACGGAGTTTATCCCCGAGATCAACACGCAGTTGAAGCTTGTGCCGTTTACAACGGAGTTTAAGGTTACGATGACGAGTGTGATGGTGCTGGATTATGTGGGGTGTTGGGCGATTGAGAAGACGCTGAAGATGGTTTTTAGTGATTACAAGCCGAAGGATATTGCGGTGCGCAGGCCGGATCAGTTGAGGAGGGAGTACCAGCGGTTGGCGGAGGAGAAGGAGGAGGCGGATAGGTTGAAGGAGATGGCTGCTGGAAAGGCGTAAGAGGGGTGTAGGTATTGTAGATTTTTCTCTGCTTAAAGACTTTGTTCGATTATGGCTTCATCCAAGCAACCTTCACTCGGCTTAACAGCTACAGGTACGTCTTGAGATCCGAACAAATACGCATGCTAATGATACCGCTCGCTGCGAATATGCACAGTGTTGATCTGCCTCGAAGTCCCCGCCTTGAAAGGCTACCAAATCGAGGTAGCGTGTGCGGTATCCGGTGATCAACTAATTACACTGCCAGGACATGGTAGCGGGTACAGATACCTAAGAAACGGATAGAATAGTGCTTCTTCTATTGCCTAGTCTACCTAGTAGGCCTTCGTCAAAAGCAACTCGATTCTTCCACGCTTACAAGTCGAGCATACTGTCTCAGAAGAGATTGCCGGTATAGACATCGTCCGTTGCCAGCTTCTGCTCGCTCAGGGAGCATCAATCAGCAGTCTGGAACTCCCGGATACTTCGTCTGCACCTCGTCAGCAAGCAATACAGTTCAGAATCACCGCTGAGGACCCAAGCAAGAACTTTACGCTCAGCATGGGCCGAATTACTGCCTTTTGTCAGCCTTCGGGTCCAGGGATCCGTGTTGACAGTCATTTGAGCACTACCAAGCCTACGACTGTTGGGGCCTCTTACGACTCATTCTAGCGAAACTTATCGTGAGATCACCTACATTCGAAGGTGCTAGGCGAAAGGCCCTGCGTGCACTGAGCGATACTGTTGTCGCCGGCGTGGCTACCAATTTGAGTATTTTGCAGGGCATTGCTGCATCTCCAGATTTTGCACAGAAGATGTGCTCCACTAGATGGCTTGAAGACAATTTCGATGCTATTGTGGCCGGTGGGAAGAAGTCAGAAGCTCGGGGCACGGTTGGCTCTCGAGAATCACACCTAAGCTCAGCGAGCACAGAGGTGGCCGCTAGCAGTACAGCAGGCCTTGGTGCGTCGGGAGTGCTGTTCCGGAAGGGTGATGCATTCAAAATGGAGATCACAGAGACTGCTCGAGCCAGCGACCGGAGTGCGCAGCGGGAGGAGTTCCTTCTTCGGATCGATCGGGTGCTGATGAACGACTTTCCAAATCAGCTGACGGCAGATATGACATTCAGCACAGCGTCAAGCTCGCAACCCTACTCTGTGAACTTCACTTCGACCACACAAACAAGTGTGGCGTCGTCAAAGCACCGCCAGGCAACAGCTTCCGATCCGACCCACATTTCGTTACCATTTCCCGGGAAAGTTGTCGAGCTGCTGGTCGACGAAGGCGACGCCGTCAAAGAGGGAGAAGTGCTGATGGTGGTCTCTCAGATGAAGATGGAGCTGGAAGTACGAGCGCCGTGGGCAGGGCCCGTGAAGTGGGTATGTGAGGTCGAAGATAGCGAAACAGTGAAGGAAGGGCTATTGGTCTGTGAGCTGCTCCCCTCGGACGAGAAGCACCGGCGTCGGGCGGCGAGTGTGTTCAAGCTCTAAGGAGACTGTCCAGTGCCATCATGCAGTATCCGACTTCCGTCCTGGGTGCCCACGGTCTGTCGGCCAAGATAGGGCTCGAAGACTCGGTCACAACTCTGGACAGAGATTGCTCTCCTTCGAGGACGTTGTTGCGATGGCTCTGAGTACCCCTTGAGTGTACAATCGCGGCTCAGCTACCGCTTCCACCTGGTCCTCTTGCTGCGCTACTCGTTCTAGGAGCACCACGATCGAGTCCAGTCCTGGGATCATCACAAGCAGCTTTCCAAACTGCTTGGCCGCTGCCGGTGGCCTCTGCCTTCGCCTTGCTCGACTTATATTCTGGCAGCCCTGTCGCCGCCAGGTATCGACATCCATCGTGGTCAGTAGAACATAGAACGATGAACGCGTCGCGTGTACGCGTCTCCTTGAGCCGTTCACTAGTACGATATCAGTATACGATACATCCATGATATAGCCTGTGAGCGACCAGGTCGTGAAGCAAATAAGCCAACAAGCAAAGAGCACTAGTTGCAAACAAACAGGTGAGGTCGATGAGTGAATGCAAAGTGATAGTCTCAAGTATACGCGCCATGTACTCAGGACTTCGCAGATGCTCACCTCACCATGAACATGTCGAAGCACTCTACCAAGTTTGAACACCATCTCCTAGATGAGCAAACTCCTCAATGGCGTCTTCCGCCGCCGCAATCTCAGCACGTCCGTTTTTGGGGCCTTCTGGGCCGCCTCCGCTGTAATCTTCATCAATGACAACGTCGTCGTCACCACCTTCGTTGAAGGGGAGTCCATGGCTCCAACTCTCTCCCCCGACTATCACGAAACCCGCGATTGCGACTGGGTACTTTGGAACAAGCTTTTCTCTCGCTCTGCCCTTCAACGTGGCGATGTGGTAAGACCCGTTTGGCAAATCCCTAGTCTAAGACCTTCGCTAACCTATTTGCCCTTCCCTCTGTAGGTCCAATTTGGAAACCCGTACAAGCCGGAGGGACTCGCAGTTAAGCGTATCATCGGTCTGGAGGGGGACGTAATACTGCTCGATAAGAGGAGAAAGCCGCAGAACGCTGAAGGACCAGAGATGCACGAAACGAGGGCGTGGGATGCCTGGAAAGGCAAAGCAGTGGTACCTCCAGGGCACGTGTGGGTCGAGGGGGATAACGTGAGACATACGATTGACAGCAATTACTATGGGCCTGTGTCGATGGCTCTGATTGAGGGGAGAGCGGTGGCTGTAGTCAGCCCGAGCAAGTTCTGGACGAAACCGTGGGAGGGGTACCAGAGTCGGACGAAGGTGATTCAGCATCAGGGGAAGCTGGAAGATTGGACGAAGGGGCTACCCGTCGAGCTGGCCGAGATTGGAGGGCCGCATTTGCCACCTTGAGAGGGCTATCAGCATGATACGATCACTGCTCCACACAATTACGGTGTATCTGGATTGTACTGGATGAGACATTCCTGGAAACTGGACTCCAGAGCGCAATACCTGCCCGGACCTACTTCTTACCGACAATAGCCTCGATCTCCTTACACACGGCATCAGTGACCTCCTTGGTACTGGCCTGGCCACCCATATCCCGGGTCCGGATCCCTCGCTCCGAGACGTTCTCGATAGCCTCCATGAGCTGATCAGCCGTCTTGTCGAGACTGCCTTGACCCACCCACCGGACCATCTCCGCAGCCGACCAGAAGGCACCAATAGGGTTCGCGATCCCCTCCCCAGCAATATCCGGTGCCGAGCCATGAATCGGCTCAAACATACTCGGACACGACCTCGTAGGATCAAGGTTCGAGCTCGGCGCAATCCCAATCGATCCCGCAAGCGCAGCCGCGAGATCAGACAAGATATCCGCATGCACTACACTGTGTCAGCACCACACCCTCCGGCGCCCACTCGCAACGTCAACTTACAATTCGTAGCAACAATGGTATCCATACTCTCGGGTTTATTCACCATCCGCACCGTCATCGCATCCACAAGCATCTTATCAAACTCCACCACCCCCTCATACTCCTTCGCAACCTCATAAAATACCTTATCCCACAACACCATCCCATGCCGCTGCGCATTACTCTTCGTCACCATCGTCAACTTCCTCCTCGGCCTGCTCTTCGCCGTCTCAAACGCAAACCTCATGATCCTTTCAATCCCCACGCGAGTGAAAATCGCCACCTCCGTCGCTATGGCGTTCGGACCGTGCGCGTGCGTCGTACCGCCTTGGCCTGCGTACTCGCCTTCGCTGTTCTCGCGGATGATGATCCAGTCTAGCTCCTTGGGGTTCGCCTTGATTTGCGATAGAGGTGCTGTGACGCCTTTGAGGACGCGCGTGGGACGGACGTTGACGTATTGGTTCATGCTGTTGCGGATGGGGAGAATCATGGACCAGAGGGAGATGTGGTCTGGGACGTCTGGCCAGCCCACGGCGCCGAAGTAGATGGCGTCGTGTTTCTTGAGTTGGACCTCCCAGTCGGGGGGCATGTACCATCCGCGTTCGAGGTAGGCTTTGGAGGACCAGTCGAAGGTTGTGAATTTGAAGGAGAAGCCGCCATGGGATGAAGCGAGCGTATTGAGGACCTCGCTGGCGGCATCTGTGATGTCGACGCCGATACCATCTCCAGGGATAGCTAAGGGAGAGATGTTAGAGTGAATGAGCAGGCAATTGGCACTTGGTGATGAGTATGAGGAGCTTACCTGCGATATTGTACGTTTTCGACATGTTGGACTAGACGAGGATTGGTTTCTGGGAGCTGAGAAGTGGGAGGAGAGGTAATAAGAAGAGGGTCAAGCTATTACTTATACTTGTATTCTGTCCGTAGGCAATCCAGCTCGTGAGCACATGTGTGGTACCTCGCAACAATCATAGTCCGCAGCGCCGACTTCGGCAACGACGTTCGTGCCATTGGACTTGCTGCGGAGTATTACAAGTCCGTTCTGTTGCATTCTCCGATGTTGTCCCAGGCTTGGTGAAGTGATCAGTGCATTGGCGAGTAGGTGTATGCTGTGAAAGACGAGATGGAAGATTGTTGCATGTGATTGTCGTGATCGTCCCCACGTCCCACCATTGCGGGGCTCCCAGTTGGTCAGATCGATCCAGAACAACACAGGGTCCATCGTTCTCCCTTGCGATATTCGTATACCTACAACCAACAAGGACACCTGAACCTCTTCCCAACCATACCTCCTACCACCATCATGGCCTACCTACCCGGCGGCACCTTCTTCGACCTGCCCGGCAAGCGGTCCTACGTCGACGTGCCCATCGACTCGGACAAAGACAACTCGATCCTCACCACCGAGTTCCTCGAGGCCTCCGAAGCCCTCTGCGGCCTCTTCGACATCCTCGGCAGCGTCGCCTTCACGCCCGTCAAGAGCGACATCAGCGGCAACATCACAGTACACGCCACCTACCACTCCCCCTCCTCCCCCACCGGCTAATACTTGTTGGCTCAGAAAATCCGCACCCGCCAACTGGCCTCCCCCCTCGACTCCTCTACCCTCCAATCCCTCGTCCGCACCGAACTCGCCGCCAAAAAACACACCGCCTCCGAAGGTCTCCTATGGCTCACGCGGGGTCTCGATTTCACGGCGCAAGCGCTACGACATAACATGGACCACCCCGCCGAGGAACTTTCGACTTCATTCAGACATTCTTACGGTAACACGCTGAAGCCGCATCACTCTTTTGTAGTGAAGCCAATCTTCAGCGCGGCAATGAGCGCGACGCCGTACCGGAAGGACTTTTATACGAAGTTGGGGGATGATCCCGAGAGGGTGCAGAAGGAGCTTGAGGTGTGGTTGGCGGCGTTGGAGAAGAGGGTGGGCGTTTTGAAGGAGTTTATGGAGAGGAAGGAGAATAAGTGGAAGTGAGGGTGATTGCGGTAGAAGAGGTTGTTGCGCTTGAAGTGCAGGGTGAGGGCGTGAGTTGCTCGTGTTCGCATTGTGTCGACCGTATGCAGGTTGTTCGTGCAGATGCGTGCTCGAACTTGCATTGGAAGGTGTTCGGACACTAGCATCAAGATCTAACATTGATATCTGACAATCATATCTACGGCGAACTCGAACAAGACAGCAGCCAATCCCTGCAACGCCTTCTCAAGGCCCTGATGTTCAGTCCAGCCATACCCTGTCTGTGAAGTCTCCCAAACGCCCGCCAAAAGGACCAAAGCAAATATTCGAACATGTTCAACAGATCTACCCAATCTCAGCCCCCGCCTTTCCCTTCCTCGAAAATGTCCTCTGCAACCTCGTACTCAACCCCCTCTTCAAACCCGCCCCAGCACTACTCACACTCCTGCTCAACCCCCCTGCCCCGCCGCTATAGCTCGGCCGACTGCTCACCATCGGCCTCGTCCCCGTCGTAATCCCCTTGCCCGCCAGCTCCTGCATCACCCACTTGACCTCCTCCACCACCGCCTCCGGCCTGTCCCGGATAACATGGTGCCCCACATTCGGCACCTGCGTGTACCTGCTCCGTCTACTGAGAGAAAGTTGCTTCCGCTTCATTTTCTCATCCTCATGCTCCCATCTCTCAAGCATCAATCGCTGAGGTTCGAGCTGCGCTTTCTGAGCTTCAGTCTTCGCCATAGCGGCCGCCTTAACCCACTCGTCTTGTTTCCTGCGGAGCGTGTTGCCGCGCACGACGCTAAGGGGCGCGTCTTGCAAGATTTGACGTTTGTATTGTTCTTCTTCCACTGCAGGCGCGAGTGCGGTTTCGGAACCAGTCTCTACGAGTACCATTCCTGCTACCTCTTTCGGTTTTTGCTGGAGAAATAGACGCGCGATGCAGCCGCCGTAGCTGTGCGCGATGAAGACGAAGGGGCCGCGGAGCTCCATGCTGTACAAGTATGAACATAATTCCGAGACTGCGCGATGGGGTTTGAGGTCTGCGCCTTGGCCTGCGTGCGGGTTCTGCGAGGGACGGTCGTATAATAAGACGCGATGGCCGGATTTGTACAGGACTTCGATCAAGCTCAACCAGGAGCGCATGCAGGAGTCGTTGCTGCCGTGCAAGCATATAATGAGCGGCGCATTGGGAATTGGGGATTGCGGAGGCGTGAGGAGATTTATACGGGAATGTCTTCGTGGCTCAGGCTGCGGCGCTGTGCGAGAGTTTTGCGTGCTGTTGCTGTTGAACCGGCCGTAGGGGTGTCGAGGGTTCAGTCGGGATTTGTCAGGCGGCTCGAGGAGGGGTTCGTCTTCTTCTTGCTCTTCGACTTCTTCCATGCTTTCGGCGGGCGTGAGGAAGGGGTTCGTGTCGGTGGTGTGGACGTGGACGCTCTTGCGGAGTTCTTGTAGGGCGAACTCTTCTGGGTCTGCGGCTCGTCCGTGGGAAGCTGCCCCGAAGTAAGGATCGGCCATGGCGTTTAGAGTGGTGTCTCGCCTGCACTGGAATGTGTTTTGGGTAGGGTGGTACGTCCAATGAAATAAAGTGTTTCTGATACCGGCGGCAAGGTACCCAAGCTTTCGCGGGGTGAAAGTAAACCAGGTATACGCTGTAAAGGAGGAAACGAAAGGTAGAGGGGAGAGTAGGAAAGGAAGATACTTGACCAGGACCGCGATAAAGGACGACAGGAAGTTTTGCATAAGACACGTTTGACTACGCGAAGCATGCTATGGTGCCACTGGAAGTTGGTTGAATTCATTTAAGGGGCCCCGAGAGTGGAGTCCAGGAATAGTTCAAGACTACCGAAGGACCTGCATCGCCAGAGCGGCCCCTGCCGATTGCTTAGCCACGGCTGAAACGTGTTACCCGTGTGGTGCGTGTGCTGGTTCTTGGACATCGCTGAATAATTCCAGCTACGACTCTGCGAGAAGGCGGCGTAGGGCTGACGTCTGTCACCTACGATACTGATCTGTGAGTCCCGCGGCCGCGTTGGCGAGCGAGTACGTCGTACAGTGTTCGTAGAAAGAAAAATCAATTTTCTGGCCCCGGGAAGTGTCGGATATTTGGTTCCAGGGGATGAAACCATCATGAAGCATCGCCATATCGAATGAACGACACTCGGTCAGTCACAAAGCAGCGCTCGGCTGACCTCGTGTCATCATTCGTGTGCGGTAAGAGCGCGCTTCAGCATGCCACAAAAGCTCACAAACACCATATGATCGGCCCCTCTCAGCCAGCGAACTTCCACCTTCTCATCCGACGCCACGATCTTGACCGCCAGCGCCACCGGTACCTCCTCTTCGCCGTCGCCGTCGTCTTCGCCTTCGTCAGCCATACTCACATCCTTGCCTCCAGATTGCTGACCGTCGAACTTCTTCTTCCGCCTCGCAGCCCGCGACCACACATTCTCCGTCGCCTCCATCACCCCCGTCGCACTGCCCGCCCGCCACTGCCATCTCACATCCAGTTCTTTCAACGCCGCGTCCACCTTCTTGCCCGCCCACTCCGTACTCATCAACGGTACAGCGATCGTCTGGGCACTCGGGTTCGGTAAGACAGCATGCACCAGGTCCCCATGCCTCGCCACATCAATTCTCGGCCTCAAATCGCCAAAACTCCACCCCACCCCCCATCGCTTCGTCTTGTGCCCCGCCTGCAAGCACGTTACGGCGAAGTTCGTGATCTCGTGTTCTTTAAGTTTTGCCACAATCTGCTGCAGACTGGATAGCTTGCCTAGCATAGCAGTATACCACTGTACCTTCTCTCGTAGCTGCAGACTCTGCTCCAGAATTCGAAGGACGAAACCGACGTCGCCTCCGGGACATATCATCTCGTTCACGGATCCAGTGCAGACGGCTGAAGGTGCCATGTTCTTGCCGTTGTACGAGGCCTGCATGTCTGCTTCCGAAGTGTAGAATGGTGGGTTCGTCATTACGAAGTCCAACTCCTCGAGCCTAAGTGCTTCCATGGGTATGATGGGAGCATCTGTAGTCGTCAGTGCAAGCTTGATTTGCTTGCTCAGTCCGTTGCTTTCTACATTTTGCCGTGCGTAGTCGAGTGAGTGTTGGTCGACGTCAGTGCCTGCGATTCGCCACTCCGTCCTCGTGGAAGCGGCAAGTAGAGGGTAGATAGCGGAAGCGCCGACGCCAATGTCAAGCCCGACGACTTGTCTTGCAGCATCATACCGGTCACTGTAGGAGTCCGAAGTAGTGTCCAGTAGATCCTGGATCCAGCGGACATAGTTCCAGCGGACAGGTACTGGAGGACAAAGTCGATCATCTGGCAGGTCTAATGATGTGAGGTTGAAGTCGCATTTCAAAAGGCTCTTAGTCAGTTGTCTAGGAGGCCATCAGTATTCAACTGCTTCTGGATAGGTGGCTCAGAACCTGTACAGTAGTTTCTGTGGTCCAGGGCAGGAGGCAGAGTACACATACAGCAGAATTTTGGGGTCTTGGAAGTCTATCCATTTGGTCTGTTTGCTGGTCTTGCAGATGGCGGCCCAGTCTGGATCACGCTTTGCAAGGTCTTCGAAGTCGACATCTTGCGCGTAGTATGGTTTTTGGTTAGTTGCAGGAGTTTGGGATAATTGCGACATGGCGGTGAGGTTGAAGTTGATGTGGGGTGTGATGTCGATGCAAGCGCGGGCGTGAAGAATCCAGACAACATCACTGAAGTTCCCAAAAGTTCCACTATGCACACACATCTTATATTTTCATCCATCTGCTACCTTATCTGAAGAGATATACACATGGCTGATAAATGTTTTTTGACTTCGTTCGGACTCCCATGCTTTCCGGCCAGCTCTCAGGCTGACCGACAATTCCCCTCAAGCTTCACACTGCGTGGGAAACGACCTTGAGGCAGTGCAATGCCCGCGAAAGTAATAAGACACCGCTGCACTGGCATCACGACTATTGGTACGACGGCCAAGTGTAGTCGGTATTGTTCTCCCAGAAAGGCATGAAAGAGAGCCAAGTCATGTCCGAAGCGTCCCCCGTCCACAAGCCTGACTGATCGTATTGTGTTCCATCTCCCAGGAACATAGGCGCTGACGTGGATCCGTCCGGCCATGATGTATCCTGTGCCAGACTTTCTGAACTAGGCATCACTGCCGGCTCGGCTGAGCTACTGCCAAGCTGTTGAGCAATATGTCTGCTCGGCGTAGGCATGAAAAACTGTGCTAATTCGTCCACAATGGGCAGTTCTGCTGATGATGATCCTCCGGTCATTTGCGAACTGACTGTGCGATGGCCGAGGATCTCTTGCCTGGCGAGCTCCAACACTCGTAGACATCGCCGGGCTGACCGGTTGTTGGGCTCGAGACTTTTCAAAAACCCTAAGCATTGATCGAAGCCGCTCGAGATCGAGTAGGCGTCCATGCAGGTGATGTGAGTTGGAGAACAGAGGTAGCCCAACAAGAGAACGATTGCGGCGCTGTGGATATCTGCGGGCCGTTAGCACGGAGGGAGCACTGAGGTTTGGCGGGTATGCCGGGTATCACATATACGTACATAAAACATTGTACCAGGGAGCCGCTACGATGTCGACGGGACCGCTTGTGTTGCTCGTGAGTAGTGTCATCTGTTCGTTTGCAACTGTCACACAAGCATTCGCTGCTTGTCTATAATTTGTTGATCAGTACAATCTTCAACAGCCAGACTGAGACCATCCGATATACGTACCGCAGCATTGCGTGTTGCATGCTCGAGCTCATCGAACCGTGCTCGGATGAGGTAGTTTTTGTCCGAATCATGTCACTGAGTGCGCAGAGAGCTGGTCGTAACATTGTCATCCGAATAAGTAGATACCTGAACGATGGCCGGCGTCAGCACAGCACTTCGAGTGCAAGTAGGAGAAACCTGACACCCATCAGCTTACCTTGATTCGAGAACGTTCGCCTGCCGACGGAACATCGTCGCTTGTGACATGGCTTCCTCCAATGTCGGCGCTGGTAGACCCGCATAAGTACCCGCGCGCAGATGAACGGGGATGCCATCGTGCCACCTGTCGAGTGCCTGCTCGACGATCAGGAAAGACTGAAGGTCGGGTGGCTGAGCATTCTGGTTGTCCGACTGCGTTGCCGCTCTTTTAGCGCCATTGCTGCTGCTCTGCAGGAGTGAGCTGCGACGTGTCCCAACTGCCTCGGTGGGCTGTTCTGTGTTCAAGGTCGCAAGGAGCCGTGCCAATATGTCTTGAAGCTTGATGGCTTGAATGTAGCACTCAATGCTGTTCTGGATGTCGTCCGGCTGCTTACCGCTAGAGGTAGTTGTATAAGAGAGAAATTTGTCGTCGATAGCGGCAGGTAGCTTTAAAGAGCCGGTTGATGGTGGGATCATGAGAGGTCGACCATACGTCAGAGACAGTATACTGCTTGTAGCATTAGCAAAGATTGTTAGAACAGGCGTTGGCATGCACGAACCGATCGAGCAAAACGCAGCCTGTCCAAGTCCTCCTTCGCATTTGAACGTCCAACTGGCTGTGTTCCGCTCGCTCGCATGGTTCCTGTCTGCAACATTGCGGCTCCTGATGTAAGCCTATCCCCTGCGCAGCGCGTATGGCAATTCCGATGATAATCCAGCAGAAATTCGAGTTGTCGGTGGTTTGAAGATATTGTCCTACCAACAGCAGCATCTGAACTAGTCCTACGCTACCTTGAGCAACGAGCTCGAAGTCGAGAACCTTGTTTGCACGCTCGAAAAACGTCCGGCTGAAAGCGTTACGGTCGTGTACAGTGAGCTCGGGACTGAACAGAGCGCCCATAGCAAAGATAGTGTTGAGCAAGCAATAGAAGGTTCGGTCGTTGAGTGCAGAGTAGAGGCCCAGTCGAGCATCTATAGCATTGACATTATGCTGTGGGTTCCATATGGTAGCGTAGCGGACAGCGAACGAGGTCTTGTGGAGAAATGGGTACAGAGAGTGATAAGAGTGCCAGTAGCTTTCGACAAGTCGATCAGCTTGTGCCCTGGACGGGTAGATGAGGTCAACGACATGACCACGTCCACTCTTGAGGCTGGAATGCACGGAGCGTTGCGTACCATCAGCACTCGTGGATGGCGTGTGATCCTTCTGGGTCGACAACTGCTGGCCGCCCAGTGGTTCTCCTCTGTCATTACTGCGCCTGGATGCCATTGCGTGCCTTGCCTTATCGAGCAAGCTGGCTGAACTCGAGGGGCCATAGTAGTACTTAGTTTGGCCGGGTTGTCTAGGCTTGATATCGGAAGTAGCACTGAGGACACCCATTCCGTCTAGACCCGTCTCCTCGAGATCCTCGGACTCCTGATCTGCTCTGAGACCGGCCAAGCCATCGCCGCCTGCTGGATCCCCGGGAGAGGCTGGTGCTGCATGATACTGTACATGTGGTGACAATACAGCGCTTGAAGGTGTTCGGGCATTGCTCTGGCGAAGTTGTTCCTCCAAGACTGAGATCTGGGATTTTAGCCCGTCGACATAGCTATTAGAATAGCCACGGTTCAACCGCTCATCGTCCCAAGTGCATGATGTGCTGCCCGTCCGCCGTGAACAAGCACCGCACACTGGCTTTAAGCCATTGCATTTTCTTTTACGCTCTCTGCACTCATCACAAGCGAGAGCGATCCTTCGTTTCTTCCTCGGACCTTCGACCTCTTCGACCTCCATACTGCCGCATCAGGAGTTCTCTAAGTCCGATTGTTTCGCATCGATCTTACCCAATGGCCTCACGGGAGTTGATAGCATACCAGACACCGGGAGATGGTGAGGAATGGCCTATCGCAGATGACTCATCTTGCCCGCGCAGCATCAGGTATCCGGATCATATTGGTGGGCGACTGCTGTTGGAGACGGAGAAGGATATCTACCTTACATTTTGCGCTGGAGGGTTTAGCCGAAATCACGTGATCTGAAACTCAATTTCGAATCCCGGCAGGCGTGATGGTCTTTCTGACGATGGAACTCCTCATAAACTATAGAAATTTACAATCCTAAAGATGCATGCAACCCTCCATCCACCGACATATTCACACCCGTCATACCTCTGGAGAACTCGCTTGCTAGGAAGACCGCCGCATCCGCGATCTCGTCCGGCTCGCCCAACCGATGCAAAGGGTGACGTGCCGACATTTCTGCTTCTATGGTGCTGTTGTCCGTTATTGTAGAGATCATGGGAGTACGCGTAACTGTGCAGAATTCGGTCAGCGCGTTCGTCCGGCCTGCTAGAGCTCTTCCAGGTGCATCTACCCACATCCTGGCAAGATGGAATAGCAGTGGATACTGTGCGGCCCCAAGTCCATCGCCACCGCTCGCGTTAAAGATAGTACCGCACCCTTTGCTGTTGCGTAGACGGGCGTACCAGACTTGCCAAGAATCCCAAGGATGGAGGACATGTTAATGATACTTCCGGCCTTGACAGCTCCGGGTTTCTTCTCCTGGGATATCATCTGCGCACTGGCATACTTGCAGCCCAGGAATACTCCGCGGACATTGATCCTATGGACTGCGTCGAACGATTGCATCTCAGATTCCCAGATTGGCTTGGGATCGCGCGCTTCTGGTCCTATGCCCGCGTTGTTGATGATGCTGCGTCGACGCAAGTCAGCCATCTATCTCTGCTCGTTATATGTGCTGTGGGCACACTCACATATCGAGTCGGCCATACTCTTTGACTGTTGCGCTCACTAGATGCTGCATGCTCTCTTCGCTCGACACGTCTGTCTTAACGAACATGCCCCTGCCGCCCTCTTTCGCAATCAGCTCGTGCGTTGGCTGATCATCGCCAGGCGCTGCAACGAGATCAGAACAGACGACAATAGCACCTTGACGAATGAATGCCAAAGCGACCGCCCTCCCTATTCCGCTACTTGCGCCCGTCACGATGGCAACTTGATCGGTAAGAAGACACGATTGGCCCTTTCTTTCCATTGCATTCGTGTTATCTCTGATTGCACTTGTGTCCTTCAGCTCTGTACAATATGGCAATAGTCCAAGCTGCATGAGATCTGACGAGGCTCTTGATATAATTGTCACGGCGGAAAGAGCTAATCAAAGAGGAATTACGGCTTCTCGCTTCGGTGTCTCTGGCCATCCTTCGCAAGATGGGCTACCTTGGTCCCTCGCTGAATACTAGCACAGTGTCGCCCGCATTGTCGAGCTATCCGGCCAGACCAAGACAGTGCAGCGGGTGCGGAGCCGCTGTCCAGCATATATTGCGGGTCACTAGCCGGGTCCACTACTCCTCAAGTCAAGCTTGTGGGGAAAGTACGGGGTAGGTAGCGATGGGTTGTTACCACTCCCAGTACCGGCGCTCCACTTACGTTCAATGCTTTCTGGCTAGAACACCACTATAACAATGCGGATCCTCCGAACTGTACTTGGTTCCATACTCTCCAATTTTTCGTCGACACTCTAGCAAGGATTCCAGCACAGTCCACCAAACTCCAACCATGGCCACTCCAATCGAGCTCACCAGCTCGCCTCTGACCGATGGCATGTACTTCGGCGAATCCCCTCGCTACCGCGATGGAAAACTATACTTGAGCGATATGACAGGACGAAAGATATACTGCATCGATGCTGTATCCGGAAAAAAGGAAGTGCTTGTCGAAGTCGAGCATCAGCCGAACGGAATGGGTTTCACTTCTGACGGTGCCTTGATCTACTCATCCATGTTCGACGCGAAGCTATACAAGCTCAAAGATGGAAAGCACACGCTGTATGCCGACATGAGCGGAACGATGACTGGCTACTGCGGCGACATGGTTATCGACAGCTCAGGCCGCGTGTACCTCGACGATACAGGAGCCCGTGTTCTCCATGGCGAAGCTCCGAAGCCTGGCAAACTCTTGTCAATCCAGACGGACGGTACACTCGCTATTGCAGCCGAGAATATTATCTTTCCGAATGCCGTCTTCATCAGCCCGGAAGGGAAGAATCTATGGTGCGCCGAGACCTTCGGATACGGCTTGCTGAAGTACGATGTCGGATCAAATGGCGAGCTGTCGAACAGGCAGCAGGTGTGGGCTCCCAAGGACTACGCTGGCGAGGCTCGTGTTGGCGATGTTAGACAAAGTATGGCCGGAATTGATGGCGGATGTATGGACGCTGAGGGTGGTATGTGGCTGTCTCTTCTTGGTCTTGAGGAGTTCGTGCGACTCGATCCAGACAGTACTGTCACGCATAGAGTGAAGACAAAAGGCCACGCGACGGCTTGCACAATCGGCGGACCAGATGGCAAGACGCTTTTCATGGTGACGAACTCAATGCCAGAGGGCGAGAACCTTTTCAAGGCGATGGTAGCGCTACGGACGAAGTGCTCGGTCAGCACGACGACAATCGAGATCGGGAAGGGTGCGGCTCGTCCTTGATGGACGAGATACGAGCCTGCCTGGAGGATATGCAGCAAGAGCTGTACCTAGTGTCTAACGATGTATCACAACACCACGTGAACTCTATATTTGCATTTGTGATTGCGACGGTCAAGTAATCGATTCGGAAAGTAAACGCTGCCTGGTGATCGAGAACTGTTAGTACTGATATAGGTAGTGGCTTTGTTATGCAGTGGTTGTGTTTTGATTTGATGTGTTAGCTGAAAGACTATATGCCATAGTAAATTCGTCCAGAAACAGCCGTTCGGCTCCCTCTCCCGTCACATTTCCGGCGCGAAGTCCATATTTTTAACCAAGCTGCCATACCTTGCTCTCCACAAGTCGAGCAAGTAATTTGTCCGCCCCTTCCATGGTCCCGAATCACCACACTTAGGCATGTCCTCAGCAGCTCTCTTTACGTAAGTAGCCTCGAGATTCCATAGCAGTCGTGGCTGTAGCTTGCGCGCTGAAGACACACGCGGAGTAGCACTGACCAGGCCTTTGCTTTGCATGAATAGCAGCAGGCGGCATAGCAGTTGCGCCGTGACCTCAGCGCCAAGTGTCCACGAAGCGTTGACGTAACCAGTAACAAAGATGAGGTTCGGGATGTCTTCCAGCATACTGGTTCGCCAGGTGTAGCGATCAGCGAGCTGGACGGGTCTTCCGTCGACAGTGAGCTGAATCCCACCGCCGACTACGAGCTTGAGGCCGGTTGCAGTGACCAGAATATCAGCTTCCAACTCCTGTCCGCTCTCGAGAACGATCTTCCGACCCTTGATGGTCCTGATCTTGCCTGTCGCAACATCGGCTCTACCGTTCCGTAGTGCCTCGAAGAAGTCGCCGTTTGGCGAGAAGCAAAGACGCTGATCCCATGGCTTGTACGAAGGCTTAAAGTGCGGGTCCATCGATATGCTCGCCGGTAAGAGTGTTGCGACGCCAGACTCCAGCATCTTGCGTGCCCTGCTTGGGAATGCTCGGCAAAAGTAGAATATAACGATCGCCAGCCACATGAACATCCACCGATCTAGCTGAAAAGACCACGAGGTGGGCATGATCCGATGGTACCATCTGTTTCCGGTAGCGTTATCGATCGGTAGGATGTACCCAGGAGTCCTCTGCAACATCGTGACCATAGAGGCTTGCTTGGCAAGGTTTGGTAACAAGGTAATGGCTGTCGCACCGCTCCCGACTATCACAACACGCTTCCCAGCATATTCCATATCTTCCGGCCAGAACTGCGGGTGTACAGTGGTTCCTTCGAAGTTCTCAGTCCTGGGATATTAGCCTTTAAAGGCTCGTTGTAGTCGTAGTACCCAGTTCCGAGGACAATGAATCGAGCTAAATACTCAGCCTGCTGGCCATTCGAAGTTTCTGTAGTCACGATCCAGATTTGCTTGCTAGAAGTCCACCTTGCCGCTATCACACGATGTTGGAAGAGAATGTGCTCATCGATGCGCTCTTGAACAGCATTGTCCTTGAGGTACCGCGCGATCGATTCGCCATCGGCGATAGCTCTGTTCTCTTTCCAAGCGCTCCAAGAGAAGCCAAAGGTGTGCAGGTCGGTGTCGGAACGTATACCAGGATACTTGAACAGATCCCAGGTGCCGCCTATGTTGCTTCGTGTGTCCAGAATCACGTAGCTACTTCCAGGCAGCTTCTTCTGTATATGATAGGCCGTGTTGATCCCGGAGATACCTGCGCCGACGATGAGGACGTCGAAGATTCCATTGCCAGGCGAATTTGGTTGAGTTGACATGGCGATGTTGGCTCTCTCGTGGTTCGGTCAAAGACGTCCGTCATGAAGGGGGTGACAACAAAGCGTACCTTGTTCATATTGTAAAAGCGTCGTTCGACCGAGCCTGCGTTTGCCTGGATTTCGCGTTTAGATCGGACTGTTGAGTTGTTTCCGAGTCGCGTGCGACTGTCATGAGTGGACTTGCGGCAATCCAGCCGCAAGTCGTTTGCCACCCTCGAGCTTTCAAGTGCCAAGACTTTCAGCGGGTTCGATGCCGCAAGCCCTCCATACCTCCATACAGACCACGCCTGGAGCAGCCTGGATCAGCCGTGCCGTGACGCGCTATGTCTTCCCCGGCATTATCCAGGGACGGAAATGCATATGATGGAGAGTGATCGTGGGGAAATCTCCGCATCCACGAAGCACCCGGACGACGACACCCAGCCGTACACCTACGATCGAGCTCTTTCTCAAGGAGGTGTCTGCTTCGACCCGCCGGAAGCATGCCGAGACGCTCGTGAGCTGCTCTGCAGATATATATTACCTCTGTGACCCTGCTGTGCTGGACAACATCTTGCCTCAAACCATAAACTTTTTCCCAAAGCATCCATACCCATCACTGCACGGCTCCACAAAGCATAATGGCTCCCAACAGAATCGATGTCCATCACCATTTCGTACCAGACTTCTACAAAGAGGGTGAGCCATCGTCTTCATCCGCGTTGGGTAGTCATCCGCTAAAGAGCGTTCGTCGCAGCTGTACAAACCTCGGGCGGCGACCCTTCCGGGTGGTTTATTCCTCAGTGGACGAGAGAGACCGACGCCGCAGTGAACGAGCAGTTCGGCATCACGACCACCATCCTCTCTTTAACGGCCCCCGGAGCGTGCATCTTGAAAGACCCAAAGGCATCTGCCGAGCTCGCCCGCAAGACCAACGAGTTCGCGGCCAAGATCCGTGACGACCAGCCGAAGAAGTATGGGTTCTTCGCAGCCCTGCCGAACATCCTAGATAAGGAGAACGCCATGGCCGAAATCGCATATGCTCTGGACACTTTGAAAGCCGACGGTGTGACATTATTCACTCGCTATGGTGACGACAACCACTACCTCGGCCATCCGGACTTCAAGGACATCTGGGCTGAGCTCAACAGGAGAGAAGCTGTCGTATTCGTCCATCCCACGCATCCAATCGACATCGAGCAAGTCAGTAAACTGCCGCAGCCAGTCATCCGGTACCCGTTCGAGACGACCCAGACGGCGTTGGACATGCTGTACAACAAGACCGTGAGGAACAACCCGAAGTGCAAGATTATCCTCAGTCATGCTGGAGGCACATTGCCGTTCCTGCTTCCGCGGCCAGCCAGTATCTTGACGAAAAGTGAGGAAGAGCTCGACGCTTTCTGGGAGGACGCTCGGAACTTCTATTATGATACTGCTGTTGCTGGCCACGAACACGTCCTCAAGATCATGGAGACGTTCGCTAAGCCAGGTCACCTGCTGTATGGTAGCGACACTCCTTATGCAAACAACAAGATCATCGAGTTCCACACCAGCCGCCAGGATAAGTTCCAATTCCAGGATCCGACTCTAGCGGCAAAGATCAATCGGGAGAACGCGCTCGAGCTCTTCCCGCGCTTGAAGTAGGTGGTAGATGATCATCAGTATAGTCGGGGTAGCCAGGAATAGCCATGTCTGAATGCTGAGTCTTTTCGCAACATTGGTTCATTTCCTCCGGTCGTGCATGATACGCTGCTAAACCACACACGCCCAACCGAAAGAGCCGTCGAATTTCCACTCGTCAGGATCATCGCCGAGTCGTATTTGATTCAAACTAGGCACTTTGTCTGGCGTATAGTATTGCAGCAGCTGCGACATGTCTTCCTCTTCCATGTCGCACAGGTCTTCCAGGCTCCACTGTAGACAGACATTCGACATCCTGGAATATGTCAGCTTTGTGCTTTTGAATAACATCACAACCGCCACATACCACTTCATTCGTTTGGGCCCTTGGTCGTTACCAGGCGCCACAGCCCTCAGCTTCTTCCGTAGCTCACCCACTTTAGCAATAGCGTTACCTATGTTCGGTGGCAAGTTCGCAGCTATCCGCCGTCGTACGATATTCGCCATCTTCGGACCATTGCCATTAGTGCTGACCATGATCTGCAAAGGCCCATCACGATGGACGCTGCCAAAGTAGAAGTCGCATTCTGGTGGGACATCCGCGATATTTGCGGCTATCTTTCGTTCTTTGCAGAGCTTCCAGATCTGTGAGCTGGCTTCCGGGTCATCGACAGCGGTGAGGACCATAGTGATTTGATCATCGTCGAGGTCGGATGGCTCGAACTTCCGGTCGAAGTATTGCACTTCCCTGTGGTCTATTCGATACGCCACCTCGTCGTTAAGGCCATCGCGAGGACTGATGACTGTGACTTTTGCATCTGCGTTTAGGAGATTCAAGACGCGACCCGCGGCGACCTACACTGTTTGTTAATATCGTGTCGTCTAATTGATGGTTTGCTGGGCGTACCTCGCCACCTCCCACAACAAGAACCTTCTTGTTCTTCACTTGCCACGCGAGGATCAAAGAGCCTCCGCCTTCGACCTTTGGGAACTTTTCCGCCATATCAACGATTTCGTGCAGTGTGATGAAGAGTTCAGATAAGAAAAAGAGATGACCCGACGACTCGGATCTGCATGTTGCAGTTCTAGAACTAGAACTAGTAGCCCCACTTCACATCCACCTCACGATCAGCAGGCACAACGTCCACGAACACAACAACGTATATGCCTGATATAGCTTCCGCAGGCGGATGGAGTCAACCATGCTGGACCTTGGACGCTGCTGAGCAAACATGGCAGCTCGGAGAAGTCTGGGAGGAGGACGAGTACTCGGCACAGGGCAGAGTCTCGCACCTCCAACACCACCGTCCGCGCCAGCACAGGCCAGAGTCGCTGCACGAAGTCCAGGAGCAGAACCAGGACCAGGACCAGGGCTTCTATCGCCATCAGGCAGCTCATTGTCGCTTAGTAGCCACACCTCAGGCACCCCTCTATCGATCGAAAATGAGGATATTGTGCCGCGTGTCTCTGTCGATGAACATGGCTCTGCGCAGGCGGCGGCAGCAGCAAGCTCGAGGATGGTGTGTCCAATATGCAACGAGGAGATGGTAATGACATTCGTCCCCCATAGAGCAGGTAAGTATCATGTTACTGACGGCAGCAGGTGACGCTCCTCCAGCTGAACAGGTAGGTACGAATACCTAACACCTTGCACGACATTACATTTCGGGTCTGATCAGGTGACAGACACATCGACGACAATCATGGCCATTTGGAGGAAGTCGAGCAGGAGGAGGCAAAGAACTGGTTCGAACAGCAGATGAAGAAAGCCAAAAAGTTCCAGCCATTGCAGATGCTGAACCAGAAGCTACGAGGGCTCGAAACTTTCGAGTCGAACAACGATATCCCGCATCAGCAAGTCACAATTGGCAATACTACACCCAGCAACAACCGTGGCGCATCACCCACACCCGCACCACACATTCCTGCCACTGCAGGAGTCTTGTCGCCAGATCCCGACGACATAATAACGAGGGCACACTGGCAGCGACCGACTGGGCGAGACTCATGCTCGGATCCAATGTGTGGAAAGACTCTAGGAGGCGCTGCTGGTCAAGTCAATTGCAGACACTGTGGCAAGCTGTTTTGCGAGGAGCACACAATGTACCAGATGAAGCTGTCTCGGGCAGCACAACATGAGCCTGCTCGAGGAATGTGGTATCGGGTGTGCGAGACATGCTATAAGACCAGGGAGGGGTATAACGACCGCACCGGACTGGAACGAAGTCACTATGAATACTTCAAGGTGGCACGTCGGAAAACCGTGGACAAGCAATACTTGGAGACCAGCCGACTTGAGAGCAGGCTTACAAGATTGACTCAAATACTAGCTGATCCGCCTCCTCCTGACCCGAAGCAGAGATCGATATGGTCTAGTCTTGTTGGAGACAGGGATCACATCAGGAATCTGGAACAGACGGTGGTACTATGGCAGGACGACGCAACGATTGTGGAGTGTCCCTTCTGCCAGCAGCCCTTCTCTGGGTACGCGCTGCGACGACATCATTGCAGGACTTGCGGAAAAATTGTTTGTGGCGATCCAGCGACTGGCTGCTCCAACGAGATTGGTCTGGATGTAGCGAAGCGTAGGTCAAGGCGCAGAAAGAAGGCCATGCAGATGCTAACTACCAGCAGAGAACGGTGCAGCCAAAGTGGCCGTCGACGTTCGACTGTGCAAAGATTGTCAGCGTACCATCTTCAGCAAGGCCGACTTTGCACGGGCGTTAGCAATACAGACTCCTGATCAGCGCGCATATCAAAACCTTCTTCAGTTCGAGCAGGGGATCCGACTACTACTGCCGAAGTTCCAGCGTCTACTTATACCACTGCAGGACCCGGAGAATCCACCTTCGTCTGTACAACTGGCAGAAGCTAGCAAAGTACGGAAGCGGCTCACAGACGCATTCACACAGTACGACGTCGCAGCGCGGCGAATACGAGACTTACCAACAGAAAGTCCAACACAAGCACGTTTACAGAAAGCCATTCACCAGCAAGCTACGAGTTTCCTACACATACACATGCTGCCACTGAAGTCTTTACCAAGGATCATGAAGCATGCGGCGCCGAAGGAGAAGTCCACGACACATGCGAGAACTCCAAGTGCGCTTTCGTCTATTCAGTACAACGACATTGCGAACGGACATGGTTCACGTCCGACCAGCAGCCGCAACTCTAGTACGAGCTCGGCTGCGGTGACTGCGCTGGAAGTCGAGGAGAAACAGCTTCGAGAGCGGCTTATGGTGCTGGAAGAGCAGAAGTTCTTCGTCTCGGATATGATTGCGGACGCGAACAAGCGACGCAAATTCGATGAGGTCGGCAGTTTGGCGCAGAATGTCGAGGATCTGAGCCGTGAGATCGATCAGATCCAGGCACAGCTGGCGCAGATGGACTTTGCTGGTGCTTACGCTGGAGACAACAATGTGATCAAGTGAGACAAGAACCTTGATACGCTAAGTTTATGATCAATGGCAGCCCAAATATCAACCTCTGGCTAGCTGCGTGCGCCTCGGAAACTTCTCCGTACGCCGTGCTGGACGATACCTCACACAACGCATCGAACGCTCAAGCCTGCTACGAGCTTTGGACCACCTGACGAAGCTTCCAAGATATGGTGTCCGACAGAGTTCGAATGTGCCTTGAACCGGAGCAAGGAAGCAGCGCGCATGGTGTTCCACTGCGGTCTGGCGACAATTACGATAGCTGGACTGCCCTTGTCAATGGTGTTCAAGAGGACAAATAGACAGCTTTGATACCTTGGACTCTTGGCCCAAAGGCTTGCAGCGGTTCAGCACGAAGGTAGCCTCCTTGCAAGCAAACCCAACCACAAAAAGATTGGTATAGAAACGAGACTGTGTCGTTACCTTTTGTCGGTATCTTATAGTCCTAGAATAATTCACATGATCAGTGAATCGTCCTTCGTGTTCTGTTTCGGTGAACCTTCTACTATACCTGATATTCACCTGAGCACGTGAAACGGTGGAACTCCGCCGGCTCGGCCCGCCACGTTCATGTGTCTTTGTTGACTTTGGCATCTGCGAGCTTCCCAGACCTCTGACACTGCTCGGGAGAAAACCCCACGAACACATCATACAGGATGGCGGACAAACTCACGCAGCTGCAAGACTGCTTAGACGATGTAAGGGTGCACCTCCAAAATCAGCGACCATATTTCTAACTCTTTTCTGCAGCTCCTGACGCAGATGTACGCGTCCATATCGTACATACGACAACACCACCCATATGGAGAAATCCCAGGCCAGCCTTCGCAAGCACCGCAGGCGCATGAACCGGCAGCAGCTTCGAATGAAAATGGTGAAAGCGCACAGACGAATGGTGTTGCCACATCTCAGCAACAACTTTCAGAGCGTGAAGGTACACCGCCACCTGAAGAGACGCAGGCTTTCAACGCGGCACTGCACGAAATGGCTCGGGATCTGGTGATCAAAGAGCAGCAGATCGAGTACTTAATCAACAGTCTGCCTGGTCTTGGAAGCAGTGGGGCGGACCAGGAGAAGCGGATGCGGGAGCTGGAAGTGGAATTGAGGGAGGTGGAGGCGGAGAGGGCGAAAGCTGAGGTGGAGAGGGAGGCATTGGTCGAGGGGCTCGGGAAAGTGATTGTTGGCGTGCAAAGAGTGCGCTGACTAAGTCGAGTTGAGCCTGGGTGTCCTAACCACGTGAACGATGATTGGCGATGCACGAAGATTGTGCAGACGAGCATGTTACTAGAGCAAACAGATGTGTTTGCCATGTGAAAGCGTTTGGTCAGGTGAAAAAGGTTTCGTTTCCGTGCCGACTCCGAGCTCGTGGACAAGTGAATGAGCGATCGAAGCCATCACACCATCTACACACCATATTCAAATCGCTCCACGCCTCCCAACCAGAATCGAACATTCGAACGCTCACACAAGAGCACCAACATCACTCAAAACTTCCTGCTCACCAAGTGAAGAGCCAGTAATGTTACTCTAGCATCGGTTAGAATCACTCTCATACTCAAGTTACTGGGACACTTAAGCTGACTTCACTGCATCAGAGCGAAGACCTGTGTACGCGGTGACCATGCTCGGCTGGCTCAAGGCCATCTTCAAGAGGCCAGGGAGTCCAGATACGCAACAGCAGGGTTCGACTGCTGAAGACGATACGCGCCCCAACAAGCTGCACGATGGCCCACGCTGGAAAGGTCGTCCTACGACCAAGGTTTCTCGCTGGAACATCGGTTGTCACGCAACTGCTTGGCCAAGACCTGCGCAAGATATCTTGCGGGACGCGATCAAAAAGTACCCGGTAAGTCAAGGTGTGCAGAGTGATATTGCGCAAGCGGCGGCAGTGGTTGCGGCGCAGGAGGCCGAGGGCGGCGGTGGAAACGACAACGAGGAGCCAAGAGACGTTCAAGGGGCGAACGATGAAGTTGCGGATGCAACGACGGATGGGCAAGAAGGCGGTGAGGCTGGGCAGGAAGGGCGCAGAGACAGTGCAACGGATACGCTGAAGAAGCTGCTTCGTCATTGAGCACCTGTCCGATACGGGTGGGAGTCGCTTAGGATTCGTGCTACAAGGTACGAATGGAAAGAAGAACTTTGACCTTGATGTTGACTGGGACGCACTAAGCAGACTGCATACACCACCGAAACGTTGACCGCCGCTTAAGAGGAGCGTACTCACTCTCCCGTCTCTAAGGAACGTCCTGTTTGCCCGACCGTCCGCTAAGTAATGCCTCGTGACCTGCCTCCCACCCTGTAACGCCATCGTCCACGATCATATCCAGCACTCCAGCATCTGCTGCAGGGCATCAACGACTCCACCCACTGCTTCCACTTCCGAGTCAAGATGTCTTCTGACCCACTCGCCAGCCCTGTCATCTCGCTGTGCAGCCTCATTGATCATGGTCTTCAGCCTCAACTTCGCAGCGGCAGAACTATCGACCATCAGTCGAGCGAGAACGTCACCATCAATATGTCCATCTTGCGCCTTTGGCTTCCCAGTCCGCATCACCACATCCTCTCTTCTTCCACTGCCATCGGAATTATCAACCAAGCCAACCGGCATGATGCGCTCATTCCTCGCATACGAGCCCTCGCTAACACTATACTCGGATGTCTGCCATGAATGAGGCGATAGCTCCTCGCTCCACTCACACAGCCGTTGCAGCCAGCTCAACTTCCGCCAAAGACCTTCATCGAGGATGGCGACACCCACAAGTGTGCCGTCCGGCGCACAGCCAACAATGTTGTCGACGAGCACACCCTGTGGTGGTACCGCTTTCCATCGAGGACGGATACTGCACTGCCGCAGGCGGGTGAGAGAGCGCGGAAGTTGGGCTTCTAACAGGATGGTGGAGGCATTAGAGCCGGTGTTGGTCGGGTGGCTCAATGCAACGATGTGGCCGTGTTTGGTTGTCATGAGAGTCGTGGCTGGCTTAGATTCCGAGGTTTCGTCGGTTTTGTTGCTGGAAGGAAGGACTAGATGGCTGAGCAACTGCTCGGCTCGCGGACCCGAGCTCTTGAGTTGGAGTGTGAAGGGGTACTCATCGCCATCGGGTGCGCGGACCATCTCGAGGCTGACCAAAGAGTCGTCATTTGTCGAAACGTAAATGGTCGACGAAGCGACTGTGACGAAAACCCCGACGCTGGCAAGGTCCAATGGCTTGCACAGCGGCTCCCACTTCTTCTGCTCCTCCGCGAAGCCGAAAGTAACGACACTCTTGCCAGTGCACGCAACGAACGTCAGATCGTCCATGAGGGCCAGGGCGTACACGGAATCCTTGAAAGCGATGCTACGGCCTTCCTTGACGTCTTTGATTTCCCAATTCTTGTTTGTGGGCTGCAAGAATGTTATGCGCCCTCGAACAGAACCGCTTGGTCTGGTATAGCTGCCACCAGCGAGGATGAAGGAGTATGTTTTATCCTCTGATTGCTTGAAGGACCACTCGAGAAGGGCGTACACCCGGTCGCCGGGCTGCATCTCGTATGTGTAGGAAGGCGCATCATTGCGCGCGGGTACAAAGTCGATGACTGGGAATATCTGCCTACGCTCTTCCGGTTTGGCGTGTGGTAAGCTGGACGGGACAGCGCGTGTCTCATACTTTGTTGAAACGCACACTAGACATCGCTGTTGTTCTGCGTAGATGAGTCTGCTCGGCGTGCCGCTCACTGGGATCTGTCTTGGTACTGTGGCTGTCCTGTGCTCGATCGTCGCTGCGAAAAACTCGTTGCCCGACAGCACGAGTAGCGAATCAGCTAAGCTTGCGGCGGAGCCTGGGGAGGAGAGGAGATGCGCAGGCGGTATATGCGTACATGCCTTGACGGGGCCTTGTGCGAGCTCTGGTCGTAATTTGTCTGACAACCAGATGTTCTGAATGTGTAGTGCGGAGCTCCCCTCTCCTACCCAGGTCAGGAGACATGTATCCAGACCGCTTATCGCGTACGCATTAGATCGATCGTAAGCAGATTGCGCCAATTCGACCTTGCTTTGGCCGAAGCTGATCATCCGCTCAATACCGGTATACTCGTTTCTGTCCAGCTCGGTCGTAAGGGAGTATATCCTCCCGTCTCGCAGGCCGCAGACTACCATTGCTTTGGTGCTTATGGAGGTCTCCTGAACTGCAGGTTCGAGAACGATTATGCTGTCGCATATGCTAGCACCGTCTGATGAGGTAGGTATACTTCGCCAACTCAACTCGACACAGGAGCCATCGTCGCCAATAGTGAAGGTACACAGCTTGCCGTCAGCTGTTGTCACATACGCGGTGGTGCGTATCGTGGCCACTGCAAGAGGTTCGCTCGTCAAATCGCATTGGCCTGTCTTCTTGATCTGATCATGGCCGGAAACATCCAGATCGTCCGTGACGAGAGTATAGCAGACTAGCTTGAAGCCAGAGTCGACACCTGATCTCATCGCAACGAGCACAACTGGTGGAGATGTAGCAATGCCAGCTGCCAGGTTTGCGCTTCCCGGCTCGCAGTCAAGTCTCGCGCAGTCTTCGAAGTTAGCTGTCGTGCCAGGTGATATGCGGACACTGTGCTCGGTGACTTGAACAATCTTCGCGTCCAACGTAAAGGCTGTTGCGAGTGTTCGGTCGCTAGAGTCTAGCGCGATATCTGCTGCATCGATCTCTGTGATCTCTTCCATATCGGCATCAGCAGAGATCTCCAGAAAGCGAGTGCCCATTGGACTGGAAAGAACAAGTATCACATGACCTTTCGGAGTCAAAGGTATTGCCCACATCTCAGACACGCTTCTCGAGCCTGCTTCCTCAAATAATATAGCTACTCGAGCTTCCAATCCACGCCTCAGTTCCGTAATAGCACCATATGGCTGCCGGCAGGATGTGACGAAGATACCGTCCCGTGATCGCATCGACTTGCCTGGCAATGTTGTCACAGCCATGTCTGTCACAGACGCCCAGTTCGGGATGGTCTCGATTAGCTCCATTTCCATCGTCTCTGGCCGGCTCATTTGTGCCCGTTTGACAGGCGAGAACCAGGCTCCGATCGACTGTATCTGTCCACCACTCATGTCGCCTGCCGCAGCCAGGATATCCGGTCCTCCTGGCGGACCCAATGATGCAAAACCCGTCCCGACATGGCAGTAGAAGTCTCCAGCGTGGGAGGACTCTATGGAGCTAGACGTTGTCACGTGAAACAGATATACTCGACCGTCCTCGCGAATGAGGTAGAGATAGTCGATGTCGTCGCGAGCTTCTGAGCCACGGACGGGGCGACACCAGTTGGCCCACATCGGTTTTTTGGGCGAGGATCCAGGATATGCCGCTTCGCAAGCCGTGTAATGAACAACGCTTGGGACAGCAGCTCCGCACAATATGTCCTTCCAGTGAGTTATTTCGCCTCCTTTGGTGAGCAGGAAGGCTGCATTGCGCAATGGCACCAATAGGTTGGGGACACAGCTGCTGGTGTCGAGTAGCTGACCTCGATGAACAGTCGCACTGTGTAGGTCGGATTCATAGTACCACTCTATCCAGAGTGCTCGAGTCCTCCGCTGGTCAGCCACTATCAGCAGTAAAAGGATCTGGTCTTCGTTGTGGGCGCCATTGTCGTCCAAAGGAGGATACAAAAAGTCGATGTGTTGTATGACACCGTCAACTTGAAGTGGTCGTTGGGCGGAAATAGGACACCAGTTTTTGTCGCCCGTCTGCAATTCGTGCTGAATCCGTTCCTTCGGCTTCGCTGAGTATATGACGACCTCGCGTTCATTGGCTGCAACAGCTAGTGCTCGAGAATAAGGATCTACGGCGAGATGCTCCCCTGGCTGGAATAGTAGACGATCGAAAGTTGGGATGGGACAGGCTTGTTGCACAAAACGCCATGACCTGTTGTCATCGCTCGCCAGGTGGATGAAGAGCAGTTCGTTCGAATCTGTCGTCAGTACAATACATTGAGGAGGGATCTCGCTTTCTTTCGATTCTTCGTCATCCTGCTTGATCGAGAAATCGTCGTCGTCTGATGCTGGAATATTGCTGAATGTTCTTGCCGCTCGAATTCGAGTATCGAAATTGGTTTTCGTTGCAACGTGTTCGAGGTGGCCTTCGATCTCTTTGGCCTGCTTGACCTGGATGTAGTCGTCGCCGACGAAGACGACATCGTTGTAATATCTTAGACGGATCCGAGCATGGAGAATCCAGCGAACCACCGGACTTTGAGCAACGGTTCTTGTCAACAGCCCGGTCATCTCGCCACTCTGGGACGTCTGAGAGGGTTGTGTCAACATCTTCGTTCGTCTGCTTTCCACTGCGAGATATGTTTCTTGATCGATTGCATTGGTGCCTGCTGGCGGATGTATTCCGTGCCGCGAAGGCTTGCCTTCAGATAAGGGTACCGGTTTTGCGACCCGAAACTCGCTGAAACGAAAATCTTGCTTTCAACTGTTTCATAGTCAGGCATGGAAAACAAGGCATTCTGCGACCTTCGGAGTCATGCCAAGCCTATTCTCGCGGATGGGGACGACTGTGAAAAGCTGCCGAGAGGATGGATGGGCCCTGGAAGCCTCTTCGCTGGTACCGCCTATGCATCAGGACCTATAAGCATTTCCCACGACCACGGACAAACGATTGTGACACGACTCGCTGCCTTGCATCTCAGCAGAGTTGGTGATGCAATACGTTCGCGGGTGTAATAGAGCGAAGCCACCGAGCGCTGATTGGCGTGAATACTCTTCTGAAGGGAGGAAAAGAGACCAGACAGATCTTACCAATGCAGATTCGGTACCGCTCGATGTGACAGCTCCAATCTCTCGGAAACCGTGCAGATGCATATGCAATGCAATTGCCACACCTGTCCTCAGGGTTCCGTGGGATGGGTACACGCCTGTCCGGTATACGTGATGGCTTGCTTCTTTCGCTTGATCGGGAAAATTCGGCTAATACTGAACAATCATTCGCTTCGAAGGACGCGGTTTGCATCTGATCAACCCGGGTCGCCGTGGGACATACAAGGGCAGACCGTCCCGAAGAGATGGAGACTGCAAGCTAAAGAAACGGTGCTAAAGCCAATCTGATCTAGCGTTCTCCTAGCGTTCTTCTCTTCGATAATACTGCACAGCTCACAAGTACCTGTGGGAGGTACCTATACGCCTCCGACAAGAAAACAATGCTGTCCCATTACCCTTGCAGGAGATGTCCAGGATGAAATCCTTTTCGGTCCATGGATTCCACCGAGTCCAGTCTCGAAGCTCGCCCCACAGTGGCACCCAAAACCCATAGCCTGAACGCTGCCTGCAGCAACGGCGATGTCGACGCGCTCCGCCAGCTTGCGATCTCCAAAGGCGGCTTACTAGACGATGAGGTACGACGCATCGCATGTGAGTTCGTCCCGTGATCTCACCAGAGCGAACAACTGACCATGCCAAGGGCCACTCCTCCTGGGGTGTGCTGCGTCTAATGTGGATGAACCCCAGGTGAAGGATCTGCCTGCGCACAGCGATGAGGGACAGGTGCAACTCGACGTCGACCGCTCTTTCGTGTACTACCCGCGAGGTTTGTGCCCAAGTCTAGTTTCACAATCGAGCATACGAATATTGACGGAGCACAGGCGAATCAGACGAGAAACGTGAATCCCGGAAGCAAGAGCTTTCGAAGGTGATTGTTACCGTGCTACGACGCCACCCAATGCTTCACTACTTCCAAGGATATCACGACATCGTGCAAGTGTTCCTGCTCGTGTTGGGCATCGATGCAGCTGTCAACGCAGTGTCTCGCCTATCCCTGTTGCGGATCCGCGACTTTATGCTCCCAACTATGTCTGGAACAGAGCCTCACCTGCGCCTACTGCCGGCAGTCCTGTATGCGGCAGATCCAACTTTAGCATCACATCTGTCTCAGACGCAGCCTTTCTTTGCTTTGCCTGCGACTTTGACGCTTTATGCTCACGAAATCGAGGAATATGGCCAGATCGCAAGGCTTTTCGACTTCCTTTTGGCGAGTGAGGCCGTCGTATCGATCTACCTGTTCGCAGTGGTAGGTAGTACCAACCTGGTTGCTGCCCAAGAAGCAATGCGCTGACCGATCCACAGGTAGTCATATCCAGAAAGGAAGAGCTGCTCGAGATCGAAGCCGATGAGCCGGAGATGCTGCACTCGATTCTGTCCAAACTACCGAAGCCGCTAGACCTGGACAGTCTGATCGAGCACACAGTAACCCTCTTTCGGAAGTATCCACCGGAGAAGCTGCCGGGTCGAGCGTGGCCTCACATCTCCTCTAATAGCGTTCTCAAAACGACTCGGCACCTGCACGATCCCACGAAGCAAACGCTTGCTGATGGTGAGCGACACTTTGAGAAAGAAGCAGCCGAGATCCGGCGCCAAGACGCTTTGGAACGTACTCAGAAGCAGGCTCGCATCCTCCTTCGCCGCTACAGGCGACCAGCGACATGGACTGGCACAGCAGTGCTATTCGCTTTGCTCGCTCTCTATGCACGATCGGACGCTTCACCTTCTGTGACCGCGTGGAGCTCGGCACTCGCTGGGATACAGCGTACGCTCTTCGATGCATGGCGGCGCTACCTTTCATAGCCAGGAGTACACGCATATCTTGATGCAGACGAACCAAAATCTCCCACATCCCAAGCTCCCCACTGTCCCCTCCCACTCATTCGCTACGCTTCGTGGGGTCCCTTTTGCCTCTGCCTATAAGCCTCCTGCGGCGAGGTGAGTTCAATCGATAGCACACCATCTTAGCCAGGCGAGCATCGACGTAGCAGGGGGATTTACATAGTAGGGAACGTCACATGTATCACGGATCGGATTGAGGATAGCGTGTATCTCTTCTATCTCCTCGTTTCCGCACCTAACACGGTCATCTGAACAGCAACTCAAGTTTGTGGTATCCCCCGCTGAATCCTCCAATGCCCAATGAACACGCTCACAGTTATCACGCCCTGCCATCGTGCCACAAAACGCTTTCATGTATGCACACATAGCCCAAACTCCACTGCCATGCAATTTTGATAAAAGAAACATTCGTCCAGTCATATCCGGCTACTCCCTGATGCAGCTCCGGCTTCATCTCTGCTCGTAACTCTGCTTCGGCGTGCTCCACTCATCCATTTCCTGCGTAGGTGTGAGTGGTGGGTATCTGCTTCCACGCTGACTGCTCGGGCCGGGCTGCGGATCGTAGTCCTCGTCTAGGTCGTCGAGTCCATTGACAGGTGTGCCAGAGCGGCTGTTTCTCGAGCCATGCGTGTTGGAGCGAGGCCGCATGACCGGCGCTGGAACCATGCCAATCGTGTCACGTGTACTGACATCGCCTCCCACACGCAACTCTTCTGCGCTCGGGTGCGGCTTCGGTGCCGCTGCAGGCGCAGACGACTTGTGCAGGACGCTAGTCAGTGACGCTGATCTGCTGTGGTGGCCCCTCTTTTGGGAGGGAGGAGCGGTCGTGACGTTCGCGTCGTCAGATACAGTACGGTTCATGTCGATCGGTGTGATGGACTGGTGACCTTCCTCAGCGCCAACTGGGCTAAAGTCTCTTGTGCTCCAGCTCGGGCGGTGAGCCCGGGCGCCGTAAGGCAGGTTCGACTGGCCTACGCTTGCGACGCTCGGAGCTCTGCTTTGGCGGGTTGGCGTGGCGGCACCGCTTCTGTAGGCTGGACTAGGGACGTTCCTCTCCATGCTGAGGTATGAAGCATTAGGATTTTGCAGGCGCATCTCGAATGCAAACTCCGTATCGTCATCCTCGATCTTGTTCTCTCGCCTGATACCCTTCACTTCGAATCCTGGCTGTGCTTCCTCTGCTTCTTGTTTTGCTGCTCGAGCGGATCGCTTTGGCTTCTTCGGCTTCGGCTCCCGAGGCAGATCGTTGACAACACGATCCAGATGGTCGAAGTACTTCTCTCTTATACCATGCCATGCTTTTGGCCGGAACTGCTCATGGTTCCTGGAAACAGACATGTAGCTGCTGATCGCGCCAACAATGACGGCGATCATAGTGATGGTGACTAGTATGCCCTGGATGATGACAATGACTATGCCGATAACCGTTGCGGTGATGCGCTCGATGTTGAAGTGCACGTCGAAGGCGGCGGATAGTCCAACCGATGCGACCTTACTGAATCCCAAGCAGTAAACAACAAGGACATTCAGACGGCGGCCTTCGAATGGTCGTGCCCAGATGATGTAGATGAACGCGCAGAACTCGATGATAAGGAGACCGAAGACTTGCGCAAGCGCATAACCGGAGGCTCCTGCATAGAAGACCGCACGCAGGAACTCGTAGAAGATCCAGATGGTGAAGAAGTTCCAGCGCGATCGCCTGAAGCGAGATGAGAGCCAGCCAAATTTCATGGTGTAGTCATCGTAGTCATGGATATTATTAACGGCGTCCGAGTTGTTCACGAAGTCGTCGTTGGTGCTCTTGCGTTTCCAGAAGGCCATGCCGGACTTCTTTTCGTCATGTGCAGGCTCTGCGACATTAGTCTCGCCAGATGGAGTCGTCTTTGCAGCAACCGGAATCAGGCCAAGTAGCTTCTTACGCTCGACTTGACCAGCTGTTGCGGTCGGATCTTTGATGATGAGATGCTTCTTGTAGTAGCAAGCATACCAAGCCACGCCGGGAATTCCAACAATGAAGATGGCGAACACAATACCAGCCACCGCCTTGACGCCAGCAGAAGACTGATAGGTGAACTCAAAGATGGTGAGGAACATCATCAGGAAGAAGCCAATGTAGCAGGTCCTCAAGGCAACGGCACCAGTGTAGCGCATCCAGTGTTCGCGGAAGAACCTTAATCTGTCGCCCTTGATCGCGTTGAGCTTCGCAAGACCCTCCAGTGCGCCTTTGAAAGCTACGACAGCAGCGACAAGTAGTACGAGCAGGATCAAGAACCAGAGGAACCCAGTCATGAACGCATTCGACACACGGATGTTCTCCTCCGCCAAGGTGCCAGCAAATCCAGAGTAGTTGCCAGGAAGGGGTAGGCCGGCTCCAACAGCGTGTCCATACCAGTTATAGCCATCTGCTTTTCCTAAAACAGTGTCGCGTGCAGCCAACGCTCGTTCAGCGTGGTGTGTCAAGATATCACGCTTCGTCACCATCCTGAACTCATCAAGGCCGAAGACCTCAGACAGCATATCGCGCCGCAGAGGATGATTCGCCGGCCAGTAATGCGTAGCGGCAGACAGCGAGCGCTTGTAGATCGAGCTGATGTCAAAGCCACCTCCAAGGCCAGCTTGCGACGAGTCTGCGGGTGCAGCACCGACTTGAGAGGTGCTACCGATGTTGTTGCCGATGAGTCGGTTGATGCTGCTTTGCATACTGTCACTGTGGATCATGCCACCTGCCCACGCGAAATTGCTCCACCAAGCCACCAGCACAGATGGCCAGTTGACTGACAGGGCTCCTGAAAAGAAGATGTGCTGGAACACTGCCATCACGACGCCGACGGAGAGCGAATGTGCGTAATGCAAACGCATAGTCGGCACGGCTTCGCCATAGATCGCGGTTGCAAACGAGGCGATGACTGTGATTAGCGTGAATATGCCTAGCACTGTGCCCACAGACTTCGGTTGGCTGAAAGATCTGCCGTTCGTGACCACCGCGGAGTAACATGCAATCTCCTGTTGCGTGGTATTGCCGAAAATGCGGAGGATAGCCTGGCCTTCGAAGTCTGGGATATCGTATGCGAGCGAGGGAATGGTTGCGACGTCTTCGGGTGCGATTGGTATGTAACCATTTGCAGCGATCGGAATGCTGCTGTTGAGCGGACATAGACTACCCTGATGTTAGCATGGGGTCGAGCTGTGGGCAGACTTGGTGACATCCTCACCTATCGATATTGGCTTTGCACGGGTTGAAGATCAAGTCGAATCGACTCTTTCCGTACGCGTAGACGCCAATGTACATGACCAAGCTCTCGTTGTTGATGGGGGTGGTGCCTTCCAAATGAAACAAGACCGTGCCATTGTCGGCGTAGTAGGCCGCATCGAAGCGAGAGACGTTGATCAAACTGCCGCCCAAGCAGTCTCCAAAATTCTTTGTGTATAGCGATGGCCTTCGGTCGTCCGCCAGATATTTCGTTCCACCATTGCCGTCGGGGACCGTGATCCATTGCGTGTCACCGCCGCTGCTCGCGCTCATGGCCGTGGGGAGTAGAGTGAACAGGGAGGCCAGCATAAGCGGCCATATCCTTGTGATCATCATTGATGTGGTTGTGAAGGTCGGTAGAGGTGAAGAGGGGTGCTGAAGCGCTGACGGCCTCGTGAACGGCCGCTACCTGCTCGTAGAGCCGGGCATGGAGCAAGGTGAGGTTGCAAGGTTGAAAGCTGGGAATGCGGTCCAGGGCGCGAGAACGCAGACACACTTTCTCACAACACAACGATTGTTCGTGCTGGTTCTTTCACTCCGTCGCTTCCGAATCCCGTTTGCTGCGGGCCGGGATTTCCTTCGTCGTTCTCCTTCCTCGCTCTGTAACCCAGGGGGTTCAGCGTCACCTCGACTCAGAACTGCACGATGCCGGAACGCAACTTCCTTCACTCGTGAAATCGAACGACTGCAGAGGACAATTGAAGATCGGGGGCTGGCAATCCGTAGTGGATATCTACAGAGCACTGTTCGCTTCTAAACCGGAAACGTGCACTAAGCTAAGTGGATTCAGTGTCCGCCAAGCTCGAGCGAGGCTAGCCCTCGCATTCCTTTTCACCGCGATGACCACGATGATGCTGACCTTGCGGCAATTGTCTTGGGTCACCACTAGACGTCTCGAAACTTGGAACATCTACCACAGTCCACCATTCACAGCGGCCAACATCATATGTACCCGAAACGAGGCGTCGACTCTGCTGTCAACACCCTATTTGTCCGACTAGCAGCGCATATGAATGACGATCAGGATCTACCCGGAACCGTCTGCGCGGGTAATCGCAAATAGAGCTCAAGGTTCAGCACCGGCGGCGGGAATGAGATGATCGTGTCCGCTCCGCGGTCTTTTCTACAGAATGGCATCCAGCCATCCCTCTCTGAACACCCGAAACACTTGTGTACACTTGGAAAGCGCTGTCCCTTCCCATACAGGCCATATACGACGCCAGCAGCAAAGTCAGCGGAAGGATTCTCTAGGTAGTCTGCCCTATTCCCCAGCTTGCAGGGGTCTTTATAGTGGAAGATCAGGCACCCGACCACCTTGGCATAAATAAATATCGTATTCGCGCTTGTGTACGGCCGGCGTTCCGAAGCCATTTCTGTGTAACCTTTGAGCGTCCACTCAGCTTCCGTTCCTGCATACGCTGTGCTACCAATACACTCAAAACTGAGACAAGGCGATGAGCGGCAAACAGGAGCACTTGGCACGAAGTTTCGACATGTGTCCACGCATTCATTTCTTGGCTGTCTTGCACGTCAAGACCACCTTGACAAATCCGCGGGAGTGTGTAATCTGGACAAGGTCGTGGACCAAGAGTGAAGCTACTGATTGGGATCTAACGCCATTGTTATTACGCTTCAACAATTGCAAGCCAGGTCTATAGTGCTTCCCATGATGGTACGCCTAACCTCATATAATAGCCGCCCCTTTCGATCAACCGAGCAAATCCTCAGCGAGAATACTCAGCGAGTGTAGTTCGTCGGTGCCTGCGTAGGCGGGCCCTCGGGAGTAGTGTATGCTTTCGTCATACCTCCATCGACAACGAAATCCGTGCCATTGACAAAGCTGCTCTCATCCGACGCCAAGAACAAGACAGCATTCGCCTGCTCGATCGCTTCGCCGAACCTACCGGTCGGGAAATGCACCTCGCGACGATGCCTCTTCTCCTGATCATCGCCCAGCCAGTCCTGCAGGAGTGGCGTGTTGAGTGGAGCCGGGCAGAGGGAGTTGAACCTGAAGCCTTCGCGGGCGTGCACCATGGCGAGCTCGCGGGTCATAGCTAGTACGGCACCCTTGGAGGCCGTGTAGGCGAGCTGGGGAGTGGCGGAGCCAACGAGGGCAACGACAGAGGCGGTGTTGATGATGCTGCCGCGGGACTTCTTGTGCTTGCGGAGCGAGAGGACGGCGTGCTTGCTGCCGAACCAGACGCCTTTGACGTTGATGTTTTGGGTGAGATCCCAGATCTTCTCGGGGGTGGAGACGGCGTCTGACGACATTAGCTTGATTGCAAAGGACATCCACATGCTTTGCGTATAGCTCACCGTCATCGTCTGCGTGCATGATGCCGGCGTTGTTGAACATCACGTCCACGCCACCCCACTCGTCTACTCGTTCGACAATCGCTTGCACGTCTGACTCCTTCGTGACATCGCACTTCATCGTCGCCACTTGGCCAGTCATGTAGGGAACGATCTCCTTGGCCTTGTTCATCGCTTTGATGAGAGCAGGCTCTGAGATGTCGGTGATCAAGACAGATGCTCCCTCGCGCAGGAAGAGCACCGTTGTCTCAAGTCCAATGCCACTGTCTCGACGTTAGCATTAGGTCAGGGACATACTTTGTGTAGAATGTTTCTCGAATCGGGGATACAATGTGTGGGCAATATGGTAGAGTACTCACCCAGCTCCTCCGGTGATGATGGCATTCTTGCCTGCCAGACGGCCGCGCGGTACATCGCCCTGGGAGCCCTTACGGAGTCAGTGCGACAGATGGTATGACTTCACCATAGTGGACATACCATTCTGTTGAAGATTGGTACGACAGACGGAGGCAGCTCCGGCAATGAAAATGGCTCTATTAGCAAGGAAAGAGGCGTGATGAATTCAAAGGGAAAGAAGAAGGAGATTTAGAGGCGCCCAAACACCCGCAAAACTTCGATGAGATGGTGACGCGATGTAGGAGTGTGGAGGGTGGTCAACAAAAAATGTCTTGCGTTCCATTACTCATATTCGCCCGCCCGCCATGTGCTTCACCGCTCGATAAGGTGATTGCTTCCCGAGTGCGCCGACGCTAGGGGTTCACTTTGAATCTTGTGACTAAGAATCGTGATGCCGTTGGATGTTTCTCTCGAAGGTCGACCATTCTTACTTCATCTTATCGAGCACCACAGCATCCTGTCGAACTGTAGAGTCGACGGATACTCGAGAGATAAGGAAACCGCTGCAAAGAGGCACAAGATGCATATCGGATAGAGCCGCATGCGAGCCAGTCTACATTGCGTTAGAGGAGGTGTCGATCTAGATTCCAAGCTCTCCTCCACAAGTCTACAGCAGCTGTGGGCTGTTCAACAGAGCACGCGATACACCCGTTCGATAAGATCGAGGACAACTTCTTACACTCCACCAAACGATTCGCAACAATGGCCGACGACGACTCAAAGCACTTCCACGAGCTCACCGCCGCCGATCTGCCAGAGCTACTCAAACATGACACCGGCGTCAAGGTTGGCGGCGTCGACATCGATGGCATTATTCGAGGCAAGCTCATGTCCAAGAAGAAGTTCTTGTCGATCGCAGAGTCAGGCTTCGGGTTCTGCTCAGTGATCTTTGGCTGGGATATGCACGATCAGACATACTTCCGCGAGCTGAAGATCAGTAATGCGGAGAACGGATACAGAGATATACTAGCAGAGGTCGATCTGAGCTCATACAGAAGAATACCGTGGGAGAACAACGTGCCCTTCTTCTTGGTGAGCTTCCGCGAACCAACAGGCGAGAGCTTGAGTGCTTGTCCACGAAGTCTGCTCGAAAGAGCGTGCGAGAAGATGGCGGCGAAAGGTGTAGGAGCGCTGGCAGGAGGTGAGTTCAACACATCACAACCTGCTGTTTGCGCATGTTGAGGCCTGACGAACCACAGTGCCTTGAGCATGTGCTGTAGTTTAGGCCCATTGAGTATTCATAAACTAACGATGAGGTCTGTTCACAGCTGAGTACGAGTTCTACACCTTCCGCGCACCGCCAACAGCAAGTGGGTCGTCCGAATCGAGCGAGCGCAACTCAAGCGCAACTGCAACCTTTCTCCGCGACAACCCAGCCAACCACCTACCGCACCTAGAAGAAGGCATGTTCGGCTACAGCTTGACAAGACCTGTGCACAACCAAGACTGGTACTATGCGATCTGGGCTGCAAGCCAGCAGTTTCGGTGCGACATTGAGGGATGGCACACAGAGTCTGGCCCAGGCGTGTACGAAGCGGCGCTGGAGTATGGCGAGGTTAGGGAGATGGCAGATAAGGCTGCTCTGTTCAAGCTTACTGTCAAGAACATGAGCTCGAAGTTTGGCATCACACCCTGCTTCATGGCAAAACCGCGTGCGAACTTGCCAGGCAATTCTGGCCACATGCACATGAGTCTGTGCGATCTGAAGACGAAGAAGAATCTGTTCGTCCGCGAGAAGGTCGATTCAAATCCACCACACGAAGGCCTGGAGCACGTCTCCGACATGGGACGGCATTTCCTGGCAGGTCTGCTCGAAGGCCTACCGGACGTCATGCCGATCGTAGCACCAACAATCAACAGCTACAAGCGCCTTGTAGAGAACTTCTGGGCTCCTGTCACGGTCTCCTGGGGTCTAGAGCATCGCGCAGCGTCCATTCGACTCATCGCGCCACCGTCGTGTCCACCAAAGGGCACGCGGTTCGAGATTCGTGTGCCAGGCGCAGACACCAACCCCCATCTCGTGCTCGCGACTATCCTGGCGATGGGATATCGGGGCATTGAGAAGAAGCTCGAGATCTCGGTCCCTCCTCTTGGCAAGGGCGAGGAGGTTGGTGGCAAGACGGACAAGGGCGAGAGGCTGGCGAAGTCGCTCAAGGAGGCGACGGCGAGGTTCTCGGCGAAGGACAGTATCGCACGAGAGTGCTTGGGCGATGACTTTGTGGACCACTATACCGGTACGAGAGAGCATGAGGTTAGGCTTTGGGATGAGGCGATTACGGACTGGTAAGTCGTGCTTGATATCCGTCGTAGTGATTTCGTACTGACGAGTTGGTGTAGGGAAGTGAAGAGATATATTGAAACGGTATGAGCGAGGACTGCTCTACTGTACTGATCTTGAGATACGTGAATGAACCACTTGGACACCAGGCCATCAAAAGTGGTATGTACTACCATATCGGCCATTCCAGGTATCACGTCAACATTACTGCCATGCGTTGATCCAATTCCGTTAGTCTTGGTATATTCGAAGGGGTTTCATCAGCCCGTTATGTAGCTTAAGGTTACATGTATACCTTTGGGGAGTCAAAGCGCGATGGACTTGCTTGCATGGATCTAGTCTACAACCAGGCATCAAGGCATTACCTTACCCGTCGCTGCCAACCATCCTGGCCTCACGAACACAACTAGCTCAAAAGTCGCCATGAGCGCCCAACTAGGCAACCTGTTCAAAAGGCTACCGGAAGAGCTGCTCGTTCTCATCATAGACGAATTGTGTCCTGCAGAGCCATTCAAAGAAACGGAACTACCTTCTCGAGCATACAGGAAAGAGCAAGTACCAGCACCAGTCCCAATAGTTGCCTTTTACTCACGTCTGCCGCAGCAAATGGACCTATGATGTCAAGAACCTACGCTTAGCGTGTCGCGAGTACGCGTATCTACCAAGGCTGCTCTCACATCTCTTCGGGACTATGAAGATGGCAGTAACGCCGGAGTATGTCAATTTCTTGGACACGACCATTCTTTCCTTGATCAATCCATATATCCGGTGCATCGTCTTCAAGACAAACCACGAGTATGGTTACTACCCCTCCGATGGTCAAAGCACATGGGTAGAGCTATTTCGCCGGCTGCCAAACGTGACCGCGTTTTGTTTAGGAGACTACTCAGACCCGCAGGTCATGGAAGAAGAGATCAGTACCATAACGACCAGCCTCGAGATTGCAGGAACAAGAATCACGTACCTGGACATCACTCATGAGACCGAGTATAGTCTCCTCTGGTCGTATGACCGCATGAATCTTTCGAATCTACGTATCCTTGCTTTCAATCCCTTCGAGGTAAACGAAGAAGACGGGAGTTCCGAGTGGAGCGGCGACATGCTTACCGGCTTGCTCAGGAATGCTCGGAGAGTATCGAGAATCTGGTCATCGGGCAGGACAATCTCATCACTTGACCGCGGACCCCCTCTCCGTCACCAGCTCTGCAACGTCTGAAGGTCCTCTATCTTGGACCCAGAGTTACTGTGGTCCTCCCTGCCTTCGTCGACTTTCTACGTACACGCTGCCCAATGCTTCGACATTTAAAACTCAGAGGCTTGTATGCTGAACCTGGTACCTGGAGAATTGTATGGGACGCGATCCGCCATCGTTCGAGTAGGTTGACTGTCGAACTCGCCGATTTCGAGTGCCACGAGTTGGATGTCATAAACATGACACATCTCACGGGCGAAGAGTCGCAGGAGCGCTTTGAAGCGGAGAACGGGCGGATGGACATAGTCTATAGCTTGGCCACGTATCTGTCCGGGCTCGGAGATTGGGATAAAACATTGAGGATTTGGTTCGATGGCGAGGAGGACAGTGATCGCGAGAGCGTGGGGTCGGTTGGATCAGTTGAGGTGTTTGAGCAGGGCGATGAGGATATGGACTTGGAAGGATGAAGAGATGTATCGAAGCCGTGAACATTTGTATGGATCACTAACTCATGGCCTGAACTCTAAACGCACCATGACTCGACCTCAAACGCACTTTGGACCGCATCTCTCACGCAAAGACATGTTGCCACCTATGCTATCACTTAGCGGCGTGCGCGCTCGCCTGTGTCCTTCATGTCGAGGTCTCGATTGCCATCAATAGTCTTCGACGTCACCTCCCTCCAACCCTGGGTAAGCGGGCAGATCTGAGAGAACACAGCGAATCTCAACTTCTGTTGCCTAAGAACCAAGGCCCCGTCGTCTTTCATCCTCAGCATTTCATGTAGCTCTTCGTTGTAACTCCATCTCTTGTACTCTCACGATCAAGCAGAAACCTAGGGCAAAAATTGCGGCTATCATCCTCTCGTAGTCTTATCAACCCTTTGCAACGGACAGATGGCTCCATGCCTTCAAAGAGGTTTGATCTTCGCACATTCTGCAAAGCTTTCGACGTATATCGATACGAACAGTCCTTGCCGAGCAGCCAATAGGCGTCAAGTGCCCACGGACCTACCGCTCACAGAGAGCAACGACCTCTCAGACTTGTTGATGTGTTGATCATCTGTAGTCCTTGTCAGCTATGACAACGGGCTCCCAGCAATCTATGAGCACGAACCGTAACGTCGCAGGCATGACAAGTGATAGCGCCTTGACACTTATGGTGCTCCAGCCCTCGTCCAGCCGCCATTATGAGGAACCTCAGGGACAGCTGTGCCACAGTACACCCGAGTCGCGAGGATACACAGTGGTGCGATCGTAACGATACTTGTGCCAGTATGAAGCAGTACGGCCGGCAGCAGCATGCAGTGGGCGCCAAATTGAGTGCTCCTCAAGATTGATGGCTGCTGCGCAACCGCCAGGCCCATGCTTGGGCGGCTCAGCATTGAATAAGGCGGCGATGGCCAGCCTTGTCGTGTGCCTTGTGGACTCGGGTAAGTACTCTCTGTGATTTGGGATCTCTTGTACCGTCTTGCTGTTGTTATGATGCTGAACCTACTTGCTTCTGTCACACGCAAACCTACAACCATCGAGCAGCACGGCGACGATGGATCGTACGAGTACTCTCGTATCAAAGCCGACCGAGAGGTCCGCCTCTTCCAATTGACGCCTGGCAGTACTTCGGAAGAGCTTCACATCAGCATTGAGCACTACAGAATCGATACACTCCCTAGTTACAAATGCCTATCGTATCGTTGGGGTAAAGCGCACAACAGAAGGGCAATACGGTGTGGCTCAAGAGCCATTTCCATCACATCGAACCTGTGGGATGCTCTGCAGCAGATGCAAGGGAAGTCGGACGGTCGAATTTGGAAAACATGGCTCTGGGCAGACCAGATATGCATCAACCAGAACAGCGAGCAAGAGAAGGCTGGTCAGGTCCCATTGATGTCTTTGCTTTATCCGAATGCCGATAGAGTCATCTGCTGGCTTGGTAAAGAAGACGGACAGACTGAAGAAGCGCTCGGAATCCTGAATAAGTGGGCCAACGCAGGAGATGACAGCGTTCGCAATGGCCTGGCCGCCCAGATGATTGCGAGCTCGAAGGAAACTCCGCTCGATGGATCTACCGAGACAGGAGCACTCGCGTCGTTCTTCTCCCGTGATTGGTTCCGCCGTGCGTGGATACTCCAAGAAGTATACGTCGACCACGAAAAACCTCCGTTGGTGATGTGTGGACCGTTCGAGATAGGTTGGGACAGTTTGACTCGCGCCGTGTTCACCCTGAGCACGACTTTCACTGGCCATTTCCCTGCCCAGATGTTCGGCGAGAATATTCGGTATGTGCTTCCCATGATGGTGCTATACTTGAATCGCAGGACCGACCGTATTCGGCTTTCTGCGCTCTTGGAACAGACCACGCTTCGGGAGGCCTCCGACCAACGAGATCGGGTTTATGCGTTGCTCGGTATGGTGCGCCAGCAGGGAGTGGAATATCCTAAGCCAGACTATCGCAAGATAGTAACGTCCCACCAGGTCTTCGCCAAGTATACCAGAGCTATAATCGAGCAAGAGCAGTCTCTGGATATACTCAGCCTCCTCAAAAATACTTCACCGGAGGCCAGCAGTTGGGCCTTCAACCCCGATGCGGTGTCTAAATCGAGGAGAGTACTGCTGAGTCAGAAACAGAGAGAGACATACCAATGGTGTGGCGCCGCTGGTAGGACTACACCGATTATAGCCAGGTCTGTCGACAAGATTCTGACCCTTTATGGCACTCCCGTCGACCAGATCGAGAGAATAATCAACATAGATCCTCTGGTGCGGCGATTGAGACACGGAAACACCAAGTTCAGAGGCGTCTTAGAAGAGATTTCGAACTTCGCCGGCAACATGGACATGTCAAGGCATTACAAACCTACCGAAGAAGGCATCGTTCCTGCGATATTGAAGACACTTGTTGTCAACGACTTCTGGATCGGCTGTCCACAGCCAACGGAGAAATATGAGAACCAGAGCGATGTACTATACCACAGCTTCCTCCAGTCAGGTCCGACAGCAAGTGGTACCCAGGAGAACGATCCAACTGGGTCAGGGTATGGTGAGCAGGGCTATTGGTCTCAAGATCGACTGTTCCTATTAGCTCGTCAGAGCTTCCGCTTCGATAGTGTGGCCAGCAAGAGAAGCCGCGAGGAAATCCTCTCGAGCGATGATGTCAATGACATGGCGGTGAAAGTGGACCCGGTAATCGACTGGATGGACGGCATCGTTACCGAGAAACTGCTGTCTCGCATGTGGGCTGATTGTGAAGACACCAGGGTAGCGATGACGTCCAAAGGCTTGATTGCACTCGTGCCGCGTATGTCAGTGCCGGGTGATGAAGTTTGCATACTTCTGGGTGGCTTCTTTCCCTTTATACTTCGTAAAGTCGAGATGTCGGCCACGTATAGGTTAGTTGGACCGTCGTATGTTCACGGGCTAATGGACGGTCGTGAACTACGAGAGTATGAACAGAAGGCTCAGTCGGGCTTCAGTGTCCGTAGATATGAAGGCCTGGCGAAGTTCCAGTTGGTATAGATAGTAGCACTGTACACTGATGGCTTCGGTACAGAGATGTACTGCTACACTCTCTTGTTGAAGTGCACAGTCAGCGTATATCAGCAGTAGGACTCTGTAGGTAGTGCTGGCGGAAGGAAACAATGGAGAACCAAGTTGAAGTCTTGCCGGCAAGTCTTGTCTAAGACAGACGAAACTGTTTGAGTTCTCCTTTGATAACGGTCGTGAACAGCAGTAGCCATGACACCATCGAATGTGGGAGACGAAGAAGTGGCAAGAGAGGCAGAAAGAATGCGCGGAAGGAAGCTGAGCCACAGCCGCGCTAGAGACGGGACTCTCGGCGCTGACAACGACTCCCTTCGACTTCAAAGTGCACCTCATCCATCGCATGCTTCATCTTCATCTCACCTGTTGACCACGACGACACACCGCAATCGCATCGCAGCCTTTCGCTTCCAACGCAGTCTGTACAGTCCCGCCACGCCGCCCTGAGCGCCCCGAAACCTCGCAGCCGTCCTACCTCCGCAAGCCATCACGATGTCGTCGGGTCAGGGATTGTACGATCCGCCGGTGCAGGACAGCGGCAACTCACGCACACAAGATCTACAGTCGGTAAGCAAATATTCTCCATGTGTCGTGCTGTGGTGGGTGGTTGGTGTGGGTTGGGAGAGAGCAAGCGAAGTTCAAGCTGCAGGCAGAAGGTTAAGGTAGGCCATGCGCAAGCGAAGAACCACGTGCTATCACGAGTGCATTCACAAGATGCGTTTGTAAACGGCGACAGCATTGCGCTCTCTTGGCGCAGCTGCGCTTCAACTTGCTCTCCCTGCCTCGCCTGCCTGCAGCACTCTCTTCTACCCGACACAAACCACAACCCACAACCATAATCAGCATGGCATACACAACCATCAACATGGATTCCACACAGCTCGACACACTCCCGCAAGAGCGACAGCCAGGAGCTCCGTTAACGGGAAGGATCAAACAGGAAATCGATGCCGCCGTTACTCAAATGAAGAACAACATCACAACCGTCGGCGAACGCGGCGAGCGCCTCGACCATCTCCAAGACAAGACCAACAATCTCGCGGACCAGGCCAACGGCTTCCGACGTGGCGCGAATCGCGTGCGCAAGCAGATGTGGTGGAAGGACATGAAGATGCGGATGTGCATCATCGTGGGTATCATCGTGCTCTTGGTGGTCATTATTGTGCCGAGTGGTGAGTGGACAGCGTGCTTGCGATACACACAGGAAGTTGTGCTAACATTGAGGACAGTCATCGCAGCCAATAAATAATAACCGCAGCGGCGCCATCACGAGAATGAGACGAGTTTGTACGAACGAACAGGACATGGAGAGCGTTTTCAGGAGGGGAGATGCGGGAAGCGGTGTACAGCAGGAGCAGAGCGAGCGAGATACGAAATACCACATACCCTTCCTACCTGCAGCGAGTGAGCAGACTTGACATCCAGGCGCATGGAGCTATCGAGGAGTAAGCTGGGTATAAGGACTTCTTTCGCACGGCAACTGCATCTACTTCGTTCGCGTAGTGTAGCTGTCACGGGGTGTATTGATACGATGCTGCTTTCACAATCTCGCTCTCAACCACCGTCAAGCATACGCAGCACGTTCATGGAGAAAGTAAGTGCAGTTCCGACGATGGCAACACGCCACCGCAATTACATTAAGATGTGGTCAGTTACTCCACGCTATGCCTGGTTCTCGCCTTCACCATAACAAAAAGGGGGTATCACTATTGCATCCTCTCGCGCGCATGCCAACCAACGACTGCCGGCCACACAAAACACCCTCCTGCCTTGCACTCCCCAGACACGCACGCCTCTGCGTTTCGCCGATCCCTGCCGCTCTGCTCTCCCAGCGACATTCCAGAAACCGGCGCGCGCTAGACGTGACTTGTGTGCTTTCTCTTGCCCGCCTTGCCGCACGTGAGACAGCTGACGATGGCCATGATGACTGTGACGATTGCCTGTGTGTGGTATCAGCACGGGCCCACTGAGAAGAGGAGGAGGAAGGGTGAAGAGGACTTACGTCAATGATGGCCTTGCAGATGGCTACAATGCCATTGACGATGGCCATGACGCATCGCGTGATGGCGTCGAAGAGGGATTTGAACTATGGCAAGGCGTTAGCTGTGTGACTCTAGGTGAAGATGAGGTGAGGTGATGACCGTACGCAAGACACGACTGCGCCCATGGTTGCGGTTGGTGATTGAGTTTGTGTGGGATTGATATTGGTGATTCTCGGGTTATCTCAAGATGTCTCTGGTCTGCTGGGTGATGTGGTAGTCGAATGTCCTCTCTGAATTTGAGTTTTTTGAAGAGCAACTATTGATGAAGCACAGACAGAAGTCTCAGGTCACACAGGCACGGGCACAGAAACGCGCCTGCTTGCGGCCCTTGCCTCTCCGAATTATGCTCGCCGACGTCACCTCATCACGAGGGAAATGAAGCAGGCGCGTCCATTCAAGCAGATAAGCGACATAATATTCAAGAAATTCTTCCCATCATCACGATGATCACCTTGGCCGCAGATTGCTAGCCCTGTTGTCAACCCGAAACGAGCGCGCCAATGCTGCGAGTGGTCACGCCGGCCGACAATCTCTGCCTGTTTCGTCTATAGTCTGAGAGCGATTTCACGCTTCGGGCGCGATGAGAAACTTGGAAGGGCAGACTTCGGGACAGTCGGATGTGTGAAGTCAGCTTTGCAGGTTTTTACGTTTGATAGAGGAGGAGTGCAAGGTTCATGCATCAAGCTTGCTGGATACGAGGATCTACCGGACGTTTGTGGAAGTTGGAGGGCTGTGGCGTTAGGTGTGGCGCTAGAAAGATATAAGATATGTTTATTGTGCTGGTTGATGGCCCTCGCGTCTTCGAATTCATGATTTCGTATGGACAAGACGAAGGACCATTGAGAGTTTGTTCGTGTCCCTCGATGAATGAAAGGCCACGCTCGCGATGATGTCTGTACATTATCAAACTCGGAGGCGATCACAGTGCGATGGTGAGCTGTCGCTGCGGTCGTCAAACGCAAGTGGGTTATGATGTTGGAGACAATGAGGCTGTATGCGAGGACGAGGTGAGGTTCAAAGAAGGCACGTGGGTCGTAATGATCGTGTGTTCAAGGCGCATTAGTCTTGGCCTCGCATACCGCCGGGTACTGTATGATCGTTAAAGACATCACCTCCTCCAACGCCTCCACAGCACCAAAGTCACCAACCACACCAACACCAACAATGCCACCCCAAGCACCATCTTAACCTCTCCAGTATCATACGGCTCCCTCCTCCCATCCACCGCAAGTCACTCGTCCTTCAGCTCCGGCACCCTCTCCGCAATATACCTCTCCAAATCATCAATCTCCTGCGGACTCGCACTATGCTGCAACCCCTTATACGTCTTCAACTCAACATTCCATCCCCACTCCTTCAGTGTCTCCGCCGTCTTCTGTCCCCATGCATATCTGACCAGCGGATCGCTATCCCCATGTCCCATAAATATCTTCGTCTCCTTATTCGGGTTCTCCTTGGGTACCATCTCCCGTATCTTGCCCTGCAGCAGCAGATAACAGCTCAACCCAAATATTCCTCCAAGCTTCGTCGGACACGTCACACCAGCCAGCAGACTCATCGCGCCGCCCTGGCTGAACCCCCCTAGCACGATTCGTTCAGAGGGTATGCCAGCTTTGATCTCCTCGGCGATCAGACTGTGGAAGACCTTCTGCGACTTGACGATCCCGGCTTCGTCTTCGGTCCGGTTGCCCAGGTCGCTGCTGAGGTCGGTTATATCGTACCAGCCGGGCATACGCATGCCCGCGTTGAGCGTAATGGGGATTGAAGGCGCATTGGGGAAGATGAATTTGGTTTGGGGGAACTTTTCTTCGTCGCGGAATTGTTCGGCGAGGAAGGCCCTGTCGAAATCGTTAGGTATTGCTGGCGATAGGTCACTGTGTTCGATAGCACTCACCACCCAGCACCACTGCAAATTGTCAGCGATGGAGCTTCATTGACGTACAAGATGAGGACGCGGCCTCACCTGTCTCCGAGTCCATGGGCGACGATCACCGTGCTGGTGTGTCGCTTGAGTGCTGGCACTACTAGTGCTGCTTTGCTTGACATCGTTGCGGTGTTGTTATGTCGAGGCAATATATACCGGTGATAAGCTCGAACTGAAGTAGACTAGTGCGTGATGTGGAGCAGTTCCGCGGTATAAACTCTGAAAGTTCGGCGAACGAATGATTAAGTAAGTATCCGGTGTAGAGATTGGGTGGTATTTCTAACTCGAAAAGAATGTATTTAGGAACATTTTGATCGGTAGGTGCCAGTGTATTCGATTCCATGCCTCTCCGTCTTCCTTGGTTGACAATCATCCTACTCGGCATCTTACTCGCATCCCTTCCCTTCGCCATTAAAAAGAACAACTACGAGCTGGCTTCCTCCCTTACCAAACCTTTCCAAAGAGCCCAACTCGCCTATCGGTCCCTCTTCACCTCAACCACAACCACAGCCATGGCCCCTCGCACCCCAGTCTACTTCCTCTCCCACGGCGGACCCAACCTCATCCACGACCAAGCCCACCCGGCCTACCGCACCCTCCAATCCCTCGGCCACGAAATCACGCACTCCGTACGCCCCAAAGCTCTGCTAGTAATCTCCGCCCACTGGCAATCCGACTCCCCCTCCAACATCCAAGTCTCCTCCCCTTCAACGCAGGAACTGCTGTACGATTACTACGGGTTTCCGTCGGACTACTACAACCTCTCGTACCCTGCCACTGGCTCTCCTCAACTAGCAGAGAGGGTAGTAAGGGTGTTGGGGGAAGGTGGGATCAAAGCAGAGGCTGTGGAACGGGGGTTAGATCATGGGGTCTTCATCCCCTTCATGGCCGCTTTTGATTCGAAGGAGAATCCGCTGAACATTCCCATTGTGTCGATGGGTTTATTCGGCAGCGATGATGGTGCTGCGCACTTCCGTCTCGGCGAAGCTCTTGCGTGTTTGAGGGATGAAGGCGTTGTTATTATTGCCAGCGGCATGGCCGTGCACAACCTCCGCGACTTCCGGCGGGCGATGCAGGGTGGTTTTGTCGGTGGCGTAGCGAAGCCGATGGAGTACTGCGAATCCTTCGACGAGGCTTTGAAGGTGGCGGTGGAGACTCCACCGAAGGGCCGGAAGGAGGCGATGTTGGGGTTGCTGAAGAGGGGAGATGCGAGAAAAGCGCATCCGAGTCTGGAGCATTTACTGCCGGTGTATGTGGGTGCTGGGGCGGCGGGGGAGGATGGGGGGAAGAGGGTGTGGACGATGTGTGAGGGGAGTTTGAGCTGGGGAATGGTCAGGTTTGGGGAGGTGGCGAAGAGTGGTTGATCGGGTTTTGGTATGGTACATATGTACATTGCGCTATGCTGAGTTCAAGCAGCTATGGTGCAAGAAAAGCTGCGGTTGCTGAAAGGCTGACTTCGTGCTATTGCCCGTCCTTGACCAGTGTGGTGACCTTGTCCTCTATGCCCTTGTCATCCAGTCCTATACCATTGTTAGTCAACACCTCAGAAAAGTATATACCTTCAGTTCGTGTTATCGTTCAGCATACCTCTCAGATCCATCATCTTCTCCCTGCCAAACTCATATCGTGCCCATACTCGTGGTTCTGTGCCTGACGCTTCCCTGATCATGATGGGTATGTATGGGTTGTTCTTCTTCATTGTCGGGTAGGCGCGTGTGAGGAAAGATCTAAACAGAGGCGAGAAGTGGTCAGTACTCGAACATAGCCAGGTCGTGATCGACGGTCGCAAAGGACAATGTGGTAGGTTGGCGCATTAACATACCGGACGGCATTGCTGTGTTCACTAGTTTGGCCTAAGAGCAACGAAGTCAGTACCTGTCGCGAGCCCGCGAGTAAAGCAGAGCGTACAATGTTGAAATCTCAGCTCTTTGAGAGTCTTCGTGAAGGCATATTTGCCTGACATGATGTCGGTGTTGGTACGTGATGCGCTCCTCGACTTGTGTAGTTGTTCCCTCTAAGTCCAACCTCTCAGACTCCAACTTATCGGATCTTTCCTTGAGCACTTCCTGTAAAGTTGAAGCACAATGGTGAAGACAACGTGAATGCGATTGAAGCAGCTGTTTCCTTCCGTCGTAGAGCTCCCAATCTCGAAGTCAACCTCAGCCTTGGCAACCTCCATCTCTCCGCGCCGCCCACCCCATCTCTCACATCCCGAGCTCCCAGTCACAACGACGAACTACACGTCTCCACTCACCACCCACAGCGAACTCTACAACCACCCACCATGTCCGCCCGCCTCGGCCTCCGCTTCGGCGCCGCCATGCGCCAACCCTTCCGTTCCCAAATGCGCAACACCAACCGACGATTCCAAAGCACCACAGCCGCTGGCACCGGCCCAGAAGCAAGCGCCTTCTCCAAATTCTTCAACAGCGAAGTCGGCCCCAAAACCGTGCACTTCTGGGCCCCCATCATGAAGGTACGCTCCCCACCAACACTCCCCACCCCCCAGCTCCCAGCTCCCCTCCCCCATCTCCTCTCCACCCAATCCCTCGCTTACATGCCACGACAGTGGGGCCTAGTCCTAGCCGGTGCCTCCGACTTCACGCGCCCGGCCTCGCAGCTCTCCCTCACGCAAAACATGGCCCTGACCTGCACCGGCGCCATCTGGACCCGCTGGTGCTTCATCATCAAGCCCCGCAACCTCTTCCTCGCCTCCGTCAACTTCCTGCTCTTCCTCGTGGGCGCGACGCAGACGACGCGCGTGCTGCGGTACCAGAGCGAGCTGAAGGGGCAGACGCTGCCGGAGGCGGTGGCGGAGAAGGCGGGCGAGGCGCAGGAGAAGGTGGTGGAGGCGGTGCAGGAGCCGGGGAAGGTTAAGGAGGCTGTTGTTGGGAAGTAGGAGGATGAGGGGAGTGGAGGGGGTGAGGGGTGTTATGTACAGTTGATTCGATATTGAGAGCGTTTCACAATCTGTTATGTTCTGTCTCAGGGTGTTCATGATGAGGTGCTCTATGTCGCTGTATATGTTAAAGTTACAGCGACCTGATTACAGTACCCTACCAATGAGGTAACATAAGTATACACAGCAACGTCTCCCCCAATCATCCAACATTGATCATGCTTTTCTATCCCTTTTCTACAGCCCTCATCGTCTCTTCGCCAAAAGATTGACCAGATTCTCGTTCAAATACTCAGGTATCTTCGCCCCCACAGCACCTTGGTTGTAAAGATGCTTCGCCAACCCTTTAACAACCTCCATCTGCTCCTCTGCCGTCAACGCCAAAATCGCCGTCTCAATCACCGACCCGACGGAAGCCTTGTACACCGCGATGAAAGACTGGTAGTACATGAACGCAAAGAACCCCATGATGAACTGGCAGTCCATACGATCGGTCATACCGCCGTGTCCAGGGATGGAGTCGCCGAAATCCTTGATATTGAATGTTCGCTTGAGGCCGGAGGCGAAGAATCCGCCGAATGGTGCGATGAGGGAGGCGAAGGTCGCCATGAAGAGGATATGGAATTGCATTGGAGAGATGTTGACGGTGGTTGGGAGCATTGTCCAGGTGGGCGGGACGAATGGGATCGTGTAGGTGTGCGCGATGAAGACGGGGTTAGGCACGCATTCGAGGCCGGTGAAGATGTTGGCGCCGAGGTCGTTGACGGGGCAGATGAAGTATTTGTAGCGCATTAGGACGTTGGTGAGGGCGAAGCCAATTAGGATGGTGCAGATCCAGGCGCCTACGAAACCTGTGAAAAACGTTAGTGCTGGATGGGGATTGTGCATCAAAGGATGGCGTACCTTCGACGGTCTTCTTCGGACTCAGCTTGATAAGCTGCGTTCTGCCGAACGTGATTCCACAGATGTAGGCGAATATGTCGTTTGTGATGACCAGGCTGACTGGCAGGAAGAACCAGATCATGCCTTCGAAGATGTTGTTCATGATGAAGTGTGCTTGCACCACGATCAGGTACAGCGCCATGTGAGTCCATGCGAATTGAGTGAACTGGAAGCGGTAGTGGCCTTTCTGTAAGGACGTCACGAAGAAGACGAAGCCTGGTAATAATTAGCACGGCTGTTTCCTTGATATTGCTGGGCTGCCAAGCTCACCCATCACATATAGCATAAAGCTGATGAAGCGATGGTGCGTCGCAAATGGCAAGAGTACGCGGTCAATCAGCACGATATGCTTGAAGTAGTATATCACGCTCTCGCCGTATAGGAAGTACATCGTCGTTCCGAGAAAGTACCAGTTCAGCGTCTTCGTGAAGCGTAGAGACCGGGCTCGAGACGGCACATTGGCGATAGCAATCACCTCCTTGAAGCTGATAATCTGAACAGCCGTAACGATAATTATCACATAGATATGTCCAGCGAACATGCTGCCGAAGAAGATGGCGATCATGACAAAGGTCCATATCGCTCGCGTGATGAAGGTCTGCCGCTTCTTCTCAGACTCGGACAGCTCTTTCTCCTTGGGCTGGTGCGTATACCTGGTCAGCGCACTCATGCGCGAGTAGTGGGGATAGTCCTATTGTACCTTTTCGTCCTCGTTCTCCGTTGCCCACCCGCTTGCGGCTGTGTCGGTCCGGTCGTAGTCAGGTCTCTTGAGATCGCCATTCCTCGTTGGGCTTTTGGCACCATTCCTTGTCGGACTCTTGGAGCCATTCGACTTCTCTTCCGCTCTGTCCATGTCGGGCATGCTTCCTCTGCTCAAGCGACGCTGCCGGTTGAATTGGACGTTCCGCTTCATGCTCTGACTGCCGGTTGGAGCCAGGTTTGGCCGACGGGTAGATTCTCAATGGTACTACGATTGCTGTACCACTGCGAACTACTCTAAAACAGGCTCGTACTGGTCCGTGACTGCGTTGGCTGTTTGCTGTGAAGCACGTGTCGCAACGCGGGCAAGCCGGAAGTGTTGCTGGGGATGGTTCAGCGGGTGACTTCGTGAGTCGCGGTCATCGTTTGGACGGGAGGTCAAAGATAAGGCTTAGAAAGTAGAAGTGCGGAAAGGAAAGGAAGTGCTGAGGTACCTTAGAGAGGTGCAGGCTGCTGGAGAGTCAAGCCAGCTTAGGTTCCTGCACTGTGACGCCGATGGAGGCTAAGGCTAATAAGGAGAGCGATTCACATGATTATTACGAAGCTCCGTTCCTGCCTGGCACGTGCTTCTACGCGTCGACGTGATAAACCTTTAGGACCATGTTCGAATTCAAGCGATATCTAGAAACAAACCAGGCGAGACGGCACGAGAAATGTGCAAACACAATGGACGAGGACGACTTCGATGATGACGGCCTGGACGCCATCCCGGACAACACGTTACAACAGCTCGAACAGACCGCGTTCACCTCGACTCAGGGCACGAGACCGAAGACTTCCAGAGGACCTCAAAACCATGTTATTCAGACGTATGGAGCGACAGGCCTGAGCAGAAATGGAAACTTGGGAAAGACTTCATGGCGACCGCCACAACCTCGAAAGTCATTCCAACAGCCAATCCCGAGCGAACCACCAGCCAGTGCTCCTGATCCGCCCTCCTCAGACTATGGCTTTGACGACGAGGATGTGATCGACCTGGACGAGCCCTCCGCGGGCGCTCAGGCGCCTTCTGCTCTTCCCACTCGAGCAAGGACGACAACACCAGGACCTGTAGCTGCCCGCAATGTTCGATACGGCTCCAAACCGCCCCTGGATCCTGAGACTGAGGCGGCCTTTGCTGCTGCAGACGCGGAACTGGGAGCGCCGGAGATAGGGCCGTGGACGCATGCGCCACATCTGGCGCCAAAGCCTAATGATAGCGTGGATGTCTCTTCTCTCCAAGCACGGATCGCCGAGCTGGAAGCTGAAAAGGCGCACCTTGGACAGGCAGAGGAGGCCGCCCAGAGAGCGGTTCAAGCGAAGCTGGGTGAGATCGCCATTGTACGCTCGAACCAGGACAAGGCTACCAAGGAGTACGAGCGCAGGATCTCAATCATGCAAAAACTGCATGCAGATGAGTCTGCCAAGCAGAAAGCCGACATTGAGGCTACCAGGAAGCAGCGAGAGAAGATGGAGACCGACAACAGGTTTCTGCAGCACGACTTGGCTCAAGAGTCTGAGAGGGCTAAACGATTGACTGGTCCTGGCAAAGCTCGTACTGCCGGTACTGGACTTGGAACACCTAGGAAGGCGAGCAATTTCGGACTGGGTGATGGCTTTGCTGACGACGAAGTGCGAGTGATCAGTCCGAGCAAAAGTAAGGACAAGTCTAGGGAGCAGACGCCGAAGGTGGGCGCGAAAAGGAAGCGTCCTGCGCAGGATAGTCCTATTGCACCACTATCTTTCACACAGCCTGTGAGACACGAAAGTCTGGACCAGCAGCCGCCTGTCGTCGAGACCAAGGTTGTCGAGAGCCACAGCACATATGCTTTCATGCAACGAACACTCAATCACTGTCCTTACGAAGGGCATATACGGAGTGTGGAAGCATTAGCTAAATACGCCTTGCCTTCCAACGACAGGGAGTCACTCTCCTCAATGCTTCTGGCCTCCCTAACTTCGCCACTTATTTCCACCGACGAGAACATGCCTCTCAAGCTTTCGCGCATCATGCTGAGATTATGGCGGCGGTGTCTCGAGGAAGAGTACTATAAGCCTGTCTACCTCATGCTCGACATGATACGATTTGCGCTACGTGGTCAGCTGGCCAACATCCGATGCCAGCTCATCGAGGAAGCTGTGCCAATTTGTGTCCGGTCTGTCAACTTGGTCACCGATGCGACCTTTCAGGCCTCGTCCTATCCTTCCTTCGCCTCCGGTGCAGAATACGCACATACGCAAGCGAATGTGGCACCTTATATCGATGTAGACGAGATCCTCGAGTTTCTGAAGGAGCTATGCGACGCCGCCTCGCTCTCATCTGAGAACATCCAAGTCTACTGGCGGACGGTGGACTTCAAGTCTCTGCTGCTCATGCTGAACAGAGCGCAACCACTCTCGCAAATCACTACTGCACTACACATGCTGAAGACTTCCTGTCTGCCTACTTCGTTCGGCTGCATCGCTGATCTCGAAGCCGAAGATGGAGCTCAGAAGCAAGTCCAGCAGGAAAAGTCCACCATCGAGCGACTCACGAGCATGCTTTTCGAAATACCTCAAGCACCTAGCGATGAGCCTGCGTACACGGACCGCGAGATATTCGGATACAGACTCGAGGTGCTGGCAGTACTACGATCAATCTGCCAGAGCGAACACGGCGGGCTACAGCTGGCGCAGTACCGAACAGCAATCGGCAGACTCATCCGGTTCCTCGACGCGCAAGTCTGTCGACTCTACACCACGAGACCTGCAATCGGGCTAGAAGTCAAGAACGATGAGACAGCACCCCACACATTAGTAGCTCAGACCATCAACACCACTGTCCGACTGGTGTATCATCTACTCCGAGCACACTCGGAGGTCATCAACCTCCAGCAGAAACTGGCTGTGTTCAAGGGCGGCTGGCACAAATTCCTGATCTCGATGACTCGTATCGCTTTCAGCGATCGTTTGGTGTTTGAGGAGGGGCTTGATGAGGAAAGTGTAGAGGCTGCACATCAGATTCTCGACAGTGTGTTGAGTCCTGAGGAGGGAGAGGCGGTCGTGAGAGCGGTGGAGACACCGAGAGGGACGAAGGGAAGCTCGACAGAGCAGAATACCGAGAGTGAAGGGGAGGATGCTATGGAGGAAGACCCGGGGTGAGCCTGTGGTCGTTCATCAGCAAGCATAAATACAAACGGAGACACAATATATGATCATGACAGTCTATTGAAATCTGCCGACACCGGAGTTCATTCATGACGTCCCCACATGCGAATCATCGTAGCCGTGGGCGGCACTCGATCTCCGCAACGACAGATCGACAACGCTCCCTAAAGCAATCTGGAATTCATATAAAGTAAGGACCTCTATTTGTGTTTCAATCATTTCAGCATATTCTTCAATTTAGTCGAACAGCCCTCTCGATGTCGATACCAAGCAATATAGGATGGATCGGCTTGGGCCTAATGGGCCTGCCAATGGCCCGGAACCTCCTAGAGAAGACGAATGAAGACACAAAGCTTTATGTTTTCGACGTTGTCGAGGATGCATTGAGACAGATAGTTGAAGACGGCAATGGACGTGTAGTCCGCTGTGGGAGTTCGAAGGAGGTTGCTGATAAGTCCGTATGCCATGCTACACCCTATCAACGATACCAGCCTATGTCATACGAGCATCGGCTAACTAGGCGTCGAATGTTAGGACATAATACTCTCCATGGTGCCCGAAGGAAGCCACGTCCGATCTGTCTACCTCACACCCGAGACCGGTGTCCTGGCCAGCGACCTAGGCTCTAAGATCCTGATCGACTGCTCGACCATCGATACCGGCACTTCTCTCTCGGTCCGCGATGCGTGCGCAGAGAAGCACCCTCAAGCTACCTTTTACGACGCACCAGTATCCGGCGGCGTTATCGGCGCAGACAAAGGGACTTTGACCTTCATGCTCGGCTGCAAAGAGGATGACCCGAACGTGAAGCTTCTCCTAGAACTGCTCGGCATGATGGGCGGCAACATCTTCCCATGCGGTGGTCCAAGTCTAGGTCTCACGGCGAAGCTGTGCAACAACTACTGCTCGGGCTTGATAGCGATTGCGACTAGCGAGGCGATGAACATAGGGATGAAGAGTGGGATGGATCCTCGTGTGCTCGCCAATATCTTCCACACTTCGACTGCGCAGTCTTCGATTCTGGATGACTGGAATCCGGTGCCAGGTCTTTGTCCTGATGCCCCAGCTTCGAAGGGGTATAAAGGAGGCTTCCGCGTTCAATTGATGAAGAAGGACTTCAGCTTAGCGGTGGATACGTGAGTTGTGACCTCTTGATCGAAGCAGGCGTGGCGCTGACGTAATGTAGAGCGAAGCGTGTTGATGCAAAATTGGCGCTTGGTGATGAAGGACTGGAAGTGTATGAGGAGGCGAGCCAGGACGATAGGTGCAAAGACCTTGACTCGAGGGTCGTCTACAGACTGTTGGGAGGGCGAGAAGACTGGCGGAAAGACTTCCCAGAAGAAGTCGAAATGAAAAAGTACGCGACTCGGCAAGCATTGAAAATTGGTCGCGATCAATTACAGAAGGAAGGACAGTAGCCAGCAATTCTCTACGCCTTATTAGATCAGGTAAAACACCATCGCAATGCTTATGTGGGTATACCCATCCAACCTGACACTCAACACCACAATTACACCCGTATGACGACCGTGATTGCTGCCGCTCTGGCCTCACGTACGCAACAAGCCAAACAAGTTCTTCCACTCCTCCCAATCAACGCACTCTCTCCAACCATCGCGCACCATGCCCGCGCCAGAACCTCCAAGTCGGCACTTCCGCGGCAGTCCAGCACCACCACTTCCTCATCCAGTCCAGCATCCACGGCCATCGGGATGGACATCTTCCGCTCTATCGGCGAGCTCAGAGCACGCGGCCGCGACTCTGGCTTGAGGACAAGTAGGGATGCCACAGTTATGACGGTGTAGTTGTAGTCGATGTGAATCGGATGGGCAGGAAGTATCGGAAGCGACTTCTCGCTGATGTTGAAGCTGCTACCGCTGGGTGAGCTGGCATGGGAAGAATGCTTGGTGCCTTCAGCCCAGGGTGTCGCCGGTTTGTCCATCGGCGAGGCGCTCGCAGCGGCGGAGTCGCGGGGTCGCTTGTCTGGAGTTGCTGCAGCGGCGGGGGAGTTCTGGACCTGGTGTTTGCGAGATGGAGATGTTGTTCGACCGTTAGCAGTGGCAGCGGCAGCGTTGGAAGGGGTGCTTCTGTGTTCGAGGGAGAGCTGCGGACTTGGTGTGAGGGGTCGCGACAGCCCGCGTGTGCGGGTAGTTTGTGGATGGCAAGGGTAGGACGAGATGAAGTGCACGTCGTAAGTGAGAGGGACAGACAGCGGACGGAGCTGCTTGTTGATGGGCGATGAGAAGCTGAGGATGGCGGTGGAGGATGAGGACGGCTCATCGGTTGGCGTTGCTGAGCCCGAGCTCGATGAATCTGCGGAGTTCTGGAAAGGCGAGGTCGTGGTATTGAAGGAGAGGCCGTCGTATTTAACCTCGTTTCCCATGACCAGAGGTCCGTCGGTCATCCGCTGGAAGTCGCCCGCCTGTAGAGACTCAATCTTATGTCCTTTGACCGGGTCCGAGTCGTTAGTCACCGCTTCAACGTCCTCGATTCGCAGCTTCCCGTTCCTGCTTGGCGCTTCCTTGACATCGACACTCTGCCACCCATCCTCCAGCTGGTTCGGCCCATCTGCAGCCAGCGGCACTGAAACCCAGCCCATACATCCTACACTCCCTTTCACTCCTGCCAGAACCCGGCCGAGAATACAGGATTGTGACCAGAATCCACGTCCGCCATAAAGGAACCCGCCATACAAATTCGCTTCTTCCCCAAGCACCGTAATGGCCTGTGGACTATTCTCCAGTAGTGTTGACATCAACACGTGCTGTGCTGGCTCTCCTGGCATAATGAGGCCACTGAGCCAAGATCGTGAAAGCCAGCCGCCCACCTCGAAGCTCTCCACATTGCCAGCAATGTTTCGCGCCGGAAGGAGCGAGACAGACTGCGCGGTGTTCTTCCTGCTGAAGCCTGGTCGTGGAGACGAAGGGAAGGCAAAGAATGAATTCCTGGCGCCTGGCGTATTGGGCAAGCGAGGACTGGATAGTGGTGTAGCGTATAAGCTCGCGGCGGTAGATAGCGGTCGATTGGAGAAGGATTTTGAGAGCTTGGATTCTAGCTCCCGTTGCACGTCGGATGCATGAGGCCACTGAAGCGTGTGCGCGAAGTGAGCGAGGCCAGCAAGCTGTTCGGGTTCGTTCTTGGCGAAGAGAAGTGGTTGCACAGACTGCGAGATATCGCCTTCGAGACCATCTTCTTTGGCGGAGAAGAAAGTGATGGCGCTGAAGAAGCTGCTACGATTGGAGAGTGCCTTTTCGGACGATGTTGGTAGTGGCGGAGGAGGAATCTTCGCCGAGATGCTAAGGTTGGTAAGGAATCTGTCGGCGAGGATAAGATCCCATTTTATCTTCGTGCCTCGCTGCGTCTCGAGTACTTCGGCTTCCTCATGGGAAACGATAGGCGGGAAGGAACTTGAGAGGGCTTCGAGAGCCAAGAGGCGCATCAGTAGCTCAGCAGAGAGGGTAACCTGGAGTAGGAGCACATCTCGCTCGTTCGGCAGGCGGCTGCCATCCGGCTGGATCTGCTCAAAGTCTTCCGCTGCCCAGAGCAGTTGTCCAACTCTTGTCCTCCATTCCACCCTGCTGAAGTCGCGCCACAGCCCAGTAGTATTCAGGACTCTCTGCAACGCGGCGATCTGTGTCCTCAGCGTGACGCTACCTGTACCCGCGCCGGTGGTGCCCAGTTCAGCGCTCAGCACCTTTTCGAACAACTCCTCGCCCATCTCTTCTATCTTCCTCCTATTCCAGGGATCAGGCGATTCCCATTGGCGCTCCTTGATCGCAGCAAAGAGCTTGCCCATCTCCGTCAGGCGATCAATCATGTGCTCCATGTCCAGTCCTCGTAGACCGAGCCATTCTGGATCCAGCTGCAGCTGCTTGCGCTTCTCCAGCAGCGCAGCATCATCCTGCACAGCAAGATCGTCGGCAATCGGCAGCTGCAGGAAATGCTCGAAGCCGACAGCGCCAGTATCCACACCGTTGGCCGTGAGCATGCTCGGTACCTCCAGCACGTCACTGCCATATTTTATGGTGTCCGTATCGTGTTCACTCGACGGCCTCTCAGCTTGCTCTTGACTCCGCGACCCCGACAGCGTACTCACGGCGAAAGACGTATGGCCAAATCTCTCGTAATCCGGCGCGAACCTCGAAGTGGTCTTAGCGTTGCCACCTCGGAACACCACCTCAGGCTTATAATGGTCTCCACTCTTCCGCACCGTGAAATAAGGCGCACCTAAGAACATGGCTTCAAGTTCGAGAGGTGACAGCGGCCTTCTGTCGAGCTCCGCTTGAGACTTCGAAGACATAGGCGAGACGCCATTCGATGGCTGCCGGCTGCGTGTGCTTGCTCTTGTTCGTTGCTTCTCCAGGAAGGTATCGGTGGCTTTCTTCTCCTTCGGCGATCGTGTCAGGCGGTCAATGACCTTGTCGTCGAGATCGAAGGTGCGGACTTGGACGCTGTTGCGTTTTGACGACGGCTTGACCTTGACACTGTCAGTGACTTCAATGGTGTAGCCATTGAGGACGCTTACCACTTTCGACTTCTTGCGCGGTATCCGCCTCTCCAGCTTTGCGCTTCTGGCTTTCAGACTTGCGCCTGTAGCTCGGAGACCTGCGCCAGTCTTTTGTAAGAAATCCTGCATGGCCTTTTTCGTGGGCGTACCCTTCGCTTCTGTTGGCTGCTGTTCGTTGGCATTGGTATTGGCGTTGTCGTTGTCGTTAAGGTCATTCTTGGATTGCTTCCCGCGAAGTCCAAGTCTCGAATATGCCGCAGTTGCTGGCCTCCCATCCTCCTCGCGCGACTCGCTGCGAAACACCTGGAAAGATTCACGGAACCTCATGATGTGGCCTGCACAAGAGCTAGAAGAATGGAATAGATATTAGATGCCTCGCGAAAGGAAGATTTAATACATAGACAATAGGTCAGAGATCAGGTTCTAAGGGACACTAAGGAATATTGTCGATAATGTGCATGCTGCACCACATGCCTACCTTGCTATCACCCCCGTTGAGGTTCCCGAAACCGGTTGCGTGTGCGGACCACGTCGCAAGCATTGCACGAGATTCTCCCGCACCTGCATACCTGGCTAAAACTTGCCTATTCGAAGACACGGAGCCAGAAAAAGTAGAAACAAGGGTGTCGCACGCGAAATTGCTGCAGGTGGTCTGAGCCATGCCGTTCTGCGAATGCAAAACTTGAAACCGGGTATATGAGTCGCTGCCACTTCCGGGGTTTCACTAGTCGGACCGCGGGCTGGCGTGCCAAGAGTCACGTGAATCCCAGCGTCCTTCGGCATACTCAGAAAAGGTTTCTTCAGGCCGCACGCGCAAGTATGAGACGAATGCATGTATTCCCACGCTTACCTCAAAGGCAGGCTTCCCGCAGAATTGAAGTATTTCTTTTAACCACATGCCTCGTGCGTCACCTCGAGCTTCCGCCTTGTCGATCCACGACCAGAGCTCTGGATCAAGCCAGTCCATGTCTGCTGTAAAAGCAAATTGCTGGGCAAGAAACATAACGCGGTTCGTGATACTGAATACCACGTTTCGATCACAGCCGATTTCCACGACAGCTTGCCTCAGGAGCTCCGTATCTGGCTTCAGCCCCATGTGCCAAAATAGGTCCAGAGCCTTCATAGACTGCTCCGCAACAGCCTGCTGAAGCCCTGTTCTCGCCTGCTCGACGAGATGCGGCCAGTGTTCGATCGACATCCCACGAGTGATGTGAGATGTAATCAGCTCCCACAAGTTCAAATTGTCGGCTGTAAACGGAGCGGATAGGAGCTTTCTGGGTGGCTGCAGGGCCTTGCTCGGTTTGAGTTGTTGCCATGTCCGTAGTAACTGCTTCCTCATGTCTGGATCATTGTTCTGGTAACCGAGGCATGCTTGGTTGGGAGGCAGAAGATTGGGTCGGTCGATATCTTTCGAGAGCCAGTCTGTGAAGAACGCGTAGGTAAAAAACTTGCTGTTCATCAGGCGCGTTACTTCAGTGAGCTCATGTGTCTTACAATCATGAGCGTCGAGAATGGGGCCCATCAATCGAACAGTCGTTTGGAGGTATAAGTGGGGGCTCGAGAGTTGTGACGCTAGTATAGGCGACGTTGAAGGAAGCTCGATGTTCTCCGAGAGTTCGAAGATATGCTGTACGACTTCTGTCGGGAGCTGTTCCAGCCGCGAGAGCTGTCGTCGACGTGGCTTTCGTTGTTTCCTAGACAGCTGATTTCTGGCGCCTGAGTCGAACTGAGCTCCGAAGTTTTGCTCGGAAGGTGCAGAGGACTCCGTGCTGGTGGCCTTGCGCCGCTTCCCGTGGTGCCATTTTTCGGCAGCTATGGCTTTGCGCTTGCCGCGAATTCTAATGGGAGTGAGGTCCGACATCGTGCGATTCCGTGCACGAGCTGAAGAATTGTGGAAAACCTTTCATGTTCCTAGGGAACGTGCACTACGAGTGTAGATCAGCTGCTGGACCAAAATCGTGATAGCGAAGTATGAAGTTTCAAAGTGCCTCAGAGATCTTGGTGTAAAGAATGATCATGTCCGATTTCTCGGGTCAGTTACAATCTAGCGTGATTGAGTTTTAATCATAGGAAGGGATGCTCCCGCAAAAGAAGAAAGCCAGTCTGCGTACCTGGTCACAGCATGTTACATCGCTGTCTGGTCTCGAGTGCTGGCGCCCATAAAAGTCTGTGTGCTTGATCAGTATAATCTCGACGGCATGGTTTGGCGAGGAACGGTGAAATGTAGCGTGTCGCATTCAGAAAGTAAATGGAATATCAGCCGGACCACGCCGTATGAGAATCAGGCGTGATCTCCGGTCGTGGTCCTCATCCGCAAATTTGTAGCATCATAACAGGAAGGTGTAGGAGATGGGAGGTGTGCGTACCTCGACTGGAGGTCACAGTCTGCGTTGGACTGCGAGATCAGGTGCTTCACAGGAAGCGGTATGGTGGATCTATTGTTAGCCGATTTGATCGTGTTGAAGATCAAGATCAAATGTGTTTGGAGGTGTTGTCTCGTCTGTGAAGAACGTGAAGTCTTCGAAGTCGAGAAATTTTTGGGTTTAGCGCGCCGGGCGCCAAGACTGCTCGCACCTTCGGCTTCTTCTGAAATCGATATGAGGACGATCGACGACACTTCACACCCCAATCTTCGCCGTACTACCGACTCACGACAGACAAGATGGGCGACGCAGAGGTAACAGCAAGTAAGGATCATTGACGTGAGGCTCTACTGCCCGGAACACTACTGATCATGGACCCGTAGGCACCTGGAGACTGGTCGAGGTGGGAAGGGTCGCTCTTATGAGCGCAGGACCACACGCCGGCAAGGTCGTCGCGATCGTGCAAATCATCGATCACAAGCGTGTACGTCAAAAATGCTCCACGAAGCATGCGCCAGAGAGAAAGAGCTGGCTTCCGGGAGGGACCTCATGTGATCAACAGTAGCTAACACCAACACCACAGGTTCTCGTGGATGGCCCCGACGAGTCGCAAGTCGTCCCTCGCCACTCCGCCCCGCTGTCATCCATGTCTCTCACCGGAATCGTCATCCCTAAGCTACCACGCGCCGCTGGCACTGGTGCACTCAAGAAGCAGTGGGCTGAGCACAAGGTGCTGGAGAAGTGGCAGGCGTCGAACTTCCAGAAGAGCAGAGAGCGGAGCATTCGGAGGAAGGAGCTGAGCGACTTCGAGCGGTTCAAGGTCATGAAGCTGAGGAAGCAGGTACGTGAGACGGGGTGATGGGCATGGAGCATTGCAGCCCAACAAATGCTCCACGTTACAGAATGCAAGGCTGACCAATGGCACAGGCACGCTTCGAGGTACGGAAGACGATGCACGCCGCTAAGGCAAGCGCATAGGCTGGGGAGAAGTTCTACGAAGACGAGCTCGGCGACAGGCGATACACCATGCGGACTGTGTGCGCTGAGTAGAGGATCGTACTTGCGTGCATATGACGCTCGAAAATTTGAGCGTTTCGGGCTGGCGAAAAGGTGGTTGCTCGGCGTCAAATCACGACTACCGAAGTAGCATTCAATCAAACGGTCGAGAATCGACATTGTGAAAGTCTCCATCTACATATTCTGCCTGTTGTTGCTCGAGTGCGGTACATCTTCGCATCTTGAATTCCATGTCGTGCCGTTTCGTTTATTCATATGCCAAGCACGTGATTGATGCCTGATTGATGCCTCAGAAGCAAACTCTCGAAATTCCACTAACCGAGCTGTGCGCGAACATCGATCTTTAAGCTTGTACCACCCATTGCCGAGCAGGAGGACTTGCTGGACATATCTATTCGCCCTTCCATCCAGCATTGTCTGCTTTCTGTAAGTGCGCCCACTTCATCCACGTGCTCGATACTGCAACACAGTGCCAAGGCGCACACCTGCAGCAATACACTAGACAAGCTAACGAATCACCAAGCCACCAAACCTGCTCAATCCCCCAACATGGCCAACCCACGTGTCGAAGAGCTCCCCGATGAGCCAGAGAAGAAGGAGGCAGGTGTAGAAGACGCCGAGGACTCCTCCGCCGACGATTCAGACGAGGCGGGCGAGGGCGGCGAGGCCAACATCCCCGCCGGTGCCTCTGTCGCAGTGCACAGCAGGAACGAGAAGAAGGCCCGCAAGGCCATCGCCAAGCTGGGCTTGAAGCACGTTGAGGGCATCACGAGAGTTACGCTGAGGAGACCAAAGAACATCCTATTTGTTATCAGCCAGCCGGACGTCTACAAGTCGCCTTCGAGCAACACCTGGATGTGAGTAGTGGATGAATTATGTATCATGGAGTTCTGTGGCTGATTGTATTTTACAGCATCTTCGGCGAGGCCAAGATCGAGGACCTCAACTCCCAAGCCCAGGCCTCCGCTGCCCAGCAGCTCGCCGCTCAATCCGCGCAAGATCACTCCGGCCACGACCACTCTGCCGAGGGCGACTCCAGCAAGGCTGTCGAGGGTGCCGACGAGAAGAAGGCGGTCGAGGAGGACGAAGACGATGGCGAGGAAGTCGACGACACTGGTCTTGAGGCGAAGGACATCGAGCTTGTCATGGCCCAGGCGAGTGTGAGCAGGAAGAAGGCTGTCAAGGCTCTGAAGGAGAACGACAACGACATCGTCAACAGCATCATGGCTCTAAGCATATAGGATTGCTACAAAAGCGGCAAGGGCGCTTCTCCTTCGGCAGCATATACTGGGAGGGAGGAGGAGTGTCTTCAGGGCTTGATTAAGCTGCAGCTACAGTGATCCTCGGTCATTGCTATCGGATGGCCATTGCTGAGGAGGCATTGTCGTAGAGCAGATTAGCTTGCGGTGTAAACAGAATCACTGCATCCAGTTGACTGTGAGGACCTCTGCATGTCATTATTGAATTTCACGAGTGAAGTGCTGTCGTTTTCGAGGAACTGCGTAATAATTGCACTGGGCAAAGAATCGTAAAACGATCAGGTTCTCCGGTTGTGCTGCCATTGCTCTTGTATCACGTGATCGTCCGAGAAGATCCCGACCGAACCTCGACCTCTCCTACCTTAGCTTTTGAGGTGACTTCAATCCTTACCAGCTATAGCCTCACCACTCTACCCACGAACTCCTCAATACCCTCACGATGGCGGCAACAGTACGTATATACATACACCATCCATTCCCTTGTGCCATTGGGCTTGTCTACTCGGCGACCTGATCCGTGTTGGAAGAAGGAGAGCTCGAGAACCAGCTAACACCCAGCAACAGCGCTCCGCCGCCATGAAGATCGACTGGGCCAACCTCGGATCCAAACTGGGTCTCCGAGGCAGCACGGCCAACGCCCTCGCCAACTTCAAGAAGCGCAACGACGACGCGAAGCGCCGGGTCCAGATCCTCTCCGACCAGCCCCAAAGCGTCGACTTCGCGCAGTACCGCAGCATCCTCAAAAACCAGGACGTCATCGCCGACATCGAGAAGCAGGTCAATGGCTTCCAGCCGAAGAAGTACGATGTCAGCCGCCAGATCAAGGCGATTGAGGCGTTCGAGGCGCAGGCTGTGAAGAGCGCGGAGGAGACGAAGAGCAAGGTCGATGCCGAGCTGAAGGATCTGGATGCGACGCTGAAGAATATTGAGACTGCTCGGCCGTTTGAGGATTTGACTGTGGTATGTATACGCAAGCACGGCAGGATGGGCCTGCGGATGGGAATATCACGTGATCTACATGCTGATGATATGTACAGGATGAGGTTGTGGCTGCCCGACCAGATATCGACGAGCGCGTCTCCCAGCTCGTTTCCAAGGGCCGCTGGCAAGTACCAGGCTACAAGGTTCGTTCGGCTCTTCCATCTCAAACTGCTCATGCTAATACTATATACAGGAACGCTTCGGCGACCTTTCTGTGCTATAGTTGGGCTGCGTCGTGTCTCATAGATCATCAATGTATATACTGGTACCGAGTCGAGTTACTCAAATTCCCACACTTCCCTTTTGCTCCGGGTTGCGTTGCGTTACCGTGCTGGACCGTCCTCGCGGCGCTCTCGGTGCCTCACGACGAGATCCTCGACCGGTACTTGTTCTGTCTGTATGACTAACACACGAGTGCAAAACTTGCTGCTCAACTGATCAACAGGTCGAGCTGCCGAACAAAACTAACGTGGAGAGTTAACAACGCGACAGGTGCCAGCATGATCATTCGAGGTCACCCTTCACACTCAGCACTTGTCCATTGGGCGAGACCTCCCTGGCTGCGCGCAAATCTCCGCGATACAATGAAGCACCTTGGACACGTTATTACAATATTCGTGCAGTCTCGAAGTGCGAGATAACCTTAACTATGCCGCCCGAGTCACAGACTGAAAGGCCCGCCCGCCTGCTAAAGGCAGATGGAAGATCTTCGGCAGCACGGCGCTGAAGCAAACACGATACGGCGACAATCAACACGCCCGTCCAGAAGGGAGTTGAATCAGAGAAGGTTGAGCATATGAGGGTCGGCGGTGCCCGTAACGACGCTGTATTGGTGTCTCCACCCACAGCCCGCTCGGCTTGATCAAGACTAATATTACAACAGGAGGACACACACAGCAGCTCCGGTTCTAAATACGCACAGAGATCCATCGACACGCTTTTGACATTCGTCATGGTTCCAACCACCCGTACTCCCTAACGCCGTGTCCCATCCCAGATTCTCGACAATGGTATCACCCAACACCTTGCATCCAGCGTAAGAGAGGCGCTCAATAACACGATCGATAACAGTACACCTCCATCCAATCCATCACCCCATATGTGACATCCCACCCGCAACTCCGCCAGGCGTATGGCACCCCCTCTCATGCCTCTTCATATTACTCCGCACGCTGAACGCCTTCCCACATCCCGAGTGCGGACATTTGAACGGCTTCTCGCCTGTATGCGAATGGCTGTGGATCTTCAGACTCGACGGTCGACTGAAGGCTTTATTGCAAGTTTGACAGATATACCGGTCCGGCGATTGCGGAAACTGTGCTTGTGAAGAGGGATTGATGTAATGGTGGTGTTCCCATACTCTAGGTGGTGAGTTGGGATGCGCACTGGGAGGCGGCATCTGTTGCGACTGGGGAGGAAAGTTTGATGGCAGTGGTCGTTGGTTGTATATGCCAGAAGGTGGTGGGAAACTGGGGTCGGAGGGGGAGTAATACGAGCCAGTCGAGGCGCCGCCGGGAGAGTTGGAGTAGGGTGAGGCATTGTACGAGGTCCCATAAGGTGATATGTTTGGTTGAGACGGTATAGAATGTCGTTTGATGAATTGCTGTGCTGCTATCGAGCGTTGATCCGTTGCTTCGACGTTGTTGAGCGCTGAGCCCATGAAGTAGGGTTGCCCAGCCGATAATGATGAGCCGGTCGATATCGTCGATGGGCTGTTTGTGCCTTCGATTACAGAATCATTGCGTAGAGGTGGTGTCGGTGGTATTATCGTCCTGTGGGTACTCGGATGGTCTGGTATAGCATACATCTGCTGTACTCGTTGCTCGACTGGCATAGGCTGTGCTCCTGATTGGGGATATTGATTTGATTGCTGTGCTTGCATCTGGGCTTGTTGTGCTGCTTCAGAATGTTAGCGTTTCGTCACAAATATCATAGGTAGGGACGAACTGAATCTACCCGAATCTTGAGAGGACCGTTCGCCGTCGGCGGCAAGGTCAAGAAGATTCGATATCGACGGCAAAGAAGGCTTAATGCCATCGTCTCCAGCACCTAGGTTCGACGTCTGCTGTGATCGTGGTTGAGGAGGGACGTATTGATGCGCTTCGGGGACCGGCGCATAATTCGAGTACGGATTTACGTTGCGCGTTTGAGCCATATCGGAGTCGGGCTGATGAGCTCGAGTCTGGTACATTGCGTATTGTTGCGGATAGCCTTGGAAGCTATCGCGGGGAGGATATGCCATCATGACCGCCGCCATTGATCGATGCGGATCGCCGCTCTTCTGAGTTGGTAACGAGGTGTCGTAGTTGTCGTCTTCCTATGGATGGTTTGGCAAAGGACGGTCGACGAGGGAAGAATCGAGAAGAGCTCGAGCCGGTTACCGATACGACAATGTCCAAGCAATGTCCTTGCAAGGAGCCGGTGGAGAAGGTTACGGAGTGAAAGCGTTACGGCCAGGACTGAACGCAAATTGGCCGTGCTAGAAGCTTACTCGTGACTCTAACGTGAACAGGCAGATCACCGTTGGGTTTCAGACAGAGGGAGCGCCAGCAATCCAGACCCTGGTCGCAAGCATTGAAGTCACACGGACTGGTGGCCAGCTAACAGAGTTCGGCGGGATCAAAGAAGGCCTTCGTCTCAACGCTAAACTTGCTGACTTGTGGAAGATCCTGGTCGTTGATCTATCGAGGCACAACAGAGCATCCGGAACTGGAGAGCGTCGTAAGGGCGTCCGTCTTGATCTCCCGGGCGTGTTTGATGAGATGCAATGATGATCGACGCACACTGACGGTGGAGAGTGCAGGTTGAAGCCTCGATCGAGCCCGTCGTAACGGGTAAATTATCCGACCGCGAATCGGCTATCAAATATATGGCTGCAATCAATGCAGCATGAACTAGGCCGAGAAGACATGGATTCAAGCGACCACTTTAGAAGTTGCACGGCGAACGAAGCCAGAATGGCAAGCGCCGCAGCCGTTAGATGGCGCTCGGAGGTTTTTCTGGAGTTGCACCGTCTTGATGGGCTGGTTCGTGCAGGGACAAGGTCGATAGCGTGTCGGGCCATGTGGAGTGACAACAGAGCATTAACTCGACTCGTCGATCGTCCCACAATAGAGGCGAGAAGTCGAACCTTGAACACGTCTGGCACGTCAAGCCGCCTCGAAAGCCTACCCTCGAACCCACGTTGCGGCTATCGACCGCGACCACCGTAGGGGATGACTTGGGTACTTCTGCTGCATACTTTTGCTTTCCCAGAAGCCTGGGTGATGATCGCTATCAAGTCAGCCACCAGACGAGATCCAACCGCACCAATGGTCGATCATACATTCCCAGATCGATGGTCACAGTGTCTGGCGCCAATGTCATCTCGTTTCCTTTGCGCCAGGCCTCGAGATAAAAAGGGAAATCAAAGGGCTCGTGTGCTCGGAAGAAGTAATTCCGCACTGTATTAGCAGATCTGCAGAGCGCACAGATGCGTTTCATGTCGTAGGAATCAACCTAGGCCAGGGCTGTTGCAATGTGGCTTCGAGCAAAATTCGACTGCACATCCCGGCCTGTAGACGTTCATGTTCTGGCGGCTCACCAGCATCTCGTCCTCGAGGGCAGCTTCGAGATCATGATCGTCCACGGAACTATCGTCCGTTGACCGCCCGCATACTCCATACGTGCATACAATAGATCCTGCATCTCTACATTGGAGCGGGCAGAGCTAGGTCGGATTGGTATAGCGCTGTCGGGTTGGTCAAGCGGTGGTCCACATCACTGACAAGGGGTGCAGATCTTCTTCTAAGCGACGTTGGATGATGCAGCGTCGATCGTGCAACCGAAAGCATGGCGACAAGGGTGGAGCGCGTTCTTTCCCGCGTGCAGAAAGATCATCGTCGCAGCCACGCGAGCAGCGAGCTTTGATGAGTGTCGATCTTCCGTACCGTACCCCACCACACGTACTTCATCATTGACCATTGGCATTCCAGAAGTCGACAAAGTTCATCGAAGCGAGCTACAGCATCATCATCACAGTAGCATGATTATCGCCGGGCTTCGCAGTCAGCACCACCATTGCCATGCCACTGCCGTCACAGGAACCAACGGCATCGGAGAGGTTGGTTCATCCACGAGCTGATACTCCGTATAGCGGCAGTTGAAGCTGCAGCAAATTGATTCGCTACTATACGCCCAAATTGCTCAAGTGGGATCACGACATGCATTTGCATCTCGGCGGCAGAGCGAGCCGAAGTCTTGGGAGACGAGGGAAAGCAAAGGACGGCTCTTCACTTTGCCCCTACCGAACTTTGCAAGATCCCGTTCTGTTTCTTTGAGCAACGTGAACGTGTGATGATCGCGTGGCATCGGTACCACAGCAGATACTGTACATGGATCCCGGGAGCCATGTGCGAATTTTCAGCTCCCTGAATCGATCTTTATATTGGCTCCATCAAATGCAGCAAGCCTAGGATGCACCGGTGATCATGCCGTCAGCGTCAGCACTGACCTCCCACCACACCTTATCCCAAATCACCACCAACACGAGACCCAAGGCGTTCCTTAGGTGGAAGGGCTTCTGATTCGTCGACACATCTTGCACTTTGTAAGCTCTCCTCGAGTTCTGGCCTTGCCATTCTGGAAAGGCACATCAGCCTCCGCATTAAGAAGATCACACTCGGAGTAACGAGAGGACAACGCACTGCCGTGTAGTCTTCGAGAGCGGCATCTGTGTCTCGTAACACCAGGGTCGACGCTGCCACGCTGTCATCGGCCTGCTTCCGCAATCGTGATCGTCCGGGAAAGGCTGTCTGTCGGCACACGACAGTGAGACATGCCAGGCCTTTTTCAACCACATCTCTCCTGACACAGCCACGGTACGGCTTCAGAGCACATATGCACCTACTCGGCCGGGGAAGCGATTGTCAGATATGAGAACTGCTTTGCATTGTCCTTGCATGAGGGTGCATTCTCCACGTCCGGCGACCTCAACAGTAGGTGTTCAGCTTTAATCTATCGAAGCGTTGTCAAACGATCCCACCGCTCATCGACATCGGATCCCCAGTTTGCTGCGCCGACGAGCAGCATTAACACTTCAATCGGACCGAGAAGCGCCGTAAATATGACTGAAGCAAAGATGCCGCAAGTATATCGCTCTTCCAGCAAATAGAGCGAGATCTGCATGCGACCTCTCCCGTAAAAATGATCACCCTCTTCGTTCATTGCAAGCGGCATCGGCTTCTTTGCACTTCCAAAGCGACCCTGTGACGTCGCATTGTTCTCAAAGCGAGCGAGCTTGCGCGCTTGCGGCGTCTCTGGAAAGACTGCCACGATTGCGTACAACGTTTCGAAGCGTATAGCCCACGAGCTGTACATCGATCTATGGCAGAATCCTCGACTCGTTCATTGGACTGCGAATAGATGTATGGCTCAGAAGTCGTTACCTTCGTTCCTATTTCGTCCAGATGGATCATTGTACCTTTCGATGATCAGTGAAAGATGGATGCCAGTATGCGTCTTCGCAAGGTGAATCCTTGAACGAGTTCACAGTGCCGGAGACGTCAATCGCCAGATTGATTGTTCGTTGACCGGCAAGAACGTGTGAGCTGGAAGTGGGCAAACAGTATCTCCAACAGTTGACTCGACAAATTGTTGTCTCCGTGGTAGTATACCTGCCAATGGAGCATGAACGTTCTCGCTATAGCCCTCCATTGACTGTTCTTCTAAAAGGACGGAACGTCTTCTACCAATGAATAGACCGGCAGCGAAGATCGAAAGGGATCATGTGGTGCTCGTCTGATCCTGTGAGCGATGTTGCAAGATACGTCGAAAGTGGAAGTGAACGATGTCGCCTGCAAAATATAGATAAATGCTCTTGCTTTTGAAAGTTTATGGTCTAACTCGATTGGGCAGGAGCGATCGTCACTAGAGCCGAGATCTAAGATCATGAATCTCTATACTACTCCTTTGCAGCACGACCATCGAAACATTTTTTCCTCGCGATACCTCTAGTAGGGCTCTCACAGAATGTTGTCTCTTCTTGTCCCTCTACCACTTCTCACCCTTATCTCAGCTACCTCCATACCACAAAGTAGCTCTCAGTATGTCTTCTCCAACCCTCCAGCCGAAGACAATGGCCTCCTTTTCCCTTCAATCCACGAGTCGACAGTTATGGCGAGGAGGATTCTACACATGTCTTCAATAAGCACGCTCGTCACGACCTTTCCAGTTCAGAAGCCAAACGACGAAGAGCTGGACTTGCTAGAGACAAGGCCGAAGGAAGTAGAAGGAAGCCCGATAGGCTTGATGGAATACTATGCCGACTGCGAACCCAGCACCGGCAACCCAACATTACTAGGCATCGACATCGCCACACCCTTCAAGAACTATCATGAGGGCAGCAATATCTCCCTCAGCGTGCGGTGGTGGCCCAAGACCACGAACCATTACCTATGGTCGTCGGAAGACGAGGATATACCCACGCCTCATACACCGGCTGCCCTACCTCGCTTCTCGCTCCACGGCCGTCTGGAGTCGATCTCGAAGGCGGATTTGCTGAAGAATCTCGTACCTGCGTGCTTCTTGAAGGCGCATCCGGACTCTTTGCTTTGGCAGCCGGGCAATGATATTCACGAGAGCGAGTACAAGCGGCTGGTGGTGGAGCATATTTACTGGTTTGGCGGGTTCGGGGATAGGGCGAGGATTGGATGGTTGCCGCTGGAGGAGTGGCAGAACGTGACGATGGAGGAGATTGAGGCGTACCGTCTGCCCGGGGAGGCAAAGAAGAAGGAGGGGGCGAGTAGGTGGTGGCGGGACTGGCTTTGAGCATTGCTTAGATCCACGAACCAAGGCTGGGCTCTTCTTGCTGCTTGGCACATATCTCTGGTAGACGGCGGCTCGTGACTGGTTAGTGGGCAAGGCCTCAAGCTGGCTGGTGGGTGGTCGATCTAAGACAATGCTGCTCTGGCTCAGGCCAGTCAGGATACCGTCCATCCCGACGAATTGTATGGATTGCTGTACAACAAATGTATATTCCTGGAGGAGCTCATCTGGTTGGCAGAATGAGTAACATCGTAGCCTGTCTCTGCAATGGTTCGGGTAAATGCCATCCCTATGTTCTCAGTTCTTGTGACATTGGACGGGACCACCTTGCGCAAGGTGGGGACGGTGAGTTCTCAAATGTCGCGGTTTGGATGAGCTGACTACTTCTGAGCGGCTGTAGGCCCGTGGCAATATCACCACCTTCCCAAAACACGCAGAACCAGATCAAATATCAACAACTTCACAACGCAAACCCAGCCGCCGCCATCAACCCCATCCCGAGAAGACTTCCCACCCCAGTCGCTACTACGGCCGCCGCTCCCGTTGAGGCCGCTGGTCCTGATCCTGCTGCAGCACTCGTCGTTCCTGATGCTGCTGCACACTCGACGTCGACCCTCCATCCTCGCCCTTGAAACTCTCGAGGTTCGTCCACGAAGCCGTGAAGCTAGACGAAGAGTTCGAGCAGGACGAGCCAATTGTGCTGTTGGAGCCTGCGACCCATTCCACCGCTGCGCACTACACCCATCTTCGTTAGCAAAATGTAGCTCAGCAGGTTCGAAAGCTTGAACCACCCACCTGATACAGGATTCCGTCCGAGGATTTCTCCACCACCTGCAACAACCCCGCGAATCCCTCCCATTCCTTCGGCGCCCTCAAGTCTTTCAAGCAAAAGTTGGATGCGCCCGTAGTGTTTACGAGTGGCACTAGCTCGGTGAAATTGTACGGGGGCCAGGTCAACAGGGTGCCGCGGAACGAAAATTGGGAAACGTCGTGGGCGACGAGAAGAGACGCTTGGAAACGTTCCACGTGTAGGTGGGGAAGCTCTTCTACCAATTCGGGGTTGAAGCCGCCGCAGGGGGAGGTGGACTCTTTGTCCTCATCATAACCAGACGAGGGGGGCCAAAGGAGTTCGAACTGGGCTTGTTTAGCGGTTGTTCTCGGAGGGTGAGAGTACGAGGGGTGGGTATTTGGGGGTGTGAGGGACGAACATGGGCGGTTGCTACGGCGGAGAGGGCGAATGTGCTTATTATCTGGGAGGTACGCATTCTGGGAGGGACTTTGGGTTGGGTTGGGTTGGGACGGTTGGTTGGGTGGTTGGTTGGGTGGTTGGTTGGGTGGTTGGTTGGTTGATTGTTTGTGTGACTTTTGTACTCGATGTTGCGAAATCAGTCTGAGGAGCTTGTTGAGGGTTTGATAGAACCGTTCCTCCAGCGGAGAGTTTTGTAGGAATACCTCCATGGATGTACATACGAGAGGAGACGCCCTTGCCTCATTTGTCTGGTGGGCGCCCAGGCTGGAAGGATTGAGCACGCGGACTGTCCATCTGCAGGATGATTGGGATGCACGATACTCCGTACAGGTTTCTGTCTCCAAGAACTGGGTGGTGGAACGTAGAAGGACTCCCTAGCATTCGCCGGTGGAGATGTGAGTACAGTGGAAGATGAGATGCTAGTGGGATGGATGGGAGGATGAAGAGAGTTCGCTTCAGGCGGATTTCTCGTCTCGTTGGATTGGTCGCCATTGGACACGACCGTGGACATAGTGCTGGCTGTGACATTCCATACGTAAAGCTAGTACTGTAGAGAGGGATGCATAGGGTTGGAAAGAGAAGTTCCTTCCACTCTTCTGAGACACCGAAGCTCGTCACGTGCGCCAAGGCCGCATGTCTCCGCACTTTTTGCTCGACCTCACGAATTCCATCACAGGGTCACCCTCACCATCCAACGACATCTACCACCCTCACACCCATCAGTCGTCAGGTAAGTCGTCCAGCAATCAATCCGTCATCATCTGTTATCCCCGCGAAGCGACACGCCCGGATCAAGAACCGTCGACTAACGCCCAGTTCTCGCCACCAGCTCTCAAATCACACCTGAAAACCACCACCAACCGCAATCATGGGTAAAGTGCACGGCTCCCTCGCCCGTGCCGGCAAGGTCCGATCTCAGACACCAAAGGTGAGCGCCAAAAACCACTTCGAGATGAATATGTGACCGGGAGTAGCGAGCTGATAAGGTATGATGTACAGGTCGAGCCACAGGAGAAGAAGAAGACGCCCAAGGGCCGCGCGAAGAAGAGAATCCAGTACACCCGCCGCTTCGTAAACGTCACCATGACCGGTGGCAAGAGGAAGATGAACCCGAACCCGACTACCTAATGGAGTGATGGAAGGATGATGGAGGAGCGGTGGAGTGAATGGGGTGCGAGCATGTGATGGAGTGGATGGCGGCAGCAGCATGTCTGATGGCGTTACGGAGGATTACGGGCGCGACATCTTGAGAGCGATACAGCAACGAGCAGATACCTGATGATGACGGGTGTCGCAGCTGGAGGACTTGCTTGAAGACGAGATGCGGTCACAGTTCGTATCGACTGAAACTTCGTGTGCATACTTGCATTTGTCTCAATTGTTTTCTGATTTGGCTGGCTGAACTATGCTACGAAGTCGAAGGACTTTGCGGCTATCTGCAACCGTGCTCCTGATCCTTGTCCAGCAGCTTTCCATGAGTGAACACAGCCTGCTACTCCACGCAGGACGGTTGATGAAAGCCCAACCGTCCTTCGCATATGGTGCCACCAATCCCAGTTTCGTTCCGCTCACTGACCTAGCACAACATCTCCATTCTTCTTGTTTGGTAGCACCAACGACCGCAGCTGTCGCTCCGCATGTGAACCACCATTCGCAACCTGCCAGCAGTCTCATTCTCGTCCAACGCACACTTCTCAACAACCCATCCTAGCTGGCTGTCTCAACCAACGTAGACGCTTGAGAGTCTGTTAGCGAGTTCCAATCGTCCTCGTCATCATCATGCACCAACTTACCGTCACCAAACTTCCGCCTAAGCTCCTGCGTGGTCAACTCCTTGATAGCCTCCCTGTCCTTCACCTCACCGTTACCATCACCTTCAACCATGGTACTCCTCCGTCCAGGTCCGATATAAACATACAGCTTCGTCTTCTTGTTCGACTCGCCGTTTGATGATGGCGTGAGCTCCGCATTCGTGGAATCGTCACTGGTATCAGAGCCCGCCAGATTGAGCGTAACGATTTGGCTCTGCTCCTCCTCTTCTCCTTCAACAGCCGGCTCGGATGATCTACCGCCGAGAGGACGCTTCTTGTTCTTCCATGATGGCTGCTTCGACTGCACAATGCCTCCGTTGCCAGCTTGAGCCAGCGCGAATCGTCGTGCCATGACTGAAGCAGCTGGTGATTTTGGCTCCGGCGTTGGCGTGCCCTCGTTCGTTGATTGATGCGACGATAGAGAAGCATCATCCGCAAGAGGACTCGATGGCGGTGCCTTGTCCTCGCCGAAGCGGAACATCGCAGGCTTGGATATCTCTGCCAGATCTGAAAGCTCTGGACTCTTCAAGCTTCCACCTGTGCCTTGCTCGTCGGCAGCGGCTTCCTTCTTCTTCCTAGGCTTCTTCTTCTTCTTTGACTTGCCCGTATCGCCGTTCGAGATTCCCAGACCAACATCCCCACCAGCATCCTGATTGACACCGCGACTAGAAAGCGAGTAGTTCGCATTGCCAGCAGTCGGACTGCCCAGAACGACAGAGCTCGAAGCCGCTTCATCATCCGCAACTAGCGTGACAGCATCACGAGCCTCGCTACCACCCTTCGCCTCGCGCTCAGCACCGTCAGTTGGCTTTACCTCGCTCCTTGGTGGGAGACCCTGATCAGCCACATCTGTCAGCGAAGTCTTCGACGATGGGATGTGGGCGGGTGTAGTGTCTTGTGCTGGGGCTTGCGATAGCGCACCTCCACTGAATAAGCTGGAGAGCATGTTCCCGATCTTGTTACCCTTCCGCTTGCTCGGAGTCTCCTCAATCGAAGCTTGCGGCTTGCCTCCATCGTTTGTAGCGGTCTTTGGTGCAGTGTTCTCGTCAGTCTTTGGTGGCTTCGTGACTTTGAGAGCCTTGGCCGGAGCCGCAGGGGCAGCCTTGCCTTCTCCGGCCTTCTTGCCCGCAGCTGGGACTGTGTTGATATGAGCAGGGGCGAGTATCGGGGTGTTGGCACCGCTGACAACACGGCTGAGACTCTCGTTCGTCGCATCTGTAGAGTAATCGCTGATGTTGCTTGGCTTGCCCTTCAACGTGCCCTTCTTCGGTGCCTTCGGCTTCTTCGCTTTCTTCTTGCTGAACAGGCTGAGTGACTCCGTCTGCGCCGGACCCTTTGGCTTCTCAACCTTCTTCTCCTGCGAAGGCACCGTCGTGGCATCGGTGGTTTCGGCTTCTACGGAGGCCTCGTGGTCGACAGCAGGAGTGTTGGGAGCTGTGAAGAATGCCGGCGTGTTTGGTGCCATCGTGGATCCCGATGTAGACCGCTTGTCCGATTTCGTATCGTTGAGATCAGGAGTGCATGCTTCTGTTGAAACATGAATGGTGGGCTTCGATGTGATGGATGATATCGTGTCTTCGCCAGTCTGACTCGTGACCAGGGTTTTGTCACTCGCTACGTCTTCAGTGGTAGCCATGGCTTCCTTCGCTGCTGCTTCAACAGCCTTGGAGTCGCTGTTACCTTGGCTCTCAGCAATCGATGAAACCACAACGGAATCCTGAGGAACGCTGTTGCTATCAGTAGCACTGTCCGCACTGAGGGGAGGGCTGGTGACGGCGACTGATATCGCGTTACGATGCTCTGGACTGGCCCACACGTGCTGAGCAATGTCGTAGCCTTGCTTGCTCGCTATCGCTGTCAATTCTTCTTCTCCGGTCTTCGTCGTAGTCTCTGTCTTCGCTTCGTCACGAAAAGACTGGTCGTCAGCTGTCCTCTCCTGCGGCTTATCCTTGGTTGAAGCGGTGGCAGTCAAGGTCGCCTGCTCGGTGTTTGTTGCAGCAGCCGGGATGGGTGACACCACACTATCGTGGTCCGATGACCGCTCCTCGGCCTTGATCGGCTGACGAAGGGGTGCAGGCGCAGTACTGGGCGCTGCTGATATCATATGGGCCTTCTCTGCTGCTGATTCCTCTTGCTTGAATCCCTCCTGCTTGGATACCTCGTGCTGAACCGGATGCAGCTTGGGATCGTCGTTTGGTCCTGAAGCAGCCAGTGACGACTGAACCTCGCCTTGCTGGACGGTCATAGGAGCCTGCTGAGCCTGTACCGGGGCAGCTTCCCTCTCACGCTTCTGGTCTTTCTGTGTAGCTGTCTCCGCATGATCGACGTTCGCGTTCGCGACTTCAGTGCTTGTTGTGACGCTTGTCGCAGCATCTGCACTGGGAGTTGCAATGGTCTCGGTCTTCTGCTCGGCATTAGCGGCCAGAGATTTCTTCCAAAGATCCTCCTTGCTTTTCTTGTCCTTCTCGCCCATCGCCTTCTTGTTCTTCTGTTTCTTCTTCTTGGGAGTGCTCGCACCAGAAGGGGTGGGCGTGGTGTCTTTGGACCGGGTAAGATCCATGATTTGGCGGTCATTGCCGGCGTTTCCAGGAGCATAGGCGCCACCTTGTGGGAGGACTTCATTGCCGGGATGACGGAGTATCGTTGGTGCGAACTGGTGCCCAATCGATGTGGTCGAGTCTTTCCGCGGGTTGACGCCAGGGTGGGAGTGATCGTACGAGCTAATGCGGCTTCGATTCTGCATGTACGTCGGATCCCAGTGCTCGCGCGAAACCTCCACTTTAAACCGCCTGCCGTCAAGCCAGGTGTCGGGCTTGCTGTCCAGGAAAGCTCTGGCTTCCGGTGCCGATGGTAAGACGACAAGCACCAAAGACGTCGCTCCTCTAGTGCCCTTGTAGAGCGGCGGCTTCGATATCCGCTTCACTTCGATAACATTCCCGTACTGCTTGAACGTATTGATTAGATCTTGAGCGTTGAGCTCTACGGGGACGTCGAACGCAATCAACTTTCTGGCTATGGTGGCTTCGGGTAGGATCCAGTCACGGCCGCATTTGTCGGGCTCTTGAGCGGTGATCTGCTCGTGATGCGGTCCGGAATACTGCACGAAGTTGGTGGGATATCCTGCACCGTGCTGACCGCGCGCGACATTCTGCACAACTGGACTGTTGTGGTGTATCTGCGGCAAAGGAGGATTGTAGCTCTCGTAGAATCCTTCATGAGGTATTGGAGCCATCTGGAAACTGTCCGGACCGGAGAACGCTCGACCATGTGGCATGTCCTCCATCGACCCTGCCATTGGCTCGATCTGAGGACGATCACTGCTGCTGCGCCAGCTGCCAGACACTCCACTCTGACGCCGCGCTCGCTTGGAAGAACCTCCTGCGTGATTGCCGCTACCGCCTCTGTGGATGGTGTACTCACCCCTAGGTGCTTGCGACGATACGTCCGAGGCACCGAAGCTGTTCCGACCACGACTGCCTTGCATGCGCGCATCGTTGCTACCGCGTCCACGTCCACTCATACTGCCACGGCGGTTGTTCCCGCGACCGCCGCGGCTTGCATCTTGATTGTAGTGGTCCCTATTCCCGCTCATGTTGCTAAAGGCAGCAGGGTTGTGGCCACGATCGCCGAATGCTTGCGCACTGTAGTAGATCGGTTGCTGCTCGGGCACATACTGGCGAGCCTCGGCCATGGCATTCTGGTTGGGAATGCTCCTTGGGTCGTACAAACGCGGGTGAGGCTGCTGGTGTGAGCCACGGTGGAATGGCTGCTGCATCGCTTGCAATGGCTGTCCTTGAGGAATCGCAGGCATGAACTCCACTGGGACACCTCGAGGTCCTTGCCCTTGGTGTGTTGGTACAAGCGGAAAGTTGTTCGCCTGAGGATGGTGTGGGTAGCTGTTGCGGTCGTCGGACGGGTGGCGGAAACGTGTATCGTAGTTTGTGCTGCGATCATCGAAGTGCTTGCCATTATAGGCATTGTTCTTTGGCACGCGAAGAGGCACGTCACGGCCGTAGGTATGGTCATCGCTGGCAGCACGTGACTGAGCATGTGCACTCGATGAGGGCGGAGCAAATTGCAGAGAAGAAGCATTGACAGGCTCCTTGTTGCGCGCGGGCGGATCAGATGACACAATCACCGGCTCGTTGGTGTGCTCTGGCACCTTTGCAGCTGCGCCTGGCGACGGTTGCTGAGCTGATTGAGACGGCCGGGCCCGAACACAGTCCAGGATGTGCTGCGTGAAGTACCTGGAGACCTCGAGAACGTTGACCTCCCTGCCAAGCTGCTTCTGGTCCAGGTACACTCTAGCGGTATGCTGAATGCGAGGAACCACCTGCTCGAGGAATTTGACACCATACATATCCATCTCCTCACGCTGGAAGAAGGTAGATGGCGCAGCACCGTCGGCGAACACATACGCATGCATCGACGGTTCAGTCAGCAGACTAAGATTGGCGGGCTGCTGCCAGAACCACTGCTCCATAGCTGGCACGCGCTGCTCGAAGTTGTAGAGGGCGATGGAGTACCAGACTTGCTTCAAGAATCTGTAGCCTTTCCCACCACCTCCCGCTCCGCCTTGCATGTGAATCTCTTCTGGGGTGAAGAACCTGCGCAAATAGGCCTCTTCTTCCTCGCGAGCGGCATTGTGCGGAAAATGCCACGGAAAGATGGAGTTAAACTTCTTCTCTGGATCGAACTTGAAGCAGTGCCTGGCGTAGGGTTCGATATCTGCGAACCGGTCGCTGGACACTATCACACCCGGACAGGCATCGGCGACCATGGTGACGGCGTGTGACTGTCAGTGCGGGTGGCGATCTTGATTCCAAGCGTGTAATGGTTCAGATGTCGTGGTTCGCGTGTTCTAAAGTGAGGCACCAGGAGCAAATTGGTTGTTGCAATGTTTGCGTGATGATGTGTCGTTGGTGGGAGGTGGATAACTGAAGTTGCCGCAAGTTGATGGACCGAAGTTAGGCACAGCCGATCGATGAAGTTGTGAAAGGGCAGGTGCGCGTCGTGGTTGCCGCGGTGAAGATAGTCGCTCCTTCCTTTAGTAGCAGTGCAGCGACGTCACTTTCGCAGCAAGAGCAACCGTGAAGGGAAGGAAGCCAGCCAATGACAGGGATCCATGCTCTTCACGTGAACGGCAACAACTTACGAAACAAGCATGTGACTGAGAAGGAACGATATGCTTACGATTGAGGCACATTGAAGGCTTCATGTCAGCGAACAGTAACAGTAACGTGCAAACACTACCTGCTCACCGCCACCAGGTGTCCAACGACAGAGGCCGCATTTCGCTTCTGTACCGACCCGAGACAGTGGCAGTGAAGACATCCTGCTTTGTTCAACTGCCGCTTCCCGTCCAAGCGAGATGGGAACCACAACACCCTAGAGTTCAAACGGAGTGGCTCAAACAGTTCACGCTTCATACTTGGGAACCATAGACCTACCGAATGCATTGCTTCCGTGGATATCTCTTGTGTTTCCTCTCCCAGCGCCACATACATCTTACAATACAGCCTCCGAACCCTTCAAGCATTTCCATCAGACCTTATCGGTCTCCTTCGGTATCGATCGGACAAGGTTCATGATCTCGCTCTCGTTGTCTCCCGTCACTGTCGAAGCATTAGCCTTCATTCACCACTGCACACTTACCACTGCGCCAGACGTCGACTTACCAGCTCTACCATTGTTCCAATCCACCACTACCGGGCGTTGAAACGCAGACTCATTCGCCTTGAACTTCCTCTGCGCATCACTGCTGCCAGTCGCATCCTTCACCACAGTCCCAGCTTTCGAAGGGCCCAGGTAGTCAAGTATGCTGCTCAGTTGATCGCTTGTTGGCGGTCCTTCTTGCACATCTGCATCCATTGTTATCAGCCAACTGCCTCGCTCAAATGCACCTGAACCTTTCGCGCCGTGGTTCGACCACTATATTCGTACCCAAGTCAAAGTCCGTCCGCTCAAGCTTGCTCTGCTTCCCATGGTCCGCCGCCTGGTCTTCCGTCGCGTGTGATGACGCTGTCGCAGATGCTTGCTTTAGCATAGTGTGTACGCGGATCGAGGAAGGGTTATTGGGAGCGTGGAAGAGCGTGATGACATCTTTGACGCCTCTCTGTTGTGTTGTTAGCAGATGTTGACTTAATTAGTGCTCAATGGGCGGCTGGTCCCAGGTTTCAGCAATGCGGATGAAGATGGCCATACCTCTTTGAATAGATTCTTGAAGACGTTCATCTTGACGGTATTGCTTCGCTGTAATGGTATCCGAACGCAGTGTTTGAACATGAGTTTGAGATCAAACGGGATGAAGTCGATTGGGAGCTTTGACACGGGAAAGCTCGAGCTTCCTGCCGCTTTGGGTAAATTATCTGCGGGTGTGAAACTCTATTTGTTCAGATGGCAAGAGCAACGCGAATGTGCACCGTATTAAATCTAAATCGATGCCAGGTTCCGGTCAGACGAATTCTGTCTGCTATCATCAGGCTCAGCTCGCGGTCTACTCAACTTGATCCTGCACCCTCCGCAACAGCGGCTGCGTCTCCCCATTCGCGCCATCCGGCTTAGGGTACGGTAGCCATTTATACTTCCCTCCATCCACCTTATTAACGTTCCAGCTCTTCTCCTCCTTCGCGCTCTCGAAGAACTCCTGGTTCTCCTCGAAGCTTCGTCCGCCACTTTCCGGGCAGAATAAGTACGTCGTGACCCCAGCAATGGTGTTAGTAACCCCGAAGACCAAGAAAATGTAGTACTTGAGGTTATTAAACATGATCGGAGTGAGCAACGTAACCGCAAAGTTGGCCAGACCCCAGATAATGACACTGACAGCTGTGCCTTGTGCGCGAGCTGTAGTTGGGTAGATCTCCGTTGGTATCAACCAGACAGTGGCTAGCCAGCCAATACCGAAGGCGCCGGTGGCGACGTACAGTATGACGATACCTGGAATCGCAACCGCCTGGACAGGGATCCCAAGGTCGTCGCTGTTGAACGCCAGACCGCCGAACACAGCAAGCAAGAAAAAGCTGAGTGTCAGAACGACTGAACCCCACAGCAATAAGGTCCGCCGACCAACCGCGTCGACCAGCAGCCATGCGAAGGTCATCAGGAAGAAGTAGGAGACGTAGTTGCCCTGTGTCAAGTACTCCGACTCGCGGGTGCCGTAGCCAAGCAGCTCGAAGATCTGAGGTCCGTAGACAGACACAGCTGTAGTTGTGGTCAGCAGGTGTAGTCACTTCTGAATGGCTCTCGGGGTAAAACATACCTCCATAACCAGTCAAGGCTTGATTGACCTGCCCCATAATCGTTATCATCGTGGGGTGAAATTGCGGATGGCCGGGCGTGAACATGTCTTTGTAGGAGACCTGCTCGTCCCGTTCTTGATCAGCGGCCTCGGCCATTTCGTCGTACTTCTTCTTCCCCTCGTCTTCGCCTTCGATGTTGTACAGAGCTGCTTGTGCATCGTCGTGCTTGTCATGGAAGACGAACCTAGATTGAGAAGAGAGATCAGCTACAGTCTCGCATATAGCAACGGGCACAGCATACCAGCGAGGGCTTTCCGGCAGGCGATTGATCACAGCCAGTAGTCCGAGAGGGTACACCTGCATACAGACGATCGGCACCCTCCAGCTCCACTCGTTGTATTTCCCGAGCGCCACAGTGATTCCGAGATTGATCGCGAATGCCATATTGAGACCGAAGATGTTGCTTTGGAATTCCTGAGCCAATGCTTTGCCCCGAGCACCATCAGAGCTGAGTTCAGAGCTATAGACAGGAACGACACTGTCGACACCTCCAACACCCAGCCCCATGACAATCCTTCCAATGTACATAACAATCAGTGCTCCACGGCTGTAGCCAAGGCCAGACATGAACATAATCAGGTTTCCTAAGCTGGTAACTGCCAGACATCCAAAGAGTCCAGGTTTCCGGCCGTACTTGTCGGCAAACCAGCTGAAGAATACTGCTCCGATTGCACAGCCAAGATAGTAGACGGACACGATGACACCGACTTGAGGGCTCTCTTCGGAGATGCCCATTGTGCTGAGGTAGTCCTGGTTGGTATTGATGAGGGACATCATGCCTTGGTCGTAGCCATAGAGGGCAATTGCCGTGCTCGAGAAGAGCACGACCTGCGCCTTTTTGTCATAGTAGAAGCTCTTGAGCCAACTCATCTTGTCCAGATCCTCAGATGTTTCCTGGCCAGTAAGTCCTCGATGGGCAAGCTGTGGCCTTCGTACCGGGCTTCCACCTTTAATTGAACGTGGAGAACAGGATGGAAACGGCGATTCCTGAGATCAAGCAGAAATGCGAGACCCGGCAGAAGTAGAAGTAGAAGAAGAAGAAGAAGTGTTTAAGATACATGTACCTGTACAAAAGTTTCCCGCAATGCACGTGGATCTGGATCTCGCAGATCGTCATCATCACCCCCACTACGACCTTGATTGTCTCCCTTACCGACTCGTACCTGCTGATAACCATCGCGGCACGGCAATATTCACCTCACCTTCTGCATCTGGAAGTTACCGGATAGCGTCTCGACTGCAAACGCTCTCACGATGACTTCTTGGCTGCCAACATGGCTGGCGTGGTGGAACAAGGGCCCGGTCAAGCCCATGAAGCCCATGGACGCTATGCACCAACCGGTTGTTCGAGAGAGGTTCGACCATTATCTGGCTCAAACGGAACCACCGGCATCATTCCGAGCACAGCAGGTTGCAGAGGAGTTCTCGTACAACGAGCTGTTGACGCTGGGATACGAGAGGTGGCAACATGTTATGCCCGCGATTATTGAGCTGGCATTCGAGATGAGGGAGCTGGGGTTTTGTGATCTTATCAAGGGTGGGAAAGTGTTGGGGGAGGATGTTCAGCCTTATGATTTTGATGGTGGTCTACGCATCCGGAGAAACGATGATTGACAAGGGATGATTGAACCATCGCGTCTCCACAAAGCTCTCGTTCTATGTCGGACAGACTGTCAGGCTCATTCAGCCAGCCTACGACACAATCACACCCTTTTCATCATATCCATACCAGTCACCTCCATTCGCCTCTAGTCAAATGCTCAATCCGCCACCTCCGCCACCTTCCTCTTCTTCGAACGCGTCGACTCACGCCAAACGCCTGGATAATCCGCCGCATCTTCCCACCCCTGGTAGATGTAATATGCATCGTCCCTCCAGGTGACGTGCTTGCTGCGCACCTGCGGCGGGACTGGCAACACGATCCACTGCATAGCTCCAATCCAGAGCAGACAGGCGCGCTTCGCGTTGAAACAGGCTCGGCAAGCGTACCGTCGCGGAAGCTCGAGTGACCATGGCGCCAGTGAGCGATGTCCTTCGAGGTACCTCCAGGCGCAACAGGTAGACTCCATAGGACCGCCATGCTGTCCGTTCCGGAGCGCAGTCATTGTTGACTGGATAGATTGAATCACCGGCACGGCAACACCGTCGATCTGACCGAATTCGTCTTGTCCACCGTCTGTCACGCGGATCAGAGGAGCATAGCCGAATGCGTCGTGATCGATCTCGTTGATGTTGACAGGGGACTTGGTGTCTGGCTGTTTTGTTGCTCGTGGTCTTGCGTCTGAAAATCGACGGTGGATGCCGACATCATCGTTGTGACGGTTATCCGTATCGATATCAACTTTGTTGACAGTCGTTTTGTCGCTGTCACGTTCCTCCGCACGTGCCTGTGCTTGCACCTCCTCTGACCCTGACCCTTCTTCATCCGCGACTTCCTCCTCGCTATCCTCCTGCTCGTCCAACAGATCTCGCAGCGCCACTTCCAGCTGTTTCGACCGCCCCTTCACATCTATCACCTCCTGTCGTAGCTTGTGAATCTCGACGTCTTTCTCCTGCAGAAGGTCGTAATACTCCCGCCACATCTTGTTCTTCGACTCGACTAGCTCATCCTTCTCGCGGATCAGCCTGTCCTTCTCGGCGAGAAGGTCGAGCAAGGCTTGGACCGGCGGCATCTGAGCTTGCATGGTTGCTGAGATTGTGGTGGTGAAGATAAGTGGTGATTGAGGACTGGGTATGTGTGTGTGGTCGGAAGAGAGAAGAAAGAAGATGACCTGAAGTCGTGTGTGTGTGTAATCGTATAAGTGAGCTTGTGATGTGTATAAGCGCGCAGCTGGCAATCAGTGCCGGCTTGTTGTGGTTTGGGAGGCTGGGCGTGCTTATATGTCACGCCTCGCTTTGTTGCTGGCTGGATGCTTCCTGAATGGGTAGGTGCTGAGTGGAAGTATCTTGAAGGATGGATGTTGAGTGGTTGTATCTTGAAGGATGTATGTTGAGTGGTTGTATCTTGAAGGGATGTATGTTGAGTGGATGCTTCTTGAAAGGATGGTTGTCGAAAGGAAAAGAGAGGATCCTCATGGACAATTTGGTTCGACTAGTGGATTCTGTGGGCCTCGTGACGCATTGAGCCACGTGGTTTGCACATGAAAGTGAATGCCTAGGAGCCTGTGCACAAGACAGTTCCTTTGAAGCTGCTTCTAGGGGTCCCCGCGGCATTCAGTCGTGGTCCTGTCAATCGTGTCGCCGCGCTGAATGGCATGTGATGTCTGCGTAGCTTTCCTAGTCGATCGAAGCTTGAGGTTCATGCAATATGTTGTCGTGAGATGTAGTTTAAGTGACGTTGAACAAGGCTTCTCCATGTGCAAAAGAGCACCATCACGTGAGCCTTCACTTCTCGCCCTGCTTTCCACTCGCACTCGCACCCACGGGATCAGTACCGCTTACTGTCTCCTCTCCAAGCACTTTCGACGCTGCCATAAACCTACCAACAACCATGAGTCTTTAAGCAACAAAACTGGAACAACTCATGCTTACATTCCACCAGCATAGCCTCCCAGACCTCGCATCCCGTCCGCCTGCACGGCCGTCATTCTTAGAAGATTCTCCAGGTCGGACATGTGTGCTGTGAGCTGGGCCAGTTGTGCATGGAGATGGGACAACTGGCGGGCTTTGGTTGCTGAAGTCGGGACGGTCGATAGTCGAGTGTGCGTTGCGCTTGGAGTTCGCGCTGTTGTGTTCGACATCTTCGCCCTTATTGACACGTAATCCTTGCTCTGGGAAGTGATATGTTGTCGACAACGCGTCGATATGGAACGATTGAAGAGCTGGTGTTGTTGGTTTGGGGACGTTTGACGTTCCAAAACGGAAATCCTAGCCGAGATACCTCACTTGAGGGATTTGCCCGTCCCATCTTCCGTTACCTTATACCATCAGCCACAACACAATGTCTTCGCTCACGCCTCAAGCTCTACGGAGATACATCTGGACTGGTGCTATCACGGCTATCACGGCGACTGGCGCGCTGTACGGCGCTGGCCTGAAGACACGGCAAGAGCACAAACATGTACGCGCGTCCCGAAGTCTCAAACACAATTCACTAACCGTATGGTAAAGGAGAAAGCCGTAGCGCTCGAATCTTCGCCCGCAGAAAAGCTGGAGCAGCTCGAGGCCGCGAAGGTGAAGCTATTGCGTCAGAAAGCGGATCTGCAGAGCAAACTCGATAGGCTTGCTACGAAGGCAAGAGATACTTCGCATAAGACCCAGTCTCCGATATGAGCGATTTGTGCTGCAAGCTCGAGCATTGCTGGGATAACCTGAAACCCCCTGGCTCGCCCATCTTCGAACCCTCTCAAGGAGCACGAGCAGCATTGCGTTGTCCCCAGTGTCCAGCTGTTCGCTCACCAACTTCAGGCTTGCGCAGAACAATCGTCGCGAGATCGTATCACCACTTCTCCAAGGCCGCAACGGACATCACGCTGTCGTTGGTTCACTCGACTTTCTCTGAATCACGAGTTCCACAAACCGGAGTTAACAACTAGTCCGCTTCGGTAAGGTCAAGAGGCTGGACTGCAGAAAGCTTGTCCTCTTCGAACGAGTAGGTTCATCCTTCGTCGACATAAGCTTTGTCACCGCTGATTAATTGGAAGGTCTGCATTGCGATACAGTCCGCAACCATCAGCATGGGCTCGTCGCCGTCCCCGACGTACGATGTGCGGACCATCTCGATGCCTTAACCAGAGACATGCCTAGCCGACCCATCCCGGTACTGTGGCGGTTGCGGGGTTGTCTGTTTGTTGAGCCTTGAAGATGGCTTTCAGATATCGTCTCGCGGTGCGGACCATGGCCATGTGAACTGGGATATCGTGGACGTTAAGGAATGGTGAACCCCAGCAAGCGAAGACGAGGATCTTGGTGGGCTGCGCGGCAAAGTTGGCCATGGCGTCCTGTGAAAGGACTTTGCTTTAGACCATTCTGCTATCTGTGCCAAAGGAAAACTGGCTAGCTGCTGGCTGGCGTCATGACCGGCATGTTCGTGTTATTCTTGTAGTGAGCGTCGTATCGGAGTGTGGATATATGTAGGCCACGTAGAAACCAAGGCACCGAACCCGAATCCGAATCAGGCATCGAAATTTGTCCTCGGCGTTGCCCTCCGACAAATCTGGGGAAGCCGCGACAGGCTGCTCTTGTAACCACACCTCACATTGCTTGCTCCCGGGTATTCCTCTGCTATCCACGGACCTCCGACAACTCTTCGATGCGGCGATAATCCAACAACAACCTCTCACGGCCGACCATGTCTCAATCTCTCCGACCATATCTGTCCTGCGTGCGCTCGACCCTCACAGCCGCCCTATCACTCTCGAACTTCGCATCGCAGGCCTCAGAACGACACAATGTGCCGGAGATCGAAGCTGCGTCGTCGCCAGAAGTCCTTCTCAACCCTCTGATCGTATCACGCAACCAGGAAGAACGGGTACTGGTGGAGCCTTCGATCAACAGCGTGCGGGTCAGCATAAGAATAAAACAGGCGGATGAGATCGAGCATATCCTGGTGCACAAGTTCACACGATTCTTAACACAAAGAGCGGAGGCGTTCTTCATACTGCGGCGGAAGGCCACGCCGGTATGCCTGCAAAAGCCGAACAACCATGAAGGTCGAATTGCTTGCTGACTATATGTGCTAGGGCTACGATATTTCATTCCTGATCACCAACTACCACACGGAGGAGATGCTGAAGCACAAGCTTGTGGACTTCATCATTCAGTTCATGGAGGAGGTCGACAAGGAAATTTCGGAGATGAAGCTCTTCGTACGTACCAGGCATTCTTCGCCCCCACCACGCATCAGAATGATATCGAGAAGGGCTGAGCTGATTCGTTGCAGTTGAATGCGAGGGCACGCTTTGTGGCGGAAAGCTTCTTGACTCCGGTAAGCCATGCTATGCCAGTCTGATTGGCCTGCACTGACACTCCTGGCCAGTTCGATTGAGCGTAATGTGTTTCTACCGTCATCAGCGAACAAACAGAGCGTGATGGTGATCTTGACCGACATGGCACCGTTGGGCACAGTCTACATGGGTAAGGAAGTACTGAGAAGGCCCCGTTCACACTTAGCAAGCCGATCGTAAGTAGGTCAAGGCCAAGTAGACCCATACCGGTTGAGCTAAGCACATTGACACATTCCTACTCTTCCCACGTACCTGTGTTCTCTTTTCTTCCGTGTCGTCTTGACCGGTGGGGCGTGGAAGATGTGGTTTCGTAGCACGTTTAACGTCTAACATGTCGGATTACAACCACGCTGTCGCTCTCCCAGGACGAGATGCTACAGCCACCGTCCCGATTGACTCGTGAGCTGCTTACCGTGGACAACGACCAACTCCTCCTGTGGCTACGAATTGCTCATGTCTTCCATACCACCTCCCCTTCCCTACCATCCGAACGAAAGTTACTGGGGCCTGGCTGCCATTGGATCTTCGTTGCCTGACACATCGATGGACACTTGAACTCCTTCAAGCAGCACTCCAGAACTTCTCTACGATCGCCAACGTCTTTCTTCTTGCCCAAGGCCTTCTTGGAGCCTGACGGTGGTCTTCGAAATCGATCCCAGGGAAGTTGTACCCCGATGTTTGATTTGGCATATGGGTCGGGACGAATACAGGGGTCTTTGGATCACATGCGTTCACATGCTTCATCCGATTGAGCTCGCACTAGACCCAAAGGTATTCGGCCGCCGCACGAAGAGCTTTTAAAGCTCGCTACCAACGCGAAGTCCTTTTTCCTCCTACCAAAAACTACCAACCTCCTTTTCATCCTCTCATCAACTACCAACTTCCTGTCTGGATCCGGTCGGAATTCAGAGCCTCGTCAACCACCGGCCTTCTTCAACGTACGATCAACCAGCAATCATCAACTCTTCGACCTCGAGTCTGGATCCGGTCCGAATCCAGAGCCTTGCCAGTCGCCAGCCGTCTACCACGGCGTCTTACGCACTCACGTACACACAGTGCTCGGGAACGATACTGACATCATTCATAATAACAGACTCACTGCTCGCTCAGCAAGTAGCCACCGCAGGCTTTTACCACGAACACAACGCACCATACCGCACAAGTTCACTTCGCTCGGAAGTACGCAAGCACACAAGCAGCACTCACCGCTCCGCAACTCGCTGAGCACCAGAAACAAGCGCTACAACTACAGCCAGGTGAGTTTCAATCATCATCGTCTCCTCCCTGCCAGCCTCTCCAAAAGTTCACTTACACAATGTCACCCACGCAATTTCACCCAGTTGTGTGGGACATGTGAAAATTGCCAAGACCTGGCTCCTTCCCTTCTCATACTTGCTTCTAATTTCCCCCACCTCATGACGTGACTTGAAACACCGCACCGTGAACTGATTTTTCATTCCCGCAGACTTCTTGTCAGCATCATCGACTTGTAGACTGGCTCTACCGCACAGCACCTTCATCTACTGTCATCATGCAGAATCACAACGGTGGTCAGAACGGCAACGGCTTCGGCCCACCGCCGTACAACAACATCCAACCTTCTCCGACCCCACACCGCGCCAATGTCAACAACAACAACATGGGCGTGATGGCGGAGCAAGGTCGCTACGTGCCGCCGCAGAAGCGTGAGTGATATTCAGACCTTCACCCTTTCGTAGCATACAAGATACTGACATTGATGCAGGTGGTGGCAACGCGTTCGAGGCGGAATCGATCATTCGTCCAGAATCATCCATGTCCAACGTCACTTTCGCATCACAGGCTCCCATGCAGCAATTCGCACCTGTCAACCCGGCATTCGTCAACCGTGGTCAGCTCGCGTACCCACCAGCTCACCATCTGCCGCCAGGTGGACACTACGCATACGGGCCGGCGCAGCTGAACCAGCAGTTCGCTCGCTTCGATGCATCTCTGGGTGCAGCACGTGCCGCTCCAGGTGTGCAGCCGTACATGAACAATGGTCATGGTGTAAGTAACGGTCCCAACTTCTACAACGGCGGTGTGCGTCCAGGATTTGGCGGTGCGGCAGGCGGCAATGGTGCGGGTGGTTATGGTCATGGTGTCATCGGCAGTGGCATGCGCACTAACAACGACGTGGCCCACACCCCACACGACGACGGCAGCGAAGGCCACGACTCCGCTGTCGCCAACTCTAAGGGTCACTACCTCGCTCGTATGATCATGTCCGGCGCTGCTGACGATCCGCGTGACGTCGACTACGGCAACCCAGGTCCCAGCCGTCGCCCCGAGGCTGTGTACAGGGCTCTCGCCGACTCTGCCACCCCAAGCGCGACTGCTAGCCGCAGCCGCCAGCGTCGCGGTCATGTGGTTGCCGCAGCAGGTCAAGAGTCCAACGAGAGCAGCCCACACGCTTCCGTTCGCGCTGCCAACATCCGCGGCAACCCAGAAGTATACATCGGTACCAAGCAGCTTCGTCTTCCGGACTGGATGCAACACATGGAGAACGGCATCTACCCTTCGGTGCAGCAAGTCTTCCACGACCTTCCACTCATCGAGGGGTGCCGCTGCGCGCGTCCGAGCACGGCAGGTGTCATCCGCATTCGCAACATCCCGTATAACACCTCACGTGCGGAGATCATCGCGTACCTCGGGCGCAACGCTCAGATCGTCAACCAGCCCATCGGCACCCCGTTCATGGCCGTCCACATCATGATGGATCGCTTGTCGGGTAAGACCATGGACGCCTTCATTGAGGTTGAGTCTCCGCGCGAGGCTGGTCTCGTCGCCACCCAGTTCGCTCGTCGCCTCAAGACCACGGGCCGTCAGACCAAGCTTGGCGATCGTCCAGTCGTTGTCGAGCAGTCGTCGCAGCAAGACTTGATGAGTGAGCTGTTCCCTCGTGCGAAGACTGTCACGTGGGTTGGTCCGGAGCCGAAGTTCGACACCACCAACATCGAGTACTTCTATCCTGGCGTTCCATCCGTCGGCTTCGAAGGCTTCTTGTTTGATGAGGACTACGCTCACCTCGTGAAGCATCTCGAGATGCCGCAGCGCGTAAGTCACTCTCTCTTCATCCATCCTCATACCATCTTCTAACCACTTCCAGTCTCCGTTCGTCCAGCGCTGCATGGTGCGTCCGTACGAGTCGCTCATCTCCACCGTCCACAAGTTTCCATGGTTCGCCGTCGACTACGTTCTCTTCAACGAGCGCAACGAGCTCTTCAAGGTCGTTCTCAAGGCTATCGACGCGCTCATGCAGCTGCTGCGCAAGATCGGCGGCAACGGCGGCCACGACCCGACCAAGCCCACCACCATCGTGCTCAAGGAGCTCGTCGTCGCTGCGCTCGTCTGCCCGGGCTTCTCCGAGTTCCAGAAGTCTCGCGTCATCCGTCACCTTGTGCAAGGCAACTACGGACAATACACAACCAGCAAGGGCCTCAGCCTCACCTTCGGCGGCACGGACAACTACTCCGGCAACTGGCCCTTCCAGATCCTCGTCAAGAAGCCCGGTGTCAACGACCAGCTCGTCGAGGTATGTCTATCACCCTCCCCTCCCATCCGAATGACTTTGCTAACCGAACCACAGTACATCGCCGGCCTCCTCCGCGACGCCACGACCGGCAACCAACTCTCCCTCGCCGACATCCACGCGATGAACGCATCCGGCAACCTAGCCAGCCCCTTCGGCAGCATCGAGCTCGACTACACCGGTGTCAAGACCATCGCCGACGTCGGTCGCGTGGAGCTCCGCGCCATCGAGAAGCTGCTCAGCCTCATCCTCCCGCGTGGTGGCAACGCTCGCGCGCTCCCCTACGGCTTTCACTAGGCTTGCACCCTCGCTGCTACGACGCTCTGACTGAATAGCATGTGACAATGGGAGATGAATGAGAAGAGATACGATGAATGAATGAATGAATGATTGATTGGTTGAACGTGCAATGGATGGACGAATGCGTGAGGCGCTTCGCTGCTTCTCTAGGATGAGAAATTGGCACATGTAGTCCAAGGGCATGATAGTTAGTTCGAGACATCGTTTCAACTACGGAGAAGTCTTCCAATCACCCTGTCAAACGTTGTGATGTCTCAGTATACTATAGATCGCGCTGGTAACTTAGCGTTCGAATGACCCGTCGAATCTCACAGCAGCGCACTGATGTCAAGCTTGGTTCAGGCAGTTGGGCTCATTGTATCCGAGGAGTCACACGTCGAGTTCATGCGCTCATACAGCATCTACGCAATATCAATCGGTCCCTTCCGGGCCGCCGCAAATGCAAAGGGCGATATCCCTTCCGTCATACCTACACGCTCCCAAGCGTTTGGTATCCGCATCGAACGTCCTAAGAACAAAACCAAACATCTCAATCTCCTTTTGCTGACCAATAGGCAAGCACAAATAATAGACCAAGACTCTGTTGGCGGCGTCTCTCCATACGGCACGCGGGCCACAGTCGATAGCTGCTTGCCATCGAGGACGCCCGTCCAAAGCTCCAGAGGGACGTCTGGCGTGATCTGGAGCCCTTCTTCTTCGCTGCTACCAGACACCTTGTAGTTCCATCGCGGCGGGCCTAACTCTCCATCTTCACCAGTGTCGCGAGAAAGTGTGGCTATGAATTTGACGTCTATGACTCGGCCGGAAAGTCTGATGACGCCTGACGCACCGTTTAGGCTTCGGCAATCCACATCCTGTTGGCTAGGATCATATGCGAGTAGTGCAGCGGGTTTGATCGAGGCATAGGAAATTGGACCGTCTACGCCAGCCCAGCTCCAGGTCGGGGCGTAATAACCTGGGCTCATCTTACACGTATGCTGTCCTATTCCCTCCGGAGGCGCGGATGACCAACAAAGCCCATCAATGAGTTCGCTCGCCCACAGACCCCAGAAAGGCGACCAGCCGGTGCTCTTCTCGATGCGCTTCATCACGGCCTTCATGGCTGGTAGCCGATCGGAAGGGCGAGTGATGTTCCTACGCATGTAATCTTCGACGAGTGCGATCCATGTCTGGTGCGTTATATTGTCCAGCTGAGCGGACCATGAGTGACCTCTACGGCCTTGGTCGTAGCCTTCCCATACCGAGTAGCAGCGACATTCGTATTTCAGTGCTGCAGGAGTTACGAAGATCGTCCGAGCCGCAAGAAGTCGCTCTTGCCAGATCCAGGCTCGAGTCGAGATCTTGCCGTACTGGCCGCCTGATTTCTCATTGCCCAAGGCATGCGAGAGTGGGCGGAAGGAAAGCTGCAGCTCTCCGAGTCCTGCGATGTTCGCTTTGAGGTGGCCGCCAAGAAGTTCTCCTCGTCTTTGATCAAATATACTGTCATGCTCAGTTGTCGCAGAAGCCGCAGCAATTGTCAAGGTTGCGTTTCCATGTATCCTGTCCATTGTTGATGCTTGGGCTTTGAAGTCCTCATCATTACCTTGAATGATGCAAAGACGATCGATCCAGATGTACTCGATTTGGAGCTCTCGAGCAGTGTCAACGATGTCTCGAAACAGGACTGGCAACTCGGAGAATTCGATGCCAGCCTTCTTCGCTCCGAGAGTGGCTGCGGTGGTCACGAAGTTGTTTGGATCGACAGGACCCCAGCAGTAGCTTAGAGCAATGTACGGCGCCCGGATATTCTTCGGCTCCAGAAGTTGAATACGGGATGGGTTGTCGGCTTCAATCCACAGCACGCGGTAGGGCAGCATAGCCAAAGCGCCATCTTGGCCGCACTTGTGTTGTTTTACGCAGGCGTCAACGTTCTCTCTGATAGAGGCAAAGCTCTGTGGATCCCAAACGTTCTTAGGGATGGCTTCTCCGAAGCCCACGAAAGGTACTAGATCTCTTCCGAATGCAACGTCTGGCTCTGGAGTTAGCGAACGTTAAAGTTTCGGCTTTGCTCGTCGAAAACGCATCACCAACAGTGAGCTTAGCCATTGGGATGATCCGTCGGTATATCTCAATCTCTATGGCGGGCTGTGAGGTATCACACACGGTGATCACGAAATTCATGGTCCGGTCTTCTGGTAAGTCGAAGCCGTAATCCAGCGCTTCTGCCCGTTGCAGAGGAACCGTGCTTGTGCTCCCAAACTGCAGGCGTACAACCACAGGCAGGGCGTCAGCCAAGTGGATCTGAATAAATGTCTTCTTCTGTTCCCACCCGGGATGCACCACTCCGAGTGCGCCACTGATAGCGGTGCAGAAGATGCACCCACCTTGTGAATTCTTCGACAGATCCGCGGAATCGTTGACTGCGATCACCGTGGCCGGTGTCCCACCAGGAACGATATACTCATCGTTGGCCCACGATGGCTCGGTCGAGCTGCCACTCGGTGGAGCCTCCTGGGGATTGAGATTATAGCATGTTGGACACAGCCATGTAGGCTGGACTGAAATGAGCTGCGAGGTCTCTTGGGACCAGTTTGTTGCCGGCTGCTTCAATTTGGCGAATAGCTAGCTGGTCGATGGGCACCGAGGTCGTACAAGTGATCTTGTTTCGTCCAGTGTCGGCATCTCGAGGCCGCTGCTGAGTCGGAGGGGGTTGAGTTTGAGGCGGCTGCTGGCTAGGAGAGGGTTGAGTTCGAGCATCGCCCTCTCCCGAAGTCGGGTACCAAGGTGGTGGCTCCCGACGCCTGGCCGATGTCTGCTGGGTACTACCTTGTCCTTGCGAGCTTCCTTGGTCTCGTAGTTGCCGAGAGCTCTTCTTACCTTTAAATATTTGCAGGAAGTCTTTCATACTGCTGGATGGAGCGCATTACGAGCATCCTCGAGGGAAATCCTCCCTCTGTCGTCCACCTGCACGCTTGCGAGGCTATACTGCAGTACGAAGCCTAACCAAGCCTGGCTACGATTGGCGCATTGCCAAAGTAGTAAGGTACCCTCGTGTGTTGGAGCTTGGTTTTGTTACGTGCTTTGCATGCGCACAAAAGTAATATTAAAGCGACATGCCTGACCTTTGCCTTACCTTTCCGTTCCCTTCAGTTGTTCAGCAATCACAGCCAGAGTCGTTCCTGCCATTCTGCTGCTCTGCCGTCTCGTATCGAGCCTGCATCAGTTCTGGAAGCCCTGAGTATGCGGAAGTCCCGAACATGAGGCCGTCTCACGTGTACAGAGAACGGGTGGTGTCGTAATAAGGTAGCAATACTGCAAGTATTGGTACGAATACCAACACAGGATGTACATTGAAGTAGATGTGCACGGAACACTTGGGCGCTGGCCGCTCCGATGTTCCGTGCGGGCCTCTTCTGTCACGATCCGAGGAAAGAGAGTGCCTATCCAAAAGTAATGTCAAATGCTTGGATCCTAGAGCGGGACGAGAGAGAGAGGGTAGAGCGACGGTCATGATCATGTTGGACGCAGGTGGTATGGATGGATGCGTCCTATAGAAGTGGATACGACGAGACAGATCTGATCTCAGATGCACCTCCACGATGCCGATCGACCGTACCTTGCAGATGGGTGCAGATCAAACGCCTCACTACGTCACCATGTTGCCCTCTGTCACTCTCACCTTCACCCTGGCCATGCTCCCCATCGTCACCTGCCTACTTCTTCACCAAAGCCACGTCCACGCTGTTTCTTGCTCCCTTCCTTCGAGTGAGACTCACAACCTTCCTCAAGCTTCACCCACCTCGACCTTTCCAGCTCTGCAGTCGTCCATTGGCAATGGCTCGCACCACTCGCTCAGCTGCCAACAAGGCGGTTGCAGAAGAGCCTAACCAGCTATCGAGTCCACCAGCTACACCCGCTCCAGCCAAATCCAAGACCACCAAGGTCAGGAAGCAAGCAGCAACTGAAGCTCCCCAGACTCCGGCAGCGAACACCAGCAAGAAGCGAACGAGGGCCATCAAGCAAGAAGACGAAGGTGATGTGAACGAACTGCCGCACAACCTGGGTACAGCCCTTCCTACCCCAGGTGCGGATCCCGAGGACTACACAGTGGGACCAGCAAAGAAGCGAGCCAAGCGCACGCCCAAGAAGGAGGCAAAGCTCGATGAGAAGGAGGTGAAGCTCGGTGACATTCCTGAGGTTGATGTGAAGGAGGAGGATAATGCGGCTGTAGAGGCTACGCCAAAGAAGACGCCCAAGAAGGCAAACTACGGTCTCACGCCTGGCCTGACTCCATACCCCGACTTCCCACACCCAACAGCTGAAAAGTGCCATGAAGTCGTCCGTCTCCTGGAGAAGGTGCACGGCCATGTTCAAGCGCCCAAGGCCATCCCACCACCTTCACTGGATGTCTCTGGGTGTGGCGAGGTCCCTTCAGTACTTGATGCTTTGATTCGCACTCGACTCAGCGCCAACACGACGAACAAGAACTCATCTACCGCCTTCCAAGGTCTTGTCGCCCGCTTCGGAGTTCTAAAGGAAGGCATCGGCAAAGGCAGTGTCGACTGGGATGCAGTGCGCCGTGCTCCGCAGAAAGAAGTCTTCAAAGCCATCGAGCGAGGTGGTCTGGCCGACAGGAAGTCCAAGGACATTCAAGCAATCCTCCAAATCGCCTACAACGAGAATCAAGAGCGCAAAGCAGCTCTGACCGACCCCAACACCAACCCGGCAGGCGCCGACCAAGAGCCAGAGCAGGAGAAGCAAGAAGAAATTACCAAAGCTACGCAAAACGTCATCTCCCTCGACCACATTCATCTCCTCAGTACCGACGATGCGATCACCAAGATGCTTACGTTCCCTGGCATCGGTCCCAAGACTGCCTCCTGCGTTGCGCTTTTTTGTCTCCAGCGTCCGAGCTTCGCTGTCGACACGCACGTCTTCCGCTTGTGTCAGTACCTTGGCTGGGTCCCCAAGACCACCAAGAAAGGGCAGCCCAAGGTCGACAGGAACACTACGTACAGCCATTGCGATGTCAGGATTCCGGACGACCTCAAGTACCCGCTCCACCAGCTGCTGATCAAGCACGGCAAGACCTGTGCGCGCTGCCGTGCGGTTACTGGTCAGACTTCCGCTGGCTGGGAGGAGGGTTGTCCGATCGAGCATCTGGTGAAGAGGCATGGGATGAAGAAGGGTGGGACTAGCGTTAAGGATCCGAAGAAGGCGAAGAATGCTGCTAAGGATGTGGGTGAGGAAGCTGCTGAAGGTGAGGAGGTTGCTGAAGGCGAGGAAGCTGTCGAGGGTGCGGAAGCTGAAGATGGCAACGGTGATGATGGCGAGCTTAGTGATGCGCCTGAGGACGAGGCGTGAAGGCATTTCACGGACATTGAAGGGTGCAATCCAGGTTAGTGCGAGCGGCACAACACGGTTCGTTCGAACTTGGGACGAGCTGCTCGGTTGATGCAACTACGGGAGGCACATCTGGTTATCAGAGGTACCCTGTTTATATAGTAGGATAGTCAATGGAAATCTTCGAAACGTGATCATTCGAGAAAGGATTGAAATATTTGATTAGAATTAAATCAAAGTCAGCTAGAATCCTTGAATTCGCCGGGCCTACGGATCCCCTCTGTTCTCACTCCTCCGACTCCACATCTTTCGAACGACTGTCTGTGTCTGTGGTAGGTCTCAATTCTCGACCACGGTAATGTAACGATCATCGATCTGCTATCTTTTCTCTCTTCCTGCTCCTTCCTGGCAACGTCAAAGCCAACAGCCCGGTTCTCCGCATCACTCCTTCGTTAGCATGAGCACCTTCACGGAGGCGAACAGGCAGGCATTTGAGTTAGTATACAAATCATCATATCAGACGGAAGCCACAACTAACGTTCCACAGTGGTCTGTCAACCAAATACGACTCCGAACCATGGCGCCACCGCATGACCGACCAAATCAAAAAGGGCCTCCACAACCGCAAAGACTGGATCGGCGTACGCTGGGCCGAATCTGACGACCTCCAATATGGACGAGAAACGAAGCTGCTGGATTATGCCTGCGGCACTGGATCTGTTACGAAAGCTATTGGTTCTTGGGTTACGAATATTCGCGGCATCGATATCAGCGAGAACATGGTTAAGCTGTTCAACGAAGCGGCGCAAGCATCTGGCCTCAAGACCGAGCAAGTCAACGCTGTAGTTGGCGATCTGCTGGGTGATGAGGTGTCGGCGAATCTGGATACGCCAGAGTACCAAAACTTCGACCTCGCAGTCATAGGCCTCGGCTTCCACCATTTCGAAAACCCCATGCGGGCTATAGAGCGCCTCACTGAACGTCTCAAGCCCGCCACTGGCGTCCTAATCATCATCGACTTCCTGCCCTTCGATAAGGACGAACCCGCCGGCCCGCAAGCTGCCAACGCGCAGACGATCAAGCACGGCGGATTCGCGCGGCAGAACATGGAGATGTTGTTCAAAGCCGCCAAGCTCGAGAACTTCAGTTTCAGCGTTATGGAGGAGCAGGTGGAGATGTTTGGGAAGGATGGGACCTCGAGCAAGAGGAGTGTGTTCTTTGCGAGGGGGAGGAGGGAGCCGACGACTTGGGGCAAGATTTCGAAGTGGATTGGGAGTATGCAGACGGTGGCGAGTGATCAGTGGCAGATTGGGCCGCGGGAGCAGGTGCAGGCGCAGTTGGGGCCGATGGGGGGGAGGATTAGGGAGTAAAGACGGTTGGATTACTGGGTATGTTGGAGTCGGGTTAGGTTGGGAGGGCGGCTTTCAAGATAATGAAATGTAAGGCTCGGGTTTATGCTCTATCATGTGAAAAGCGATGACGATGTTGCTGAGTCAGGCCGGTTTCTTGCATGAGAGGCCAGTCTGATTAGAACGTGAACAAACTTTTATCGCTACTAGGACCACTGTCTGAGCGCTCGGCACTATGCATCTGGCGCCGCCCGGCATGACGAGGACGTTCTTGAGTCTTAAGCGTGACCTGCTCGGAAAGCCATCGAGCTTGACATGCAAGTCCTTCACCACGCACGTGTCGCTGCAGCCCTCGCCACAGTTTGCGCTCACAGAGATCGGCATCAGGTATAACGGATCAGCTTTCCGACAGTTCTCTACATCGTGTCTCCACCGCAAGGCGTCTCGACATTTGGCACCCTGGCTGGTACGACGAAGACAACGAATACAGTTTCTGCCCCATCCAATCAACCAGATGTACGCCGACTCCCGTATGGACTACCTCCCATGCTTCGTCAGAATGAAAGTCGGCCACACCGCAGCGGAATACGAGGCTGCGATGCGCAACATCACCGATCTGCTGTTCCAGTGGGAGCACGGCGTAGAGGTTGGCGAGACTACTAGTAGATTCGAAGATGAGGTGGCGGACTTTCCTGGCGCGAAGATCAAGGACCTAAAGATCTGGATGACGTCGGAGAAGCGCAACATGGAAGGGGTATCAAACTCCGTTTTGACTCTCGATCAGCCCACTGACAGTTTGCGGCAGGCGAGCCTGCACGCCGGCTTCGGTGTCGATACCGTAGGGATGTACAACGCTACGTTGTCTGGCCGAGAGATAGATTTATACGCACGTGCGTACACGACGGATTTCTTTGGGGACGACCTCAGCAAGTACGGCGAGATCTACGAGGTTGGCGGATGAGGCTGAGGATATTGGCGTCCATAAGCCCTGGCATATCAGAGCAGAACATGCTCTGGAGGAGAGGAGGCTTCGGTGTTGAGGACTTGAGACCAAGAGGACACCGACGTGTTTCCAAATGTGGCAATTCCAATCGCTATCTACAGCAACAGAGTCGCCATGCAGACACAGCTACTCCGACACCCCAATAATGACCACACGCCTCTCATAATCTGTGCTTGCCTTTTCTTTGCTCAGAGCTATGCTCCGATACCATGCTCCTTATCATGCTCCTCAGTGCGGGGATGTGGTGTGGTGTGGTGAATAATAGCCATATGGTGATGGTGTGGTGACAAGTGAATACACGTGCTGTATGTAGTCACCATATGTATTGTGGTGGTTACGTCATCTCTAGCTCCTC
>JAABUL010000290.1_pt1 | contig 109125 bp, 125 predicted proteins | sample 5559151 | NCBI WGS metagenome assembly JAABUL01 (sample SAMN10711876, study PRJNA513368) | rock metagenome | isolation source: Antarctica rocks | place: Antarctica: Victoria Land, Pudding Butte sud | reverse complement strand
TATAGCTAATCGTCTTAGTTAAGAGCGTTATAAGTACTATCTAAGTAGTATAAATACCTCTACTCTATAGTATTCCTTTCCTCCTCTCTATCTATATTCTCTATTAGGCCTTAGAACTCTTATCTATCTTTTTCCTCTCTAAGCTTAGAGCTACTAGCTTATTCTTCTTCCCTTTTAGCGGATTAATATAAGAGTACTTTACCGTAACTAACGTAAGACGTAATCGTTAAATAATTATAACGTTTATATAGTAGCTAATCGTTATAGTTAAGTATACTATAAAGTAAGTATTTAGTAGTATAAATACCTCTACTTCTTAGACTTCTTCTCTACTTTCTTTAGGTTAAAGCCTTCTTTATCTATAGTACTTAGTAGACTTACTCGTTACCGTTATTAATACCTACTAGATTATCTTTATCGTTATTATATATAACTAACGTAGTAGGAGTACTTCTAATTAATTAATACGAGACGTAATCGTCTAATAATTATAATTCTAATATTATAGATTAAGGCTTATATACCGACTTATATTTATTTAGTAGGAGTCTCTCGTAGAACTTAACCCTAAAACCCGCTATATACTTCGCTATAATCGAGCCTACGTACTAGATATATTTAGTACTTTAATAGTAGCTAGATAGTAACTATACTATTACGTCCGTCTAGAATAGGAAATTATTACTAGTAGTATAAGAAGAGAAGAGGAAGAAGTAGAAGCGTTATATAAAGAAACGATAGAGGAAGTCTATACTATACTAGTAACGTAAGGGATTAGTAATAAGAAGAAAGACGAGTAAGGTAATAGACCTTTAGAGTTCTTAGAGACAAGAGAAGGATAGTAGTCGTCCTAGTAGGAGAAATTAGAGTCTTATAAACCGTATCTATTAGTTATAATTACCTAACGATTATACCTCGCGTTAATTACCTATAAGTATAGCCGTAGTATTTAGACTACGTACTTCGTATTTATTTAAGAAGTAGTTAATCTAGTAATCTTCCCTATTTAAGAGCTATATATCTAGCCTCGTAGGTATACTTAGTAATTAGTATATTAGCTACTAGTATCGCCGTATAAGATAGTACCTTACTAGTATACCTCCTAGTAAGTATAGAGAAGTCGATAAGCTCTTTATAGTAAACCTAATCCTAATTAATTTAGTACGTCTTTATTACTAGAAAGGAGTATTTAATACCTCTAGCGCTCTACCCGTCTATTATAATAGTAACTTAGTTAGCCCTCTTAAGAAGCTATTAAATTTTATCCTTTACCTCTATTATATACTATTATACTTTTACGTTATAAGGTTACGGAGCGGAATACTAGGTTATTAGTAAAATAGTAGTAGCTTTATCGTACTTTACGGTTCTTAAAGAACGTAAGTAGTAACGAATAGGTAATAATTATATCGGTCTAGTATTTCTAAAAGTTATCTACTAATAGCTTCTTGTTTTTCTTACCTATATATCTACTTTAACGCTCTTAGTTTTATTAGTACTTATAATCGTTAGGTATAATTATCTATATAATCGTTTAGTTTACCTTCTTAATATTAGGTACCGTAATATTAACGGCTATATATAATCGTCTAATATAATTATCCGCTAGTATATTTTAAAATAAACGTACCTATAATACTTTCTCTACCTCTTATATTAACGCCTACTTCTTTACTACTTTCTTATACTCTATCGACCTAAGGTACTTACTAAGATTACCTAACCTACTACTAAGGCCTAGATACTCTATAATACTTTTATAGACCTTATAGATAAGCCTAGGCTTACTAGATAGGTTAGCGCCCTCCTCGAATATTCCTTAGGCTAGTATCTACTTCTTACTACCCTATATAAACTTCTTTACCTATTTACTACTTCAAATAGACTATCTATACTACTCGCTACCCTTATACTATATTATAAACTAAGTCTTATAGGATTCCTAGTATAGGTATAGGCCTACCGCCTTAACGACGTTATCTATCTCTAAGGTAGGATAGCTACTAAAAGTAGTATCCTAAGAGTCGAGGTTAAAGGGTAGTATCGTACCTTATTCTAACCTTAATATACTACTTCGGAGACGGTTATTACTAGAACGACCTATTCCTAAGGTTAGTTATAGAGGTAGTAAAGAGGGTAGGTTAGGTATTCCTTAAGAAGAGCTACTTCTACCTATAAGAGGGCTTCTAGTAAGTAGATTTAGCGGCGACCTAGTAGTATTCTAACGAAGGCGATAGGATAAGCGGGTCGGAGTACCGCGTAGCTATTATTTACTTCTAGGTTATAGAAAAGGACTTCTAATAGGTTATATAAGTTTAGTCGTAGCTACTTATTTATAGGATATTAATTATATTATCTCTATACTTACTACCTTATAATAACTCGTTTTCGTAGTTACGTCTTATTTAATATCTAAGATACTCTTAAATCTAACTCTTATACTCTTAGACTACCGTCCCCTCTTAGTCGGAATTTTACCCTATTAGTTACTATCTTTATTATAAGCGTCTTCTTCGTCGTCGGCTTATTCGTCCTTATCTTATTCGTCCTTATCTTATTTATCCTCGTCTTATTCGTCCTTATTTATTCGTCCTCGTCTTATTCGTCCTCGTTATATTCGCCGTTAAATAGACCGTATATAGATCTATTACTATAATCGCCTTAGTAATCGTCTCCTAGTTTCTTTAGATATATTAGCGTATAAGTACTACTAGCGGCGTATAGTATAATAAGTATCTTTATAGCCGTTAACGTTCGAGGAGGGTAGATAGTCGTAATATTATCGCCTATAAGCGAAAATTTTACGTAAAGATCCTCTTAATATTTAGTACGATTAGGCGTCTCTACGGATTTCTCTAATAGTAATTAGAGGTTCTAATAGAGCTCTAAGCTATAATTAGAGTATATTAGACTAATCTCTATCTCTATTCTAATTAGCTTAGAACCTCTAAGCTAAGGCTCTACTCTATTCTAATAAGTTCTAAGGTAATATCTAGTCGTATAAGATAGAATCTAGTACTTATAACGAGGTTATAAGTAGATAAGGAGGGCTCTAAACCGCTTACTCTCTAGTTAGTTAAAGGCTACGTTATTATAGATAAGCTAGTTATATAACTTCTCCTTAAAGTCGTTATAATTAAAGCTAGCGAAAGTAATATTACTAATAGAAGTAGCTTCGCTACTACCTATCTTCTACTATAGATTAGCTTACTAGCTACTAGGCTTCGGTATAGCTCTACTATACTTATTAACGTTATAGTTCTTAAGAAGGTATATAATAATACCTATTATAGCCGTACTCTTATATATAAGTAGCTTAAAGGCGGCTCTAGTACGTTTAAGAAGGTAGTACTAGCGATATAGCTAGAAGTACTTACTAGTCTTAGTATAGTATAGTTACTAGCCTTCTATAGGCCCCTTATACTACTTATATATCTTACTAGCCTCCTTAAACTCGTTATATAGTACCTTATAGCCCTTAAGCTATAACTAGTCTACTAGCTTATAGCTTACGACTTAAACAGGTAGAGGTTTTAGAGGCTAGTTATATAGGCTTTTAAACTTACTAGTATACTAAAAGAGAGTCGGAACCTTAAGCTAAGAGGTTACTAGTATAGATATAAGGTCGCTTAAGGTATCTATATTTATAGTAGTAGTACGCTATCGTAGTAAAGTTAATATTATTAAGATAGAGTAATACGCGACGAGACGCTAGAAAGTAAGGATTAAGCGCGGCGCGGAATTACTTTATACCGATTAGCTTAGATAGCGCGGATATAGCCGTAACCCGTACGCTAGCTCGATTAGGAAGGTTATCGTTAAATTCTAGTACTTCTATTCTCTATAAGGTGTTCTTATTAGCTCGTAGTCTATAAGCTACGTAGCTAGTATAATAGATACGCGTAGCTAGGGTAAGGGTTAGGGTAGTACTTCTACTTAATTTACTTTAATATAAAACACTACTATAACACTACTATCTTAATAAGGCCTTGCTTAAGACGTAAGCAAGACAGCCTTACTACCTTATCTTAATTAGTATATTAGTCATAAGGTTACTACCTTACCTTACTTGTCTTGAGCAAGCAAGCAAGCAAGGCCTTACCAAGTGTCTTGCTTGTGAACAGGTCTGCTTCTGCATTTGACTCGTGGGAGAAACGACCGCCTATTGTAACACGGTCGATCAACCCAATCCGGGATCTCAAAACATGTCATGCTACTTCAATTGGTATTCCACGTCCAGGTATTCCGCCTCCATCGCGGAGACTAATGCGCTTACAGGTGCTGCATGACGCTGATCCACCAATATGTCGATGAACTTTTGCAGTACTGTAGTTCGCCTTCCTGCCAGACCAGATTGCTCTGTTTACTAGCGAGACGTTTACTCATCTCCAGGTACGCCCTCTCGAAAGATGTGCACATTATTGGTGAGATGTGACTGTAACAGAAGCTACTCTTACCTACAGTTTTGCCTTATGATACAACGTCACCGTCCAGCAGCAACCACATTCCTCAAAGTCCCAAACGGCAGCACATCCCCAATCCTCTCCCTTCCAGTAAACAGCATGACTAGCCGGTCGACACCACATCCCCACCCTCCGGTCGGCGGGAGACCCCACTCGAGCGCTTTGATATAGCTCTCGTCTATAGCGTTCTCGTCGCCTTCTCCGTCCACGGCGCGATACTTCAGCTGTTCGACAAACTTCTTGCGTTGCTCGAAAGGCGAATTCTCTTCTTCGTACATATTCGCGATCTCGCGTCCTGCGATGAAGAGCTCAGCGCGTGCAGAGATAGCTTGGCCCGTATGCGGGCAGATGAAGTGTTTCGAAAGTGGGCTGAGACAAGCGGGGTGGTGGGTGATGAACGTCGACTCTTGGCAGAGAGGTTCGAGGTAGTGTGCTGAGAGTGCGTCGAGGAGGCGAGGAAGCGTAGGAGTAGATGGCGGCTGGATGTCCTTCGACTTGAAGATCTCTAGCAGGTCGTCCTGGGCTGTTGGGGAGCTGAGATCCGGTAGAGCATGGCCTAGGTTGGATTCGAGGGTCGGTATGAACTCGAGACGTTGGAACGGAGTGTTGAAAGTTGGGACGGGCGGCAGAGCGGACAAGCTCTCTCGCTCTCGACCGCGCTCGGCAAGTTTGGTCGAAAGAAACGAAAGTAGGTTCTCTGTTTTCGCCATTAGATCGTCAAGCGTGGAGAACGCTTCGTAGAATTCGCAAATGTAAAATTCGGGGTTGTGCGTAGCGTCTACACCCTCGTTCCGAAAAGCTGGCCCGAGCTCGTACACCTTCTGCATGCCGCCCACGGCAAGTCGCTTAAGCCATAGCTCTGGTGCTATACGCAGATTGAGCGTCTGGCCGTCCAGTTCCGTAGCTGTTGTATCGAAAGGCCGTGCTACAGCGCCACCTACACCTGCTGTCAAAAGTGGGGTGTGCACTTCGGTGAAGCCAATGTAGTCGAAGAAGCCTCTGATGTACTTCTCGACTAGATGTCGCATGCGGATGGTTTGCAGAGCGACTGGGTTGACCAGCATATCGACGTGACGATTCTTGGCTTTCGCTTCCGGGTCCTCCAGCTTCTCGGGTATTTGGTGCAGCGACGGCGAGATGAGCTTTGGAATTGATTGGGCTTGCACGGAGAGCTCGCCGCTCTTGGACCGATGTGGGTAGCCTTGGAACTGCCACCAGTCGCCCTTTCGCACGGTATTCGCAAACTTCTTGAAGCGTTGTCGAACCAAATCTTCATCGGAGCCATTGAGATTCTCGTTGCTCAGCTTGTTCAGCTGCACAACAGCCTGCATAATCATACCACCTTGCTTCAGGTCAACAAATACCAGCCTCGTTCCAGCTGTACGAACGGACTGCACACGGCCTATACCGTCTGGCTTAGTTTGTTTCTCCCTGTCGTCTTGACAGCCAGTCAGGAACTCAGGATGGCGTGAACGCACCTGTGATGGCTTCTATGCGTTCCGAAACTGTCTCTTCATCTCCTAGACCTTCATACTTTCGTCGAAAAGATCCAATGGAGATCCTTTTCGCGATATCACCGGGACCTAGTCTCGGATACCATCCTGACGGGCCTTGGTGTTTTTCCAGTTGTTCCACACGTTTCTCGAAATCGTTCGTCGCAACCTCAATCTTTCTTATGTTGGTTTTGGACGTCCGCAGGCTTGCAGAGAATGTACGAGACGAGATCGAAGAGGGCTGGGTACGCTTGAAGAAGGAGTGGAAGAGATGAAGCCGTACGCGGCGCATTGCAAGGTGCTGAGACATTGTCTACCTATCTTCTCGTTCTGTTAGCCGCTGTGCATGATATATTGAGCTTCGGCACAGTGAGAGGAGATATGTGTGTTCAGATAACGGATCTTTTTGTGATCATGCTCCCGAGGGAGTCAGTCGCAACGGTTCTAATGTTGTAATTGTTTGGATCATCATGTATAGGGGAACGATGAGGTGGAAGGGTACTTACACTATCGAAAGGGCGGCTTCATGGTGCCGTATCGCATGTCGCTCTGGCAAACTGGTCATGGAGTTTGAAGAAGCTCAAAAGTGTTCGAAGTTGTTCGATATGCGGAGCTCCATCTCTTTGCCCGAACCAGACTTCTGGCCAACCAATCCCATCCCTTTCACATGCCCCACTCCGCAGGAAGGCACGAAGGAAGCAAGTGAATGTTGAAAAAACTCGATCCGAACATGTGTCCTCACAAGCCCAACATGCCTAGATAACGACCTCCCTTCCACAGCGCATCGCTGTGACCTCTCCTCCACTTTCTCCTCTTCCAGACATGGCCAACGACCTCCTCTCCGTCGCCGGCTGGTACTTACTACCCAACGTATCCCCTCCCCTCCCCCACAGTCCCTCCCATACTAATTGATTTCCTCGTGCAGCTTGTAACCGGCTGGCTCCAAAACATCCTCTACACCCTCCTCACCCGCGCCGGCGACCCCAAACCCTCGCCCCGCTCCCCCCGCTACCTCCGCGACCGCAAACGCATCCATGTCTGCGTCATCCTCGCATACCTCGCCTATACGGTGTATGAAGCCGACTACCAGCTGCGGCGGGAAGGGGACTTCTACTCTGCATTAGGCGTGGGACATGATGTGGATGATAAAGGGGTGCAGAGTCGGTTTAGGCGACTGTACGTTGCCCCTCTCCACAATACCAAAACAAGATATTCTGCTAATGCCGTGTGTGTTACAGAACCGTCCTCAACCACCCAGACAAACACACCGGCCCGGCATCCCAACTACCCCAGATCCAAGCCCACTACATCTCCCTCCAACTCGCCCGCGACACCCTCATCGACCCGGCAAAACGCTTCGCCTACTCCCGTTTCGGCCCCGCGATCCTGACCCCCAGCTGGCGCGCCTGCAAAACCATAAAGGACTACACGCTCCACGGCGTCCAGCAAACCGCGCTCTACTACTTCGCTTCCGCCGTCGGGCTCGTCCTTGTCAGTGTGCTAGGATATCTGCAGCAGGGCAAGTACTGGCGATACGTCGCCATGGCCGCGCTGGGGTGCGTGGAGATGGGGACGGTGATGGCGCCCGCGACGCCGGGGTGGCTGGAGTGGGTGAATACGGTTGTGGGTTTGGTTGGGCGGGAGCCGTATTTGCCGTTTCAGATGTTGGCTTTACTCCGCAAGCTCGGGATTACTTTCTTCATCGCTTTGTCACAACTTGGACCCCTGCTTCAAGGGCCAGAGGTTGCGGCGCCAGAAGGCGAGGCGGCGACGGCGCAGCAGCTTGATCGGCTGGATGTGCTGGCACGGACGGCGGATCAGGAGGTCAGTCGGCTTATGGGGCTGGAGCTGACGCCGTTTTTGGGCGAAAGGAGTGGGTTACGGGACCTGAGGGAGAGTGTGAAGGAGTGGTTGGTGCAGAATACTGTGCGCAATGATCCTGAGGTCAAGGCGGCGGTGAATACTGTGCTTGCGAGGCGGAGGCAGGAAGGGTCGCCTGGGGTGGGTACGTAGTGTGTAGTCGCCCAAAGGCCACTTTTGCAACATTCGAATGTCCCGTTCACTGCTTCACTTCACTGCTCTGCGCGCACAGACGAAAAGTTAAGACGAGCTGTGTCGGGGTTACATCAGCTAGCGCCCGATAGGCAGAGACGAATCATCTGGTGCTACAGATCGACGGAATGGAATGGAGTTGCGGTGGTCTTCGTCGCTCGCCTTCGTGGTCTCGATATCGTTGCGTAAGTGGATCATGGCTTCATCTGGTCCACAGGCTCTGCCTCTCATGTGTCCATCTTCTCTCCCTCGCCTACTTCAACCCCATCCGCATCAGGAAGAACAGTATCTTCATCATCCTTCGCGTGCTTCTCCTTATCAACCTCGACCCCCTCCTTCAACATCTCATCCTCCATCTCCGCATCTGCCGGACCCTTGCCGGCCGCGCCCGCATCATCTTCCTCAGCCTCCTCCGCTTCCGCTTCAGCAACCATAGCTGGCTCTACCATCGGAGGAGGCTGAGGTGATTTGCTTCGCCCTCTCCCCACTGCTGCCTCCATGTCCAGTCCGGCGTCCAGAGATGTGCGCTGCGGTCCCATATCTTCCATGCCAATCTCATCTGGCCCACGAGCGTGCGGCGAGTCTTCTGGTGGGCGATCTTCGATCGACTGTGTGGTTCCAGGTTGGCCGCCCATGACAGATGGCGAGTCGCGACCCACCGCAGCCGCCCCAGCAGCCAGAAGAGGTCGCCGGTGATTAGACTGGGTCAGAGGTATCACGCCTGCTTCTTGCTCCTGCCTCAGCAGCTCACCCTGTGTGACTGCGCCTTGCTCCCGCATCTCAGCCTCTGTCGGTCCGGACGAGCTAGAGCTACTAGCGTCTGACTGTTCGGACAGTGTGGGTGAGATTGGAGCTGGAGATGTGTGTGCGACGCTGGTCGCGGACGGGACGCCATTGACGGTCACACTGACAGTCTCGATGCTGCCTGCACCGTTGGGGCCTTCGATCGTTTCGGTAGACTCGCTGCGGAATTCAGCGTCGTTGCCATTTGATTGTTGAGATGTGGGGTGACCGAGAGCTTGGTTACGGAGCCAGGGTATGGGTGTTAGTAGTGCGCCGCCTAAGCTCTCGTCGCTCCCTAGACTATCGGAGCTGCCGTTGACATGATTCGCATCGCCGTTCGTGAGGAAGCCGCCGTGTGAGGCGTGTTGGAGGGAAGGTAGCGGGAAGTCCGAGGCGGGTGAGCTGACAGAGACGATGCGATCGAGTGCGCGAAGGTAGGCAGGTAGGAAGCGATAGTGTCTCTTGGGGTATAGTGCAAGTTCGGCGAGTCGTTGAATCGTGTACGGTGGGCTGTGTGCGAAGTCGTGCTCCAAGATGCGTGTCGAGCTGGTGAAAAGGCTGAGTAGATCTGGCGGGAGTGTGCCTGGCTGCATATCTATGCTGTCTGGAGGCTGTACTGGCTGGGTGATCTCGAAGCCAGGTAGTGGTGGCCTTGACGCCGCGATATCTGTCGGCGCATCGTTCTCCTTCGAGCTACTTTGACTGTTGGTTGGCGGCTCATCGTTGTCCTCGGCATCGGGAAGCTCTTCATCCTTGGGTCCTGGTTCGCTGCTGAGCAGTGCTGGAGGCGTCGAGGCTACCACCTCGGGGTCGATTGTGGGTGGGAGAGGTGCTGGCAGTGGGATGGATGGAAGCGGAAACTCGTTGTGCACTATCTGTTGCGTGTGTTAGTCTGGTGAGTGCAAACCGCTGACGCAAGGAGGGCATACATCATGCAACCGCTGCAGTAAGCTCTCGAGCACGCGAGGCCATTCGCCGCTATTACTGGTCAGCACTGGAACTGTACCAAGATTATGAGTAGACATACATGTCGATGCTACCATCCTGCGCCGCATTCTCGAGCATCTGCTCCGACGACAGCATTTGGAGCGCGATATATGAGTTGGCGCAAACGTTCAAACAGCGACAACTTCTTACGGTGACGTGAAGCTCGTGAATCTCTTGGCGCAAAGCACGCTAAGGCATGTCTTCTCTCCGCCTCCGCCTCCAACCGGACTTCTCAAGCTTCACAGCTGCAATTTCCTCAATCTTGAAATCCGAGAACATACATCCGTACAAATCTCCGCCAAGCAGGCTGTCCGTCTGGTCGACGACCTCGAGAAGATACGAGAACTCCCAGTATGCACACACAAAAGTATGGATCTCGCGTAGGTATCCGTTCACGCAGGCACCGGATTTGTCTTACCTTGCAAACAATGGCACCGTATGGGATCGAGGCCAGTCGGCGAACCCTCCAAGTAGCGGGAAAACGCCAATGCGAGAAGACGCTTCCGTCGTGGGCGGCATCCGCCTCCCAGCCTGCTGGGGATGCCTATCTCTGCCTCCTTCACTGGGTCGATAAGATGAAGCGCTTCCTAGATATCCCTCCAGGTGCTGTCCTGTCCAGCATGAGGCTGGGGAAACTTGCCTGTCCATCCACCTCAGCAGTAACATGTGCAGCACAGCTTCAGGCAAAACGCCTAGCTCGGTCCAGCAGATCTCCGCCAGTTTAGCTATGTTCTGCTACACACTTTGTGTTTTGAGTTCACTACCCTCGTCATATGACTGTCTGATTTCGAGGCCAGTATAACATCAGGATCCGCGACCAGGTAAGCAAACAGGGAAATCCAGCTGGGTTGTGTGTGCTTACCTTTCGAATCGTGCGCTTTTGCTTACCGCAACCCACAGGTACACATATCCATTTCACAAGTTATTTTCGATTGCAGATTCTTCTTCCATCTCTCATCTTCCATCCATCACCATGCGGTCTATCATCTCGCAACCGACACTGCCTTCGGACGTTGAGCGAGCCTGATACGCGTATTCGGACTCTCCGTTGCTTGTGCCTTGGTATTCGGGCTAGGAGTACTGCTCGTTGATGACCGTCGAGACCAACGAGAATACGAGCTTCGGAAGCTGAGATCTGGTATCAAGCAGCGCAAACCCAGAGAACCGATCTCATCGTCGGACCAGCCACCCATCTGATCCTCCGATTGACAGCCTGCTTCGCGGTCTATCAATTTCAACCTCGATATACCCGGATATCTCCTTCATCGACCGTCTGCGGCAGCCATGACATCACACGAGCGGCTTCTGGTTCTTCTCCACTACAAGGCAGATTCGCAGGAAGACCCGGCTGCTACGAGGTCAGCGTCCACAGATGTCGCCTTCACCCTCACCGTCCTCTGGATATACATATGTACAGCGCTGTCATACTCGCTGGGATCGATGAGAAAGCTGCAGAGACGATATACCTCGATTCGCCCATTCTTCTTCACCCAGCTCGAAGAATGCGAGGAGCGACGTAAGTGGGACCGGCTCGAACTGGAGAAGGACTCACTGGCGTGTCTGCGGGAGCTTCTCGCAGATACCGCACTGTCAACTCCTTAGCGTTACGGCGCCATGCACTCGAGCTGCATATCGTCCAGCGGCAGATCCGCGGCCTTGCGCTCGAAGAACGACGACTAAAGTTCGCCATAAACCACTCCTGGGGGCTCGGCCGGGCGGCGCTCGTCTTGGAGACATGCTGCTTCTTGTCGACTGCCTGACTCTCAGCGTCTGCATTGTTAGTGCGCCAGTGGTCGCGTATCTGTATATCTCGAAGTTCTACATCGAACCGGCCATTGATGCTGCAAAAGGGTATGTGGAGCAGTCGATCGTTCGATGGACACCGCAGGCCATCCTCGACTTTTCGGCCAGGGTTGTTCCTAACCGCTGGAGAGCTCTTTGGACCCACCTAAGTTGGTTCAGTGTTGAGTGCGCTGTTGGGGTGGGTTGTGTGATCTACTTGAAGGGTCTTGATAAGCGTTTGTACTGCGATGGAGGAGAAAGAGACTGACACAAGTATCGCATCTTGAAGACACGGTGGTGGAGAAAAGTCACTGACACAAGTATCGCATCTTGAAGACACGATGGTGGAAGGCCACGGGAGTATAGATAAACAATGTCTAGAAGGGCGCAGGCTGATCACCGCTTACTGAATCAGTGCCCGGCTCGATAAACCTGTCGGCCGCTTCGATCTTGCTCGCGGCTGATTGCTCCGCCATGGTCGGAATTCTCCATCTCCTAAACATGGCTTCAACGTGTATTCTCGATCGTTCGCCAGAGGTCAGCATATCGGCCAGAAGTAAGCTTGCAAATCTCTCAAACCCCTGGCCTATGCCACTCCCTCTAGTGGTCAGCTACGCAAAGTTTGGCCTCAGACCGAATGGTGTGGTGAGAGAATTTTCCGTTGGCTGCTGGAGTCTTTACACTACTCCACAGCCTGGGCGCGAACGGCAACTTGCTCACACACACATCCCTATTCGAACTTCCGAGATGGCAGCGCGACTGAGCGATCGACTTCTGGCCACCATCGAGCACAAAACAACCACGACAAAAGGTCCAGCCGCTGCGGAGACAGTCTTCGGAAACGTAGCCTTCATCTGCGTCCTGCTGTTCACCTACGCATACACGGCGTGGTCATACATGCTAGCCAAGTCCACGATACTGGCCTTCACTATGTTGTTCGTGCATCACATGATGCACCCGGAAACCTTGGAAGCCCGTACCTTCGGACTCCGCGGCAACAGACTCGTCTTGACTGAGCGCACACTGGCGACCCTAGGATCTGTTCTCGTCGACTGTTTCACCAAGGACCATGACAACCTGCTGTGCCACGTTCCACCGCTCCGTGAGTTCTTGCGGGAGAGTCAAGGCATGGCGCTCGAGGAACGTCGACTGGAGGCTTGCTGGCTTCGGGAAGCCGAACTCGAGGTCGCAAGCCCGGGTGTTGGGCGGAAGATTGCTTTGGTATACTGCAGAGCTCGACGAGGCCACATCCATATGTTACTCCCGCTTGCTCTCGCGATGAGTATGATCGTTGCGAACATATACATGGTGATAGTACTCGTCTTTGATTGTGTCGCACAATTAGCCAAAGCGGTGAAGCAGTGATTGGTGCGCAGAGCACAGGAGAACGTGTTCCCGATTTCGACAGGAAATTGCTTATGCGACTCGGCGAGTTCCAACGTAAGAGAAACGCTTACCTTTGGCACTGATATGCCGTTCCTTGAGTCAGCCAGGGGCAGAATTTGTCAATCCAAAATTGATGCTTGATCGTGGGCCACGTCGAACTATCGCTTCAGGCGGTGTCCCGACATACATACCTGAGCCGACCTTGCTACCAACCCCGACTAGAAATCAGCATCTCCAGCCTCTGTGAGACCGAGCAGACCACTCCTCTCGAGGACTGACGGAGTTACAACGACTACTCCCTCCACCAAGTCCTGCGAAGGCAAACTACTGTGAGCGGTTACAAGCATGCTTGCCCGCTTTTAAGGCAATTCATAAAACTCGCCAGCACCACCAGGATGGCATCCAAGAAGATCAGTACCATCTGCTTAACCGAATCCTGCATTACGCTACTTCCCACTTTAACTCTTCTCGACTGCAGATGGTAGGCCACCAAGACATCACAGATCGATCTCCGACGTAAAGACCTAATCGACCACATCAAGCGACGCCGTTTACCCCGGAATGACGACTGGCTGGGACTGAGGTTAACATCGCGACGTGATCTGGAACAGATGCCCATCGAAGGTCTCGAGTTCGAACTGCAATGTCTGGATGGCGAGTATCGTGCTGTGCAGTTGGAGCAACGACGGCATGAGTTGCAGCAGGCGGAATCCCGACGGCGCGCTTTTAGTGATTTGATGGGATGAGTTCTTGTAGCGTGATGAGGGCGACTTGAGGAAGAGCAAGAGGAGGATGAAGGGACGGAACTTCCCGGCACTCAAGATCCACCTGCCTTGCTTCTGACTTCTGTTCGACTCCATGTGTTGTTGCCGGGTCTGGGACTCTTGCTGGCCCCTCTACCCGGCACCGTAGGTCACGACAGATAGGATGTGAGCGAAGGTGATGAGCACCGTCTTTCATCGCGCGATCTCGCGCTCCCTGACCGGCTGTGGCAAGCGCGAGCAGCGCTGTGTTTGCTACGCTTTTGATCACTGACGGCGAGAACGATGAGTACTGCCACCCGTCACCAGGCACGTGAGCAATGTCGCAATCGTTCCTCTCCACCATTGCGCACTTTCCTGGCACCAGCCTGCTCAAGCAACACCACTCCTTCACTACACCATCGGGCTCGAGCACCATGCACGTCTTCCTCATTCTCCCCCTCCTCCACTTCGCGCTCTCCGAGTCTCAACCCTCAACTCAGGGCCTCACAGCCTCACATCAAGCATCAAACACCCCCGCGCGGATTTTGGGACCAATCGCAGATTCGGCATTCGCAGGCTCGCGATCAAACCTCCTGGACACAGCCAACCCTAGGACTGGCGATTAGCCGCTGTCTGCGGTCCGAGAAATGGCACAGGCTACCGGATCTCAACGCACCGTATAATGCAGCTATATTGGTGGCGCTAGAGTACGTCTTTGGGCCAGAGAAAGGACTTGGGTTGTTTGAGGCGATGAGCGACAACCGAATGCCAGTACTAGCGAGGGAGGAGAGTCGCGAACACGTGCAAACTAAGGCAGAATCATTCGAACCGCAAGATGCTGGAGTATAGAGAGTTTGTACCTGTAAGAGCCAGATATTCGATTAGCTGAACGGGTGTGCAGCATGTCAGCACCCTCAAGGGGCAGCTGTACCGCTCGCTTTCGTGGGCGATGGCGGGAAGGGGAAGAAGGAGAGGAAGCGTGGTGTACTGGCGAGTCTTTCCAGCTTATACTGTGCCGTCTCCGCCACGCCCACGGCAGACCTCGTGCAAGTGTCAGAGGTACTCGTGGTATTTAATCACCCTTAAGCGCCTCGTCGTACCATAATACTGATAGACGACTCGCAGAATCCAATCAACCTGCCATCATCGATACTTAAATCACTTTCCGACGCTGCGATCACACCCTACACTGACCCTCTGGCTTCAGCAACGGATGTGGCGCTGTACTACACGCCCTCCCTTACTAGCACAGCAGCATGGACGGTTGCGGACCCGACCGTGACGGAGGTCGAGAGTTCAAAGGGGCAGATAACTGCAGCACGTGGGTTTTTGAGCAGTGGTACTAACAGCGGTGGCGCGAGGGTCTATGGTATGGTGCGATGGTATCCTAATTGGCTGGGAGTGGGATTGGTTATGTTGTGGCCATGAGTGGCGAGGGGAGGAGTATCTGCTTCGAATGGTTAGGAATTTCTACTAATCAAGATACAGAGGAAAAAGAAAGATGTGAAGCGATGTGCAGGATAACAAGTACAATTAGATAGCTACATTGAAGGACCCGGCTCACCGTTCTTCATTACCCCTTCAAGACATGTATGTCAATCGCGCAAAGGAACGTCACCGTCATACACCACTAGGCCAACTAATCATAGTAGCTCGGACGGCGCGACCGACGAGCCGGGCTTCTGGTCCGCGTGCGATCAGGAGAGCTCCTCCTAGCCGTCGCCTCCATCGCCTCCCTTGCCTCCTCCCGAAGGATGGAATTGTACGATGGCTCATAAGACTCAGCTCGCTCAGTCCGCCTCGACCGCGACTCCTCCCTACGCTCTGGCTGGCCCCGACCCTCACCGAAGATCGATGCGCGTCGGGAGGTGCTCATGCGTCGGGGGGAGTGATACTGCCGCTGGATCTCATAGTTATTGTCGTAGAGCTCCGCCCTAGCTTGACGACGACCGCGAGCGTCGTTCCGCGGTTCCATTCTGTCGGTCATCTCATACCACTGTGCCTTGCGTGCGCGCTGGCAGTCTTTATCAGGCTCGCGGAGGCGAGGGCGGTCATCCTCGGTGAAATGGTACCTCCCGCGTTGTTTCTTGTCGAACCCGTCATCGTCGGTATAGTTCGAGCTTATATAGCCATTGTCGCGCTCGACGTAACGGCGTGAGGAGCGAGCGTACTCAGATGTATCGCGAGGCTCGTAAACGGACGTCCGTCTGCTAGATGGCCTCGACTGATAGTTAACGCCTAGAGAGCCGGGCCAGTAGGTCTCAGCCCTCCATGGATTGGAAGCGTGAAGAGGCATCCTGATTTGGTTGTTGGTTGTTGGTTGTGAGTTGTGATCCCCGATGGATACTAGTTGGGGTATGTAAAGAGATTGGCTCAGCCTTGGTCTCTTCTTTCTGGTGCTTCGATGTCCGATTCTGACGAGCACCAGCAGGTCGAGACGTGTACACTAATACTACATACCTAGTACCCGACTCCATTGTCCGCCGCCGGACAATCGCATTGTGTCTCGCCGAACGACTCGGAACAAAGCTACATGCCTTGTACTCGACTTCATTGTACTCGCCGGACAGCGGCATTGTATCTCGCTAGACAAAGACCGTAGTGCTGTCGCATCAAATCTCGGCGAAGAAAGAGCATAGTGGGCCATTGTCAGTGTGCCATTGTGTACCTCGCCGATCAAAGAACGTAGTGTGCCGTTGTTGTTCATTGCGAGTCCAAGTTGTAGTCGCACCGGATCGAGCGCGACGGCAGAGAGTATGTAGGAGCGCTTTGGCAGAGTGCTCTGTGCCTGCTAGTCCAGCCTGTGAGCCTCGCCTGGAGCGTAGTTAGCGGTAGTTCGAGACGGCGTATGCAGTGACTGGACCTGGGCACTCGACCTTTCAAATGAGTCTCAGATGGAGTCAGAGCACCACACGAAGTGGTCGAGTGCGTTCCTACTTCGGAGAACCCCTTTAATCTACCAAAAGTTGCTGACTCAAGCTCTTCCGCTGCTACACGCGTATCATCAACACGATGTCGGAAGCTCATCACATATCAAACTGGTTTTAAGCAGTACTTGCCTATCTACCTGATCCATAAGGTGCCCCTTTCAAGTAGGAGACCGTTGTCGTATGTCACTTTTAGTAGTTTCTTCGCCAATACTCATCATAAGGGTAAGTTACTGTTTTAAGGTCGTATTATTCATCTATATAAGGTATAATAGGCGTATCCTTTAACGTATTAGCTATAGCGGCGGCGATAGCGATATAGTAGTTCGTACGATAGCGATAAAATCGGTACCGTTCGAATTAGTATATCTCGGAGGTACCTATATATAAAAATTAAAGCAGTTCTAGGGTGTTTTTGTGTAAAAGAAGTTTGTAGGATGATGTGAGGAGAAGGAGGAAACGCACGATGCGGAACTTCCCAGCGCTAAAGATCCATCTGCCTTGCTTCTGACTTCTGTCCGACTCCATGTGTGCAGCCATGATCAGACTTATGAACTGTCAATCATGTGCGCTGCGACAAGGGCGCGATGAGTGTCCGATCCGAGCAAGCAGAGAGCAGGACGGCCAAGTCGCACATTTACCAAGCACTCAACGAAGGGTGCATCAGACTCCTCTGTCTCCAACCTGGCCTCTTATCCTCGCCACTGCGTGCATACTTGCAAACAGTATCACTTCAAAACGTGCCAAGTTGGCGTCTGCATCATGATCGATGGCGGTACGAGCTTGACTGTGTTCTTGCAAGCATCCCTAAGAACACCGAACTCCCGGAACTCGAGTCAAGTCGCCTGAGCGCAGACGTATATATCGCGATCTCATACGTTTGGGGCGCGCCGTTGTTCACGCATGAGTTGCGAATCGAAGATGACTGCGTACTGATGATTACTGAGTCTCTCCACAGCGCATTACAGAACTTCCGCTCCGAAGATAAAGTCACAAGATTCTGGGCAGATGCTGTCTGCATCGATCGAGCCAACGATGTTGAGAAAGCTGTGCAGGTCGCTATGATGGCTCAGATATACCGTCAGGCTTACGGTGTCATGGTTTGGCTTGGACCTGCCGAGGCAGGAGATGCCCTTGCCTTCGCGACCATATCTTTCTACCCACATAGGCCTACTATGATTGGGACTGAAGCCCACAACTGGCTGAGTGATGATGCGCTGACCTCGATGCTTCACACATTAGGAACGCATCTGACGAAGTCATCACAGTGCCCCTGCTGTAGATGCAGCTTCGCTTGCGATCCCGACAGGGTTTCGGCAGCGTCATCCGGTCTGTTAGCAATGGGACATCTACTTGCTCGATCTTGGTTCACTCGACTCTGGGTGGTCCAAGAGGTATTGGGTGAGGACTCGTCCTCGAGGCCGGGTGTCAAGCTCTGTTGTGGCAATCACAGTGCCCCATTTGACGAATTCTCCCAGTTCGTGACCCTTGAACTCCTCTACTTACTACACGACGCATTTCGAAAGTCTGATACTATAGGTGCTTGCGTACGGGAGTGTCTCGATGGTCTCCGGAATGATCCTCGTGCGCGCACAATCATGAACAACATTGACAACCTGCTCAGTCCAAATGTCTTCATAACGACGAACTACAAGCAGTCACATCTCAAATTCTGGACCGCATTCTCTTCGCTCTCATACCGGGCATGCCGTGATCCTCGCGACAGGATATTTGCAGTGCGGCATCTGTTAGGACTCGAGCACTTCTCAGCACTGATGCCAGATTACACGGTCACGGCAACACATCTCTTTCGTAAGTTCCCCTGTACCATGATCTGACCGAACGATCGAGACAGAAGATACGCCTCTACTTCCGTTCTCGACCACGATCAGACTGGCAATTCGCCACAGCACCTGACCGCTTCCGCCGGCGGAAAACCGTAGGAGGCCATCATTCCCGTGTGGAGTTTGCTGGTCACTACTACGCCACCGTAACCGCAGTCCTGCAAGACTCCCACTGGCCTTCTGGTAGTGCTTTTCAACTTCGAGACGAGGGCTGTGGACGAACAGAACCCTATCTGATATGGTATACGAGACGTCTGCGTTTCGCGCTACCGTATTTATTTCAAGAAGAGCTCACGCCGTCCGATTTACCTCCCGACATTCCAACACGATTTCACACATTGTTGACTTGTGGTCTTCCACCATCGCAATGGTTGCCGGAGCAGCCTGAGCATACCGTCGACAAAGACTTCGATACAGACGTTCTACAAGCATGGTGTGACTGCCTAACTGATTTGTTTGGCCCATCCACTAGTGATATGTGGGACCGCTGGAAGACTACCTTTGATCTGGATGACTGGGAACTCAAAACGATAATATACAACCTGATACACCATCCTAAGTATACCCGCTCGATCGCGGCCGATACCTGTGTCGCACGGTCGACGAGCACGGCTACGTGGACATTGGTTGGGCGCCTACCTCAACCGTCCCGCAAGATCAGCTCTGCGTTCTAGCAGGACCGCCCTATCCCTTCGTCGTTCGACAGCAAGAAGGAGAGGCTGTGTATCGCTTACTCGGAGACGCGTACACTCTACACGGGACGCTAAGACAAGCTCTAGATTGTGGGCAGCGAGAAGATAGGGCATCGTATCCTTATCCTGACTTCTGGACTATGAGCTGGAACGCCGTAGGAGAAGAGCCCAGCCCTCTGCTCGCGCTTCGTACGGAGCCTGATGCCGAAATGCTAGCAGCGATCGAGGGCCTTGGGTGGATGACCTTCTGCTAGACATTCGTGTCCGGGCTTTCAAGCTGAGTCCTTTGGTCGAGTGAGATGGCGGCAGTATGTTGGTAGTTCGATCTTTGCCCTCCAAAAAAATCCCCGAATTCCGGGCTCCGTGCCGGAATCGCCCGCTTTTCGGCAGCCGAGTCATCACCATTTCGATTCCGCGACTGCACCTTAGATCTTAGCGACGGACGGCTCGTACATGTACCTAGTCATGACCTCACGCCATGTAGATAGACTACTTTCTCATAACTCACAGCTGATGCCCGTCCTTTCTTTCAAAGATCTGGTCCGGCGTTAATCACCATGGCTGCGGAAGAACCAATAAATCGATGACCTCCCGTCTGGTTGCCACCCTACTGTACCTACCATCTATCTGACTGGACTGGACTGGATTGACCACGGTCAAGTCACGGCCTTGATCATGTTCCAATGGCTCACAGGCTCCGCAAGCAAGCCCCCGATGTTGCTCAAATTCCGCAGTTCTAAGACATTTATCATCGTTACCATCTCATCCGCAATCTTCACCGACATGTTCGTCTACGGCATCGTCGTCCCCGTCCTCCCCTTCGCCCTCACCTCCCGCGCCAACATCGCCCCCTCCAGCATCCAAACCTGGATCTCCATCTTCCTCGCCGTCTACGGTGCCGCCACCCTCGTCGCGGCCCCAATCTGCGGCTGGCTAGCCGACCGTAGCAGCTCCCCGCGTACACCGCTGATCATCGGACTTCTGGCTCTTGGCGGCAGCACAGCGATGTTGTGTGTCGGCAACTCGATCGGGATGTTAGCGGGTGGGAGGGTGTTGCAGGGTATTAGTGCGGCGGTGGTGTGGGTCGTTGGGTTGGCGCTGATGGTTGATACGGTTGGGCCGGACGAGGTTGGTCAGGCGCTGGGGTATGTGGGGTTGAGTATGAGTATGGCGTTGTTGCTTGCGCCGCTGTTGGGGGGGATTGTGTTTAATGCTGCGGGGTACTATGCGGTGTTTGCGATGGCGTTTGGGTTGATGTTGTTGGATATCTTCTTGCGGCTTGTGTTGATCGAGAAGAAAGTGGCGGCTAAGTGGTTGCCGAGCGAGGGAGGCGATATGGTGGCGAAGACGGATGCTGGTGGGCTCAAGGATTCTGTGGATGATGTTGAGATGCAGGCGATAAGCAAAAGTCGTCCGAGCATATCGTCAAAGACCAAGGAACCCGAAGAGATCCGACCAGATCTAACGACCACCGCTTCAGCAACATCCGCACGTCGAGCCGCCATCCACAGCCAGGAGAAGCCCTCCACCAGGACAACCCGATTCACCTCCCGCCTCCCTCCTGTTCTCACCCTCCTCGCCTCCCGCCGCCTCCTCTCCGCCCTCTATGCCTGCATAATCCAAGCCACCCTCCTCACAGCCTTCGACTCTATCCTCCCGCTCTTTGTCCGCGACACCTTCGGCTGGAACTCCCTTGGCGCAGGCCTCATCTTCCTCCCCATCGTCGTCGTCTCTTTTCTCGGCCCCGTCGTCGGATACCTCAGCGACAAGCACGGTCCGCGCTGGTACGCCATCGCTGGATATGCCGTCTCGTGCCCTTGTCTGATATTGCTGCGACTGGTAACGCATAACTCGCTCGAGCAGAAAGTCCTGCTCTGCGCTCTACTGGCGTTGATCGGAACATGCTTGACCTTAATGATTACGCCCATGATGGCGGAGATCACGTATGCTGTGCATGCGAAGGCGGAGCGACGACCGCCAGGGTTCTTTGGGAAGAACGGGGCGTATGCTCAGGCCTATAGTCTGTTTAATGTCGCTTTTGCAGCGGGGACCATGATTGGGCCGTTGTTGGGTGGGCTGGTCAACCAGTCGCAGGGGTGGGGGACGGCGACGTTGATTTTGGGGTTGGTGTCAGGGGTTTCGGGGGTGCCGGTGGCGATATGGACGGGTGGGAGTATCTTCAAGAAGAGGCGGAGGCGGAGGAGGGAGGTGAGGAATGATGCAGGGGAAGCGCAAGAACTACAGAATGAAGGAGTAAAAGCCAACTAGACTTGTGCATAGCTGTTCTCCACTCCATATCACATTCTATACCACTCCACTTCTGGTGCTTGTTATCTGCTGTCCAGTCCACAAGGCTGCTTCCACAGTGACACAAGTACGGAATCACCATGTACAGACCTTGTTCTTGACACCTGCGTACAGTCCTTCCAGTGGGTATGTCGTACTTTCTGGCTTACAATGTCAGCAACTAACCAACTTGACGCTGAAGTGGAAAGACTCACTCTCCAACTTCTCTCCACCTGAGCCATCTCAATCCAGCATCGGTGGCATATAGTCGAGAAGGAAATCATCCAAGCGCGACCAAGTCTGCGGCGAAACTTCCTGTCGCAGTAGCCGTTCTTTGATGTGCAGGCGGCGGAGTTCCAGCTCGTGTTCTCTTTCTTCGCGTCGATATTTCATGAAGAACGGGATAAAAGTGAGGCCCAGTACGAGAAGAAAGAATGGGAAGAGGACCAACTCGGTTATGTTGACTAGGGCTCGGATGTCGGGCGAGAATTCCAAGTCGTCCATGGTGGTAGGCTCTTCTTCTGGTAATTGGAAAGAAAATAGAAATTGAGTGCATAGGTGGTCGTGAAATAACTACCTTTAATTGACGCAGAAGTACACGTAGCTGGTGTTCAAGTGTGGAAGAAGGAGAAGGCGATGAGAGGTAAGCCTCTGTGGAGTAGGACCTTGTCCGCTACAGTAAGTGGTTTTCTCCACAAGATTAGATGTTCAGTCTGCTTGAACGCATGTGCTTCGCAGTCGATAGAATGAAGGACGATTATATTGTGGTAAGAAAGTCGAGAGTGGAAGAAGGGAGAACAGATCGGAGCGACGGAAGCGAAAGTGGTTAGCGGCGCAGGTTCGGGCCGGGCTGCAGTGGCTCCGTGGCAAGCGCGAGAGGACAAACGATGAATTTGGATTGCCCTGTGAAGTCAGAGAATGCGGCGCACTCTCGTCTCCGGAGAAGCCAACGCGCCCGTCTCTTTGTAACGCCATCGAAGGCAAGGCCATGGCTTCGCGAGATGGATCTCCATCCTTCTCTGCCAACATAAGTACATTTCACACACCCTTTTGTGATGCTACCGTCGGGAATACTAAAAATCGAGGATACGCACACCACACCTCATCAAATCACGAGGGTGAGGCACACAACACATGGTCCAGGCGCGATAAAAGCAAGCTCGGCCACGTAAGGAGACTAAAGCGGGCTGCCCCAAAGAACAACTCGTCGCAATTCCATCCACTCCACCCTCCACTGACCAACACCACAACCACCATCGATGCCGACACCAACCATGTCGTCGACCACTCCCACCGCCAAATCGACATCCAAGGCCAGTAAAAAGAGCAGATTGGTAGTGATCCGCCTCTCCCCCGACAAACTCGCCGCCTTCCCAGCAGACGTCAAGCCTGCCACCCCCAAAGTCATCAAGCCCGACCCATCGCCATCGATACAACCTCCTGAAAGCACCGAAAAGTCGTCAGAGTCCAACTCCACACCCATACCGTCGACAACCAACGACGAAACGGACCCGAACTCCCTCGCACCTCCCAAGACAGACAACAGAAGACGGCGAGGCGGAGGCACTATCACAGGTCGCAAACGCGCACCACCCTCTATCGACCCCAACAACCCACCACGTGAGCGGGCTAGGCCAGGTCCGAAGAAGAAGCCACGACTGTAAGTATACCCTCACGCCGCATCAATGTCGAAGTACACGTCGCCGACCCAAGCATTGCGCATGAATGACGTCCTACCCTTGTACAGTATGTCATGCTAACTCATTCACAGCGCAGACGGTACTATCGACCGCGCCACTGGCCTTCCCACCACTGCCGCCCCGATCCCAGCACACAAGCTCGGTCCGAAAGCCAACACTGGCGCTATCAACGCAGGTCTACGCGCACTCGACCGCACGGGCAAGCCGTGTCGTCGCTGGGAGCGCAAAGGCATCCAACTCAAGTCGTTCACTGGCATGATGTGGGGTATGCCTTCCTGGAAAGCTCCGACGCGCGACTCGAACTTCTCTGGCGATGTGAAGAGTGACACCACTGGCTCCAGCGACCTCAAGCCCAACGGTAGCAGTGCTTTGCAGAGCGAGCAAAGCAATAGTGGTAGGGATGGAGACGTGACCATGACGAATGGCATCGTCAGCTCGCCAGCGCCACCGGTTGCTGCTTGAGTTCATGCACATCATCCATGGCTACTGCCTACACAATGAAAACAGTAGTCGACAAAGGTGGTGCTGGTGCTGGAGCTGCCGCCTGCTCACGCCATGGTGGCGTGCACTGTGATTGTTATCTGATACTTGAGCATATATTAGCGAGGAGTTGGAGGCGTTCTACGAGGCCGCCAAATGTGGCTGGCGAGTATGTCGAGCGACCGCAGCTGGATATGTGACTTACTATACCTACTGGCGTTCAAGGTCACATCGAGCTTTTCGGACCTGGGCTTGGAGTGTGTAGCTTTTGATAGTATATCAATAGCATACCTACCACATCATGAACGTCCACATGCAGCATCATCTCATACTGACCTTTGAATGCTTATCGGCTCATATACTCGTAATGCATTCGGCATTCACCTGATCGCCGCCGCTCCGCCGCTAGTCATGCGGGGGTGGACTACACCTCCAGCTCTCGCGTCGTCGGTCATCATTGCACCATGCCAGCTACCGCTTGTCAACCTGCTCAACCACAGATACACGATTGGCTTCCCAGTAATACCAAGCGCCAAACACAATGTCATCGACCACAACTGCGAGTGCGAGCCCGAGCATGACAACCCGATAGTCTCCCATCACGGTTCCTCCCCTCACATCCCGAACCAACCTCAACCACCTACTACCACCACCAACGAACCGACAAGCCAAACCATCTTCTCTACAAACCCCTAGCCGGCATCAGATCGGCAAAAGATCGTATCCTACCAACTAAGGAAACCCATCCCGTGCCGGCAACTTGAGCGGCAAACCCGCCGCATGTCCATCTGTCTCAGGCGGGCTCGGCCAGCATGACCTCCGCGAACAACAGCAACTCCTCCTCCTTTTTCCCACCACGAGCCCAACGCTCTTACGCCAACGTCGCTGCGGGTACTGCGCAGACGAGTCCGTTCAATACGCTTGCTGCGGCGGGAGGAAACGCGGGTGGTGCGAATACTTTTGTCAATACGGCTACGGGTACTGCTGCAAATACTTCTGGGCATACTGAGCTACCGACGCAGAGGGAGTTGTACGATCGGTACACGGCGGAACAGGAGGCTGCGCAGCATACTGCTTCCCACATTCCTTCCCAGCTATCGGAGCAAGCCGCGAGACAGCGATCGAAAAGCGAAGCGCAGAGTATGGAGATCGACGGACGGGATAACGCGGCGTGGAAGCGGCCTGTGTCAAGCTGGTCGGCTGACTTCGGGAGACTGGATGGGAGGATGGGGTGTTTGGTGCATGATGAGCATCCCGCTTTCTTCACACCCTCGTATCTCCGGTCTTCGCGGCATGTGCAGCGGTTACAACTGGCTTGGGATGAGCATATGAGTGAGCTGAGGGAGGAGGCACAACGGAATCCGCCGCCGCCGCCCAAACAGCCCTCGCTGTCTACGAGCTCGAGTAATGTCAATTTGAACAAGATGCATGCGCAGCATATACATCGACCGCCTGTGCAGGATGTGATCGAGCGGTTGCCGCCGCTATCGGAGGAGGATAAAACACATCCACTACCCTCTCGATGGAGCGAAGGAGATCATATGAACGGGCTAGAAGTCCTTGCGGATGGGAGTGAAGTGCGGTTTACCGGTGTGACCAAGTCACAAGATGAAGCGGCGTCAGTGAGGGCGGATCATCATATGCCGAAGGAGGTCGGCCTGTACTACTTTGAGGTCACGGTGCTGTCGAGAGGGAAAGACGGCCTGATAGGAATCGGGTTCTCCGGGCGGAAGGTCAATCTCAACCGGCTACCGGGCTGGGAGGCGGACTCGTGGGCGTATCATGGGGATGACGGGTTCAGCTTTGCTTGTACTGCGAGTGGGAAGGCGTATGGGCCGCGGTATTCGTCACAGGACGTGATAGGATGCGGTGTGAATTTCCGGACGGGCAATGCCTTCTTTACTAAGAATGGAGTGTATCTTGGTGAGTTGAGAAGTGTGCGAAATTCAGCTGGGCGGCGTACTAACGGGTGTTGTAGGCGTGGCGTTCTCGAATATCAAGGCGGACAAGATCTTTCCGTCGGTGGGCATCAAGAAACCTGGCGAGCATCTGCGTGTCAACTTTGGCCGGTACCCGTTTGTGTTCGACATTGACAGGATGATGCGAGAGGAGCAGTCGATCGTTGAGAGGGAGATTGCGAGAACCGACCTCAGCAATCTACACCCTCCTGACGACGAGAAGGCGCTCATACATAACCTCATCGGCCAATACCTAGCGCATGAAGGCTACGTGGAGACAGCGAAAGCCTTCGGCAAAGACGTGCACGAACAGCAACAATCGCTCTCAAACGCACCTCAGCCCTTCGATTCCCAAGACTCCGAAGATGACATCCACGCCCTCAACCGGCAGAAGATCCGCCGATCGATCCTAGACGGCGACATCGACCTCGCGCTGAAATACATCAACACCTTCTACCCCCGCGTCCTCGAAGAAGACCGAAACAAAGACATCCACTTCCGCCTCAAATGCCGCAAATTTATCGAAATGATGCGCCGCTGCCACGAACTCTCAGCCGTCACATCCTCACCAACCACCGTAACCAAATCCGTCGCCTCGCTTGACAGCAACGGCCACGTAGACAACGACGACGACGAACCAGCCGACACACAGATGGAGCTCGATGACCAACTCCACCGCGAAGCGTCCCGAGGTCTCGAGCCCCCTGGTGCGAACGACGATGTAGATATGGACGCTTCTCAAGAGCTCCCGCGGAAGGCTTCGTTCATGAAACACCAGGACCTGCTGAATCAAGTCTACTTGTACGGCGCCGAGCTAAGGAAGGCGTATATTAATGATCACAGACCGCAGGTGCAGAAGATGCTGACGGATTGTTTCGCACTGATGGCGTATCGGGATCCGATGGAGAGTGTGGTTGGAGGACTACTGGATCCGAGCGGGAGGGTGGGGATTGCGGAGGAGGTTGGGGGGGCTATACTTGGTATGATTGCTTTCTTTCCATCCTACTTGATGGAGCGAAAAGTTATCTATGAGAAGATGGACGCTGACGTGCTACACAGTGAGCCTAGGCAAACCGCCCTCCGCCGCGTTAGAAAAACTCTGCGCGCAGACCGAGGCGCTGCTGGACGAGACGGCGATGAAGACCGGAGGCGCGGCGGCTTTTGTGAACGTAAGGGAGGACTTTTTGAGGCCCTGAACAAGAGCAACTACTTGCGACGTGGTATGCGAATCGGGCGTCTACCTATGGACTGAGGGACTTTGACTGGTACTGCGTTGGCGTTTGCTGGAAGAGATGGCGGCGTTGCTAGCAACACAGACGCACGAACTTTGCCATGGACGCAGGTAGCCGGAACGGGCGATGTGTATAATGCCGGTCCTTTTGGCATAGGAATGTGATGGTAACACACTCGACTCGGCTCTAGATGAGAATGATGGATATTCTTTCGAAACTGTTTGGACGTGGTTTCGCAGTTTCTCGATTTTCTCTCTTCATTAACCTTCGGCGTGAAGACATATCCTCGATATGCATATGCTGCCCCAAAAAACTTTTGCTGACTTCTGCATCTACAGACCAGAGACTAGAATGATCTTACGACTTATGCCATGGTCGCAGAAACATCATGAACTCAATAACAAGGCGTTCTGGATCCCCGTGGGGAAGGCGAGGCGCGGAAAACTCTGCTGGCTGACCCACCCCATGGGCCACTGAGTGTGGTGGTAAGCAAGTGTTGATTTTCGACGAAGTCTAATGCTGCCTCCTGTACCGACAGAGTCAGCACCGCGAACCTTACTGCTATAAGGGCAGCGGTATGTGCTATATAAGAGGGTGCAAGTCCCCCATAGATGTTTTCCTTTCTTCAGACAAGAACAGCCTCGTGACTGATACTGATCACTACCTTACTGAAGTGTTTGTACCAATCACGAGACTGTTTGGATCTCTGATATCAAGTTAGCAAACTCAACGATATCCGATCACTCGACTCGACGACGGGAACATCCAACGACTCGACAACAAGGACATCCAACGCATACCATTACCCAACATCAACAACCACCCTCAACATGGCTGGCATCACCACTCGCAGCCAGACCGGCTCCAGTCCGGCCAAGAAGCTGTCGTACCTCGAACGTTTACGCCAAGAACAAGCTGCTTCATCCCCCAAGAAGGTTTCCAAGGTCACCAAGAAGACCCCGACGAAGATCTCCCAGCCCTCCGGCCCAGCTCTAGGCGGAGAGACTCCCCGTCGCCCAGCCAAGAAGCCTGTCCCGCGCGCCAGGGCTCTGGAGAGGATGGGGAGGGAGGTAGCCGCGCTCCGTCAGACCTTCGACTCTTTGAACATACAGAACAACGATGCTCATCTTCCTTCTGTACTCGTATGGAAGCATGCCGGTACGAAGTATAGACTGCCGCTTGCTAAAACGGCCAACGGAAACAACTCCCGGATCACGGAAGAAGACAATGGTGTTCGCTGGAGTAAGATCCGTCTTATTTGTGCCGATACTGTACTCATGCTGGTGCCTGGTAAGTTGGCTGCGATCGAACGTATTGTCGAATCGATCGAGAAAGACGACATCCCGATCGAGCAAGAGGAAGACGATGACGCTTCTCGCAAACTCATGTTGAAACCGCTTTTCAATGGCGGAGGACCACCCTTCGCTAAGCCAGCTCATAACAAGGCCTCTGGCTCTTCGACTGAGACAGAGAATAAGCAACCTCGACAGACTGGCTGCGTGTTGCCTTCTGCTGGTAAGGGACTGCCCTTGGCCAGGCGCCCCAAAACCGACAAGGCCTCACGCTCTCCCATCAACAAAGCCACTTTGCGGAACCACCAGCCGGTCGAGAAGCTCACAATCCGACTTCGCCGGCCGAAACTCACAATCCAACTTCGCCGACCGAAACTCACAATTCGACTTCGCCGGCCCAAGCCTCACCTGCTCTCCTTACCCGCGGAGCTGCGCAACAAGATCTATGACTATGTATTCCAGGATACAACACCGACCGACAAGGCTCTGAACATGCTGCAGGCCGCAAAAGTCCGCCCCCCGGTGGCTATCACGATGGCGTGCGCACAGCTGTACAACGAGACGAAGTTCCTCCACAAAGAAGCTTCCGCCAGGATGTGGACCTCCCACAAGTGGTATATCCCTGGCTACCGGGGCACCAAGGTATATGAAACCCTTGAAAAAGCCGGCGAGACCTGTGCGAAACTCCGGACACTCCCGGCGCGGCTTCGCATCGACAATGTGGCTTTCCGCCTCGAGACGCCAAATTCCCACATGCTGAAGTTCGTTCACTATAGGACTCACTTCAACTCTGACGTTCCCTTTGTTGCGGTTCAAACCAGCTACAAGCAGCAGCCCAGTGCTCACCAGATGCACTTTTTCGGGAGCTCGTTGCAACAGGTTTTCAGGATGGGAACGGCTGTGGAGTGGGCGAAGCTGCAGAAGCCGACGCCGCATGGTGTGTTTGATCGGGATGATGTTGAGGGGATGATCCGAGCTGCGTTCTGGTAGATGGGGTTGTTGAAGCAACGCAAGGTCCATTAGGCTAGCGAAAAGTATGGAGAACGATGACTGATGGAGCAGGGTACAGGGCGTTGATGATGTGAAGTGATAGGGAGAAGGATTAGCAAGTGTCTCATGGATGGGGCGGAGGATGGAAGGTCTCAGAGCTCCGCACGGTGCGTCGGTGCGTGATGCTGTCTTGGAGAACCCTTTCACTCATCCGGTTGACGTATGGGAGTTTGGCCTGAAGGCGATGAAAGGATATTGGAATTGGATTTAACGGCGTTGGTAGCGTAGTGCTTGTAAATGAATGAATAAACAATACAATCGCATACACATACACGTCCGTACACAGGTTACACTCACTTCTTGTGGACTGTGAACCTTCGACAATCTCCAACCTCGCCTCCATCTGTCCATTCTGACCTCTATACACGAAGCGCGTATCAAATTCGCATGTCACACAATTCTCGTGCTTGGTAAGTAAGATTGCTTCGCATGCATAGTACCGCACTAACACAAAAAGAGCATGGCAGGTCGACAGAGGACGAGAGGCCGGGAGACTGTAGAAAGGCCCCATAAAAAGGCTTCACTCACCTTCTCTTCCTTGCTTCCTTTGCTTTCGCTTGATCTGCTGCACAGCAATACGGTACCCGGGAGTTCTTATCATCGTATCAGCTGTGCAAGGCCGTTGGCGTATCAGTGCATGTTGTCATTCGATCCAAGATGTTTGACAAGACGGGGTGAGGACCGAACGTAATGGCGTCAGTGCGTGGTACATATGTTACACCCGTGGCGGAGCAAACAGGAGAGCTACTTGATAGATACTCGTCGCTATCTATCCGTGCCTTCCCTTCGCCACAACTAGAATCCTCATACCAGGAAACCTGGCATATGGGCGCGGTCTGGTAAGGATGTTGAGAGTGCCGGCAACGACCACAGCAATAAGCTATCAGGAGCAGTCATGGCGACCAAAAGTCCTCCAGACGAGGCCATGGGCATCTTCAAGCTGCCGCCAGAGTTACGGAGTAACGTTTGGGACTTTCACTTCGAAGATACAAGTCAATTCGGTGCCGAGCTCGATCTCTGCAAGGCGAACGACCACCTTCCTCATGCCGCGATCACGACAGTCTGTAAGGAGGTCCGAGAAGAGACACTCAGCCGCTACAAAGCTGCCACTGTGGCCTTCTGGCAGACCCACTCCTTCGTTGTCGTGGTCGGCGGTGCCATACCGGAGGAGGAGATCACGGCTCGTATCATGGCTCTCCGGAGCAGACCAAGACTGCAGAGCCTGTCGTTCACCGTCAAATGGCGGACGGGCTGGGAAGATACTACAATCCTCGCCACCAACTCTCCGGCGCTAGGGCTCCGGTGGTATGCACTCAAGACACACGAGATACCCATGGATCCTGGCGAGGTGTTGAGCTTAACGGACTATCTGAACGATCGGATGACCTACAACCTCAATGCGAGACTTCCGCTTGCGATCATCAAACGCAGAAGCCAGGACGATCACCTCTGTCCTACTATAACCGCCTTGTGCATGCCGAAGCTTGAGCTGGACTTTGTTCAGTGTGTGCAGTTCGTGTGCGAGGTTGTCAAGCCGCCGGAGACGACGGTGTGGATTGAAAAGCCGGTCTCCGATATGCAAACTCGTGCAGCATAGCTCGCATTTGTCGTAGACTATGATACCCATTGTGACCCCGAGTGCATTGTGGGTAGATGTCAAAATTCGAGCTGAGAAGGGAGAGTGTACAAGCCTACAAGGAGAATCGATGTTGGCAAGTGCGGGTGATGAAGTGCTGTACTTGATGTCGAACTGTCAACGATGGAGTACGTCTGGTCGCAGTCTTCAGTGCCATAAATGTTTTCTGGATTCCGCCTTTCTCGTCAATCATATCTCAGATGAGGAGAGCAGACGTCGACATGTGACTTTGGGTGCGTGCGCTTGGCTCTTCATTAGCGGAAACAGGAGGTGATCACCCCGACGTTCCTGGTTTGTCCTTCACGTACAGTAATATATCCAGTCCTTCATCGTACGGCAAAGTAACATTGCCTACCCATCGTGACCTCAGGTCAACACAAGCAGGAATGAAGCAACAACGTAGTTCAAACGCTCGACTGGTTGTTGGCTGTTGGCTGTCGGCAATTCGACTCTGATCATCGCGACTCTCTCGACAAGTCGAGACACTCAATCCTGGAACGGGATAGCCCGCACTTACCGATTCATCAATCTACTGGCAGACTTCCTATGTGTTATAGACCCTGAGGTGGGCACACAGTACTGGAATATGTCGTGTTCCTCGGTCCACATCGCATTGTTGAAGGACATGTGAGCCGTTCATCATGCGTCGAACAGCTCTCTTACGCCATCGCACCATCACTTGAGTGCTCTCCTCATTCAATGGCTTTGTTCAAAGGTCTACGGGCGACATGTGGCCGATGAACGCACGCGAATATGATAGTTGTTTATGGTCGTACAACGCAAGGGAGGGCTCGCTGCGACCTGACAGCAGTGGTTTGTGGCCGGTCTCGTTATGTCGTGGGACCTTAGATTGTAGGTAGACCATCTTAGCAAAGCATCGTCACCAGTTCATACCAACATCAGGAACAGTCTACACCCTGCCAGACTGCACTATCCTCAGCAGTTCCAGCAGAGCGCGATGAAGTAGTTGAACCAAATGGCTTGGTGGCGAAAACAAGCGGTGATTGAGCAGAGCCAGACGCTCGACCCGTCATGTTCGTCACAGTGGGGGTGCGCGGGCGACTTTTCGAACTGGACGCTCTCTCGGCGAGAGTCCTCGATGGATTGACGAGGCAGATGCGGAAGGAGAACTGCAGATCACGTCAGCGTGTTCATCCGATACAGTCGCTCTTCTCCAAAAGAATTCCCATGAGTTCGACGCGCAGAGGAGATGCGATGGACAAAAGAACTTTCATTTCGTAGAGCCTAACAGCGGCATCAGCAGCAACAGTAACAGCAATGGTATTCCCAACACAAACTCAACGCCGCTCGCGTGCCAAGTATCGGGGTGGTATCCAAGAAATACACATATATCCACACACCCCCTCCCTTCCTCTCCCCCACTTGCCCTGTGCATAGCTCCGCTCCGCCTCCGCATCAATCAATAGTCATCCTCGACCCAACATTCCCCAACTGATGCTGCTGCCCCCCAAGCCCCGCATAACTCTCCCTCGCAAACGACCCCTGCCCCTCAAACTTGCCCTCCTCCCCCTCCTTGCCCTTGTGCAAATGCGGCTTCAACCCCTTGTTGAAATTCATCAAACACATCACCGCCGCCACAATCGTCGCGATCAACAGCAGAATCGTCAACACCGCGAATGTCGTCAAACTATGCCGGGTGGCGCCGTAATCCTGGGAGTGGGAAGGCGAGTACATGCGCACGAGTTTGAAGACGAAGTAGGCCATCCCGGCGAAGTAGAGGAAGATGATGACGCTCTGGCCGAAGGTGTTTTCGGCGCGGCAGATCCACACGGCGAGGAAGAGGAGGAGGACTGTGATGACGAGGGCGGCGATTGTGAGGGCGAATTCGTAGGTGTCGCCATGGACGATGACGAGGAATTGGACGGTGAAGCCGACGAAGAAGAAGAAGTCGAATTTTAGGAGGGCGATGTAGATCTGTTCATTATGTTAGAATGGAGGGGTGAGGGAGTGGGTGGGTAAGGACTGACCTGATACTGCAGATACCGCCTCTTCATCCGTAGATCCGCGGAAATGTGTTTATAAATCGTCCACGCGAACTCGTCGTACAGCTTCCACGCCACCAGACTCATCAGCACCGTCCCAAGCGCTAGCACGCACGGCACCGCGATGAGGCAGGGCTCGAGGTAGCGCCATGCGCTCGTGTCGATAAGCCCCGGGCCCATGTCGTCGAGCTCGATGACTGCCGCGTTGACCTGATCCATCTCGACCGCCGCATAGATCATCATGCCCAGGTTATAAATGCACAACCCAATCACCTGAATCGTGTTCCGCGCCCTCAAGCCATCCCACACGAGCACCAATTGGTAAAAGAAGCCAAAGATAAAAATCGCCAAATACGTCGGGATAGTCCTCGCAGCACCGCTTCTGCCATTTTTGGCCGCGCTCGTCAGGCTCGTTTCGAACTCGCCGAATACATAGGCTTCGAGGGCGAGACATATCATCGCCTGGACCAGCGCGATGGCGAAGAAGGACCAGGTCCAGCGGGAGTTGGGCATGTACATTCTTGATTTTCCGGCTCTTACGCTGGTGGTGGTGGTGGTGGGCAGGCCTTGTCGGTCATGGTACCCGCCCGGGACGTAGGGCTGCTGGGGGGCGCGGGTGGTGGAGGTGAGGGAGGAGAGGGGTTCGTAGGCGGCGGAGTTGCTGCCGATGCCGAGGAGGCTGGAGCGTTGCTTGTGGTGGCCTTTTTTGGACGCTATTTTGGCGGTGGCCGCTGGAGGGCGGCCGGGTGGGGAGACGTTGAGAAGGGATGGGAGGCGTAGGGTGAGCGCGAAGGGTGGGAGGTGATGTCCGTGGACTCGGCGGATGTGGACTGCTGCTTAGGGATGTTTAGGTAAGTCGTAGGGCGAGGTTTGCGGGTGTTTCGATATGGGGATCGGCGGAGGTGGAGCTGAAGTCGAGAGTTCGCAGGGTGAAAGGCGAATTTAGAACGGGCTTCAGGGTCTGGGTCTGGTCTTGGGCAAGCCGGAGTTCCGCGGGCGTGTCCGAGGTGCAGGTGTTGCTTTATATCGCTGTTGTTGTAGGTGAAAGATGTAACTTAAGGAGCGGAGGAGAAAGGATAAGGCTTTGTTGAAGCACAAGTTCTCTTCGTACTCCCAACCCTCGCCTCGCTGTCGCATGAACTGCGCCTCGTGGCTGTCAGACGTTTGACGGCGAGCAGGGATTGACTTTGCGGCTGCGCGGCTCGGGGAAAAGCTTACCGTTCGTGCATATTGATCCGCAACCACGAGGTCGAGATTGAAGGAAGGCACGACCAGCAAGAAGTGTATACCACAACGCCATCATGTCGACCGAAACCCCTGCAGCAACGCCCGATATGGCCAAGAAAAGCAGAAAAGACAAGAAGCGCAAACACGAAAAGCACTCGGAAGAAGACTCGACCACCCACAAATCCAGCAAAAAACGGAAGCACTCCCATGAAGGCGTCGAAGTCCCTGCTACGCAACCTACCACTCAACCCGAAGAACTACGAAAGAAGAAGCACAGAAAGGACAAATCACAACCTTTCGCAAGCAGCGCAACAGCCATACCATCAACGCAAACCACCTCAAAACTCTCCAACGACCAACCACTCTCGAAACACTCCCCCTTCGTCCAAAAAACCACATCCCTCTACCTCCCCCTCTCCCCCGCCGCCTACGCCATCCCCCTCGCCGGCCTCTGCGCCGAACACATCTCCCCGCTGCTCTTGACCTACTACCCACCATTACGCGGGGTGGTGCTCTCATACTCCAACCCACGAATCTCCGAACATCCGGATCAAGCCATCGCCACCAAAACCGAAGACAACAAGAGGGAGAGGGTTCTCGGCAAACAACTAGACGAATACGCCCCCTCCTACCTCTGGCTCACCGCCACCTTCACCCTCTTCGCCCCCGCCCGCGGCACCTGGCTGGAGGGCTACGTGAATGTGCAGAATGAGGAGATGTTGGGGTTGGTGTGTTATAACTACTTCAACGCCGTTATAGAGCGGGAGAAGCTTCCCAAAGACTGGCGATGGGTTGGAGATGGGACGGCAGGGGCCGCTAAGAGGAGAGGGAGGGATGGGAGGGAGCTGGTGGATGGCAATGGCTGGTTTGTGGATGGGCAGGGCGATAAGGTGGAGGGGAGGGTAGTGTTTTGCGTAGAGGGCTTTGAGGCGGGTGTTGAGGGTGGGGTGGGGACTGTGGGGATCGTTGGGACGATGAGGGGAGAGGGGGAGAAGTGAAGGGAGGGACAAATGCGATAGCAGCGCTATTCGGCCAAAGCTTTCCGCGAACAGGCTCCGAGTCCGAGCACCCGAGCCAATCGACAGCGGCTGTGCTCCTTCGCCACCACGCGAATGAAGGCCCATGCCTGGATCAGGCATGGGCATACTGGACCGGAGCAAGGCATCAATGACAGTACCGGAAGAACGTCGCAGTGGCGGCCAATCAAGGCGAACGGCACGGGCAAAGGCCTCGTGAGGCAAAAGGCAGGGTGGTCGCCAGAGGCCACTCATGTAGCTGTAGCACCGTCAGTATCAAGACGACTCCACGATGAAGCGACACACCAAGAAAACTTGAGAAGCGAGGCTCAGGTGAAGATATCAGGTCTACAACTAGGAGTCCAACCCTAACCGCCCCTTTCACCCACTTCGCAGGCATCCATCCAACAAGCTTTCTCTTCCGCTTGCCCTTGCCCATGGTCGACGATGATGTGAGTAGGTGTATCTCAATTCCGCACCAACCGATTCAACTTCCGAATCTCCGTCCACCGACTCAACCCCGACAACTCCAGCGCGTTCATCCGCCGCATCTTCCCAGACGGGTTGCCGATGATGACGGCTTTCCACTCCGGGTCGTCGGTTGCGGCGTCCTAGGCCACATTGCCATTGGCGTTCGCGTTGGCTCGCCCAGCTGAAGATGGCCCTTGAGCTCCGAACTTCGGCTTCTCAAACCCAGCGAACGCGTTCGTCGGGATAACCTGCAGCTCCCTCCACCTCCACAACACCCCGATGAAGAGGACGGTAAGACCGAGTAAGATGGCAGCGCAGATCGCTGTCGCAGTCTGAGCGCCATAGGCACGTGTGACGTCGCCTGAGACGCCTGTGGCGGCTGCGCTGAGGACAAAGCCTAGTCCCTGCGCCACGAAGAATCCAGCACAGATACGCGGGAAGGACGAGTAATTCGTGCGTCTCCTCCGCGTAGTCTCGGCCATACTTTGCAGCCGATGCCTCTGATTCACGCCGGGCTGAAGGTCACATGTATCGAACGTTTCCATAATCAACCCCACGCATTCCGCAATCGCTAGGTTCGTGAGGAACCCGACCATCCCGCAGAACACCACCGGCGTGACCCAGCTGACCGTCGGACCCGGAGAGCTGAGAGCGTAGGCTAAAGCGGCAAAGGGAAGGGTTAAGGTGAAGACGCAGCGGCGCAGCATGTGCGAGGACCAGGAGACGCGGGAGTGTCGCATAGTCATGCTGTCGGTGCGTTGGGGCCGGTCGCGGGCGCGGGAGAAGAGGTTGGCTTTGCTGAGGGGGATGGCGAGGAAGGCGCCGATGGCGATGGAGAGGACGGCGAGGCCGACGTAGTGGGGTTGCCATTTGTAGTCGCGGGAGAGGAGGGCGCCGAGGAGCTGTGCCGAATGATTTAGCAGCCGTGAGGGGAAAGTGGGAGGTGGGGTGGGGTGCGTACCAAAATGACCAGCGTAACCTGCGCATACATCCAAGCCAGATAAATCATGAGGATGAAGAAGCCCAGCTGCGTGACCATCCTCTTCGTCAGCACCAATCCAGCCCAAACTTCTTGAAACCACCACTTCGGCCCCTCATTCGAAATATGCAACTTCACCTCCCCCCTCGCCACCCTCCTCTTGATTCGCTCCTCATGGTCGACGTACTGCGCAATCGACCGCCTGTACGGTGCCCGTCTCGTCTCCGGCGCGATCACATTGACCAGCAAAAAGAACGCCAGCAAGATCACGACGATGTAAAAGCCCCAGCTCGGCGACAAGTCGGAAATGATCAGCGCCCCGATACAAAACCCAATGCTCATACTCCCCACGAAGCAGAAACTCCAGATTCCCAACCAAACGCCTATCCCACCGCCTTGTCGACGCACGTCGTCGTCGGTCGCGATCTCTTGGTGGGGTTTGTCGCTCATCAAGCTCGCGCCGAAGAGGTCGAAGAGCGTAGGCAGGAAATTGACATTCGCGAATCCAAGTGCGATGCCCTGGAAGGCGCGTGGGATGAGTAGGCCACAGCGGTAGATGGGGTTGTAGGGGCTGCGGTAGCCCGAGACGGCGAGAGCTTGTGGGAACATCAGGGGCAGCATCAGGGCGAAGGAGAGGAGGGTGTAGGGTTTGCGGCCGTGGAGGAGGGGGAGGGGCCAGCAGATTATTGTTGTTACTCCGAGGCAGGCGAAGAGGCTGAGGGTACGTTAGCAGTGGGCGAAGGTACGTGGAAGGGTGGGAGCGTACACGACGTTGCCCAAGATGACGTGGTGCTTCATGTCCGCCAGTTGGTACTGGATGCGTGGGACCTCGCCCGCCTGTCGTCATCAGCATCGTTGCACTCTATGGTCAGTCTTGGTACTCACGTATATCCCAGCAATCAACCCAACGAACACGGTGTTCAAACAAGCGATCATCGCCGTAATCCTCTTGCGATGATTATGCTACTCCCTCGCAATCGGCTGCCGGCGATGGTACCTCCCCAAGCTGAAGCCCTGGCCTTCGCGAAGGCTGATGTGCTTTCTGCGAGGATGCCTTAAGCTGATGTTTCTTTCTATAAGGTCGGGTGGGTCACTGTACCTCGAGCTTGATTTAGAGACGGACTCACGCTTCTCGAGGTGAGGATCATACCTGTTGGTTGTGATGAAGGAATCGCCACGCTTCAGATCGGCGTCGGCGTTGGGGATAGCGCGAGCATCAGACGGCTTCTCGCGGTAGTCGGCTGATTCGAGGAAGTTGGAGAGATGGTGGTGGTGGTGACGACGGCCGTGTCGGCGTCGAGGTGGTGAGCCGTTGAGTTTGGCAGTTTCGTACATCTCGCTGCTGACGCGAGGTGGGATGGTATTGGTGGGCACCTGCTCGACTCGTCGTACTGGAAGATGCTGTCGTCGTCCGTGATCAGGAGGTACGACCTCGTTGACGGGAGTCGTGTATGCTTTGTGCGGAAGTGGTGGCAAAGGCTTATTCAGGATGATGGGAGTGCTCAAGCTCGGTCGAACACCTGGTTGGGGGGTGACAGACTGTCCAGCATCGTTGTAGTAGTCCTCAGCTGCACCGTGCGACCTGCTTAGTGCTCTTGCAGCGACCGCCTTCGCAGTCTTCTGCTTGGCATATGCAAAGTCTCGGACTATCGAGTCTGCCGAAGGTGGTTGGTACAGGCGCGGAGGTGTGCTTGTCATTGATCGTTGGTCTGACGGAATAGTCCTATCACGATCATCTGCATGCTCGAAAGATGCCTTTCGAGACGTCGGGACTTGGTCGCCAGACTTGTACTGATCTTTGATTACAGGTTGCTGGCTCGGCTGAGGAGTCATGGTGAATACTGTGGGTGCAGTCTCCACCGAGTGACCGGTGCTTCGTATGGAGGACGCATCGGAATCGGGAGCAATCGAGTCGCTGTCGGATGACAGCCTCAGTGGTCGGCTCATCTGACCATTGTCCATGTTCTCGTTTATCGTGCTCGCTTTGCGGAGAGCTAGAGTCGCACTGTTGAGGATGCTGGCGACTTCTTCGTTTCGCCCATTCTGTGCTGCATCTCGTGCAACGTTGAGAGCCTCTCCCATCAGATTCTCGAGTCCAGTGACAGCACGATTAAGCGACTGCGGCTGGTGCTGATCGCCATGCAGGGGAGCCGAGACAGCAGGACGGAGCGGCGGCGGACGTACAGGCAATGAAGATATTCGATTTCGTGGTGAGTGCGGGGCAGAAGACGACGATGACGAGCCCATCAAATGCGAGGGCATGGCAAAGAGCGTTTCTCTTCGTGCGGGACCACGAGTTGGAGCTGGGGCTCCTGTGAGCAACGGTGGTATTGCGATAGAATGTCGAGGTGGCGCCTTTGCCTTGGGTGGTTGTCTTAGCTCAAGATTCGCATCGCACGATCTGCAACTCTCTCTGCGGCGTGGGGCATGCTGGGCAGGCGCTTGTGCCGACGTCTTAGGCGACAGTGAAGTGGAAGCACGCTGAGCTGTGCCTGGCGAAGGCTCGTTCAGTGATAGGTCGTGCTGGCTCTGAAGCCAGTTGTTTGCAGCATAGAACGGTTCGCGATTCTGCGGGTGGGCGGAAGCGCGTCGGCCTGCCAGCTTGTCGTATGTATATCCGTCATCCTTGCGTGGCATAGCCGGTCGTTGGTAAACTTCCGAAGATGATGTCGTGCTGTACTCGGACGAAGGCTGGATGGCAACTTGAGCACTTTCGTCGACGATGCCCAAGGCTTGCTTGGCTTGATCCTTTGACGTCGGTACGACAACCCCGGCCCGTGGCGTTGAGTTCAGAGACAGCGTCTTAAACCAGGACTCTCCAGATTTTGGCCGTGTGCGAAGAGACGGTGTCGAGCCTACAGTGCGGAGCGCAGGATCTCCGCCAGCCACAGATAGATAGCCCCTCTGCGGAACACCCGAAGGAGATTTCTCATCTGCCGCAAGCGGCGGCGAAATGACAGGGTCGCCAGCGTTCAGATCTTCTACTGAGTCGAACTCTCCCGGGATGTGCCTCTGTGTCGCTTGGGGTGGACCGTCTAGCCAAGGTAGCCGCTTACGAACCACGACTGTTGACTGGCGTCTTGGTTGGTTTGCTGCGAGGAACTGTTCGGCTGCATCAGACTTCGTGCTTCTCCATGGGTTGTCCATCAGCATTACCTTGTTGGCAGCGTTGCTCTTGGCCTCCCACAAGGCTTGTTTCGGATGGTGTAGCGGGAGGCTGGCGGGTGGTGATTGTGTGGAATGAGATGCCTCATTAGGTGTCGCGGCCAGGGTGGGCGACTGGTCTCGCTATTTGTGCTAGATCGATATGATGTTGCCGGATCTGTCGCGGAGATAGGAAGACGGAGTGTGATGCGCCGTGGTGATGATGGAGAAGCACGACCAGCGTGCTTTGCTGATAAAGGCGGTACGAGAGTGGCGCTGAAGGTATGCGATGCGATATGACAAGGTTTGAGGGCGAGAGTTGATATTCAGTCGAGTTGGACCGTTTCGTTGTGTTTGGACGATGAAAACAAGTGCAGTCGTGGCATAGCCTCAAGTGTGCTTGCCGTGTATAACACATGAGGGAGGAGCTATAGGCTGCCAGTGTCCACATGGCCTTTCCAGCATGGCCTCTTCGTTATCTCGTATCCGTCGTTGTTGCCCAAGCAGTCTCTGTTCACTCCTCATACTTCACCCCCTTCTCACTAACATCGGGATAAACATCAAACCGCCTCTGCCCATAAATCGGAATCCCCTTCCTCGTCTCCTCAATTTTCTCCCCCTGCAACTCCGCATACACAATCCCTTCCTTCTCATCCGTCTCCGCCACAATCTCAGCCATCGGATCAACAACCATACTATGTCCCCACGCATGATAATCCGCCTCCATATCCCTCGCCGGGCTACACAAACCAACATACACCTGATTATCCATCGCCCGTGCCCGAGCTTGCAACTCCCAATGCAGCTTCCCGGTCGTCATGTTGAATGCACCGGGGTAGAGGAGTAAAAAAGCATCTTTGCGAGCAGCGATCATGGCGAGTTCAGAGAACCGGATATCGTAGCAGATAGCTACAGCGATCCTGCCGTACTCTGGTAGATCGATGAGGGTGATCTTGTTGCCTGGTGACAGCACTTCGCTCTCGCGAAAGGTGATTTTGCCTGGGATGTCTATGTCGAAGAGGTGGACTTTCCTATGCGTAGCGAGCAACTTGCCGTTGGGGTCGAAGGTGAGGGAGGTGTTGTAGTACTTCTTCGTCTCTTCCCAGTACTCAGGTATGCTGCCACCGATCAAGTAGGCTTTTGACTCTTTCGCCATCTCAGACAGGGCGTGGAAGGATGGTGACTGCTCCTTTGAGGGCGGCGATGGGAGAAGAGTTTCGGCATACTTGGGAAAGTACTTGGTGCCATATGGTGAGTTGAAGCATTCGGGAAGGACGACGATGTTGGCGCCATTGGAGGTCGCTTCGAGCACTTTTGAGCGTGCTTTCGAGAGGTTGGCAGACTTGTCGGCGCCGGCAGCGAGTTGCACGAGAGCGAGCTTGACTGATTTCTTGAGTAGTTTGGACATGATGTTGGAGAACGTAAAGCTTGCAAAAGAAGTTGATAGGGAGATTCTGTCCTTGCCTGCTTCAATAGGTACTTCACTTTATGCGGATGGTTCGTGTATGGCTCAAGTTCACAAACGTTCGTTCAAGCAATCTACGAATGGGAACTGGAGGTGTTGTGGCCGAAGTCGCAGCTCCAGAAGCTGGTATCCTTGGCACTGCACCACATTGAAGCATTTACTTCCATTGGTTTCGTTACAACTACATGTACGTGCTCGTATTTGCAGTGCTGTGCTCTATCTGCCTAACTGTGTTCAGGTAGCCTTCCCAGCTCTCCCTCGTATCATAAGCTATGCCCGGGGTATAATACTGCTGATAATTCATGCCTGGCGCCTCGATGAACGCCGTTTCGTTATAGAGGAGCCACCCTGTCATGACCATCCTTCGTCGTGAGCCATGGATTTTGCCGATGGCTTAATGATGATGCGCGTCAAGCAAGGGCGCCCTGGCGGCCCCTCCCCTTCTTCTGCCCGCCACTGCCACCCCGTGTCTCCCTCGCTTCTCCCGCCCCCCTTCTTCCCTTCCGCCGCCTAGCGCGCGTTACGTGGAGCGTACTGAACCCTCTGGTTGACAGTGCGGCTAATCCCAAATAGAAAAGCAAGCTCCTGTATTCCAAGACGACCGATCTCTTGAGCAGCCTTCTCATCCAGCGCCGTACTGATGATCTCACGCTTCTTGTCCTGCAACGCGATGATGCGGTCCTCCACCGTATCCTTGATTAGCATGCGATGGACTCTGACCTCGCGGGTCTGGCCGAGACGATGAGCGCGGTCGATAGCCTGCTCTTCGATATACGGGTTCCAGAAGGGATCGAGAATTATGACGTGCGAAGCCATGTTGAGGTTAAGTCCAGCATTGCCAGCTTTGAGCGAGACGAGCATGATGCGCACGTTCTTGCGCTCGTCGCGGAAGTCGTCGACGGCGTCGTTGCGCATCGTGGCGCTCATGCTGCCATCGTAGCGGCGATAGCCCCAGTGCTCTCCGTCGATGGGGACCTCGAGCAGATCGAGGAGGGAGGTCCACTGGCTGAAGATCAAGACCTTCTCTCCCTCCGGATCGTCCATAATCTCACGCAGAATCTCGAGCGTCTTCTCGATCTTGGCGGAAGTCATCCACTCGCTACGGAGGCGCTTCATATAAGCCTTTCTTGCCTTCGCGTTGCGGCTGGCAAGCTTCTTGAGGTCCGCCAATGTCACCGTCTTGGTTCCAGCCTTTGCTTTCACCTTCTCCTTTTTCTTGCCCTTCGCTTTCTTCGATTGCTTCGGCTTGGAAGCCATGGACTTCTCGGGTTTCTTGGAGGACTCCGACGCACCCACCTCAATTTCGTCATCTCCGTCTACTGAAGCCTCCTCCAAGTCCTCATCATCATTAACGATAAAGCCTAGGAGATTGCCTTTGGCATCAACGTCGTCATCACTCTCGGTGTCGGAATCATCAGAGTCGGTCTCGGAATCATCTCCAGCGTCGAGTTCCGCTTTCAGCTTCTCCAATTCAGCCTTGTCCTCCGCACTCAGCAGATCAGGCATGTACACTTTCTTGAACGAGTCAAAGTCTGTGATACGCTTCGGATCGACTGCTGAGCGGCAAGTAGGACACTTCGCACTGCTCGCACCCTCGTTGCCATCGCGGATAGCGTTGGAAGGATCCGCAATCTTGGCGAAGCACTCACGGCATGTGTCGTGGCCACATGGCAAGAAAATCGCCGGGTTTGTGACCGCATCGTAGCACACTGGACATTCGAAGTTACCTTCAGTCTCCTTGATCCGAGCGACGACTGCCGGACTGAGCTCCTTGGCAAGATTCGTGAGCTCCTCGGGTGCCACGCCTGCTGCGGCTGCTATGCCGAAGTCTCGTATGAGATGTGGATGACAGCATGCCTGGCGGAGTCGCAGGAGTAGGACGAGAATCGCAGAATAGCTCTTCCCGACAGTGCCGGCGGCCAGATATCTGTTGAACTGAAGCTGGGAGCGGTCCTCAAGTGCCCTGTAGAACGCTTGCTCGTCGTCAGAGAACACAGGGTTGTTGACCTCAGTGACGCGTTCTGGCAAAGTCAGGATCGGCTTTCCTTCATATTCGCTCTTCTTCGTTCGGCGCAGCATCGTCGCTTTCAACAAGGCTTGCAGCTTCTGCATGGCTCTATCCTTGCCGTAGTCGTGGCTCTGCTTAAGAGGCGCCGAGATATCGAGGCGGAACTTCGTCCACTCGTTGTAGGGCCTGATGCGAAGGAACTTGATGAGCGAGAAGTACTCGTCCACACCGTTCATCATTGGAGTTCCGGTCATGCAGAAGCGATATTCAGCTCGAAGGTAGCAGGCAGCTTTCGACGTCTGAATCTTGTGGTTCTTGATGCATTGTGCTTCATCGAGGATGACACGGTACCATCGAGCGTCGTCTCCAAGGAGAGCACACCGCTCATCACTGTTCGGCCGAGGGTTCGAGTCGGGGTACATTTTCATGCGAATTGTGTGCCTCTCCAATCTCTTGAGCTCCACTCCCAAACTTCCATATGTCGTGAGTACCACGTCGAAGTGCTGAAGGTCGCGGAAGTCCTTCTTCTTCGATGGTCCATGCTGAACGTAGACACTCAGACGATGACTCGACTTGATCTTGGACTCGATTTCTTGCTTCCACTGCCGCATGAGCGCCAACGGAGCTACGATCAAAGTCGCTTTGCACCGTGGATCCTCAGACTTGCGTTCCACTATGAGAGAGAGCATTTGAATCGTTTTGCCCAGACCCATGTCGTCAGCGAGGACGCCGCCTTTGTTGGAGCCTTCTTCGCAACTCTTCAGCCAGGTGAGGCCAAGCTCTTGGTACTTGTGCAGCATAATGCTCATCGCTTTCGGGGTAGATACGCGTAGGTGCGGTGGCATCTCTTCATCCGGGCGGATATTGTCGAGGAGTGCATTGATCTCTTCAGTCGTCTTCGTAGGGTCGTAGTTCAAGATGTCTTCGACACGGCGATTACGAAGGTCTTCGTGGCCTGCGTAAGGTGCTTGAGCATGGCCAGGTTGTAGCGGGCGAGAGCCTCCGAATATCAAGTCATCATCCTCATCGGCAACTGGGGCTGGATATTGCTGGCCGTACCCAGATCCATTGATCAAGTTGTTCAACTCGGTGAGTGGGTCACCAAGCATACCAGCTACGTTCCTGACGCCGCTCATAGCAGCCGTTAACATTGGATTGTTCTGCATCCAACTGCTGTTGCCTTGCATGCTTTGTATCGTGGTCGGGTTCGGGTTGCCGTAAACGTACTGGTTGCCGTTGCTGTTAGTCGTCGGGTACGATCCGGGCATTGCCGACCTCTGCAATTGTGAGGGTGGTGGCATGTGGTGTGGCATCTGATAAGACTGTGCTGGCTGCACAGCAGGAGCGTTGCCGTATGGGATGTGTGCGGGTCTTTGCGGGGCGTACATGGCCGGAGGAATGCCGTTCGGATGAGCGTGATGGTTTAGCATGCGGTTGCTCGGAGTAGTCCGTGCAACCTCAGTCACTTCGTCGTCTTCGTCGCTGTTGGTCAGATCGATGACTTCTGCGTGACCAGAACGCTGTGGGAGTTGCTGGTATTGTCGTGAAGAGCCTGGCTCTGGCTTGATATAGGGTGAATGCGACTGCGGCGTGAAATTGCGAGGCGTGGAAAATGCAGGTGGCGAAATATTTGCTTGCATACTGTTCTGCGGGCGTGGTGGGGGACGTTGATACGAACCGCCGTAATTCAGGGTGGTCTGAATACTTGGTCTTGAAGATGAGGGCATCTGCGAGGATGGTGGTGGCTGCTGCATCGACCGCGCATACTCTTCATCGGCTATCTGCGATTGCTGCCGGATCCGAAGGCCGGCCTCATACTCAAGCTGTCTCCGACGAGCACGCTCGATGGAGTCCATATTAGGGTCGCTGGGACGCTCGACCAGCTCAAAAGAGCCAGTTGAGGAAGCAGGAGTGCCTGCATTAGAGGGCTCTGGCGTTGGACGCTTTGATGGGTGGTACTGGTACTGATCTTCCTGTAGTGACTGTGCGTGGGTCCGCTTCATGGCGTTCGGATTGTTCTGCTGGTACTGTCCACCGTATGTGGGGCTGCTGTAGAAGCCATTGTTACTGCTGAGACCGCCATCATGCATCTGTTGCCACCCGTTGTTCATGTTCTGTGTAGGAGTCTGCTGACTTGGCCCTGCTGATGTTTGTGACTGCCCACTTCCTCCTATCTCCTGTAGACGTCGCTCCAGATCCGCCTTCTTGTCCTCAAGCTCAGCGAGTTTCTCGAGATAGTCCTCCGCACCGGTGTCGAGGCTGTCTATCAACACTGCTTGAAATTCAAGGTCTTCCTCGATATCGTCTCGCGATGCGTTGGCGGAGTGCGAGGCCATCTTAATTTCACCTCTGCGGGCCGATGAGAACGCCTTGGCGGTCTTGTGCTACGATTCTTCGCTCATCGACACGTGGACTTCCGGTGTTGGTGGTGGTGGTACGTCGAAGTACTGGAGAGGACCATTCTCGGGTGGGCCGACGAGGCTTATATGGTCGCTTTGCCTCGTGACAGCGGCTTCAGATCGAGGCTATTGCTTTCACCGGACTCGACTTGCTACAATTGAGGCGAGGAGTGAACGCTCGCAAGGCTGTGAAATGTGACTGAGGCGTGTGGTTCGCTTTCCAAAAGCGCGTCGGAGACAGGCTAGGAAGACGTGACGTCGATGGAACTCTCTTTATCGCGGCAAGAGCCTTGCATCAACCTCACTTCACCTCGCCGACAAACCTCGCACGAGTAATACAGTTATGTGCAGGTGAAACGACCCGCTGATGCGTGAAGCAGACGTGAAGTGAGACTCCAGCCAGAATCATGCTCCGTGGGCCTCGAGCGACTTCACTTCGACATCAGCCTCGGACGTCTAGGTAAACACGATTGGGCGCATCAAGACCGCAGCCTGATCATCGACACATGAAGCACTAACTCAGGCATGGGTCATCATATCGAGAACGAAGAGATCTATCACTTTTTCGACAATGGCTAGGTATGCAAGCCAACGCAAGCCGAGAGCACTATTGCTGTCGTGTCACCATATGCACTCCTACCGAGTCTCCCGGCGCCCATCTCTAAGACCTTGGAAGGCCGAGAAGGCCAACTAGCACCACATCACTCTCCTCTGACAACGATACGTGCGACACTCGGATCGATATCACAACATACTCCAGTGTTGACAAACTCTCATGGATGGTTCCACCGTAACCAAAGGCTTCAAAATTCCTCTCAAATCGGCAAGCAAACCGAGACAAGCCGGTGGGTCCAACGTATGACAAGGTAGCACAAAGAATTGCTTCCCAGTTCTAATCAGCATCATGCACAGTTCAAAAGAGTTCGAGGTGGAGTTCAATCAGGACTGCAAACGCGAGCTCTGCAATCATGCAAGCGTCCGTGATGGCTGAGACTACTTCTGCCACGTTCTCGTATTCTTTGTTGTTTCAACTATTTCTTGACAGCCACGTTCGCATCTTCGACGGTCACATTGAATGGAACACGACAGGACGGCGAGTTAATCGATAGCCACCTCTGTATTTATCTCCGTGGATGCGCCTCAACACGGTCGAAGACATGGACTTCCGCTCACGCATGTGGAGAGTTTTCCCATGCTGCTTCCACACCCTACGCGAGGAGACGCCACCGGGCGTGGAGATGACCTTCATGGAAGCGGTCAATATGTCTGTCGAGCACGCCTCCAAGGAGAAGAAGCCTATTGAGCAAATCGGGCCCAAGCCTCGTTCGCTACTCTTGCCACCAAAACCCACGCTTGCGCCAAAGACCACTCCTGTCGACCCACCAAAACAGAACCGCGACAACAGCGACACCATCACACCGCCCTCAAACACACAATCTCACTCCATCGGTTCGAGCTCGAAACCTGCCTCGGATCCGGACGAGATCAAAGCTGCTTCGGACCCAGAAGTGGTCAAAGCTGCCTCCGACCAAGATGAGATCACCGTCGCGCCATTGCGAAGGGCGGCGCTAGGGAGCGAAATCCAGGACACCCAGAAGTTCCGGGCGAGTGTGATGAACGCGATCGAGGACAGGAAGGAGCTTTTCAGGCGGCTGCGAACTCCACCCGACAAACTGGCGGAGGAGAACGCGGAGCGGGCGAGGCAGGCGACGAAGCAGGATGGACAGACGAACGGGATACCAGTGGCGGCAAGTGGAGCGCTGTCATGAGATCGTGCGTGGTCGATTTCAAGGCGTTGGGTTTGGAAGGAATTGGGGTGTGCGCGCGATATATGAGCGACTTCCTGCGTTACAGCGCGTACTGCCTGCAGGTCGCTAAAGAGCTTGTAGCTGTTGATTCTGCTGGCATTTGGATCCTCGGGGGCTGCTGGAGGAGCGACTCTCGTACCGCAGTAGATGAATGGATCATACGCATCACTGTGCCATGTCGGGTATCTCAAGAAACTATCCAACGCATTATGCAAACTTGTCATGCTTATTTTTCACCTTCACATCAAGCATAGCCTCGTGATAGTTGCCCTCTCGTCTCGCCTTCTTCAGCTTCTTCACCTCATCGTCCTCCAGCCGCCTCCCAACCTCATCTTCAAGCTCTTTCCGACTAATCTTCGCCCTTACCTTCTCCGCCTTCTCAACCTTATGCTTCAGCTTGAACCGCGCCTGCATCCTGACCCTGATATGTGCCGCTTCACCCACCTCCTCCACATCTCCTCTGACCTCTGGAGGCGACTTCTCTCCATCCACAGCAAGAAACGTAGCCCTCATCGTCCTCACATCAAACGCTCCAGTCTCAGTCTCAGCTTCCGAGCACCTGAACGTCTCCTCCGGCGAAATCGCTTCCCGAGCAGCAGAGCAGATACCATACTGATCGCAACCCAAGTACCGTCCATGGTGTCCCTTGAACGTGAAATCTCCTTCCGAACCCACTACTCTCGTAGCGATCCAGACTTGGGAGACGAGATGTGGTTCTGCTGTCTGCGGCGCATCTTCAACCATGTTCTCGACTGGGCTGGCGTGGACTTTGCCCATGGCGTCTGTGGCTAGGCAGGTCAAAGGATTCGTGGGTAGGACGAGCATTATTGGGCCTGAGATGTCGGACAGAGCTTCTGCTGAAACCCAGTTGTCATCGTCGTCAGGTGCGGCGTCCCCTGCTAGGACGAGCTGCTTCGATGTGTCGTCTTCTGTCTCGTTGGGTGCTCGTTTCCGCTTTTTGAAGGGCTTCTTGTCGCCTTTGAAGGTTAGTGCTTTCGGCATCTTTGATGCAGGTGTATTTATGGTGCGCAAGATTAACATGTGAAATCCGCAACTGCCTCGTTAGGAAAGAGCTCGCTTACCGAAGAGCTAGCGGTATGGAGCACGGCACCGAAAGCTAAACTTCTGGCAACTACCCCACATAAACTTTTACGATCCGATCGCGTTCGTGCTCTACCAAACACCACCCTTCACCACCATGCTACAATAGTACACACCATGCGTCTCCGCCTGCGCATAGAGCGCAACTCCCTCCCAGCCACCCAATCCTTATGGCCAGTAAAAGATAGTAAATCCACCATCGCCCAGCTTCTCCAACACATCAACGAGGTCTTCCCTCTTGAAGGCGAAACTTGGGGTCTGGAGGATTACAGCGTGGCGGTGGGTGGCTACGAATGCTTGCACTATCATGAAATTGAGGCTGTGTGTAAAGAGGACGATGAGGTGACGATTAAGCCGTTGCAATGGGTGGATGTACGGTCAAGGAGTTTGACGGGGAGGAATCAGATCAGTTCGGATGGGAGGCATTTGGTGGATGGGGTGCCGTTCGGGAGGCCGTGTTTGCGGAACCCTGTGAGGCCGGAGTTGCGGATCCCGCCGAGGAAGAGGAGGAGGTTGTCGGAGGATGATGAGGGTGGGCCATTGATGCTTACGGAGAATGGCGAGGAGCTGGATGAGGATGAGGATGATGAGGACGAGGATGAGGATTTCGAGGCGGAAGATAGTGAGGATGCTGGACCCGCTGACCCGTCTATCTCTGAGAAGGACTCTGATTCAAGTGACGACCCCACCAGCGACTCCGACAGCGACTCCAGCAGTTCTGACAGCAGCTCGGACGACACGAGTGAGAGTGCGTCTCACGCGAGCTCAGCTGTCATCCAGACAACTCCAGCCAAGCCAGCTGTCAATCACAAGCAGGCCAACGGCAGCATGACAGCTGCCGAGCGTGAGCAGCAGGCTCAAAAGGAGGATGAAGACACCACTACGACTCAGGCCAAGAACATAACGGTGGGCATACCATACAGTGGCAAGGTGGAAACCAAATCACGCAATGCGAGACGGCGCGAGGTGAAGAAGCTGAAGTTCCTGAAAGAGAATAACATACTCTCGACGGCTACCAGTCTTGACGAGCTGCGTCAGTGGCAGAGCGACAACCCGGGTGTGAAGTTCAAGGCGCCTCTGCGAGCAAAGGCTACCGGCACTGATCAGCCAGACGAAGTCTCAAGGGCAGCGGGTGAGGACGCAACAAAAGCTGGAGCGAACGATGCTGCAGAAGAAGAAGCCATGGTTGTGGACGATGAGGGTTCGAAAGCCGCGGAGCCATCATTGGCAGACTCGACGACATCACAAGCAGGGACTAGAGGCAAGAAGAGGAAGAGAAACAACAACGTTCCGAAAAACGTCAGTGTCGAAGAGCAACAGAACCTGATATCTGCGATTGCGTCTGGCGGCATAGATGTCACACAACCGCCCGAGTCCAAGAAGCGCACAAAGCAAGACCGAGTCGGGCTCGGACCACAGGACGACGATGAGCCACCCTCTGAGCTCAGTTCCAAAGTCCAGCTACAACCTTTATCAGCACCATCGGATGATCAGAACACCCCAAACACCAAGGAGGCCTCAGCCAGCACGCCAGCTTCTACTCCTGCCCGCCGCTCCAAATTCGACCTGTCAAGTGTGAACAGGCTGGTGTTCGGCGGCCTGGGTCTAAGAGTACCGAAGACGCAAGAAGACCGCGAACGTCTGCAGAAGAAGCTAGCAGAGAAGCCGAAGCGGAAGACCGAAGCTCCGAAGGAAGATACCATACCCGCTGCCGCAACAGAAGCTGGAGCTACAGACGAAGCGGAAGAGCATTATGACGCGTGGAAAGGAAAGATCGACTTGACAGCAGTGGAGTGCTGCGAAGAAGGCATCACGCTCTCGACGCCACCGTTTCCGTTCTATCAGCGCTGGGATCCACAGCAGAGGAGGAAGAAGACTGCCAAACGTGTTTCTGGAGCGTATATGCACAACGGCCGTCGTGGGAAGCAGAACGCAGGGTACTATACAGAGACATACGACAAGTGGAACACCGATGGCAACGGCGGCGATGCACTCGAGTATGATGATGTTGGCGTCGATGACGAGTACTGGGAGGAAGGCGCCTTGCTTGGTGACGACGATGAGGAGCTTGAGGATGCGGGTGAAGCCTTTCCGCCTCTTCCAGTGGATATCAGCATCTTGACCGCGTTACCGGAGAGCGAAGCTCGGCTCGGCGACTTTGTGGCCTACAGCGAGCTCGCCTGCGACCAGAGCACCGGATGGCAGCCAAAGATGGTTACTCGACTTGCGAAGGTTACGGAGAAGCTGGATGCTGAGAATGAGAGTGTTCTATGGGTGCTGCAGATGTCGACGTCTGATCGCACGATCAAGAAGTATGATGAGGATGGTCAAAGACTCTACGCCAAGTTCGAGATGCCGGACGATGAAGAGGTGGAAGATGATGGTAGGAAGGAGGCGGCGTGGAACGAGTTGGGTGAGGTGAAGCTTGTGCTTCGTCAGGAGACGGTTGAAGCAAATGGAAAGGATGCATGAGGATGTGTCGATAGCGACTTCCTCCTGATTCGGAAGAGTAAGTTGGGAGGCATATCTTGCTCTGTAGTGGCGGCCGCCCACATGTTTGCTTCGAGAGTGTGCGCCTCAGCCTAGTCGAAGTCAGAGCTCACCGATTCGTTCTCCTAGAATCGCACAGCGATATAAGATCGTACCATCTGCTGTAGCAGCAGCAGCACTCTGAACAGCTTCGAGATCGTGCAGTACCTCCTGCCCGGCCCATGGACTTAACGCACTTGCCTCCTTCGTCAGTTCCACAGCTTTCCGAACCCTGTCTTGTGCAAATCCAGTGTTCTCAAAGTAGAATTTGCGAACGTTATACAGATCGGAACTGTGCACCTTTGGCTTGGGAGGGCTCAGTCTTATATCGAGGTGATGTTCAGATACAGTATGCGGTACGTAAGCACTACGGCGTCGCGAACCGATGAGCCGTTGGGTGTGGCAGAAGTTAAATTTCCATGCTGACGATTGCTAGATCTGCGACACGAGGCATTGGGGCGAGATTGTGTTTGACTGTGGCGGTGCGGAGGCGAGCTCGCGAGGCTCGATCTACACGACGGTGCTGCGGGTGTGTTGCGAGGGCTTGCTGTTGCTGCTGTCGGACCTGGGACCGCCCAACAACAAGCAGATGCGACCTCTACCCAGTCTTGCGGCGCACCGGTGAATCTCCACGTGCTGCCAACGTTTTTGACGATCGAGATGGTCCGCCGCCGAATACAACATTTGTCGTTCTTGCGCAACCCTCATCAATCCTTCTAGATCGTCCAACGCCCGAATATCCCCAGGAAATGAGGGATGCCATACCTTGGACATATCGGCGCCAGTCCTTGTATTACGAAGGAGTCACACGAGCACTTTGGCGAGTCGGCTCAAACACGCTGGGTGATCCTGGCCTGTCGTTATCGTGCGCCGTCTGGAGAAGGCCTGTCAAGCCTCAGGGGACGTTACTTCAAGATGCATGCTTCTAGCTGTATTCGAGCTGAACCACCGCCTAATCGTGCCCTAACGCGAGGTCCGGCTATCTGATTCGACGGCTCGAAGCCTAACCGCAGGACAGGAGATTGGCTGGGCATATGTGCACGGTCCAAACCACTATCAAACTCGACTCACGAAGGCTTGCATCCAACAACACCGTTGAAGGCGCTTGCGATCCCGAGGCTGCGATAGTTGCAGCGCTATACGGCTGTTCAGATTCCTCCTTCTGCCCCATACCTTTCTCGGGCAAGGCCGGCGGTATTTTCAGCGCCTGGCCTGAATCGCAGTGGCACGCTCATCTCGCGTAGGCACCGTAGGCCAACTAACTTTTGCCTTGGTGATTTGGGGTGGAGAATAAAGTCTGTCGCAGATCCCTTCAACTGTTCACTCTCAACTGTCAACTACAAAACACACTCTTTTCGTGCTTCTACCAGTTCATACAACTCACCACAGTCACTCGCTTTAACAACAACAAACCAAGAATCAAAATGCTGTCCAAGACCATCATCGCCTCGGCCGCGCTTGCCGCAACTGTCGCCGCATACGATCTGCCCGTCTGCTGGGTAAGTTGATACCACATCTCGACAACACGATTTAGAATATATACTAACGTACCGCCGCAGAGCTCCTGCTTCGAGAAGTACGAGGTCGAGTCCCAAGGCTGCCTCTGCAAGGACGGTCTCGGCGAGGTCGTCTCGAGCTGTGTCGCTTCTGGCTGCAGCGAGGCCGACAACTCTTCATACGAGTCATGGCTCGCGAGCTACTGCCACGCCGCCCCGGTGTCCAGCAACACATGGCCCGTCCCATCCAGCACCTACGCCATCCCATCCTCATCGTCGTCACTTCCACCGGTCTACACCGAGCCAACAACTACCTCCGAGACGTCGTCTGCGCCCCCGCCTTACACTACCGCTGAGACCACCACCGCCAGCTCAACTACCTCCACTGTGTCATCGGAGACCTCCGTGGTGTCGACCTCCTCCATATCAGCGTCGACAGTCACCACCTCTTCATGGAGCAGCATCTGCACCGAGAACACGACCATGATCTGGCGCTCGTCGACTGCGACTGTACCAGTCACGATCACCCACTACCCAGGCGGCGGCTGGGCCACTTACGGACCCGGCAACGCCACCTCTGCCGCCTCGCCAACTGGCGGCGCGTCTCCTCCAGCGTACAGCGGGCCACCAGCTACTGGTGGTGCGGCCAAGGTTGGCGCTGCTGTGGCCGCGGTCTTCGGTGGTGTCGTTGCAATGGTTTTGTAAGCTGTTGTTTGGTTCAATTCTTGTCGGTTTAGCGTTACTAGTACGGATGCGAGTGTCTGCGTCCTGACGGTCGTAGAAGCGGTATCTAATGTCTTTATTACAATACCCATGGTCTAGGAGAGTTTAATTGATGTAAACGTGCTTCATTTCTTCATGTCTTATACCCGTTACACCACAAAGGCTGGCATGTGTCGTCTGGACCCGAGTGACTATCGATCTATGATCTGTCTGTCTCATCATCATGCTGTAGCTTTTCAATGAATTTGTGGTAGATGTACCAAGTATAATGTTGGAGATCTCGAAGAGTTAGGGTTGGGGTAGCGAATGTTGCCTGCAACGGCAACGCCATGAGTATAGGAGCCTCCGTGTACGTTGATAGCGAGTATACTGTATGATGTTCTGGCCTGTGGGATCAGTGGGCAGTGAGAGGCAGAACTGTGAGTCGTTCGTGCTGTAGCACATGAGATATATTGAAGTTGTCCTATATCGAGACTGCATCATCATTCACATATCAACGCGTAGATCTCGGCCGTCCACCCAGCACCCACAGTTCACCCTTCGATCTTTTTCTCCCACACCCCAGCAGCACTCCCATTGAACGTCAAATCCGTCACCGCAATCTCCTCGCTCACAAACTTCCTCAGATCAGGCTCGAAAGCCTCCAGCGGCAACTTCACTCCTTCCTCATACGTCGCGCCGAAGTACCTTACCTTATGCTCCTTCTTCTCGTCTCCACGTCGAGCAACACGACTCCGCAAGTCGCTATTCGTGCTCCACTCACCCGCAAAGCCGCCGCTGTTCTTGCCTTTGAGCTGTACGCGGACGCCTTGGACGCTCTCACGACTAGCGTCGTGGTCGGCAAAGTTGTGTGGAACGAACATGACGCTGGAGGCGGAGGTGTGCATGAGGGTGTTGGGGATGTCTCCGCTGTGGGCTAGATTGGCAAGGATACAGCGTCAGGATTAACCGATCTTGACGTTTCATGGGTCAGTGTGCTACTTACGGAGATGGTGAGCACCCAGGTTGAAATACACAACCAGATCGCCGTCGTACTCCGAGTCATCATCCTGCTTCAGCGATTCATGGTTGGCGATCTTGGTGAAGTCGATTAACGGATCATGCGGCGTAAAGTAGTTCAGTGGGTCAGCTGAACGTGGTTCCTTGTCTTTTCGTTGCAAGATCCAGATGTCGTGTTCGGCCCATCTGGCACTGTCGCCCAGTGTGGTCGAGTTGACGATGGTGAGGTGAGGTGGTGAGCCCATGCCGGTACCTGCGGCAATACGATATCCTTTGCGCTCGCCCCAGGCTGTTTCGAAGAAGAGAATGTTAGTCTTTTCCTATCTGAACGAGACGTTGCTTTCAACGCAGCTTTGGATAGCGTTGATAGCATACCATTCTTCTCCTCTGAGCTTAGCACAACGTAGAACTCCCCTCCGTTCTTCGGGTAGTCCAGGCCGATTTCCTCGTCGACAGCGTACTCCACGATATGCATCGTGTTCCTCTCCTCTACTTCAGGTCGGTCCCATGGGTAGCTCTTCGTAAGTGGCTCCCAAGCCAGCCGAACCATGTCGTTTTTTGGTCCGGCAACATCCAGGTCCGCTATATAACATCAACATCAGTAGTGCCCCCAATATAGATCGAGTCTACCAATCAATGCTTACCTTTAAAGTTGAGTACGTGGTCGTGCATACTGCTGGAAAGAGCTTCCTGAATACGATGGCCATATTCATCCTCGTTCGTGCGCGCGAAGAATGAGCCGAAGATGAAGCCTGATGCTCGCACTTTGACTTCTATGGTCCCATCGAGGTAAAAGATGTACTCAATAGTGTAGTCGTAGTTGCCTACCGTGGAGACAGATCGCACAACCAAGAATGTATTGCGAGAGGCCGTGATCGAGAACTGAGCAGAGTGGCGAGACAGCAAATGGTCGGCGGTATATTCGAAGATGCATATGGAGTTCGGCTGCTCGTAGGTATGCATTGCCTGGTACGATCGCGAGTCAAGGAAGTCTGCGTATGCTGGACAGTCGTAGCCTGGTACGAGCTCGAACATATTCTTGCCCATGCCGAAGAAGCTGTCCATGAACTCTAATCCGCCTTGCATAGGGTCGTCACCGGCATAGTGGGCCATAGCCTCTTGTAGCCCGAGCTCATACATTACTCTCTTGCCCTTGAAACGGATATCGAACAGTGTCAGACCAGTAGCTTGAGCAGTCGTGATGTAGAATTCGAAGCCAAACCAAGAAACGAACTGCTGCTTTTTGTCAAGCTTGTACCTGGGACCATACGGCTGTACGGAAACTGGCGGTGGTAGCTCGCGGCCGGCCGGCTTGGAATCGAAGTCCTCAGTGTCCGTCCACGAGCCGTCCTCGTTGATCGCAGCGCGACGAAAGTCAGGCTTATTCCAGGCATCTCGAAATTCTGCTTCGCTGTCGTATATCACACCATTGTAATAGAACTGTGCCGGCGACCAGTCGTCCATATCGTTACTGTTCGCGTCGACCTTGATGTAAACTCCTTGCGGCAAGATGGTTCGAGCTCCGGAGCCCGCGCCTTGTCGGAAGAACTGAAACCACATCGACATGCCACCACGCTCGATTCTCGATCCTCGCGGCCAGCACAACAGACCTTCAGGATCGAAAGGGTCTTTTGTGTTCACCACAGCGCCGAGCAGATCTTGGGTGATATCTGACACATTCTCTGCAAGTGATAGCCCGAATCTCATAATGGACGAGAAGTCCTGAACAGGGTTCTCGATGTAGTTCCGACCGGAATTGAAGATGTATTCGAGAGGCAAAACTTGCGTCTCAGAAGAGACAGGCAGTGGACCGACCATGTAGTAAACCATATAGGGATCGCCATCAGAGACCTGCGCAATAGCCGCCTTCGCCCACCTCTCTGGAATTGTGGCATCGTCGTGGAGATATGGAACGGCGTCGGTCTTGTTTGGCCGTAACGTCTCGAGAAAGTTGATGAAGCTGTCTCGATTGCTTTTCGGATGCTTCGTCAGGTTCAAGTGCGAGAGCTCATCGAACACGAAGTCGTAGACATCGCTGGCTTCGTCCACCGACAGCTCCGACCAGATGTTCGACTTTGGTGCCTCGAAGCTATCTTTCTGCTGGGTCTGATAATGCCCGTCAATCGAGCTTTGGCTGAAAGGGAACAGATAAATGCATGTCAAGATGGCGAAGGAGCAGGCTGAAAGCAACAAAATCAATGGCTTGGTTCGAAATTCCATTGCAATGAAACGACCTCAAGGATGAGAAACAGAAGAGAGTCACAAGAAAGCTATCAAGTGTTAACGTGAGAGTCGAGGTCGAGATAAGATCTGATGGGTGAAGCGTGTACCTGCCTGAAGGAGCGTAGACTCGGAGTTCGAGCTTCATGGCAGTTCCGTGTGTTTAAGAAGAGTAGGGCGACAACGTGTATACCGTAGAAGCACCATTTATGTATTCATTCGAAGCTCCCAAGGAGTTGACGTACATCCTTTGCGACTGACACGACTCACCAACAGAGTACCCGCTCGCTCTGGATTTCGCTTGGTGATGTGCTTCCGATCAGAGCGTTCGATCTTCAAACTCAGGCACGTCCGGCGACACCAAGATCTTCTCGATCAGCTGGAGTGTCGCCCTCAGTGGCAAGCCTACCACATTATCGAAAGTGCCATCGATCTTCTCGACCAAGATGGATCCCACACCTTGAATGCCATAGCCGCCAGCCTTATCTGCTCCCTCTCGTGTCCGCACATACGACAAGATCAAGTCATCTGTCACGCCCGTATCAAACTTGACGTCAGTCTCTTCCACGTGGGTCTCCGTAGCATATCCGGGATCCATGGCAGACTCCAGCGGCACCATGCCCACCACAGCCGTGTAGACTTTGTGCCAGCCTCCATTGCTATCGCGGAGCAGCTTCAGCATGGCCACATGTTCCTTCTCACTTCGCGGCTTCTCCAAGATTTGGCCCATCTGTGTGCTCACAACAGTGTCTGCGGCGAGGACCAGTGCAGGCTCGCCTTTCGGCGAATCTATCTCTGCCTCGTATACGTTGAGCGCCTTCTGCTGCGCCGTCTCAAGTACATACTCGAAAGGCGCCAGCGACTTGCTCTTGTCTTCAGGGACCGTCGAAGGTACGATCTCGAGGTCTGTAAGGCCAATCTGTTACGATGGCTGTTACTTTTCGCTCAGCTACGCCTCAGGCTGTGCTTGACGGCCGTGTGCTTACTTGTGCGAGGAGCTGTCTTCGGCGAGGCGATGCAGATGCGAGAATTACTCGCTTCCCTCTGATCGAGTTCAATGCTGGCAGGTCGAGAGGCAATGGTAGTCTTGGCCGTGGCGGACCAGGCGGGCCATTGGCAGCTGGAGCTGATGGAGATGCATCGGTGTAAGGGGGTGGCTCCAGCAGAGCCTTTTCGCTTGACATCTTGTTCACTCAGCAAAGTGACTGGGGAAACTATGTCGTTGACCTTCAAGAAGAAAGTTTGCGAGGCAAGATGGACGTCACCCAGGCACGGGTGGAATTGAAGCTTGGCCAATCAGAGCCGGCATTGCCAGAAGGACAGTGCTTACACCGACGACTTCACCGTCCACTCCAACTTCAAACCTCTTACCATTCGATATCACCCTTCACGGTGCAATATGCACGCGACTGGAGATGAGCCACGCGCTGCCGACGGCATGCTCGAGCTCACAGAAACACCACACTCACCCTGGATCATGCTTGCCACTGCCCCACCAATGCCACGAGGTCGACCGAGGCATCTCCTTGATGAGAACTCAATGATGAGAGAACGACACGGATTTCTAATGCGCCGAGGAATATCCTACGCACGAGTGTCTCCATAGCACTATGTTCACACGCCTGCAAGCTCTTCAGCAGTCAGATTAAGGCGTGCAGAATTGTGATCATTGCGGTTTGTCATTGTGTTTCTCCAAGAAGTTATATACTCCAAGCTCTTCCTTACTCGATTCGGCTTGCATCACTTTCTACCACACTACAATCTCCCGATCAAAACTATTTTCCAGTAATCATGGTCCAGAACAAAGGTCTCATCTTCAAGGAGTCTCCTTCGGGATGGCCAGAGGCAGGAAAGCACATTGCAGTCGAGTCTCGAGAATTCGACAAAGATCAAGCGCCACCGTCGGGAGGCTTCACTGCCAAGGTCCACTATGTCTCCTTCGATCCCTACCAGCGTGGTCGCATGCGGGCTCCAGAGATCAAAAGCTACTCTGCACCCTTCGAGCTAAACAAGCCAGTCACCAACTTCGCAATCGTAACTGTTCTTAAGAGCGACAACGACAAGTTCAAGCCGGACGATGTCGCCTACGTGATTGGCGCGGGGACCGAGGAGTATACTGTCGTCTCCGGAGAACTAGCAAAGATGGCGAATGTGCTTGACAACCCTTATAAGCTGGACCCGCAATACTTTATCGGAGCGCTTGGGATGCCTGGCTTGACTGCGTATAGCTCGTTCTATGAGATCGGAGAGCCGAAGAAGGGACAGACTATCTTCATCAGTGCCGCGTCAGGGGCTGTTGGCCAGCTCGTCGGCCAGCTGGCAAAGCATGAGGGTCTCAAGGTCTTTGGAAGCGTGGGCGATGACAAGAAGTGAGTCGTCGATCTTCATTTGGTGTCATTGAACTGTCTCTAATCTATATGCAGGTTGGAATTCATCACAAAGGATCTCGGGTTCGATGGCGGGTTCAACTACAAGAAGGAGAAGCCTCTCGAGGCTCTCGAAAGGCTGGCACCGCAAGGCATCGACATCTACTACGAGAACGTGAGTACCGCAGACAACCTAAGACCATACCTCGAAAAACAACGCTAATACACACCAGGTCGGGGGCGAGCAACTCGAAGCCGCGATCGCGCACATGAACCAGTTCGGCCGCATTGTCGCATGCGGTATGGTCTCGCAGTACAATAAGCCGCCCTCAGAGGCATACGGAGTCAAGAACTTGATGCAAGTCGTTGGCAAGCGCATCAAGATGCAAGGCTTTATCGTAAGTTTGCCATCTTCATCACGTATTGTGACCGTCCACTGACGCACGATACAGGTCAGCGACAAGAACATGGGCCCGAAGTACCACAAGCAGCATCAGGAGAACATCCAGAAATGGATCCACGATGGGTCGTTCAAGGCTCGGCAAAGTGTGACCAAAGGCATCGACAATGCGCCTGAGGGCCTGATTGGCATGCTTGAGGGCAAGAACTTCGGCAAGGCTGTGCTGGAGGTCTCTGCGTTGTAGGTGCATCGGTTGCGAAGCACAGCGCAGCTGACAGGCTCGACCATCATATTGTCGTGGCGAGCCGATGCAAGATTATGATATGGCAGATCTGCTGCCTTCGGATCTGCGTCTATAATATAGCAAAGACAGATGGACAATCGTCTGGCATATCTAGATCTAGGTGATAGCTTGGCCAGATCGGTTTCAATCCATGTGATCTTCCAGTTATAGAGCGTTCCGCGACTTGCCGTCTCCACCAGAATAGGAAAGAGCCATTGATTTTAAGCTTTCTGGAAGCTTCGCCGTTGGACTTCAAGTCATGTCACTTCACAACCACGTTCAAACATTTGACAACTCGTCAACGATGGCAGAGGTCAACGAACTCTACGGCTCCTGCTCCTGCGAACGGAACCAATACACCGTCGTAATACCCACCTCTTCGACCTCACTCGCCCACGTCTTCTTCGACAACAGCGTCGAGAACCGTTCGTTCACTTGCGCACTTATGAAAGAAACAGTGATGCTAACCAATATCTAGGTCGTTCCCAAGCAACGCCAGTAACAGCATGGCTCCGCGTACCCCTCGACTGGTATCACAGCAGCACACACGCACAATTTGACGATGAAACACACCCTTTGATTCGACGGACTTACCATACACCTTCCACACCCTCCACGCTACCGCCAACACGAAGGCAGTTCTGTGGGTACTGCGGAACACATCTGACGGCTTGGAATGAAGGTCATCGGCATGAGCAGGACTTTCTTGATGTTACGCTGGGGAGTCTGCTTACCGAGAGCGTTAAAATGCTGGAAGCGTTGAAGATCATGGAGGCTGGCGCGGATGAAGGCGCGAATGATGGTGAGGAGGAGCACAATGTTGCGAGTGAGGAGAGGATGGATGAGTCGACCGGCGCAGCTCCGAGGGCGGTATCACGTCGAACAACAGATACGATGCGGAATGTTGGCATGCCGTACTTTGAGGAGATGGTGGAGAATAGTCCCTTAGGTTGGATCAAGCGGCAGAAAGGCGGGCATACTTCGAGAGATGGGAGGACGACGGTGGAGTGGGAGGTTACCGAGATTGGTGATGATGTGCCCGCGGGAATGATTACGACACAAGAGACGGACGCGGAGACCAGCGGCAGCAAGAGACAGAAGCTCGACACCTGAGAAGTTCGACGACGCTGCGTGTCCGTGGTGGAAAGTGAGTGGGAATGGATACTGTGATGCAATTTTGAGCAAGGAGTCCGGTGCTGCACGTCAAAGTGCTGTTTCTCGTCAAAGTGCTGTTTCTCGCTAGCTAGCGTACAGCTGATACTTTGCAACTCTCTGATCACTGCGAACCCAATCTTTTGAATCAAACATGTTGACATCGATACAGGTTCCCCCTGAGGCTCAATACTCCCGAACAAAGCCACTCGCTGCACAGAACCAACCCATGCATCGTTCATATCCGCCCAAAAACCCTTCACTCTTCTTCTATCTTTACCCTTGGCTTAGCCTCCACTAGTCTCTCCTTCTGCAGATTTCTCTCCCTCTTCACTCCCCTCTCCTTCTTCGCTCCTCCACCCTCAACCTTCACCCGCATCGTCCCACCCCTCGTCACTCTCGGCGCACTCGCTTCCATCTCCGCCAGCATCCTCAGCGCCATCTTCTTCACCTTAAACAGCGAATAGTGCCCCTGGCACAGGGAGTACAAAAGTAACTCCTCTGCCTTCTGGAACAGATCCGCGTGTCCCAGGTCGAACGAACTGTGCTCGATAATGTACCTCAGCTCATTAACGCGGAGCCGGCGTGCAAGCTGTCGTGCTTCGGCGTATTCGTCATCGCCTCGCCGGTCGACAACGCGCATGCCGTTGCACTGTCGTCGGGAGTCGAGGCCGTTGCATGGGCAGCGGAAGGTGCCTGGGTGGTTCGGGTTGGGGGCGCGCAGCCTTTGAAGGACGGTGGGGCGGACCATGGCTGAGGAGCTTTGGTACTATTTTTAGTGGTCCTTGTTCGAGGCTGTTCTGTTTTCGACAAGACGACGAGATTCGGACGGCTGGTGTTTCGTAGCTTGATCGCAGGCGGGCGTGGTCGGTGTTGATTTGGGGCAAGATGTGCTTGATGTTTGCTCGATCGCAGCGGCGAAGTGGTAGTGTCGAAGTCCGCTGGGCTTGGGGAAGAAGGAGAAGGAGGAAGGAGGAAGGACTCTCCAGATGTGCAACAAAACCATGCCTTTGTTCATTGTTCCATTCGAGCACCAGGACCTTCGAGCTTATGTCGCATAAGGCGAGGGCGGATATCTTAACCAGAAAAGTCGCGAGAATAGATGGTCTCTATTGGCATGTAGTCTTCGGACGTGAAGCATACGCAAGCTATGTCAGTATGGCTGTATACCAGCAAGCCCATCATCCTGAGTATGCCAGGTCCTCCGACTCTCCGCGATCTGCTCGTGCTCATTCCTTAACGCTTCTCTATTGTAAGTCTCGAACCAGTGACTTCAAGCCGTCTTCCCACTCGGCCCACGACTCGACTCGACCCCTACATGCCGAACTTGCTGCGGCTCAACAGCAGGTCTCGCCTGACCCAACTGAGGTGCACACATCTGGAACACCAGGTCGGTTTATCCTCGTATCTTCTCAAGCAGATAGTGGACCACATTCAGTAACTGGAATCGAGAGTACACCAGCGCCTGGGTGCGACATACGGCGTTCATGCGCGTGAGGCTGGTGCGTTGGATGCTGTCGTTGGGCACAGCGAGTGCAAGGTCGATGGTTACAGGTATGGTGGGGAAAGTGGCGACAAGCAGAGTCCAGTAGCACAATCCTTGTTGCACAGCTCGTGAACAGCTGCGCAGCAGCATAAGTACAGTCGCTGCCGCGCCAGGTTAAAGGCCGTATGCCATGCAGGGATATGGAGAAACACCACCCTTCTTCACCCAAAACACGTGGTAGGTGTTGTAACTTGCGATACCCATCAGATGCCGCGCAATCGTGATGGAATTGAAAATTGTCCCACAGGGCTGGCTGGCTCCATCAACGCTGAGCTTGTCATGGGTCCATATATAAGACCACTCAGTCCGAGTCGGCCAAGACGTTACTCGTCGTCTGGAGGCATCTCGTCCTCTATAATTCGTATCAGCGTAACACGCATTTCGGTCGTATCGTCGCCGCGTAACACATCGCTCACGAAGCGAGCTTCGATCTGCATCTGAACCTATTTTGACAACGTTAGTCAGCTGTGTGGCACAACAGTTGAAAAGCCGACGTACCATCTCCATTGCGCCTCGTATCACACCGCACAGTATATTGCTATACCATAGCTCGTCTTGCGCCCTCCCGTCATCTGGCAGCTCCACAAAGTCCGCCAGCGGGTTCTCCTCGAACACCAAGTGGAAGCTGTCTGAATCCTTGCTCCAGTTCGACACATTGGGCGTTATGTTGATGAAGACCTTGAAGCCGACTTTACTGATCATCTCGGCCGTTTCGCGGAAGTTGCTGCACTGTCCTGTCCCTGTCTTCGCCAGGAAGTCCTCGATAAGCCGTAGACCCATGTTGTAGCCCATACGGTCAAGCTCCTTGTTCACTGCATTGTAGTCTGTCTTGTTGATGGTGTTGGGGACGGTGAGGTCGCGGCATAGCTGGGCGACGATGGTGCCGTATGTGAGGGTCACGACTTCGGCGTTGATCTTGTCGACACGGGATCTACCAGCGGTTAGATATGCTTTGGAGTATATAGACCGTTGTGGTCTGCTTACTTCCACACCCTACACAACTGTTAGCAGACCGTATGGTATCGCATTGAACGGCATTTCCCCACTCTTCACCTATCCTCGCAGCCTTCGTAGCCATGACTTTGGTCGTATTGTTGAATAGCTGTAGTCGAGTGCGCCGAAGCTTCCAGGCGCCTGTATGTGCTGCCTCACCGCATCGCTTGTCGCATGAGCCTTCCACTACTTGAAAGTGAGTGAGTGCCAAATGGTGTGCGATGGAGGCCAACTACGTTTACTACGCTGTGGCCAAAGATCCATGATTGCGGTTCCGATCGAGGCACGGATCTTGCCGAAAGCTTAAAAGAATAACCAGATTCGGCAAGAGCTCGAACTTCAGTTTTTGAAACGTCAAGCAACAGAACTCCATTTGGACGGCAACAGCAGAGTCTACCGCCAACATGTCCGGCGAGAAGCGCGCGGCGTCATCCTCCTTCGGGACCACACAACTGGTCAAAAGGCAACGATCAGAAGCGAACATCAATGGCGGTGCAGTCGCAAGAGTCAATGGCTCTGGCAGCGGAGCGATGGTACAAGGGGTGAGTCTACCGACGTTGTCGTGCCTAGTGCTCATCTAGTGCTAAACATGCATACCAAGGATGGGATCGCTGATCGGTAGTGGTTGCGCAGGCATACGCCCATGCTGGTCTTCAGGCGCAAGTGATGGAGCTTAGTGGTAAGAGAAGCATATGAAGATGATTGACGGTATATTGACATGTTCCAGGCCACTCCGGCGAAGTCTTCTGCGCTCGCTTCGATCCCTCCGGCGCTCACATAGCCTCCGGCAGCATGGACCGGGAAATCCTCCTCTGGAACTCGTCGGGACAGTGTGCGAACTACGGTATCCTGACAGGTCACAAAAGCGCAGTATTGGATCTGCACTGGTCTCGCGACAGCCAAGTCGTCTACTCCACGGGCGCGGACATGACGGTTACAAGCTGGAACCTGGAGACCGGCGAGCGGATACGAAGGCACACAGGGCACGAGGAGGTGATCAACTGTCTGGACGTCAGCAAGAGAGGCGAGGAAATCTTGATCTCGGGAAGCGACGATGGATCGATCAGTGTGTGGGATCCGAGACAAAAAGCTGCGATTGACTACATCGGGACGGACATGCCGGTTACAGCAGTGTGCATTGCGGAAGCAGGCAATGAGCTGTTCAGTGGTGGAATCGACAATGAAATCAAAGTCTGGGACTTGAGGATGAAGAAGGTTACATACACACTTCCTGGGCATACCGATACGATCACATCTCTGGCCGCCTCGCCCGACTCGCAATTTCTTCTTTCGAATTCTCACGACAATACTGTGCGGACATGGGATGTCCGGCCTTTTGCGCCTCAAGATCGTCAAGTACGCATATTGGACGGAGCCCAGGCTGGACTGGAGAAGAATCTCATCCGAGCTTGCTGGGACTCGACAGGGAAGAGAGTCGCGGCCGGTGGAGGTGACGGTACTGCCACGGTGTGGGACAGCTCTAGCGGGAAGATGCTGCACAAGCTACCTGGTCACAAGGGCACGGTAAATGATGTGAGAATATCGCCGGATGACTCCTTGAGTAAGTCACAACGATCGCTGATATATAAATCTCACGTGTCTCTTACTGACCCAACCACCAGTACTATCTGCGAGCACAGATCGAACCATGCTGCTGGGCGAGCTGCCGCGTTGATCGGTGGCGTCTGACATTCGAACATCCGTCCTAGAGAACGATAGCCCGCGGCTGCATTGCGTCAGTACCTTCTCACCCGAGGAGTGCGTCATCGGCCATTCGAGAGCAAGTGAAGGTTGAGATCTACGACAGCCACGCCAGTACAATGTCGGCCACGCTCAGGAGATTTGATCTCGAAAGCCTGGTGTCGAACACGTTGTTATCGGCCAACAAGGATCAGACCTGTTATTCCATGAGATGAGGTGCTCTAGAACAGTCTCATCCTCGGACTCAGTCACAGATCATGGAGCAGTGCCAGATGTGGGCTTCAACACACTTTTGTCTCAACACTGACTGGATGAGAGCAACCTCTCCTAACGCAGGTGCTATTCAGAGTGCGACCGAATCTAGATCTACGACACAAGACAGTAGTCTCATCAAGTTGAACAATCTCCTTGTCTAAGAACATGGTAAGTTGTCTCACCCTCCGTCTCAAGCGAATTCGACACTCCATCTCGAGTGTTCAAATACTCTTTCGATGCTTCATCGGTCATTCTTCACTTCCTCAGCCAATTGCTTTTGCTCAAAATCCAAACCACAACCACAACCACAACCACAACCACAGCCACGAGTCCACAAATAATTGATCTACCACTCTTCATTACTGCACAACAACACGCAAGGGACACTTCAGCACCTTCCGACAACCCACCAGCTCGATGTACCACAAGTAGTTGATCTACTCGTCTCCATTACCTGCACAACACAGACCGCAACGGTCGCACCAGTATCTCTTCTCTCAACCGAGCACAACAGACGAGCCGCAAACAAGATGGCCCACCCAAACACGACCGTCCTTCAGCGCCTCCGCCGCCAGAATCCCAACAATCCCAACACTTTCTGCTGCCCAGTCAACAACGGCGGGTCTCATCAATGCGGCGGCATGCGCGTTATCGATCTACAACGCCACCCTCTGCACGATCAACTGCAGCAGGCCGTGCTTCGGCAGCGAGTGGAGGAGATCCTGACCGCTATTGAGACGGGCTTCTTCGAGCTGGGATACGAACAGTTAGTTGAGTACGCGGAGGAGGTGCTGATGCTGTGTTTGTGTCGGCGGCATAGCATAAGGGGAATTGCGAGCGACATGGCGGTGAGGATGCTTGGGGAGATGGGGTGGACGGCGCCGACGATGGTGACGAGGGGTTGAGTAGGGGTTGAGGAGGGGTGGAGGAAAGGTGGAGGAAGGTAGAAGATGGTAGGGTGTGGATGGGGAAATAGTTTGAGGGTTACGTCGATGATTGTCCGCGGTTGAGCTTGATTCTGCTGGCCAGATCAGGAGCTTGGTAGATGGACGAGTATTGGTTGGACGGAGACGACTGTACGAGTGTTAACAGCAGCTGTACAGAAGGGACCCCAGGCGTAATAAGATCCTTGGAGCTGTTGGAGTAAATCAATCCCATGTCCTTACAACAACGTTTTTACGTGTCTTCTCAAACGAGCTCATATTGGTGTCAAAGCTTCGGCAAGTGCAGCCGAGAAGTGAAAGTCGACGACCCCATCACCATTACAGCTTCACTTTGTCTGCATACTGAACCATTGAAGCTCTACAATGCTCTCCAATCCACCTCAATAACGATACTGGCATGGCCTCAGCAATAATGTCGTCTACCACACCGGCGCCCACCGCTCCCAAACCCGTCCCCAACCCTTCCCTCACACCTCTGCCACTCTCCGCATCCCAAGAGCACCAAGTTCGCGAGCTCTACCACAAACGCGTCCGCCAGAAATGCGCCGATGAGGTGCGTGACTTCGCCACCTGCTGCACCAGTCGCACTTTCACGGCGCCCTTGTTCTGCCGTGGGCAACAGAAGGCGATGAACCAATGTATGATGCGGTTTGCAACCCAGGAAGAGCGGGACGATGCTAGGAGGGAGTGGTTCGAGACGAGTGAGTCGCGGAGGAAGGAGAAGGAGGCGAAGGAGGCGAAGAGGAAGCAGGATGAGGTTTTCTGGCGGGAGTGGTGGGATAAGGATACCGCCACAAAGAAGGTTGTTGAGGATGCGAAGGAGCTGGGAGTGGGAGGGAAGAAGAAGTGATGGGTTGGCGCTGCGCAGCAGCTGGATAACGTCTATGGTATCGATGGTGTGGACCTTCAATCACTCGTACAGATGGCGCTCTTTGATTATGCTGGTTGGACTTGTCTAGAAGCCGAACCCGATGCCCGCGCCTTCCACCATCTCTGGCTCTGCTGAATGCGCCTGCGCTTCAGCTGCCTCATCGCCCACTTCTCGACGCTCCGTCCGTCTCGCTGGACTCTCTCTGGTCACATAGCTGGGTGGACCTGTCCGCTGCGCCGCCATGGCTTCTTCATATGTTGGAGAAGGCAGTTCTGGAGCATCAGACCCGACTGGCGATGGAAGCACTTGCCAGTGCAGCAGATCAGGATTGGCTCGCACACTACCACGCCATCTCCCGTACGCTGGAGGAGGATTCGGCACTGATTCGATATCCTTATCCCAACCGTTGACGACCTCAATATCTGCGGTTGCTGTTGGCTCAGCTTCGCGACTGTCCGGTCGCACTTCGTCTGCTGGCATGTGAACTGGAATCGGTGTTTGTGGGATGTATGTGGTGGGCTCGACTGGTAGTGCAGGCATGATGCGTGGTGGCCTGATCTCCCGTCTCCGCCGGCGATGGCTTCGTCCCGAGACAGGCACAACGATGATCTTGCCTCGCGACCTCCGTGGATCCAGCAGGAAGATGCGGACAACCGTGTGTACGAACACCACTGTCGCCAGCAGTATTCCAAGCACGAATAGGATATGGAATGTTGGCGTGACGTCCGTCGAGGTTGTCGCAAGCACCACATCTGTTCGCTATCGTGTCAGCACACCACCGTTTCACTACACAGCACAGATATGAAGACATACACGTCGCAACAATCGCACTCAACAACAGCGCGGCAAGCACGCAGAGCAAACACTGGCTTGATCCCACCTCTACCGCACCCCGTCCTGCATTCTTGCCTCTCCTCGACCTCTTCCACGCCTTTTGATGCCGGCTCTCATGCTTCCGCCGAGCGTACACCGCCAAGCTCGGATCGCTCAAGTCCGGATGGTCGAGCGCGGCCACTGCACGAGTGTTGAAAAGAGCGGACTGATGCGCCATGCCGAGAATGGTGTGGCGGTAGCCGGATGGCGTGAAGTGGACTTCGCGGGCCGTCTCGACTTCTTCTTCCGCTGATATTGTCGAGCTCGTGCTGTTGCTGGTTACGCTTTCAGCGGTCGGACTTGGGATGACTTCCGGCTGCTGTGGCATACGGCGCACTCGAGTGGGCGACGCTGGTGGTGTAAGAAGACCGTACCGTCCGTCTAGATCGGGCGCATGTTGTCCGTATGCGGTGGGCTCTGGTGGGTTAAAGGATGGTGTTGGCGAGCTGAAGCGAGAGTTACGAAGAAGGTTGCGGACGTTGTCCTGGACGCGCGAGAGACGTGAAGGCTGCGCGTCTTCGAGGATGCCGGCTTCCAGCGCGCTGGAGTCGGGGAGTGGTGAGTGCATGGTCGATATCAAGGACGCCCAATGAAGGTCGAGGAGTCGTCGATAAACAGATATAATAGATTACGAGGACAAGTACAGACAAAAGTATTAGAAGACAGCACCGTAAAGAGTGTAATAATCAAACAACAAATTCACGACCCAGAAGACGCGACACGAGCTGCTCTTCACGTCCGCACGATCATTGTTTGTTCCGGGAGCTTTGAGCCATAAGTATCTCCATATCAAATCATCTCCCTACCGTAAACAGAACACGAGGCATCCACCTTGCCTTACACCCTCCCCAAACTCCTCTAGCTACAAGTAACGACGACCTATCACATGCTCTAACCCACCACAGCCCGAACAAACCCAACGACTGAAGATGGAAGCACGACGGAGCCCGCGTTACACGATCGCCGTAAGGGCGCCGACGGATCTGGACGAGCAATCAAAGTTTTCAAATTGTTGAAACCAAGTATTTCGGCCTTTCTCATGGCCGTTGGATGAAACGAATGTTCACGCGACACACCTTTCCCACATGTCTGTCAAGTCTAGGGGGCGAAGTGAAGTCAAGAGGGTGTGGTGCTGCAACTCCCAGGAGCAAGAGCAGAGCCTTGCCGTTTCAGGACGAAATGTTTCAAGCCCCCACGAACCGCCATGGGCCAATCACTTCGATGGGAAGGAGCGTACCTGCGTCAACCGCGAAGACCTGATGCATGTGTTTGAACTTTGAAGGACCCGAACTCTTGGTGCTTTTAGACGTACTGTATTTAGGAAAAGGACAAAGGTGAACGGTTCCAAATTTGGTATCAATAGTTAAAGGAGAGGCCATTATATCGTTTCAATCCCATCTCCCCTCCCATGCCCTATTCTCCCCAAGAATGAATCGACACACGTCCAGTCCGTTTCACGCAAAAGATGGGGGATATAACCTATCGCAAGAGACCGCACCGCCAACACAATCCCAACCTTCTTCATCCCATCCTCCTCCTCCGCTGCTGCCCGCCAAACGGCTCCTGTTGGGAGAGCGCCTCCATCGCCGTGATCCCAGAGCGATGGTATTTCCGTAATTGAAACGCCAAAGAAAGAGAGATCCGTATGAGTGTCGCTCTAGTCAAATAATTACACAAGTGATTGATGGATGTATGAGTGGTCGATGGAACGACCGCGAAAAGTGTGGCGCGAGCACTGTCGTAGTCTCGCCGTTTTCAAGATCCAGAGTATCAGTACGTCAACCAAGAATCATGATCCTGTTGCCCAGGAAATCGTTGCAAGACCCCCGGCGGTGCAGTTCGCACCGGCTGCGGCACCTTGATACAGTGGACCTCGTTCGTCGACACGCTGCGACGCTTCGCGAGGAAATCCGGTCTCGGATCGCCCAAAGCCACGCCACCATCGATAAGATCTTCTCCGGTACTCAGTGGCGAAGATTGTCCTAAGTCAGGGTCGAATCCCTAATTCACCCCCTGAAGATCCCCCGTCGCGCCATCGAAAGCGTAATTCGCGTCAAATCCCAACCCGACATCGTCGTTGTTCAAGAAGCTGTCAAAGTCAAAATTGTCGATATCGCCGCCGCCGGTGCCGAACATGTCGCTCTCCATGAGGTTGAAGTCGGACTCCAGACTCGGGTCCACCAACGATCCGAACGGCGCCGGCTCAAGACCAGCGGATGGGTCGGGACGAGGAGCGGCGTTGCCGTTCTGTGGAAGGCCTTGTTGCTGGGCACCGCTTGGTGGGTTGAGGTGGGGTTGGCCGGAAGGTTGGCCGTTGGGCATTTGTTGGTTGCCGAAGGATTTCGGGTTCAGGGGTGTGCTGGGGGCGTCAGGGGTTGGGGTGGGTGGCTGTGCGGACTCGGCGGCTGCGGTGGCGTTTGCTGCGTTCTTCTTTCCGGTGGCGCCCTGGTTGTATGTTAGTATATACGCAGACGGGAACACAAAATCGCGATAAGGCAACTAACCTTCTTCTCCGCCGCCTTCTTCGTGCCCGGCTTCGCCTTATTGGTCGTGCTAGGTGTAGGCGGTGCAGGCGCCTGCGACGGACTGCTCGGTCCTGTACCAGTATTCGGTGGAGCAGGTGGCGGTGGCATGGCGGTGTTCCTCGGCGTTCCTTGCGGTCCTTGGCCAGGCTGACCAGGTTGCATCATCTGCGGTGGTGCTCCCGATGGGAATTGACCATTCGGCATCATGCTACCCTGCTGCCTCATCATATCGAGCTGCGCTTGTGTCATGGCTGGACCAGGATGTGACGATGGCGGTCGCATGCCGTTCGGACCCATCATCATCTGATTTCGCATCTGCGGTGGTAGGTTGTTCACATCCATCATGCCCGCTCCTGGCGTGGGTGAGCCTGTTGCGATGTCAGCTGCGAAACTCATGCGAGACAAGTCGATCACAGTCGACCTACCTCGCTGGAGGTCGTTGGGATTTGGAGAAACCCCTCTTTGGCTGCCTGGTGGCGACGTACCTGGTGGGAAGTTGCCATTCGGCCCCATACCTCCTGGGTGACCCGTCGGGTGCCCGGACATGTTATCCTGCTCCTGTCGCGCCATGAGCAGCCGCTTCTTGTTCTGTTGCTCAAGCAACATCAACTGCATCTGATAATCCTGCAGGGCATGATTGCCGTTGCTGCCGTTACCGTTCTGACCTGCAGCCGCAGCACCAGCAGCGCCCTGCATCGGAATTCGGGGACCACCACCGTTCGCAGTGGCAGCGTAGAACTCTCCGGTATTGCCGTCCATGCCTTGCTGGCTCGAAGGGCTGCCTTGCGCGCCGCCGGGGCCCATGTTGGGCGGAAGACCCTTGGAGACGTTAGAATCTGGCTTGTTCACACCGCTAATCGCTGCATGCATCTGCCGCTTCATGGACTGAGCATAGGACTCCATAGACTGAGTCTGTACGTTAGTAGTTTGCAAAGCGTACATATGCAGCGTCTCAGGGGCGATCCTGTCCACATCCTCGTGGCCCTGACTGCGCAGCATCTCGCGGACGTCTTCATATGCAGCATCGGAAGGAGGTTCAGAGAGGGGACCCACCTGGTTGGCTGGTTGCAGTTGCCCGGCTGGACCAGGTCGTCCTTGGTTCATCTGCTGCATGCCTCCTTCTAGCCTCTGCCGTTTGGGTGAAGGTGCATCGCCCGAACCAGGTGAGCTCGTCCGATTGTCCATTTGTGAGTTCGAACGCTCCATCTGGTTGTTGGCTTGCATCATCTGCTGCCCGTTGATTGATGCAGCCTTCATGTTCTGCAGTTGCGCTATCTGTTGCCTTTATGAATCAAGTCAGTAACAACAAATCACCGCAATCTCGCCAGTCAAATCAACATACATGTTTCGCGGGCCTATTTGCTGTTGCTGCGCTAGTTTCTGCATGTTGATGCCATTCATACCGTTCGCCTGCGCCATAGGGTTGAAAGTGCGCATCCCGTTCCCTTGATTGTTGTTGATATTCCCCATCATGGCCATCCGGTTACCCTGTTGTCCGCGCTGTATGTTCATGTACCCTTGCGTGGCTGGATTGATGTGCTTTTTCCGGTGGGCCTGGTAGATCTCCCAGAACTGAAACCACCAGTCTCGCAGAAAGTCGCCGTGGACGTTACTCGCAGGGAAGGGCAGGTCGTCGGGCTTGTTCTGCAGACCGGCGTCTTTTGAGTCGAGGTCCATACTGTCTTCGATCCCGTTCACCTGCTGGCCGCCTCGCTGGTTTGGTGATTGCCTTGGAGGCTTAGTGTCGACGTCCGCGTGGGCCTTGAACTCTCTTGCTACGGTGTACATTTCGCTACGGAGAAGGTAGTCGTATATGGCGGTATTCAGCTTGGTGATGACTTGCTCATTGCTCATCGCTGGGCCGGAGTTTGGGGGTGTGCCGACTCCAGCACCTCCCACAGGGCCGCCCATCTGCCCGCCCATGGCAGCCATGTTCATCTGCGGTTGCTGGCTCATCGTCACGTGAAGTGAGCGACTCGGGTGATGATGCGCTCGGGTTGCGCAAAGGTGGTAGGTGTGGTGTGCGGGGTGGAGGTGTGCTGTCGGTGGTCGGTCGGGTCGGTTTGTCGCTGTGCGCTGTCGCTTACTATCGAAGTCGCTGTGGTGGTGATCTTAACGAGAGATGGAGGTCGAGGGTTTCGGATGTGGGCCGTTTCGCACGAGGCCGCCGCTCACTTGCGGTAGACCGCCAAGGCTGGGCTCGCCGTGTGCAGCTGTGGGTGATGCTGTCTGCGCGCAACAGCACGTCCAATCGCGCACTCTCTGTGAATGGGGTGCACGTTCCCGAGCGTCGCCCGTCAGGATTCGCGGTGGACGAGGTGAAGTCGCAGATCCGCGGGCGTGCAGGAGGTGGAGTGAGCGCCGCTGAGCGCCAGAAGAAGCGCCAGAAGTAGTGCCGCGCCCGGGTCCAAAAGGGCGGGTGGCGGGAGTCAACTTCGCTGCCCGTCGTCGCCTTGCCGGCTGCCCCTTGCTAGTGATCTAGCACTACGCCGTGTATACCGCACTGATCGAGAGGAGGGATGTGGGATCGTTTCGATGGGTTTCTGGAAACGTCCTGGTGATTGACAAATGTGATGCGACGAGAGCTCATTGACATGAGGGCGCACCAATCAGAAAGCTCGCTGCTGGGCCAGATGGAGTCTTCAACTCAACACTTCGATGAGCTTTGGAATGGTTGATGTTGTATAAGTTTTCACCAGTTGCAACGAGAAAGGCCTTTCTACCAGCATAGATAACTTATAGCAAGTAGTGGTGATGTTTCTGATGTATCTCTCATCACCTGACCTGCCGGCAGCTTTGACGTCTTGGCGAGGTGGGCTAAATTTGGCGTGGATGATGAGATCTGTATCAATCCAAGAGGTCGTGTCAATCGCAGGAGCTACGATTTACATGTAAGTATCAATGCATTTCAGAGGCAGCGAACGCATCTATCTTCTCGGCCAGAACGTCTCGCCATGCACTCCAAACCAGACAGAAATCACACTTCGCCCGCTCAGTCGCTTAAACACCAAGGACAGTTCCCTCAGCTGCAATTCACTTATCCAACGCCCAACCCCCTCCCACTCCCCCCATCCTCCGCCAAATCCGCCGACCGCCTCGGCGTCGCATCCCTATCCTCCTCCACCCCCACCCTCGGCGTCCTCTCCGGAGTCCTGGGGGGACTACCCGCGAACGGATCCACCTCCACCCCATCGTCCCCATCATCCTGCTCCTGCTCATCATCCCCATCATCGTCCTCATCCAGCACCAAACTCCCCATCAACTCCCCCTCATCGTCCTCGCCCTCCGTGCTCTCCGCCACACTCTCACTCATCATGCTCTCCAGACTCGGCCGGCCCCTGTCGTCAAGGAAGCTGGATTCCATCATCTCGTCTGCTGCTTCGTCTTCGGAGAGTAGGAGGCTCTGCTTCATCTTATCATCTGATGTCGCTCGTCGTGCTAGAACCGCATTGATAGCGTTATCCTCCTCCTCGCTTTCTGAATCTGTGAAGTCGATGATATCGAGCGGTTTCTCACGCCAGTAATTGAAATCGGTGAACTCCTCGCCACCACCCTTGACTAAGAGGCCGACGGGCGGGAAATAGTGGTCCACGATCTCGCGCATAGTGCCGTAGGCAGTCTTGTAGTTGTTCAGGCTGAGCAAGTCGAGGCTGATCTCGGACATGCTGTTGATCGTGAATATCCTTGTGGAAGGGATGTTGACGGAGCGATAGCTAAGCGCGTCCGTCAGACGGTTGCCGAACCCGGCGTAGAAGGGCGAGCCGCCTCTTCCCCTTCCGCTGCCGAGCGCGCCGGGACGGAGGTGGAGGTGGAGACCAGCGTCTGTGGATTCAGAGGTATTGTTTGAACCGCCGTGGCCGGAGAAGAGGGCCATGATGTCGCGGAGGCAGGCCATTTTGAAGATTTCGGGTTTGCGGAGGTAGACTTCTCGTCGCAGGGCGGCGATTGTGCGGTCGGGGCTGAGGATGACTGGGCCTCGGGGTAGTCGGTAGCCTTCTTGTGCGACACTGTTGAGGTAATTACGTGTCGTGTCTGCTTGACCGACGGAGCGGCTGGTGAGGTACAGGAAGTTGTAGCCGTTGGAAGAGATGTCGGTGTAGAGCTTCGCCACACCTTGATGCGTCCAGTCGCGACCGATGGTGTTGAGCACTTGACCCAGGACATCCGACTTTGTGATCGTGCCGTCGATGTCGCTGATGACGATAGGGACGTCGTGGCGCCAATACCACAGCGTGGCATGGCAAGTGGCGCGGTTGACGGTAAAGGACATCGAGTTGCCGCCAGGTTTGAGGTCCATCGTCTTCAGCTGATCCGTAGTGAGACGCAGTGTTTTCGCGTAATTCTTGTTCGGGTCACCCGCGGTGGCCGTGGCGCTGGGCGAGCTGGGTTGCGAGTTCATGCCTACTGCGCTGTCGGAATCTCGTCGATAGTGAGAGCTCGTAAGCTCGACTTTCGAGTCGGAAGATGCGTCGTTTGCATCGTCGCTGTGGTATCCCGGATCCGAGAGTGCGTCTGCGGAGGTGTATCCTGCCGCGTGGTGGCTACCGAGGCCTCTCGCAGCCTTGCTCCCTGCCGCTTCCTTTGCTTCTTCGCTGCTGTAGATCCATATGTTGCCGCTCTCGTCTGCTCCAATAAGCGCTCCAATATCATAGGGACCGTCGATCTCCTCTGACAGCAGCTGCCGTGCGATGGCTTCTGCATGCAGTGCTTCTCCAGCAGTACCTTTGTAGCTCGTCATGTCTAGCATCAAGTCGCCAGAATCAGTGACCTGGTTGCTGATGTTTGATGTCCACAATCTCTTGGAAAGGTTCATTGCTCTTGTCCTTGCATCGTCATCGTTCACGGGGGATGGGCTTGCCGACCTGTCAGTCCTTGCTCTCAGCGGTGACTTCGGCCTGTGTTGGCCTGATGGACTACACAGCGGCTTGCTGTTACCCAGCGAGCTCGAAATGGCCGCGCGCGCCATCGGTAGATCACTGTCCGTAACGTTCCGCTCCAACTTCGGCGCTTGCCTGTACCCAGAGATGTCGCCGCTCAATGGCCTACGACTGAATGGTGCCTCCAGATGCGCTGAAGGTGGTGACCGCCCAACGTCGCTGTGCGCTCTCCCTGATGTATTCGGCGGTATCGGAATGCTCTCGCTCGCACTCTTGATATGACCCTTCCTCTTGCCCGGTGTGCCTCCATTTGCATTCAACGCAGTCTCAAGCTCGAAGGGATCCGGCTCTTGCAGGCTCGGCACATCTACAGCACTGGGTTGTAGCTGTGGACTGGCTGCCGGGCTGACCAGTGGACTCGTCTGCAGAGCCTCGGGCACACTTTCATTTGTTTCAAAGACGAAGAAAGCTTCACCTCCCTCGCCCAGCTTCATGGGAAAGTCCTGACTCGAGCCATTGACCTTGAATTCGACCTTTTTCTCGTAAGGCCGGAGTAGCCGCCACTTGCCAAAGCGAATATGGAAGGGGCTGCAGGCGAGGGATCCGTCGTCTTGTTCGACTACCAGGACGTCGATGGCGCCGGAGAGGGTGGCCGGGTTGATGGAGTTCCAGGCGGCGCCCACCGAGCCAGAGATGGAGCGCACATATTGCATCGTAGTGCGCTGCCGATGTATGAAGTGGGGTGCAGCCTTCCAGTCGAGATGGCGCGAAGGCCACGAAACAGGCGGCCGCTTAGAGGTTTAGAAGTGTATGCGATGCTATTGTAACATAGTTGCGGTATCTGGGCGAGCGAAGGAAGAGTCCGAGAAGGAGTGACTCGACTGAAGGCGGAGAAGTGGGAAGACGTGTTGGTCAGATGATGAAGGTGTGTCGTATCTTGAGTTTGTGGGAGGATGATCACGATGGGACGCCGAGGGCACAGACGCCACTGTAGGTCCGTTCTGACGAAGCCGAGTGAATGAGTTTGAACAGCTGTCGAAGCTGAGATGCCAAGTAGATGTTTGTTCTAGACGTAACTGAGAAGTATAGAGCTGGCCTCCTCCACCATCTGCACGATGCCCGCCCGGCTTGCAGCGGGTGAGGCTTGCCTTGCCGAAAACCTTATTTGTTGCGCAATGCTGGAGGGGGCAAGTGCAGACCAACGAGACCTTCACATGCTCCAACCACAGTCTCTTCCCTCTTTTACACTTCCACACCCACTCCCTCTTTCGCAATTGATATTGCAGTATGATAGACCGACAATGCCATCCACTGCAGTAGCTCCGGCTGCCCCCTCGTCCATCCGTCACTCGCACATGCTAGCAAACGCTGCCGCTACCGACATCTCGCAGAACGTCTGGTTCCAGCGTTTTCTGCTTACCCTCCAAACCTTCGCTATCCCAAGCGCGTATTACTTCCGCCCGCTGTGCACCGCCATTGCCTTTATTTGGTCAGTAGTCTTGATTATACATATTGGACAGAAACACGTACTGACAATATGTGCAGGCTCGTCTATCGTGCGACTCGAGTTCTTTACAAGCCCCTCCCTGAACTCTCGCTCCTCCTCGGCTTCGAACTCCCCCCCACCCCTCTCATTGACCTCGCAGGGATCAAGTCGGACGGTGCCATCATCCACTGGACCCTCCCCGAGAAACCGCGCTCGAAGAAAGACCACAAGTACACCGTCCACGTCAATGGCCAGGTCGTTGGCACAGCCTCGGTCTATGAGTCCGCCGTGACCATCACAGGCCTGCAGCCGAATACATACTATGTTGTGCGGGCTGCATTGGTTAACAGCCAAGAATTCGGTTCTAAGAGTCTACCCATCCGCTTCACGACCAAGCCTGCTTCGTCTGGAGACTACTTTGTCGTGCAGCAGGATGGACAGGAGACCGACGGAGAAGGTCCGCAAGAGACTGTTCCGCGTATCCGTCCTTACCGCGGTCTTAAGGATATCGCACCTGCCTCACCAATCTCAGCGCCCATGACGAGAGAAGGCAGCGCTGGCTTGGCCCCACGAAGGGTCAGTGGTAGGCGTCCGTCGCCGACGAACTTGGGACTTGTCGATAAGCACGACCCTCAGCCAGACGACAGCGAAGCACCCGAAGGAGCTGAGACCATCCAACAACTGACCGAAAAGCTGGACGCCCTACGACGAGAGCATGACGAGGCCGAGAGGCAGGCCAATGAAGAAGAGGAAGAAGAGTTGAGACAGAAGGGGGACCTCACAAAAGAACGTGACGAGTTGAGAGCCAAGGTCAACGAGCAAGAGAAGACCAGCCGCAATCTGAAGCGTGAGGTCAATACCATGGAGCGCCAAAATACAGCAGCACAGAACGAGCGCCAAAAGCAAGAACGGCTCTGGCAGCAGAAGGTGCAGGAAAGAGAGAAGCTCCAAGAAGATATGGCTCGCTGGGAACGCGAAACAGAGACCATGAAGGGAGAAGCCGAGGAAATCCGCCAAACGAGAGAGCACTATCTCGGTCAGGTCGCGCAAGAGAAAGAGACATTGCGTGTCAGCCTAGCTGAGGAGGCAGCTCAAGTCCGCACCTTGGAAGACGATGCAAAACGTACGACGAACGAAACGAAGAAGCTGGATCGTGCTCTGAAGAACAGCTCTCCCGATGAGTCGAACCCAGAGCCGAACCTCGTCCAACAGATGCAGCACGATGCAGACGATGAGCGACAGTGGCTCGCGCATAAGAATAACCTTCAGCAGCAGTATGCTGTGCTGTACACCAAGGTCGAGGCGGCGAAACGATTCCATGGCGAGCAGCTCAGGTACCTGGACTCCCTACGTGCGGAGCGACGCAAACACGAGGAGCCGACGCAGTATACTTCTCCATCTTCGCAACAGGAACGAGTCCCGCGCCGAGGAGATAGCCAGCGCAGTCGACAAGCCCCAAATCGTGTCAGCAATTCTGATAGCCCCAGATTGGCCGCTTTCCCAACAGTCTCCCAGAGTCCGTTCCAAAACAACATGCACGCGGTGTCGTCCGGCTTCAACACTGCACCCTTCCTGAACATCCATAATGGCATGACTCTGCCAAACCCCACCGATGAAATATCGATATCGGAAGAGGAGAGGGAGAGAATGACGGGAGGTGCTCTGATGAGCCCCTCAGCAGGAGCTGATTTGCTACCCGCAGGCTTGCTGTCTGGAGATGATAACGACAACCAAGAACAAGTTCGACCGCTCCCTGGCCTTGGCTCTTTCCCTGGCATGCCTCCCTTACCAGGGTCAAGCGGGATGCAGTCATTACAAGATCATTCCGGCGCTGGTCCCGCATCCCCAGGCTCTGCGAGTAGTAGACCGCCGAGTGTCTTTGCTAGTCCACAAGCCAGCCAGCAGAACCTCCACATTGGCTCGCCAGGGGGTGTCATGGATGCCGACGGACGCTCTATCCGCTCCACGCGTTCGAACCGCGCTCCTAGTGGTGGCACCGGTAGCCGTTTTAGTGTAATGTTCGGTATCAAGCAACGGAGCAAAGATCTCGAGAACGGACCACCACTCAGCAAAGCAAGTTCCATGCCACGCCAGGACCAAGGAGTACCGGGACTGGATGCTGCCAGTCGTAAGAGGACTAGTAGCATTTCTGGTACCGTATTTCAAAGCCCTGTCGGTGGCCTCGATGGCACTGCCGAATCTCCTTCTGCTGCACCGCCGGGACGTCGAGCGTTCGGCCTGTTCAGCAAGGAGAAGAGTGGCGGCTGGCCTTCCTCCTTTACTACCTTCGGACGTAGACCGACCTCTCCCCGTCCCGGATCTACTCACTCTAATGAGCTACCAAGACCATCGTTCGATAGCAGTAGGTGGGGCGTTGACGGCTGGCCATCTGGTGATGCCACTGGTGGCGCACGTAATAGTCCTCTGGCATTTGGCCCCGGATGGCCTCCGCCAACGTCCGGCCAGCCTCGTATGTACGGCTCTCGTCACCCATCTCGAAGACCTTCAGTGCAGTACGGCGCTTCAGGCCCACCCGAAGATATCATGGAAGACGATGACTCCGACGCACTCAGTGCAGACCACGCACCGAACCTGGCACCGATAGGAACGAAGCCAACTCCCGGTTCGAAGAAAGCTGCCGCCGCCGCCGCTGCAGACGCCAGTAGCGCTGGAGGCAAGCTCAACCCCAACGCGAAGAACTTCTTCTCCTCCTTCAAATTCGGCAGCAGCAAGACTTCAAGCAAAGACTCCGGCGACGTCACCACCCCCATCGGAACTCCCGTGTCCGCATTCGCCGGCGCAGAAGACGACGAATCACCCCCCAACAGCCGCAAATCCCGCGACGCCCGCTCCATGACCACCACCGAATCCTCCCTCCTCGAATCCGGCCGCACATCCGCCGACCTCGCGCGCACACCGAGCTACTCGAACCAATCCGACGGCACGTACCCCTCCCCCAACCTCGGCGGCAGCACCAGCTCCAAAGAGACGTTCATGCAGAAGATCACGCGCAAATCCTCCTCAGGCAAATTCACGCTCCCGACTTTCAAGCGCGAGAGGAGTCGGCTGGACACTATGGCTACGAGCGCGCCGCAGGGTGGCTTGGGTGTGGATGAGGAGGAGGAGAGCGAGTTGAGTGCTAGTGTGAGTAGTTTGCGGGAGAGCAGGGATTTGACGAGGGCGAGCGCGAGGAGCTGGAGTAGTGCGCTGAAGTTTGGGAAGGGGAAGAAGAGTGAGACGCCTAGTCAGGGTGGGGACGAGACTGCTGAGGAGAGTGGGGGGGAGTAGAGTTCTCTGCCGCTGCTGGCGGTCAAGTGCTGGGTTGTGGGGAGGGGTTGGACTGTGCTTACCACCTCATGCTATAGAAAGGGCTATTGAGGGTCTTCCGGTATATATCGTGCCAGCACCTGTCGAGTTACGAGGCCGTTTCTTCTGCTGGGTTTCTTTGAATCCATACGGGTTTCATCACATGCAGGGTTTGGTGGACGAGGAAGGAGCGTTTGATCGCCGCTTCTGCCAGTTCACGATCATCCCGAATCTCTCGCTCTCAGCAACTAAATTACGCTTCGAGTCTCCAAGCGCTGTGATGGGCGTCGGCTGCAGTCGAACAACTATCCGATGGAATATCATTGTGCTTTACAATATGGTGACCTACTCTACGACTGATGAGACCGTGAGGCTGGGGCATCAAAGTGCTTTGGTACAATTCCTGTTCGACAGTCCGATGCGTATACAGTAAGCCCACCGGTGTCCTCGTTCATGAACAGGATGTGCTTCTTTATAGTTGTTGTGCCCTACTCTACGGGTGAGATCGTACGGTGGTAGAGAACGACGCGTGGAGGGGAACCAAAAATACCGCAACGATCCTCCGATGGCGTATGCAACCACATTAACTCGATGGGGCATGGCGTTTCCTGGCATTTAACGCGCGCGCATATTGTGGGATGGCGTTCGCAAAGATCGTACAAGTTTCCGCATGTGCGTCCCGTGTGCTTTCTGCATGTCCTCGCATCTTGTTGGGCAACGCCACGGCAGAGGAAATCGGCGAGTTTTCACCGGACCAAGAGTGTCCCAATGATGTTACGACCTACCTTGTTAAGCATTAAAGAAAACCTGAAAGTCTGGATCTGGATCATGATGCTGCAGGGATGCTTATTTTCCAGCCTAGCGAGTGAGCGAGAGCAATAACCGTTTTAAGAACTATGTTAGCGAAAGGACCGCGGATTCGGAGGCCCACTCTCATCAGCCTGTGACGATTAGAGGTGTCGCTGTTTGCTATTTGCGCGTTTGCTTTCTCGTAGATGTCGCAATCGTCAGCCGCCAAGCCCACCTCCTATGTGTCTAGGCACCAGCTTAACCACCGTTTTCTTCCTCCCGCGAACCATTCCCGGTGACGAGTAATACGAGGTGGCTGTGTGCGACGACAAATCCCGTGCGCTTGACAGCACGCACAGTGAAATACTGGGTCCGTTGAAGGTTTTGATATCCGCTCTGCGCCGCCGAGATGCATCTTCGCGCTCTTCATCACTCCGCCACCAGCAACAACGACATTAATACCACGCCGCTCTCTTTCCTCCATACCTCATCCTCACTGAGCACATCACGGACATAAGACATTCATGGGCTACGACTTCGAAAGAACCATGAATTACAGGCAAGGGAGACGGGGCGGCCGCACCACCTGGACCCTCGCATGCTGCTTAACAATATTCCTTGGCCTGCTGTTACTATTCCAACCTACCGCGCTCCTACCATCACCCTTTCACTTCAAACATGGAGTAGCGCCTCCTCTTCCGGTGTACCACGACGAACCGCCTCGAGTATTACGGACTCGACCGGCATCACTGAAACCTTTCTGCGTCGGGCCCCGTGGCTACCGCATAGACGACCCGGAGACACAGGATCTACCTTACCCTACTTACAATCTTTCCGGCATCGACTACCCCGAGCCGACTTATGGCTCCTACACCGAGCTCGGTCTCGAGCAATCATGGATGACGTTCTCGCAGCGATACCATCCGTATGGCTACCGCGAGAACGAGGACTCCTATCCGCTTTCTAAAGCAGAATGGAGCTCGGTGAACTGGGGGCGACTTCAGGATCAGTGCCTCGATTCTTCTCCCGACAGCTTCACAGCGCAAGCCGATGCGCCTCCACGTTTCCGATTCATGGGCGATGGTGATCTGCAGCTCAACCGGACAGAACTGAAATCGACTGGGCGACAAGCAATTGTACTCCGCACTTGGTCGACGTACAAGTACACCGATGAGGATCTCTGGAATGTCCGTGCGCTCATCACCGAAGCTGCGCTCGCCACCAAAGGCCAGTACACCGTCTTCCTGCTCGTTGACTTCAAGCACGAAACCGGTTCATTCATTCATGAGAACGATGCTCTCTACCATGAGGCTATACGCGATGCCGTACCTGAGGAGTTCCGAGACATCGCTGTTCTCTTCCATTCGAGTCTGCAAGTCTCTTGGTACGAGAAGGTCAATGAGGTCAGGCCTATATGGCAGATCATGCAGCCTCTGCAGCTCTTCGCATACTTCTACCCCGAGTTCGACCAGTACTGGCAGCTGGAGATGGACGCACGATTCACCTCCAACGCAGGAAAGATGCTTCAGGCGTTTGACCAGTTCGGCGCAAAGGTGCCATACAAGCAGAGTCGTGAGCGTGCTAGCTGGACATACATACCCGCGGTCCACGGAACATACCAAGAGTTCTCAGAGGCTATAAACGCCACGATGGAAGGCAAAGCTACGGTGTGGGGCCCAGTACCCATCCACGAGGTACCCAATCCAATTGGATATGTACCCAACATGGATGCCACAGACGACAATTTCAAGCTCGGCGCTGGAGAGCCTGCGGACTTACTCATGCTCTCACCCCTCTTTGAGGTGAAGCGCTTCAAAAAATACGAGGACTGGGTCTTCAAAGACTGGGTCCTGGGATTCACCACCAGCGTCCCTCGCTTTCTCAGTGCGCCGGCCCAAGCTCGTGCCAGCCGACGCTTACTTCACGCCATCCACGAATCCCAGCACGAGATAGGTATCCGTGTGCCCTCGGAAGCTACGTTGCCAAGCTGGGCCTTATGGCACGGCTTGAAGGTCGTGCAGCTGCCACACCCGAACTTCCAATGGCCGACGAGGAGTATCCGGGAGTTGAATATGATTCACAACGGTGGCAAACTCGACAGGTTTAAGGACGGCATCGCGAATGGTGCTGCGCCGTACATGAAGAGTATCATCGAATTCTACGAGCGCCCGAGGACGTGGGAGTGGCAGAGCAGTCTGGTGGATCCGGTTTTCAATCACTGGATCGAGGGCGACAAGCCCAAGACACCCGCCGCAGCCGATGCCCCCGATAACGAGACTGGCTACGAGACTGTGGAGGACTCGAGCGATGAACTTTTACACAAAATTGGGGACAGCGATAAGCCGTTGCACGAGATTGAAGACCACAGCTCGACCGACCGTTTCACCGCCAACGGCAAGGGTAGCGCGTCGCCGCAACCGCAGAAACGAGGGCGGCCCGCGGCGCTGGGGGATGTGCCGCCTGAGTTGCCGTCTTTCATGGCGGAGGTGGATGGGCAGGTGTTCTGCCCGGGGTTGCTCATACATCCGCGGAAGACGAATCAGAATCCTTGAGTCGTGGTCCTACGCGCAATTTACATTCACAAGTTGCGAAGGAGACGAACGGGTTTCGAAGATCAGGGAAAAAATCAATCACTTACTGGGACAGGAGACGACAAGTATGCAGGGCACCAGAACGATGTCTTGTTTGGCAGGATCCCAAGGAAGACAATTCGGTACAGAGGAAACATGGCGTACATCAGAGATATGGGAGCACGATACCCACAATGGTTGCTTTGATCGTTTCAAGCGAATGTTAGGGTACGGCGTTGGGGTACAAAAGGGTGGGGGATTGGGTACAGGCGGGAATTGGGTGTGGACATGGGCCATTATCATGACGGCTGTAGTTAGTACAAAGGCACATATGATCACTGTAGTATAGGCGACACTGTCGAATATGTAACAGTCGGCACACTGTTCGTTCGTCGTGCATGTGACTTTGCGCCCAAGTGATATTGCCAAGCCTACACATACGTCACCTCGCAGCAGAAACATGGTGTCCGGTGAATGTCAACACCACGCGACCTCGACATGCGGGCGCGGGCGCTAATATAGAATATCTCGCTTTGGAGCAAGCTTGTTTCCTTTCAATACTATCACGTATCTTAGCTGTATTGGATAGCAGCAGACATCGACATGGCGCAGGCACGTACACGCAACCGCCGCGCACCGCGAGCAGAGCTATCGGAGTCTTGGGTGGATGCCGATGATCACCGGGAAGGAGAAGACGATGACTGTGAGGCGGAGGAAGATGATGAGGTGGAGCAAGACAGCAGAGACGGGAGGAGGCGAGATATGCGCGCGTCTCGCTTCGACGCAAGCAAGGAGTCGCCACAGAAAAGAGCCACGCGCTCTTCGCTCGGACCAGAGTTGGTGATGCCTGCGTCGCCGAACGGATTAGGAGTTGGAGCGAACGGGCAGGCAAAGAGAAGAGACGCTACGCCGCGGTTTCGTTTGAACGAGCGCAGTATGACTTCTGGTCCGCCCAAGCCCAGTCCACTGGCTACGAACGAGAGGACGAAGACACCACGGTTCCGTATGAATGCTCGCAGCATGACTAGTGATGCTGGACATTATGCTCGTCACGACGGAGCGGACGATGAAGACGATAAGACAGTGGCGGGCTACGCACGCATGGCTTGGAACCGCATACTCGCTCCGCCACTGGCATACTTGGGCGACATCGTGGGTTTAGTGCTTGGGAACGCGAAACCACTTATCGCATACTTCGTCTTCGCCTACCTGATCGGCGCCGCGCTGGTGTTCAGCAGCGGCTTCCTGACCAACAGCATCAACAATGCTCTCTCGCCACTCTGCCGTGTTCCAGGCGTCATTACGTTCTTCTCCCCACCATTCTGTCACTCCCATATCGCAGGCGGCCTCGAAGGCCCAGCCAAGTTCGACAAGCTCGTGCAAGCGCAGAGCCAATTCGAAGACGTGCTCGCCGCTTCGTCTACTGGCGCCAACCTCCCTCTCGACATGAAGCGCAGCGAAGCCGGCATTCGCGATCTCAAGCATGTGGTGCAGTACTCCACCCTTCCCTCCCGGAATGAGTTGGTCTACGAGTTCGACGGCTTCATCAGTACTGCACGTCAAGCCAGCAGCGACCTCAGCAAGTTCAACTCTCGGATCGGACGCGCAGTCGATCACATCTTGAGCACGAATCGCTGGACCATCGGTGTGATCGATGGCATCCGCGAAGAAGAGAGCGGTCGCGGCAGCATGGGCAAGTTCTTCAACTCCCATCTCAACATCTTTGCTCCCTTCCAGCCTGTGTCGCTATCGCGAGATGTCCTGCTGGACCAGTACCTCCGCCACACCGGCGCGGTCGAAGAACAGATCGTCGCTTTGATCAACGAGGCGCAAGCGCTGCTTGGAATACTAGAGAACCTAGACGGCCGTCTCGAAGTCATCGCGGACATCTCCACCCGCGACGGACTAAAAGCCGAATACAACAAAGACGAACTCTTCGCCTATCTCTGGACCAAACTCGGCGGCAACCGCTCCTCCGTCAAGAAACTCGACGCGCAGCTCCAGCTGCTCCGCGATGTGGGCTCATATAAGCGGATCGCGTGGGCGCATGTCACGACTACCATCGTCAAGCTTCAAGCTATCCGAGACAATCTTGAGGATCTGAGGGAGAGGGTGGCGATGCCTGAGACGGTGGGCACGGATAAGGTGCCGTTGGAGGTGCATATTGACGCGATCAACCTTGGGATTGAGCGGTTGGAGGAGCAGAGGGATGCGAATCGGAAATCAGTGGAGGATAATTATCAGAGGGTTTTGGATAGGGCGAAGGAGGGGGAAGGTAGGATGATTGGGGGGAAGGAGTTGTGAGTATGAGAATTGGATAAGGTATCTGCATTTGGACAAGTACGGCGAGAATCTGGTTTGAGGTCTGAGGATGACTTCAACCGCTTTGGATACGGCTTTTGCATGAGCAATGAGAACGTTGGATAAGGTGCGCTGGATCACGGGAATGCATGAAGAGATGATACCCCATGACTGCGTTTTTGCACTTGGATAGCAAATCGTCTTTGGCATAGAATGAGCATTTTCGATCGTGTTTGAGATCGTTACATCGTCATCCCATGTCTCTCTTATCTGCAAACCAAAATACTACTCCCAGCTCAGTACCCAATCCGCTGCCCACGCAGGGGTGCTGGTCAGCTCCGCAAGCTTCAACACCTTGCTACTATCATCATACGCCACACTGCTGACGTTCTCTCCATTCAGCGTCACACTCTTCGGCTTGCTCGCTACGCCCATGATCGTCACGTTCGCCAGGGCGTTTGAGTCCTCATAAAGACCTCTGGCACTCGCATACAAGCTGCCGCTGCTGGCCGTCAAGTCCACGAACAGCGTTGCGTTGGGAGCCAGGCTCTCACCGTCATCAACGTAGAGCTGTCCAGTCGCAGCGCCGTTCGCGTCGAGGGCAACGATGAGCGAGTAAGAGGAATTGCGGCACTCGTTGGTGGTGTACAGCGCTTCCTGCTGCGGCAACACCGACCCACCACGGACATAAAGAGGTATATGCCCCAAAGGCGCAGGAATCGTCACGTTCTCGCCTGGCTTTGCGGACATGGCTTCGCCAGTGTACCAGTCATACCAAACTTCACCTTGCGCCACTCCGGGAAAAACGCCTTTGACTTCTGTCATGCCCTGCCCGAGCGCTGGGACGACCATGAGCGAGGGGCCGAGCAGGAATTGGTTGTCAACAGCTGCAAGCGTTGGGTCGTTGGGATATTCCCAGGAGAGGGCGCGCATGACGGTGCTGCCGGTGGTGTGGGAGAGATAGAAGAGGGTGTACATGTATGGGAGGAGGCTGTAGCGGATTGCCATGGCTGTGCGGGAGGCTTCTGCTACGCTGGCCCAGACTGAGGTTGAAAGGATTAGTGAACGGGTTTGAAAAGGTGAGAGAGAATGTACCATAAGCTTCTTGCGAGTTGGCTGACAGAGTGTTGTGGTTGCGGTAGAACGGGAAGAACGCTGAAAGCTGCATCCAGCGGGAGCAGAGTTCTTCGTCGCTGTTGCCGTTGAAGCCGCATGTATCGACGCCGAACTGTGGCTATTGTCAGCGTGTGGTTGGATAATCTGGAGGAGACGCTGGCTACTGACCATGGGAATGCCGAAGAGGGCGAAGTTGAGGGCCTGGGCGATGCTGAAGTACATGTATGCGAACAGGCTCGTGTTGTCGCCGCCCCTAGGAAGAAAAGTTGATGATCAGCACTTAAAATCAACACGCAGCGTCCGGTTTCGATGAACATACCAATGACCGGCTAAAGTACCACTTCCGGCGAACGTACTTCTGCCGATGATGAACGGTCGCTTGCCTGGGAAGACCTAGATGACAGGAGGATCAGCAGGTGGCACATTGCAATGAGCAAACTATTGGGGCTGGGCATGGTCCACCCACATCTAGAAGGCCATGGTAAGTCGCATTGAGAACTTGATGTCCATAGAGACTGTAACGACGTCAGCGGGTACGTTTAGATATGAACGGAAGAACGGTCATTCGTACTTGTGTACATCATACTCCTCCACGCCATCAACATGCAAAGCATCGGGACTGACGGCATGAACTCCCAGAGCGCCGTTGATACTTCGAGAATGTCAGCATGTTCGTATACGGGAAGGACCATGGTCTTGCCATACTTGTTGAGTACATATGGTGGATCTGTGACATTTCGCACGCCAGGTGTAACGGTAGGGATAAAGTACGGGACCGTCGCTGTGCTTGGTGGAGTCGCTTTCGCCACCGCACTGGACTGCGATGCAGAAAGTGACGAGGCCATAGCTGCCTCGGACTTGTTCGTCTTGTCAAAGCCTTCTGGATACGTGAAGATCTTGCTTCCCTCTTCTCCCGGAAGACCCTATCGAGTACAGAAGTCAGTAGCGAACCCAGGCTGGAAGGAGACTTTTGCTTGTGCTTACGAATGGTGGGTGATTGGGGTTCAGAGACAGGTTGCCTGTACCGCAGCTTCCAATACAGAACGATGAAGCCTCGGACATGTCAATCCAGATACCGGACCACGGTACGTTGTCATGGTGTTGTTTTAGCTGGTCTGACCACCATGACACGCTATCGGAAGCGTGCCAGTCAGCGAACACCGTGTAGCCAGGCCAGACAGAGCCGATGTATTCGCTTCCATCTGCGTTCGTGAGGAAGACACTGCGCTCGTGGCCATCTGTATAGCTGGTATAGTTGTCCGATGCATTGTTAGGGTTGGGAATGTAGATTGCAGCATCGACGATCGGAACATAGTGCTGTCCATTGGCAGCTAATCGTCCAAGAAGTTCTTGACCTGCTTCGTACGGGAAGGTGTTTTGATCGTTCGTGAAATCCCGGTACTGAAACATATAGTCAATATCCGTCCAGACTGTTTCCAGAGGGATGTCGAAGGCTCGGTAGCTGTTGACGACGTCCTCTACCATAGACCAATTCTTGTAGCCCCAGCGGCACTGATGATAGCCAAAGGTCCAATATTGCTCCATCTTCGGCAATCCGATGGCGCCACCCTGATATTGTTTTGTCACAGCTTCTGGCGTCGGACCGTCGAAAACGTACAGATCAATCGAACCACCGATGGTACGCCATGTGATATTGGACGGAAGCATCAGTGCTTCACCTCCATGAGCGTTGCGTAGATACACACCATGGCTATAGCTCTCGTAATTGCCATACGCTGATACGTCCTGATCTGCGACAATAGTCCGTTCACCGGTCGAATTGTCGACCTCGAAGTAGCGTGTGTCCAGATAGAATGGGTGGTTGCCGTAAATGTTGCCATCGATAGGATCACCAGCATCAGCAGCATAGAACGTCGCTGTAAAGTTGTTTCCGAGACGAAGGCCATGGATGCGCTCTCCCATGCCGTAGAGGTTGTAGTTCTCTGGGAGCTGCGACACGAACTCGATGAACTGGTTCTCATATACGAGCACGCTGCCTCTGGTATCGAAGAGCACATCACCCGTCGACTTCCTCACAACCACGAAGGAAAATGTCGGGTCGTTATTCCAGCTAAATTCCAAATCGATGTCTTGAACACCGTGACCGTTCTTCGGCGCAGGAACTAGTTCCTCTGGCAGGATGAAGTGCGATGTGTTCGAGCTGTCGAGGTAGGTCGGAGCAATGTTCACGTGCAATCTATGACTCGTCTGAACTTCCACTGTGAGGGTCAAGTCCTCGATGTCGGTGCCGTAGACGTTGCATGCTTCGCCAGCAAGTAAGAGGCTCGCAGTGAAACCACGAGCGGTCCTCTCTACACCGCTTGCTGTGTAGCCTGGGCATAGCGATTGAGCTTGCTTTGCATGTCGGTCTTTGATATTGGGTAGGATGTTTGGTCCAACGTCCGCCGAGGCTGGTACGGTGAAGGCCACAGCGTAGGTCGTGGGTGTGCCATTGATAGTGGCAGTGCCAACAGATGCGGTCTGACTACCAGCAGCTGTAGTCAAACCATCAGCAGGAGCAGAAGTGCTCGACTGGCAGAGGGCGAAAGGAGTAATTGCGAGCAAGCAGTGTACCCAGCTGAGTCGTGCCATGTTGCCTCTCACAGCTGCACGAGGTATGCAACGATAACAAGATAATGGACCAGACGATATAGAGTGCCGCACCTACCTCGTTGTTAAATCTGCCATGCTGGTGCCATGTTGTTTAGGCCCGAATACAAGCGGGCAGCTCTCAGCAGATGACATATTGGAGTTGACTACCTGCATTAACTCCCCCATTTGACCTCGACTGCCCGCGTCTTGTGCGAGGCAAGCTCCTCACCGCTCCGCAAGAGGGAAGGTTGTGGAGGTTGTTCGCGATCGTGGGAGGCTGGAAAGCGGGGAGACAGTGGGGACAAGCTGTAGCAGCTATTGGTTTTAGCGGCCGAGAAAAGCTCCGCGGTATCCGCTGTTGCATTGTACTGTTGCGACAGCCTGACGATACTTTCTGGGAGTGGAGAGTCAGAAGTGAAGCCAAGACATGGATGTCATAAGTATATACAAGAAAGTAACCGCTTCAAATCCGCTCGCTGTCGATGATACACAAATCGTGGCCAGTATGTTCAAGAAATCGTCCCTCGTGGTGAGCGCACTGATACTTACAAGGCATATCGCTGAGCGTGCCTCGCGAGATGCCTCTTGTGCTGACCGTAATTTGGAGGTGGGCTTGCCGCCTTTCCTGGCTTTCCAGAACCGACAAGTTTTGCACCGTTGATGCTGCTGTTCTTTTCACGTTCGCCGAGAGTGCTCTTCATGTAGCAGGCAACACCAGAAAGCGAGACGTCCACACAGCCTTCTGTTTCGGCACACAAAGACACACATTCGCCAAGACTGTGCGCCGTGGCAGACTTCATGTCGCCCCCGTGGTGGTCAACACCGCACTGGACATTGAAGGTCTTGCCACCGATTGTGTAGGTCTTACGATCAGACTCAGGGCAAGAGATATCGGAACCATCACCCGACGAAGGAGTAGTAGGTACTGAACGCGAAGTCTTGGTCTTGGTCGAGGTCATGAGAGTGCTCGACTTCGTTGGTATGCTCACAGGGGGCGAAGTCGTTACCCCAGAACCTGTTGTCGTCGTGGAGTGTGCGGCGGTGGTCGTTGACGGCTCTGATGGTGGGGATCCACTCGGGTTGCTTGGTGGTGGTCCACCAGACGCGAGCTTGCAATCATTCGAGGATGTGTCAAGGGGCGATGTAGCGTACATCGGGGCAGGGTTGTTTTTTGAGACAGGGTTGCAGCCGGGAAGGTACTTGCCCGGCGTATCGACATTCTCCTTGAACGTGGTCTTCAACGGGCACGAGTTGGTGGGGCCGCCCGCCTTGAATGATGGACAGCTGCCAATGTCCTCATTGCCGTATTCGCCCTGGGGGCAGCTGTTGATGAGTTCGGGGATCGCACCATCGTCCCAACCATTGAAGAAGTCGAAATGCCACCCGTATCCAGTTGGGTCACCCATTGCAAGCGTGAAGGTGTTGGGCTTGAACTTGCCGACCATGGCGTGGACGTTGAACTGGTTCTCGGCGAAGATGTGAGGGAGGCGTGTAGGATGGCTGGACGGGCACGCGCCGTCCTGAATGTTATCTTCAGGGTATACTACGTGAGCCTGCACAGAAGAGTGAAAATTTAGCCTTGCCTTACACGAGAAAAAGTGGTTGTTCCTTAGTACTCACTGTCGGATCAGCCGGGTTGAAGTCAGCGCCATTCCAGCAGTGCGGAAAGTGAATGGCGCCGTTGAAGCCCGGATATTGGTCGCAATCTGTAACATCATCCGGAAAGCCACCTGCTGTGCCCTGATTCCAGCCAGAAGAAGCGTGGCAGACCCACTGGGTGATGTTCTGGGACGGCAGGTCACCTGGTGCTCTCATGAACGGATTTCCAGCAAGCATGCGAAAGCCTTGAGGAAATTCGAACGGCTCCCGTTTCGTCCCGGAGCCAGCATCCTTGTAGTAGAACTTGTGGCCGAGCGTTGGGATACGGATGTAGCCAGAGTCATCACTGGCTTCTGCGAAAAGTGCTGGGTGCCAGTAGATGCTCTTGTCGGCGATGTTACTGTCTCCGTTGGCAGCTCCGACGGTCGTGCAGCTCGACTTCTGGAGGGACTCGTATGTCACGCCAGGCGCAAACCCATTGGAACCGAAGATCTGATGAACGTGCTGGCTAAGGATACCAGGAGCGATGATGGGATCAGCACGCTCGACTGCGTTGTCGTCGCCGTTGTCGACGGTTGTGCCGGTGTACATCACGAACTGGTTGGCCTGCACCTGGGATAACAACAAGGCCGCAGAGGCCGTAAGAGCGAACGACTTCATCGTTGGCGATCTTTGACAGCAAGTGATGCTGAACTTGTATACGGAAAGGGTTGCAAAGTAATTCTTCCCAGAAGAAACGAGTGTATTGGTGAGTAGGTAAACGAATGACTGCAAGTGACCCAGCACTTGCGAAAACAGCAGCAACGATAACAGAAGTTGACGAGAGAGAGAAGACCTAGGTGTTCTTATACTCACCAAGGGTGCGGTAGGAGTAGACGCTGTAAACGCGTGTCTTACCATGATACTAGCGCCGTGGTGGGCCGAGAGCCATGGCTCAGACGAACACCTTTCCAGACACGGCAGCGCATAGGAAAGCTTAAGCGGTAAGAACGTGGTTGGAGCGTGGATCGCGTGTTTCTTCGGAGGAGAAGAAGGATATGTGTGATCTGCACCCAAGTTCAAAATCGGCTACCGGTTCCCTGGAGGCGAAACGTGGGTGGAGTTTCACGCATCCTTCGAGATAAGGCCTGGGCTCGGTCGGCTGTCTCTGGCCTGCGATATTGGGTGAAAGTCCCACATAAACAGCACACTTCTTCTGCGCTCGTCATCTGTTATGCTATGGTACCCATTTGTACCCATATGTTGATGTCCAGGCGATGCGAGAGAGGTATTATCGACGAGCGATGAGACGAGGTTGAATTGAAATCTGTTAGCGCTGAGTCTAATTTCCGACTGTGGGGTCGGGGATCCTTTAATATAACCCCTTCTCGCCCTTGCAAGTCTCGACGCCTTTTCTTACGGACTCCCGCCTCGACGGTTTCACGCTGCTTCACGTGGCGACAACTCCGTTGTCCGTCGTACGCCCATGCCTTGCAAGCGAGCCATCGCGCTTACATACCGGGGCCTGGTAATATCACGACATTCCTCACCGATATTGGACTCTTGGAGAAAGCCGCATAGTAGCAAGGCCACGCAACCCACTTCCTACCTCGCACGTTGGGCAGTGAGGCAAAAGGGGAACGCAGAGCGCGCACACGAACACTGGGTGTGCATCCAGCGAGCCTCGCGTGCCTTCTCTCGCCCACGACATGCTATGGCCCGCACCAGGAGCACTTTGCTACCCGAATGAGTGCCTCTAGTTGTACCGGTCATAGACAGCCTGGCATTTCACCCCAGTCGCAAGACCGCCTAACGTCGCGCGCACAGTGTCCATACTGCTCATTGGGCCAGCTCTCGAGCGGTTCGTATCAAGCTTCTGATACCTGAGGCGGCACGCCCAGGGTGTTATTTTCCGTCCGGAAGACCCGCCATCATCGTCCTCCGAAAGCGACGAGGCCCAACCTAAGGCCTTCGATTCTGCGCTGGCTGTGCTATACCACGTCAAAGATAGCTCGCCCTGTGATCGAGGGATGGGACCCGTGCGGTTTAGCACATGTCGTAAAAGCTGGACCTTGGATCGGCCAGTCATTCGATCGACAGCACCTGCTCAATCGCCTCGTAAACTAAGATTTTGGGTTCTGCCTTCGGGGCGATGTTACGTCCACGTGCTGGCAAGACTGGAGTCCATGTCTATCACTAGGAGGTAGCTGTCGTCCCTCCACTTTGGCCCTGAGCAGCCGGTGTCGATCGTGTGCATTGAACGAGGCTTGGCCACACGACAACTCCGAAAGTAATCGGCTGATGAATGCAGAAATGCATGATTGCGTCTCCGTGCGATTTTGAGGGCTATGTTAGGTCTGGCGGCTGTGAGCTTGCCACATGTCCTCAGGGTCTCGGAAAGTCTGGTTAAATTTCCTTCGAACTCCCCTACTGAATCACAACAGGCTGTTCTTCGAAGCTGCCCAGATATTCTCCGTGCCACAGCGCCAACTCTATCTTACTCCATTCTCCTCCATGCTCCGATCCCCAGATTTCCGGGTGATTATTAACCGGCGAACGACGATCGACAATCGCCACTAATGTGTATCTAGTTCCACACATGGCTATCAAAAATGCTCAATATGGCCTCCTTCTGGATCATCTAGGACACAATGTTCTCATAATGCAGAAGCGAGATTCGATCGAACAGCCTCGAACGCGTGTGACACGCGGGACGATTTGGCAAAAGTCGGGTAAAGGCCTAGTTTCATTAATTACACACATGAACATATTGAGCCTTCCGTCGAACCAAACGCTAACACATGGCAGACTGTATCGATAGACACTGTGCGCCTTAGTGTATATAATGGCCTACGTGACCATGGATCGATCTGTTCCCGGCTCCTTGGAATTCTCATCTCGAGTGGTGTTTGCTCACAACATATCATGCGTTGACTCACCTACCTGGCCGCCGGCCTCGCTGCGGGCTTGACCGCAAATGCACTCGTTGCACCCGGACAAGCTGCCAACGTGACAGACTTGCCTTCGGAGTTCGAGTGGAGATCGACAGGCCCTCTCGTCGGCCCGAAGAACGATGCCCGCAACATCTCCGGCATCAAAGACCCCTCTATCATCCAATACAACGGCGCCTACCACGTTTTCGCAAGCACTGCCCAGCAGTCAGGTTACAGCCTAGTTTATTTCAACTTCACCAACCCCAACAAAGCTGGGCAGGCCGATTTCTACTACCTCGATCAATCCGGTATTGGCACAGGCTACCGTGCTGCGCCAGAGGTCTTCTACTTCGAGCCGCAGAAGCTGTGGTATCTCGTCTACCAGAATGGTAACGCGGCTTACTCCACCAACCCGGACATTAGCAACCCAGCCGGATGGAGTGCTCCGTCGACCTTCTACGCAGCTCAGCCAAAGATCATCACCAAAAACATCGGGACTGGGTACTGGGTCGATATGTGGGTGATCTGCGATGCGAAGGACTGCTATCTGTACTCTTCGGACGACGACGGTCATTTGTACCGCTCGAAGACGAAGCTCGCAGACTTCCCGAACGGTTTCGCGCATACCAGGATCGAGCTGTCGTCGGAAGATAACATCTACGCTTTGTTCGAGGCTTCCAACGTCTATTTTACGGGCGAGGAGTACCTCCTCATCGTAGAGGCCGTCGGGGCCACCGGCGAGCGTTACTTCCGCTCATGGACTGCACCGACGCTGAATGCCGGCTGGACGCCGCTCGCCGACACCGAGGCGAACCCGTTCGCTGGCCAGGCTAACGTCAAGTTCCCGAAGGGCAACTGGACTAACAGCATCAGCCACGGAGAGGCGATTCGCACGAATGTTGATCAGACACTGACGATTGATCCTTGCAATTTGAGGTATCTGTACCAGGGAATCGGTAAGTATCGATCGGTGAGATCTACCAAGCACAAGACATCGCTAACACTTCTCAACAGATCCAGCCAAGAACAGTGGTGACTACAACTCGCTGCCGTGGAGACTTGCGTTGCTCACGTTGACGAACCCGACTTGCTGAATGGAATGACGAGAAGTTGGTGTGGTGTGGTGATGTGGCTTTCAGATGTGCTAGAGCATCAGCTTCGGGTGTATATAGCTTCTATAACACCGTTTTGCACTGATCATTTTTTATAATTCATCCAGTATTCACGATGCTTTGTTGATTTTCCGACATCGACTGGTCAAGCTGACGTGCATCAACAATTTGACAACATACTTCCCAATCAGGCAGGAGCCGAAGCATCCGAACTGAACTCTGTTCCACGGTACAGAACTCAAAACTACACCAGCACCATCAGCAACAATGTAACAACACACCTAGCCCCCCAAAGGGCCGCAGCTTACACACACCTCCAATCTATCTCAATACCGCCACGAATGTCTCACCATTTGCCATCATGACCGCCAGCACCGTGGACCGGATAAGGACGGAGGACTACCTTATCTAGAAGATGGGCATCGTCGTCTCCTCCCCCACCCCCACCTCACCCTTCTTCCTTACCACCGGCATCATCGGCCTCGTCTCCTTCGTCTTCACGTTAGCAACCTTCCTGCGCGTCGTCTGGGTCAACTTGATGACGCTGCAGGAAGCTGAGCACGAGGTCCACGGCTACCTGACCGATATCCGGACGGAGATATTGGAGGAAAGAGCGAATTTGAGGACTATGCGGAAGGGCATGAAGAAGCACAAGCGCTTCGCCAGGGGTGAGAACGGGGGAAGCTATTTGGGCATGGAGCTGGATGATGTGAGTTTGAAGACTATGGGGGATGCGGTGCGGCATTTGAGTAAGCGGTTCAAGGAGCTTGAGAAACCGTTTTTGGCGGAGGGGGAGATGGGGATTGCGGGGGCGAATGGGCATGGTAACAAGAACAGACGTCGGCGAAACAGCTCCGCCAGTCCAGACCGATACGACCACGCAGCTTACTCCTCCCCGCCTGAGAGATCCAGTCGGAGACACAGCAGGAATGATGAGAAGGACCATGATGACAACGAAATCGACGACGATGCGTTCTGGGCGCAGCGGACACGTTATGCGGCTTTCACGCCCGGAAAGCGGTTTATATGGTTAAGGAAGAAGGCGGAGGCGCAGCAGATTCTGGAGGCGATGACGAGGTTGCAGACGAGGAGGATTGCGAGGCAGGTGGGGGGGATGGCGGTGTTGATGCACGAGTATGGGTGTGGGACGTTGGAGGTGCGGGAGATGGTGGGGAGGATTGATGAGAGGGTTGGGAGGGTTTTGGGGGTGAGGAGGGTGGAGTGAGATGAGTCTCCTACGACAGGCGAACTAGCAGGGTGGATGTGTTGAGTGTGATAAAGAGCAAGAGCGCTCGCGACATCAAAGCCACCTCACCGGTACAAGATGCCGCCGGGAGGCCATCAGACGAGCGAGCAGTAAGCCGCAGTCGAAGTGGCAACAGAAGTGGTGCGTGGTTGCATTCGCAACGCTCCATCATATGCACAACTTCGAACCTGCCAAAGATCCTTTCGACTCGCTTACAATCAGACCGACCCCACTCAAGAGGTAGATGCAGGACGGATGTCGCCGGACGAGTTGGTGGACTTGGAGGTCGAGGTGGCGAGGCTTGGGGCAGCTGTTCATGTCAATGTCGTCTGGAAGCAGCTATGCGGTGGTGCCACAAGGACATTAGGAAGGAAGTCTTGAGCGGATATACCACAGATGCAGCCATGGTCATTGAGTCGGTTCAATTTGATGGACCCTAGTATCGCAGATAGTGACACTTATCCCGACCCAAGGGCAGATGGTCTCGGTCATCGAGTGTAATGTGCACGATGATATATCGAGGTCGTTGTTGTTCCTCGAATAGTGTTATATGTGACCCTAAAGCCTCGGCTTAGAGTTCCCGGGTCATAGTTCACGTGAAGGCACATGTCACTGCTCTATTTCCGAAAGAGCCGCATTACCTTGTTCGCGTTCATCCACACGTACATTTCCTCGAGACGAACGCGCTCTCGATGGAGTCTGGACCGCAATACCATCAGTTGATACAGCTTTGAGCCAACATGGCCGCCCAATCCACCCTCCGCCCATCTCCCTCGGAACGTTTTACCAACCTCTTCGACTCCTTCTACGAACGCCTGGTCTCCATCATCGATCGATGGCAGCATCGTAGCAAGCTCTCCAAAGAGGCAACACGACGACTGGCAACAGTAGCATTCGCGCTCACAATCATCACCTGCGGTTATGGCGGCTACAAATGGCGGCGCAGAAGGAGGAAGGACAGAGACGAAGGACGTAAACTCATGCGCCTGAACAGCAGCAAGAAGCTCAAGGATGGATTGCGAGTGCTCTACGTTGACCGGAAGGGCCAGCCAAGCCGAGTGGACATACACACCACCAAGCAGAGCAGTTTTGAGGCACACAGGCGGCTCTTCCTCAACCCACCACCCGGCGCAGGAGCACAGCAGGATCCCTCGAAAGCAGTGCCGTCGGCGTACATCAGACCGGGTCTCAATGCCGCCTTCTTACACCAAGTGTCTGCTCTGCTCACCATCATGGTCCCGCGGTGGAGGAGCAAGGAAGCCGCTCTACTCTCGATGCACGCCGTCTGCTTGATCGCGCGGACCTACCTCACCATCGTCGTCGCCAACATCGAAGGAAAGATCAACGGAGCTCTGGTCGCTGGGAAGGGCCGCGCATTCTTCAAGAACATTGGCTGGTTCTTGCTCTCAGGCTTGATAGGCAGCGGCGTCAACCACCAGATCAAGTTTCTGCAGAGCAAAATCTCCATCGCCTTCCGCACCCGTCTGACGCGATACATCCACGATCTGTACCTCAATGGTAACTTGGCATATTACAAGCTACAAAACCTGGACGGCGGGATCGGGCAAGGAGCTGATCAGTATATCACCCACGATGTAACTCTATTCTGTGATGCGGCTGCTTCACTCTTCTCATCTCTCGGAAAGCCCCTGGTCGATCTGTTCGTGCTCAACTTCCAGCTCTACCGCTCTTTAGGTCGGCTGGGTATATCTGCTCTACTGATCAACTATGTCTTCACTGCTTCTCTGCTCTCGAAAGCTACACCACCATTCGGTCGGCTGAAGGCGAAGGAAGGGCAGAAGGAGGGCGAGTTCCGCTCTATGCACGCTCGACTGATCGCCAATGCAGAGGAAGTGGCCTTCTACGCTGGCGGGCCAACCGAGAAAAAGCAGCTGAATGCAGAGTTCAGGGGTCTGAAGCAGTTCATGGAGACTGTATACCGGACAAGAATTGCTTACCACACGTTGGAGGACTACGTACTGAAGTATTCGTGGAGTGCGTATGGGTACTTGATCTCGAGTCTACCAGTTTTCCTACCTATAATCGGAGATCTGGCGCAGCCTCCTCGAAGTCACAATGCCGGAGCAAATACCTATTCCCGCCACGACCGCGCAGAGAAAAGCTCAGAGCGCATGCAGCAGTTCATCGTCAACAAGCAGATCATGCTGAACCTCGCAGACGCCGGGACGAGGATGATGTACTCCATCAAAGACCTCTCCGAGCTCGCCGGCTACACTTCACGAGTGTACACCCTGATCTCGGCCCTCCACCGCGTCAACGCCAACGCTTACTATACTCCCCGTCACCGCTACCCCGAGCCATACAGCTTAGCAGACGTCGGCGGAAGCATGGTCCACGGCTTCGATGGTGTACGCCTCGAGGACGTGCCTATCGTAGCTCCCGGCCTCTGGCCTCAAGGCGGCGAAGAGCTCACCGAGAACCTCTCTTTCCATGTGAAGCCGGGCGAGCACGTCCTAATCACCGGCCCAAACGGCGCAGGCAAAAGCAGCATTGCTCGCATCGTCGCCGGTCTCTGGCCTACTTACCGCGGCATCACGTGCCGCCCCAGAGCAGTAGGTGAGGACGGAGTTATGTTCATCCCGCAACGCCCGTACTTGACCGAAGGCACTCTCCGCGACCAAGTCATATACCCGCACACTGAATCCGATATGGCAGAGTCAGGCCAGCGAGATCGCGATCTGCAGATTGTCCTCGATGAAGCTAAACTAGGCTACCTAGTCGCCAGAGAAAGCGGGTGGGACACCCGCAAAGCCTGGAAAGACGTCCTCTCCGGCGGTGAGAAGCAGCGGATGGGTATCGCTCGTCTCTTACACCACAAACCTCGCTACGCGATCATCGACGAAGGCACGAGTGCGGTATCCGCGGACGTCGAAGGCGGTTTATACGAGACGTGTAAGGCGAAGGGAATTACTTTACTCACGATCTCGACTCGGGCGAGTCTGAAACGGTATCATAATTTTCTGCTTACGCTGGGACTTGGGGAGGATGCGGGGAAGTGGGAATTTGTGAGGATTGGAACGAAGAGTGAGCGGGCTAGTGCTGAGCAAGAGTTGAAGGAGCTGCGGGAGCGATTGGAAGGAGCGGAGGGGTTGAGAAGGAGGAGAGATGAGGTTGAGCGGGAGTTGGGGAGGGTGTGGGTTGAGGGGAAGTCGGGCGGAGACGCCGACGCGCTTGATGAAGTGACTTACGACGAGCAGGCACCAGAAGGCTGAAACCATTGACCCAGCAGTCGAGTTGAGTTTCAAGGGGCTACACATGTCCCCATCCATTTGCTTGTATGACCTGCATCTCGTTGACCAAGCAGTTTGCGCCGACCTCGGTGGCACTGCCTGCGGATTCCTGCATCCATCTTGCGAATCGGAACTCCACGAGCTGTTTTTTGAACCAGGTTGTGGTCGACCAGCGCAGGATGCGGTTCTGCCATGAGCCAAAGGCTATGTCGAGCGTGGAGGGCCAAGACCGACAGTCGCGATGCACTGCATCATACGCCTCGGTGTTATACCCAACACGCACGCTGGGGTTGACCCACACGCCCTTATCTTCTGATAACGGGTTGTCCGCATGAATGAGACAGCACTCAGACCCCTCGATGTGCCGACTGGCCAAGCTGTCCGGTATACCTCGGAACGCAAGCCCCTGCTCGTAGAAAGGAGTTGTATCCATAGCAACCATGCCGTTCCAGCAGCTTTCGACCGGCACTGATTCCTGCCTCTCAATCGCTTTTCGAGACTTTTGAGATCGAAAGAACGGCCATCTCAACATCAGCGGCTCCTCGCCTTCGCTATCTCGCATGGCGAAGGTGTCGTAAAGCAGAGGTGCTCTTGAGAAGTCTAGAGCACAAGCTGCTGCGTACTCTCCTCCGCGAGTATTTACGAGTGTCTGTACATCCTCGGCAGTGAAGACTACGTCGCCCAGGAACAGGATCTTATCGAACCTCTCCCCGGCCTCGGCCATTTCGTACAGTGGCTGTAACCCTTTATTACGCTGCTTGGAAAGATACGGGATCCGCCTCAATTCCATTCTTCGCCGTGGCGTCCACACCCAGCCAGTCTCCGCAGGCACCTGGTTGACTTCTTGCTCGTGGGAGGTACCGTCCAGCACGACATGGGCTCGGATCCCGGCATCATCAAGGTCGTGAGCTAAGTTGGTGAGAAGCTCTTGGGTCTTGTCCCAGCTACCGCTTTCCTCTATGCTGATGAAGACGTTATCGTGGCCGATCTGCTTCGCGAGTTCGAGCACGGATGCCGTCCAGTTGCTTCTCAGGACTGCTTCGTTGTTTCTATTCACGCTGGCGATGAAGATCCGTTCGCTACCGAGGGGCTTGAGCGGTTCTTCGGATGGCTGCGCCAGCGCGAGCCGCACCTGGACGACATTGATTACGGTCCAGAGGAGTAGTAGGATGATGATGTATCTAGCGAGTCGAGTCGTGGAGCTGCGGGTGGGTACGTGTCGGTACGGTCTCATCTGGAGTCTCGAAGTTTGCGGGTGTGTTCGTATATCAGACGACTACAAAATGGCATGGACATCTCCTCGCAACAAAGATCTTGGATAGAGACAGGAATACGGAGGAATGAAGATGGACGGAGGAATGTTAAGGTGAGAGCAACAGACCAAGACCAAGGTGAGACCAACGGACCTAGCAGTAGTGGTAGATACATGTAGTCCATGCCAACACAAGGCAAGCCGCAGCATTGCGCCGCCGTCCGATCCGACTCAGTCAGTAGCTGCCTCTCATCCTGCAAAGAGCCATTCGTTGGTCGAGAGGTTGACTCAGGTCCGTAATTGTTCAAACCGACTAGCTGAACCTAAACAATAAGCATTCGCAAGCCTTTTCGTACGCCCATGGACTAAACCACATTCGCAAGGAGGATGAAAGTGAATGTGTGAAGGATCCGCGCACGGAGACAGAATGTGAATAACCCTAGTAACCCTCTCATGTCGCCGGCTCCGCTGCAAACTTCTGTTCCGCTCATCGTGTCCTCTCCCTGCGTGATGGAGGTAGTAAGGCTCACCAGCAAGCTCTGGATCGCTCGACGACAAAAACTCCATTGAAGACGGATGGATGCAACACAACATCTCAGCACTTATCCGGTCCTCCATGCAGACCACGGCGGTTCCGCTCGGCTCGATGGCATCCCCTTCCTACCACGAGCCATTCATCAGCCCAGAGAGACTGCCCAGCGTAGAAACAGAGGAAGAATCCTAGGCATGCAGATCAGGCCGGTTTACGGATTGTCGCCGGACCCGCCCTTTCCTGAGAGCTCGGATTCAGTAATTTCGTTGCCTGGAAAGACCGAATAGCTGATCTTGGCCGGTGGAGCACTCGTATTCTTACAGCCGCTCTATGGCCACGTCAGAACGCGACTTGAGTTTGACTCGGAGAGGGCTTCAGGTCTGTGTAGCGCATCTGCTAAGCTGAGCCATGGGTTGTAGGATGGTTGGAAAAATAACAGTAGATAACTTAAGGAGTTGATGAGTGGGGTGCGGCCGCTGTTGCCTCATAAGGCTGAACAACATCCTGGTCTTGCGACCTCGCCCGTCTTCACACTTCACTTCTCCCAGACTCGACTTTGCGTCCACCAATCTCCTTGGGAATATTCTCGCGGCTAAGTACTGTACTGCTCAGTAATGAAGACGGACGGAACGTCACGTGCAGCCATGATGGTAATTGATGCATAAACGGCTGCCAGATCCGAGCCGATGCTCCTACGAATATGCTCCAGTGGATGGGATGGAAACGAAGGCTCAGAATTCGAGGGTGGACCGCGATTGTGATTGTCTTCGGTCTATCAATCTACTTTCTGGCGAGGCTAGGAGGAAACGATATACTGCTGTCCGGATGGAGACTTGACTCCGCCGCGGCTCTGCCATATCTTGACCTCGACTGGACTTCTCAGGGGAATGATGAGCACCCAGCACACCCAATTGATGGACTGATAGCCAATGCTTTCCGCCTCCACCAAGCTCGTCTTGCAAAAAGGACGTTCACGGTGCATGATGGAGCCGCCGCTTACCGAAGACGCCATGGACGTCACCCGCCTCCAGGGTTTGATTTGTGGTATAGCAGGGCGTTTCGGGCCAATGCCATCATCGTTGAAGACTTCTTCGACCAGATCTACGAAGATCTTGAGCCGTTCTGGGGAGTCGAGCCCGAGAAGCTGCGAGCAGCCCTCATTGACTGGCCGTTCACATTGGGGGTACGGAATGGCAAGGTGTTGGACGTACCGCACGGGTTCCACAGATCCAGAACATGGGGTGATGGTATGCATAGTCAGTTGGCCAAAGGTTTACCCGACCTGGACTTCGCTATTAATCCTTTCGATGAACCACGAGTTGTTGTGCCAGCCGACGTGGTAGACACAGCGATGGCCAAGGCGCTCACGCAGAAGGAGCGCATGATAGCCCAACAGATTCCAGCTTCACGAGTGAGTGGTTGAAACTGTCTACCGATCAAGACCAAGGAGCTGCGACGAGATGGGCAACGAGTGGCAATGCTAGCCAGCTCTTCCGCGCAGACTGCCAGTCTTCTTCACCTGGTCCTGGATCTGTGGAACTTCTTTCCACTTTTGTTAGTAATTGGACAGCCTCAAAGGATGTTTGCGCGAATCCGAACTTTGATCAGCTGCATGGCGCTCTGATCGAACCCGCAACGCTCAGCATAACACCGGAATTTATACCTATCTTCAGCTCAGCCAAGCTGAGCACCAACAACGACATACTGTTACCGCCTCCGTCCTATTATGCCGAAGAATCTCTATTCACCGTCAAGTCTTGGTTTGGAGACGCAGGTGCGAAGTACCCGTGGACCAGCAAGAAAGACGGAGTCATCTGGCGAGGAAAGGCTACTGGAGGGACCACCCGGGTTGACACATGGCAGCATTTCCATAGACACCGTATGGTGTCGATGCTAAACGTTTCAGTGATGGAAAGCCACATGGACGATGCTTTTTGGCCCACATTCAGTGCACCTGAGAAAGCTTCGTTGATCCCCGTGCTCGATAATGCCGATGTTGCTTTCACCGACTTGTTCTGTACGGAGCGAATGAATGAGGCAGTTTGTCAGACCATGTCTGCCCAATACACCCTTGCGCCGGAAGTGCCGATGGCTGAACAGTATCACTCCAAATATCTCCTCGACATCATGGAAACAGTTTGTCTGGCAGATTCTTGGCGTTCTTGAAAAGTAACAGTGCTCCCATGAAAGCGACCATCTTCAAAGAGTGGCACGACGATCGCTTGGAACCGTGGGTACATTTCATTCCGATCAGCATCGAGATGAAGGATAAGTGGGCTATCCTATCGTACTTTCTCGGCCTCGACGGCGCAGTCTCTGATCACGACCGAATCGGTGGAAACATTGCGGTAGCAGGTCGGCAGTGGGTTCAGAAAGTACTGAGGAAGGAGGATATGCTCATCTACATGCATCGTGTGCTGCTTGAATTCGCTCGATTGACTGATCCGAATCGAGATAACTTGGGTTATGTTGCAGATCTGAAGGTGAACTGAATAGTCGTCAGCAGAGGGCACATATACTCGCCATGCCTGTATTTCTTACCTCCTAAACCCGGTGGCCAGAACCACAATCAGGATCAATAGCTTCAGCTGCATTCGACATTCGTCAAAACAAACTGGCTCGAGGAGCCCGAAGTGGAGTTCGGCAAAACGGCGATGTCGGCTCATTCAAGCTCGACATCAAGCGGAGGAGGTGGAGCTCTGCATCTTGCAACGATCAAACCTGTGATACACTCACAGGAATCAACGCATTATTTGTTCGGTTATTCCATTTTCGCACATCATGTCTCGAGGCACACAACCCAAAGAGCCAGAATGGTATCGACAAGCACTTCCCTTATCTCTGGCGCTGCTGACAACCTTTGTGTAGGCTGGCGAAGCCGTCAGGTGCCTGTTGTCTGAAGTATGAGAACGGACACTCCATTCTTGGGAGCTGTGCTGAACGCCGTGACCAGAGGCCATCTTCACAATGGCGAACCGAAAGGCGAATTCGATCGTATCACCGACATCGATACTTATGTAGCAAAGCCGGCGGAGGGCAAAGCGAACGGAAACATCATCTTGTATGTCTGCCTACTGGCACACGTTGCTACGCAGCGCACTCACTACCAAACAGCTACTTTCCCGATGTCTTTGGCTTCTTCACCAACGGGTAAGTTCAGAGAGATTCAGAGTCTACTCCTTGTGGTCGTGCTCACTGGCGTTGCCATAGACTATGTATGTGCGCTGCCGGCCTACAACTGTTCACGACAGCGTCTAACATCACTTGCTTATGCAGTGGTATGCGACGCCTTTGCCGAAGCTGGGTACACGACGATCGGTATCGACTATTTCGAAGGTGTAAGTTATTCCACGGTCTTGACGATACTCCGTTGCTGACGAGACTTTCACAGGACCCAATCTATATGCATAGAGACGGGCCGAAAACGTCAGTCGCGCTTGTCGATCATGTTCGATGTTTTGCTCACCAATTCCAGCCCCGTGGAGGGGTTTGATTTCGAAGCATGGCTGGCTAAGAGCAACAAGTTTGCCGTCGCGCATGTCGACGACTGGATCGTGAGTCTCTGCTTGCCCTTTGCAACGATGTGCTTCGCCATTCCTTCTGAACGGGCTAACGACTGTGAACTTCCAGAGTGCTGTGAAGCAAAAGTACGGCAAGCCAGACACGAAATATGCTTGCGTTGGGTGAGCACTACTCTGGAGGTATCTAGCACCAACCTGCATATCTAACCCATACAGATACTGCTTCGGCGCTCCTTACGTAATGAACGCGATTACACCTAAAGGCTCTTCGCCGCCTGCATGCGAAGTTGGTGCTTTCGCTCACCCAGCGTTCTTGAAAGAGTATGCCATCGCCGCAAAAACGAACACCAACCCAGGATGGCCGGCTGACATTGCATAGACATCACTTCGAGAACATCACGAAGCCACTTTTCCTCTCTTGCGCTGAGACGGACTTCACTTTCGAGACGGATGCACGCAACAAGGCACTTACGATTCTGAGAGAGGCGAAGAAGCCTTACTCACTTCAACTATTCTCTGGAGTCGAGCACGGCTTTGCGCTGCGCTGTGATCTATCGTCGTCACATGAACGGTGGTGCAAGGAGCAGTCTCAGAGAGGCATTGCGGACTACTTCGATCTGCAGCTGGGAGTATTTGAGAAGAACTCGCAGCAGGAGTCGAAGCTGTAGATTTGATCGTGCAAAATCATAGCAATGGACTAACGTTGTCGATGTTTCATTCTCAGCCGACTCGCTCGATCTCCAGCGTCCCAACAAGTCTTCATAGTCTTGTCGTAGGTATGAAGCTCTCTCATAGCCCATCGACACGCTCCAGAAGTTTTCTGGTCTCTGATATCAGCTCATACCTCATGCGGATCGTATCACCGATCTCATACCTGCATATTCCATTGTTATTGTCTGAGAATCCTTCTGTTCTCCAGCTTCCGAGCCATCGTTCGAGCTCATCACATCGCCTGTCTCGTGTCCGCAAATCCCGTCTTCATGCCAGAGAATCCGCTTGCTCTCCAGCCTCCGAACCAGATCTCGTGCTCATATCATCCGATTCACTGGCCCCATCACCCACCGCCATGCCTGTAACCCGCCGCTTTGACCGCCACCGCCCACACAATTCCGCCGACAGACCAGGAATGCCGTCAGAAAGGCTGCGTTGTATAACAAGCTTACCTTCAGAAAATCTGACCCTGTAGTACCGTCCATTGCCCTTCTCGACCAGTTCTCGGATATCTCCCATTGTCGCGACAACCGTGTTCTTGAACCAAGCGATGGTCTCCGGACTGCTGACTTCCAGGGCGTCATCATGGGTACCGACAGCAGAGTTGTATTCATTCAGATTCTTGGAGAGGAAGATGGCCTTGTCGTTACCAGTATGAGTGTTGAAGTACTCTGCGGCGGCGTAGCGTGGGGCGCCAGAGATGTACGTCTCGCGGTACTTCTTCCAGATGCGCTCGTCGCCACGCGGACCTTGCTTGACGGTGACGAATTCGACCATGGCGGACTGTGGAAGGAGGGCGCCGCCGCACTGGACGGTGATGTTCTCCAGAACGTGAGGTGAGCCGGGGCGGGTCTCCATCGTCGACATAGCAGCATTGAATTCTCTTGTGTCTTCGAGGACGTAGGCGTCGGCTCCATAGCGGAGCAGGACACGGAGGTCGCCGAGCGAGCATTCTACGATGCGGTGATGTGCCTGGCAGTCTTCGTAGCCTTCATATTGCTCAAGTACGGCCTTTTCGAATCCTTCTCTGAAGCTTCGCTGGTTGCTGGTCGGGCTGTCTAGGCGTAGGAAGATGAGGGTGTCCTCAACTACTTGTACGCCGAACTCGAAGCTGGCCTCACTCTCGCGGTCCTCTCCTTTGAGAGGAGCAAGCTGAAGGAAGCTGGCGAGCGTGTGACGGTCTGTGATAATGTCCACGGCGCGGAAATCGTAGTTTGGCTGCATGTGTAGGATGGCGCGCATGAGTGGCTCCATGGGCGAGTCTGGCCAGCGGCCACCGTTCTGGTCGATCAAGCGGGTGCCTGCGTCTCGGTCGAGCACCAGCGGTCTGTCTCCGAGACCGAGCCATTTTGGCGGCATGCCTAGGGACGCGTCAGCACCATGAGCAGTGAGATCGTATGGCGGAGAGTGCTACCTGGCACCACGATGGTCTGCCCATCGTCTCCGACACAGCTATAGGCCGATATGACCTCGACGTGCTCCATAGTTGTATATTCGGTTCGAGGAGAGGAATATAGAAAATGGTGCGACGGTGCAATTTGTGAGAAGTTTCGGTATTTTTAGCTTCTTAAAAGGCAAGGTGTGCGCGCTTTGACCCATTGTCACATGAACAAAAATCACCTGGAAACCTACCTGAGTTTCACGAAGTGAGGTCGCGATATCGAAAGTGCAAGATACTCTCCTGTGCGGGCAGTTGACTATGTGCTCCCAAAGCAACCGTGAGCCGTTCCACAAAGATTTGTCTCTTTGAGACACGACTTTGTTAGGCCAACCTTCTCGAACACCACAGCGAACAGGCATGCTGCCGCAAGAGGCGCCAACGCAACGAAAGCTTCTGCCGCAGTGTAGGAGACCCCCATTGCCCAAGCCAGCTGAGAACAGGCTCTCGAATAAAGCATCAGATCGTGCGCTGCTGTATAAAGCGTCGTTCGACGAAAACTTGCCATAGCGATGTAGGAGAGTCACCTAGCTTACCTCGGTCGATCTGTCCTCTCGAGGATCAGAGTCAACCTTGTGCTGCTGAGTGGAGCACCAGAACAACGATAGGTCGCTATTACGATGCAGGAGAGATGGCGTGAACCGCTCAGCCCAGTCCGGCATCTCATGCACAATAACAGATCGTGCGCTCCCGCCTGAAGCACCAAACTAGCAAAGGGCCATCTCAACGCAGGAGACGTTGCTCATATGCCGCTCGCTGGCCTAGCCCGACACACCTTCTCGGAAAAAGCAACAGACCGCACAGCGCTGACGGAAGGTCAAAGCCAACGAAAATGTTCTACCCGTATCCAGGAGACCTTGCTCTTATTTCTCGTCCCAGCTTACCTTCTTGAACGAAGCAATTGATCCCAAGCTTCCTACGGAAGCTCCAGAGGAGTGAATTGCCGCTATCGCGACGGAGACTACGTCCCTACAACCGACTAGGCATCCTACTCGCCCCATCCAACCTCAACACCTCCCCATTTACCATTGCGTTTTCGACGCAAAACCTCACCGCCCCCGCAAACTCCTTCGCCTGCCCTGGCCGCTTCGGAAACTCAAACACATTCTCCAAACTCTTCCGTACTTTCCCACTCATCTGCGCCGTCATCGCGCTCTCGAAAAAGCTAGGTGCAATCGCTACACATCTGATCCCGTTCTGCGCCAGATCTCGCGCCAATACGAGCGTCATGCTCCGGATCGCCCCTTTCGAGGCGGCGTAAGCGATTTGGCCAGGCTGGCCGTCGAATGCTGCACTGCTGGAAACAAGAACCAGGACGCCACGCTCGCCATCCGGTTCAGTGGGCGTGTTAGTCGTCATATGCGGCAAGCACAAACGGAGCAAATCCAGCACGCCACGGAGGTTGATATTGAGCACGAAGTCCAGCGTAGACATATCAACAGGCTCATTGTTCTTCCCAACAAGCTTCGCAGGCAAGCCCACGCCTGCGGCAGGGATGACGCCGCCAATGGGGGCGGATGTCTGCTTGGTCCAGGCTGCGATGTCTTTTACTGCGGCTTCGAGGGCGGGAGTGTCGCGGGAGTCTGCTTCGTAGAATTGGACGCGGTCGCCGAGGCGTTGGACGGTTTGGTTGCCGGTGTCGGCGTTGATGTCGATGATGGCGATGTAGCCGCCGTGGGAGTGCAGGTCTTCGACTGTGGCGAGGCCGAGGCCGCTGGCGCCGCCGGAGACGATGAAGGTGCGGTCTTTGATGTGCATGGTGGTGGTGGTCTCTCAACCAGTTTACCGATTTGATGCCGTTGATGATGATTGCGGAGTCCTCTAATGCTTCACTGAAATATTCCTATTAGAGGCGTGGCGAGGTTGCGGTCTTCCCAACGTCGGATTCCAGCCTCAAAAGTATATTCAATTCGCGGTCTATGTCCAACTACGTCAAGCTGCGTGTGCTGGTAATTGTGTTGATGAGGGAGTGAAGAGTGAAGTACATTCACCCGCAACTGCCTTCTTCGGTTTCCCCGCAAGCCACCCGCTCGGACCCACCCAGCCCGAAGAGCCTCATCTCGGACCTTTAATTTACCAGCATCATTTGCGACATCTTCTTCTACCCTCCATACAACGCTGTATCACTCTCACCACAAAACTCTTGCGCTCACAATGGCCTCACCCACCGTCAACGGCCACCCCTCAACCCCACCCGCCTCCGACCCAGCCAGCGTTCCCTCCCAACCAAC